>JFBN01307198.1_pt1 | contig 165201 bp, 168 predicted proteins | sample 768741 | NCBI WGS metagenome assembly JFBN01 (sample SAMN01983846, study PRJNA193217) | chicken gut metagenome | biome: terrestrial biome; isolation source: ceca of Broiler chicken | host: Gallus gallus | place: United Kingdom: England | collected 2010-09-07
AAGAATCTCAAGAATCTCAAGAATCTCAAGAATCTCAAGAATCTCAAGAATCTCAAGAATCTCAAGAATCTCAAGAATCTCAAGAATCTCAAGAATCTCAAGAAAAAGCGGCGAATCATGATGAAATTATAAATGAAAGTAGCAACGAAGATGAATTTGATGATTTGAATATAGAAGCAATGAGTGAGGCATTGGGTGAGCCTATTGCCAAAGAGCCTAGTGTAGTGCCTATCGTCGCTGCAGAAAAAATACAAAATAATCCGCAAATTAATTCTTTAGAATCATTAATTAGTGCTTTGCAAACGCTTCAAACGCAGAGTTTAAAAGATCTTTTGAGTGGAGCAACTATCAATATTAGCATTCAATTCCCCAAAAAAGAGGATTAAATGGAGGATATTAAACTAAAAGGTGCAATTCTTATCCTATCAGGACCAAGTGGAGCAGGCAAAAGCTCCCTCTATAAAGTCTTAGCACAAGAATTTCCAAATCATTATTTCTCTATTTCTTCTACAACAAGAGAAAAGAGAGAGGATGAAAAAGAGGGAGTGCATTATCATTTTATTACCAAAGAGGAATTTCAAAGAAATATCCAAGAGGGTAATTTTTTGGAATGGGCAGAAGTGCATGGAAATTATTATGGCACTTCAAAAAAATCTGTTTTAGAGGCACTTCAAAAAAATCAATTAGTGATTTTTGATATTGATGTGCAAGGGCAAGAAAATATCAAAAAAGCGTTTCCACACCATACAACTTCTGTTTTTGTTACAACACTCAATAAAAGCATTTTGCAAGATCGCTTAAATCAAAGGGGAAGCAATGAAAATGAAGATATGAATAAACGCCTAAAAAATGCTTCTAGTGAGATAAAAAAGCTAGGGGAGTTTGATTATTTGATTATTAATCAAGATTTTGAAGAATCTGCACAAAAGCTAGTATGTATCGCAAAAACTGCTTTTTGTAAAGCAAGTTTATATCCTTTGGAATTGCTAGTGCAAAAATGGGAAAAATAGTTTGATAACTAAAATAATTGGAGGATTTTATGCCAAAGCGAGATGATATAAAGACAATTTTATTGATTGGTTCAGGACCGATAGTTATTGGACAAGCGTGTGAATTTGATTACTCTGGCACTCAAGCAGCCAAAACGCTAAAAGAGTTGGGATATAAAGTAGTTTTGATTAATTCTAATCCCGCTACGATTATGACAGATCCAGAGTTTGCCGATCGCACTTATATCGAGCCTATCACCGAAGAGATTGTAGCAGATATCATCAAAAAAGAAAAAGTTGATGCGGTTTTGCCTACTATGGGGGGACAAACGGCACTTAATATTGCAATGAGTATGTATGAAAAGGGAATGTTGAAGGGTGTGCAGTTTTTGGGGGCAAAACCAGAGGCGATAAAAAAGGGTGAGGATAGACAGGCATTTAAAGAAGCAATGCTAAAAATCGGTATGGATTTGCCAAAATCTTGCTATGCTTATACTTTGCAAGAGGCATTAGAAGCGGCAAAAGAAATCGGATTCCCGCTTATTATCCGTGCGAGTTTTACCCTTGCAGGTGGGGGAAGTGGCGTGGCGTATAACATCGATGAGTTTAAAGCCCTAGCCCAAAATGGCTTAGAGGTTAGCCCTATAAATGAGATTCTTATTGAAGAATCTTTGCTTGGTTGGAAAGAATTTGAAATGGAGGTTATCCGCGATAAAAGCGATAACTGCATTATCGTGTGTAGCATTGAGAATCTTGACCCTATGGGCGTGCATACCGGGGATTCTATCACGATTGCCCCAGCTCTCACACTCACAGATAAAGAATACCAAAGAATGCGCGATGCGTCCTTTAAAATCTTGCGTGAAATTGGCGTGGATACAGGCGGGAGCAATGTGCAGTTTGCGATAAATCCTCAAAATGGTAGAATGACGGTGATTGAGATGAATCCGCGTGTATCGCGTAGCTCTGCTCTTGCCTCCAAAGCCACAGGCTACCCCATAGCCAAAGTCGCTACACTCCTAGCCGTGGGCTACACGCTTGATGAAATCAAAAATGACATCACCGACACACCTGCAAGCTTTGAGCCTAGCATTGATTATATTGTTACTAAGATTCCGCGTTTTACCTTTGAGAAGTTTCCTCAAGCAGATTCTACACTCACAACTTCTATGAAATCTATCGGCGAAGTTATGGCAATAGGAGCGACTTTCAAAGAATCTTTGCAAAAGGCTTTGAATAGCCTTGAAACAGGGGTATTTGGGTTTAATCCTATTAGTAGCGATTTGAGCGAGATTCAGCGTGAAATTAGACGCCCAAATGCAAGTAGGCTTTTGTATATAGCAGAGGCTTTTAGAAATGGCGTGAGTGTGGCAGAGGTGCAGGAGTGGAGCAAAATCGATGCGTATTTCTTGCACCAAATTGCCGAAATTATTGCGTTTGAAAAAAATATTTCTTTTGAAATGTTGCAAATTGAAAGCTTTTTGAGAGAGGCTAAGCAAAATGGATTTAGTGATAAAATGCTTGCATTTTTGGCTAACAAAAAGGAAGGATTAGAGCTAAGAGAAGAGGATATTTATGCTTTGCGTCAAAGGTTGCAGGTAAATTTGCAATACAATGAGGTAGATACTTGTGCTGCAGAATTTGCAACCCAAACTGCTTATTTATACTCTACAACCCCATTTTTTCCTATCAATCCTACACCAACTTCTTCTAATAAAAAGAAAGTTTTAATTATTGGTGGGGGACCAAATCGCATAGGGCAAGGGATTGAATTTGATTATTGTTGTGTGCATGCTTCTTTTGCTTTGCGTGATATGGGTATTACAAGCATTATGTATAACTGCAATCCCGAGACGGTAAGCACGGATTATGATACCAGCGATACCTTGTATTTTGAGCCTATTACTTTTGAGTGTGTGCGTAGCGTGATTGAGCGTGAAAAGCCCGATGGAATCATCGTGCATTTTGGGGGGCAAACCCCTCTTAAACTTGCAAAAAAACTCACAACCATTGGTGCAAATATTATAGGGACAAGTGCCAAAACTATTGATATTGCAGAAGATAGAGAAAAGTTTGCAAAATTTGTAGAAGAAAATGGATTATTACAACCCAAAAATGGAACAGCTTATACTAAAGAAGAAGCCATAGGAATCGCGCAAAATATCGGATTTCCTGTGCTTGTACGCCCTAGTTATGTGCTTGGGGGAAGGGCAATGCGGATTGTGTATAATGTCGCAGAATTACAAAATTATATGAGTGAGGCTGTGAGTGTAAGCGAGGATTCTCCTGTATTGATTGATAAATTTTTAAACAACGCATTAGAATTAGATGTGGATATTATTTGCGATGGAAGAGATGTTTATATTGCAGGGATTATGCAACACATTGAAGAGGCTGGAATCCATAGTGGTGATTCTGCTTGTTCTATCCCAACAATTAGCATTTCAAAAGAAAAAATTAAAGAAATAGAGGAAACAACAGCAAAAATCGCTAGAAATCTTGGTGTAATAGGGCTTATGAATACGCAATATGCTATTTTTGAGGATACACTTTATTTGATTGAAGTTAATCCTAGGGCTTCCCGCACAGTGCCTTTTGTCTCCAAAGCTACAGGTATTCCTCTGGCAAAAGTTGCAACTGATGTTATGGTAAATAGGGATTTAAAAGCGGCATTAGAGCGTTATGATAGATTTAAGAAAGTTGAATTTAAAGATGGACTTTATAAGCCAAAAGCATCCAAACATATTGCGGTTAAAGAATCTGTTTTTCCATTTAGTAAGCTAAATGGTGCGGTGATGGTTTTGGGTCCTGAAATGCGTTCAACAGGCGAAGTTATGGGGATTAGTGAGAGTTTTGGAGTGAGCTTTGCAAAGAGTCAATTAGCTTGTAAAAATCCTATCCCAACAAGTGGAAAAGTCTTTATTTCTCTAAGAAGTCTTGATAAACCACAAGCAGAAATTTTAGCAAAAGAGCTCAAAGAAATGGGATTTGAATTGTGTGCTACTAAGGGGACTGCAAAGGCAATCAATGAAGCAGGAGTGGAATGTCAAGAGGCACTAAAAATTAGCGAGGGGCGTCCTAATATTGGTGATATGCTTGCAAATGGCGAGATTGCTTTGGCAATTAACACAAGCGATGAGGCATCAAGCAAAGATGATACCGATAAGATTCGCACGCAGGTTTTACGCAATAGTGTGCCTTATTTTACAACCATTGAAGCTGCAAGAGTTGCAATTAGCGCTATTAATGAAATCAAAAAGGTTAATCCAAACACTGCAAAGGCATTGCAAGATTATTTGGGCTAATGGATGTATAGCAATTCTATTTTTTTGGCTCAAAGTGATACAACAGCGGGATTTTTATGCAAAGATTTTAAAAAATTAAATCGCATAAAAGGCAGGAATGAAAAACAAAGCGTGATTGTAACTCTATCAAGTTTGGAGAAATTAAAAAAAATAGTGAGAGTTCCAAGGCTTCATAGAAAAAGGATTCGGCAAAGCCATAAAAGCACTTTTATTTATCGTGGCAAAAATGCTCTTGTGCCTCAAAGTTTGGGTGTTAGGGTGGTCAAAGATTCTTATCATAGTGAATTTTTGGACTTTTTTCCTTATTTGTATTCTACTTCAGCAAATCCCCATAAAAAGCCATTTGACTTAGAATTTGCACTAAAGAGGGCTGAAGTTTTGGTGCTTGATAAAAGAGGATTGTCTCAAAAACCTGCTTCTTTTGTTTTTAGAGTTGGCAATTCAAATCTTAGGCGTGTGAGGTAATAATGAGCATTTCAAGAATTATTCAATCGTTTCTTTTTAGCATATTGCTAGTTTTTTTGTTAGTTTGCCTTTTTTGGACGGGGATTTTTGCAAATTATATCAATTATTATGGAATCCAAGAATTTTTTAATCCCTTTTTTGGAAATGTTTTTAGTGCCAAGCTTTTTTTTGTTTTTGTTGTAGGATTTGGAATTGCGTTTTTGGTGCCTGTGATTTGTAAGATAGCAAGGATTGTATATCTTGTGGCATTGTTTTTTTGTTTTGGTTTGTTGTTTCCTTTTTTGGGTAAAAATGTCGGTGAATTTGTGCTAGCAAAAGATAGAGAAGTGATGATACAAGGAGAGAAAAAAGAAGTGTATGCTTTGTATGAAAATCGTTTTTATATTGTGTATTTGGGAGATGAGCTAAATGGGGAGGAGGATTTAGTAGAGAGGAAGAAAAAGCTCATCTATTATGAAAAGCTAGAATCTTGATTTTCTAATACAAAGGGTGTATCTTGATAAACAGAGAAATTAAGCCAATTTGAAAACATTACACTTGCACTAGAACGCCAAGAGAGGATGGGATTGCCCTTTTTGTCAAAATAGTTTAGAGGCTTTTTGATTTTTAATCCTTTTTCTAAATCTCTTTTGTATTCTAATTCTAAAGTGTTTTTGGAATATTCTGGATGCCCCAAAATAAAAAAATCTTTTTCGTCTTTTAAGGCAGCGATGCCGCTTATTTCCCCTTTTAGCAAAATTTTTAAATTTGGATTTTGATAGATATAAGATTCGTCAATACCTGAATGTCTTGAATGCGGCATTTTGACAATTTCATCTAAACCATTAAGGAGTAAATCGTTTTCTACCAAGGAGTGTTCAAAGATTCCAAAAAGTTTTTCTTTTAATGGGATTTTTGGGATTTTGTGAAAATAGTGAAGTCCTGCCATTGCCCCCCAGCAAAGATATAAAGTGCTTGTGCAGTGTTTTTTGAGATAATCCATAATGGTTGTGAGTTCATTCCAGTACTTGACTGATTCAAAGGGCAAATGCTCAATGGGTGCTCCTGTCACAATCGCACCATCAAAGTTTTTGTTTTTGATGGTTTCAAAATTGACATAGAATCTATTTAAATGTGATTGGGGTGTATTTTTTCCTATGTAGGTTGCTGTGGAAAGCAAGGTAATATTGACTTGCAAGGGAGAGTTTGCAAGAAGTGCTAGAATCTGATTTTCTGTTTCAATTTTGGTTGGCATAAGGTTGATGATTAAAACCTCCAAAGGGCGAATATCTTGCGAAGTTGCCCTTTTTTGCCCCATAATAAAGGCATAATCTTTTAGGAGTTTGAAAGCTGGGATTTCTTCTGGAATGATAAGTGGCATAGAAATCTCCTATTTTTCTAAAGCTTGTTTTAAATCTGCAATTAAATCTTTAGGCGATTCTAATCCTATGCTTAGGCGAATTGTAGCAGGCGTGATTTCTGCGGATTCTAATTCTTTTGGGCTTAGTTGTGAATGGGTTGTGGAAGCAGGGTGAATGATGAGTGATTTGGAATCACCGATATTTGCCACAATAGCGAAAATCTCAAGGGAATTGCAAATTTTTTGTGCCTCTTCAAAACTTTGTGCTTCAAAACTGATAAGACCACTGCAATGGTTGTTTTTGAAGTATTTTCCTAAAAGTTTGTGGTAAGGATTGTTGGGGAGTCCGGGGTAATTTACGCTTTTGACTTTGGGGTGAGATTCTAAGAATCTGGCTACTTCTAGGGCATTTTGGCTGTGTTTTTGGATTCTTAATTCTAGCGTTTCTAGTCCTTGTAGGATAATCCAAGCATTTTGTGGGGAGAGTGTAGCACCGATATTTCTTAGCCATTCTGTGATGAGGCGAATAGAGAAAATAGGTAAGGGTAGGGTTGCATACACAAGTCCATGGTAGCTTTCATCAGGAGTGTTAAAAGCGGGATAGCGTGGATTGTCTTTGATGAGTTCATTCAAACCTTGTCGCTCTATCACAGCCCCGCCCAATGCACTTCCTTGCCCATTGATATATTTGCTTAGGCTATAAACTGCAATATCCACTCCAAAATCAAAAGGCTTGTGCAAAAATGCAGTTGCTACGGTGTTGTCGCAAATGCTGATAATTTTGTGAGTTTTTGCAATCTGTGTGATTTTTTGCGTGTCTGCGATCGCAATTTGCGGATTTGAAAGGCTTTCAAAAAAGATAGCTTTGGTTTTGCTATCAATTACTTTTGGAAGAGAGTTTTCAATATCATCAATATCAAATACCCTCGCTTCAATGCCAAAACGCTTTAGTGTATGGACAATAAGGGTTTGAGAACCGCCATAAATCTTATTAGAATACACGATATTATCGCCATTTTGTGCAAGATTTACAAGAGTATAGAAAATCGCTGCACTTCCACTTGCTGTTGGCACGCCAAAAGCTCCACCTTCAATTGCTGCTAATCTTGCCCCCAAAACATCTGTCGTAGGATTTGTTAGCCTAGAATAAATATTCCCAAGCTCTTGGAGTCCAAATCTTGCCGCGGCTTGCTCTAGGTTTTTGAAGCTATAAGCGGTGTTTTGATAGATTGGAACACTTAGTGTTCTTTGTGAATCATAAGTATAGCCTGCGTGTAATGCAAGGGTTTCTTGTGAAAAATTATTATGTTTTAAATTTGCCATTTTTTATCCTTTGTATTTTTTTTTGTTTTGAAAATTATAACATTAAAAGTAAAAATACATATTGTATTTTAATATATAATATAAAATTTTTTAAAAATGTTTCAAAAATATACATTTTGTTTTGCGGTAGATTAGAAATAAAATCTCATAAAAGTTTGTGGATTAAAGCAATTAGAAGAGCTAGGAAGTGAAAAGTAGATAAAGGGAAGATTAAATTGCCTCTCCCTTTCTATTTTTTGCTAACTCCCTATTCAACTCACGCACTTCTTTTGCAAATTTGAAGTAAGCAATGGGTTTGTAGCAATAATTAATTTTGCATTTTTAGCTAAAATTTTATGTTTTATAAGCCTATAAAGATTTTGTATAGAGTTTGTCGCCCCTAAAGCAAAGCTGTAAAATGTTAATTGCTCTTTTTCATCTTTTCTTTCATTGAGTTTTGCAATTCCCTCTCTTATGCCTTTTTGTAGTCCATTAACCATTACAGAATTGCTGCCACCTAGTAAGATGATATTTTGTTTGCCATTTTCCTTAAGATGTTTTTGCATTTTATTTCTTTAATTTTCTTTCTTCATAGTAACCATTCCGCAGAAATTTTCCCCTTGATACACTTCAACTCGAAATGATTGATTGTTTTTGTCTAAAGAGAAATTTTTATCAATTTCATCAGCAGTTAGGTAGATTTCTTCCTCGCTTGTTACTCCATTTTTGGAATAGCCTATAATGTTGATTCTTGCATTAGTTTTTTTGATTAAAAATCCCTCTTTGAAATCTAATATCTTACCAAAATTTACTTTTTTTGTGATGTTTTTATCGATTGTGATTTCTATATCTTGGATATTGCATTGCATAGGAAAATAATCGGATTTTAAAAAGGTAATTTTTTGGTGTCCGATATAGACTTCATAGCCATTTTTTACCTTTTTTGTGCGTCCTAGTGGATGGTTAAAGGCAAAATGGTTGTTGTCTTTTAGGAGTGGAACAAAATTGATAGTTTTTTTGATGTTGTCTAAATCAAAAGTGATGTTATTATTGATAGTGAGTGTGCCATAAGATTTGATTTTTGATTCTACGCTTTTTAAATCAAGCGTGAAATCTCTTGTGTATTCTATTCCCAAAATATCCATTAAAGCTTCAATAGAGCTAAGTTGATAGAATACTTTTAGTGGAAGCTCTTTGATGTTTTTGCTAGTTTCTATGGCAAGGGCTGGTTTGAGGTGAGTAATAGCATAATAAGTAAGGGAGTTTTGCTGCTCTTCATCTTTGAATCTTGTTTCGGTGTTTCTTACGCCAAAGGTATGAAAATCATAATGTAATTCTTGGTTGAGTTTGTTTTCAATTTGTTTGGCAATTTCATCGAGATTCCCAAAAAGGATATTGTCTAGCGTTTTTTGGTCAATCACATAGGTTTGCCCCCATGCTTTTGGATTGAAGATAGAGTTTTCCCATTTTTGGCGATAAAATCCATGCCCATCATGCAAATTAATGATGAAATTTACCTTGGGATTAGTGATAATTTCTTTGATTCTTGCTACATTATCAAAATCTGGGTCGTTTCTATCAATGGTGGCAAATTTGCGATTCATATCATTATAGATTCCGCGTTTGAAAGCTATAATGCTATCAGGATTGAGATTTGGCACAACAAGCACATTTCCTTTTAGAATGTGATAGGAGTTAATCAAAATGCTTGGTGCAAAATATCCTCCGGGCTCATCTCCGTGAATCCCGCCAATGACAAGCAGGGTTGCACCATCGCTATCGCCTTTTAGCTCATAAAGACTAAAGGGGGCATTTTTGGCGTATAAAATATTGAGAGTAGTTGCGATGAGAATGAATATCCAAATGAATCTTTTTTTCAAAGCCAGAATCCTTTGTGTGTTATTTTGAAATAAAGCAAGCCATTTCTAAAATGCGATGAGAATAGCCCCATTCGTTGTCATACCAAATCATAATTTTTGCCATATTTTCTTGCAAAACAAAGGTCAAATCCAAAGCAACAATGCCGCTAAGTGGATTATTGAGAAAATCTTGTGAAACCCCAAAAGATTCATCTATTCCCAAAATTCCCTTTAATTCATTGTTGGAGGCTTGTTTAAAAATATGATTGATTGCTTCTTTATTTGTTTTTTGTGAAAGATTGACATTTAAATCTACCATTGATACATCAGCTACTGGAACTCTTACGCTATGTCCATGCAGTTTTCCCTTCATTTGTGGCAATACAAGATGCAGGGCTTTTGCTGCACCTGTGGTAGTAGGAATGATATTGATTCCAGCAGCTCTTGAACGCCTAAAATCGCCTTTTTTGTGTGCAGAATCGATGAGATTTTGATCATTAGTATAGCTGTGGATTGTGGTTAAAATCCCCTTTTCTACGCCAAAATTCTCATCAAGCAATTTGATAACCGGTGCTAGAGCATTTGTAGTGCAACTCGCGTTAGAGAGGATTTTTTCATCATTGTATTTTTGATGATTAACTCCCAAAACAAAGGTTTTTGTATCGTCTTTTGCAGGAGCAGAAAAAATCACTTTTTTTGCACCTTTTTTGAGATAGTGTGTAGCAGATTCTTTTTCCAAAAATATTCCACTTGCTTCAATAATAATATCAGCACCGCAAATATCCACCTCACTAGGACTTTTTGCGTGGCTAAAGGGGATTTCTACTCCATTAAAAGTAAAAGTATTTTTGGCTAGGTTTTTGGATTCTAATATGATTTTTTGGGTGTGATGGATAGAATCGTGTGTAAAAAGGTAAGCTAATACTTCAGAGTTTGTAGGGTCATTGATACCAACAATTTCTATTTTATCTTGCATTTCGCATAAGGCTATGCGTGCAATACAACGCCCAATTCTACCAAAACCATTGATGAAGATTTTTACTTTTTTCATAAACAATGTGCACTTTATTTTAGAAATTTAAATGCAAAATTGTAACATAAAAATAATTTTGCGGTTTTATTTTTTCACTTAATTTTTTTTGATATAATAATAGAATAAAAACTTTAATTTTAAGGACGGGAATTTTCAATGTCATTGTATGATAGAAAATCTATAAATAATTTTGAACAGTATTCAGAAAATAGTTATGCACAAAGTGATACAGCATTAATCCAATTTGTGAAACAAACTTATCAACTATTTGCAGGCTCACTTTTGGCGGCAACAGTTGGTGCTTATGTCGGTATTAGCACACTTGGTGCTATTGTGGCACAATTTTATATCGGATTTGTGATTTTAGAGTTTGCATTGCTTTTTGGATTGTTTTTCACCAAAACAAAGCCGGGTATCAATCTTTTTATGCTTTTTGCATTCACTTTTGTAAGCGGATTGACACTCACTCCAATTCTTAGTAGAGTTTTGGGAATGCCCGGTGGAGCAGCGATTGTCGCTCAAGCGTTTTTATTAACAACTGCAATTTTTGGAATTATGAGTATTTTTGCATTACGCACTAAAAAAGATTTGGCAAGTATGGGGAAAATGCTTTTTATTGCTTTGATTGTCGTTGTGATTGGGTCTTTGATTAATTTGTTTTTGGGAAGTCCGATTTTGCAAGTCATCATTGCTGGAGTAAGTGCAATTTTGTTTAGTATTTTTATTGCTTATGATACACAAAATATCGTTAGGGGACTTTATGATAGCCCTGTAACTGCGGCAGTTAGTCTTTATTTGGATTTCTTAAATCTTTTTGTTTCATTGTTGCAATTGCTTGGAATTTTTAATTCCAATAATGAATAAGCAGTGTTGAATCAAATCCCTGATTCAACGCTTAGAATCCTCGATGCTAATCTCAATCGCTTAAGAGAGGGCATTAGGGTTATAGAAGATATTTTGCGTTATGGGTTTAACCACAAAGATTTCGCACTTCAATTAAAAAACCTTCGCCATCGTTGCAAAATAAATAATTTTGAATCCTTACTGCACTCTCGAGATTCTCAAAATGATGTTTTAAAACCTTCAACCAAACAAGAGCAAAATCGTGCCAATCTAAAAAGCATTGTAGTAGCAAATTTCAAACGAGCACAAGAATCTGCACGCGTGATAGAGGAAATTTTGAAGCTAAGTGAAGTTTCAAAAAGTGAAGAATTTAAAGAGATTCGCTATACTTTGTATGTTTTAGAAAAAGAAATTTTAGAAAAATTTAGTTTCTAGCCTTTCTTTTTTTGGTACTTAGGGCTGCTAAAATCCCCCCACAAGCAATTAAAATCATTCCAATAACAACCAAATTATGTGGAATAGCATCACCCAAAATAATCCCTGCTAAAGTTGCCATAAAAATCGTTACATAGCTAATTGCACCAATAACGGGTGGATTGCCTAGTCCATAGGCTTTTGTAAGGTAGATTTGTGCATAAGTAGAAACAACGCCAAGCCCCAAAATTAAAATCCATTCTTTGAAATTTGGCATAACAAAAGGTGCAAATAATTCAATAGGATAATGTTCATAAGGCACAAGTTGGGTTAAAAGTGGCAGAATAGAACCACTAAACATTAAAGAGCCGATAATAATTCGTGGATCATAATTTTTGGCTAATTCTGCGACAGAAAGATAGGCTAAAGCCGCTCCAATTCCGCTATAAATCCCTATGCTTAATCCCCAAAGGCTTAAGTGAATATTTTGAGGATTAGAAATAAGTATAATCCCGCTAAATCCAAGAAAGATAGCAATCCAAACTTTGATAGAAACTTTTTGATGGATAAAAATCACACTAAAAAGTGCTAGAAAAATGGGTGAAGTGTAAGAAAAGGCATAAGCGATTCCTAAAGGCATTACAGACATATTATAAAAATACGCCATCATAGCACTTCCTCCAGCAAATCCACGAAAAAATAAAATAAAAGGTTTGCCACCTTGTTGGGATTTTGGAGGATTTATCATAAGAGCAATGATAATCCAAATCAAACCAAAAAAATTTCTAGCAAAAGCCACTTCGATAACAGGGAGATTAGGGGTTAGGATTTTTACAAACATTCCCATAATCGTAAAAAGCAAAGCAGCAATAAGCATAGCAATGATAGCTTGTCTATTTTGGTACATTTTGAAGTCTTTATCTTGTTATTTTTGTGAAATAATAGAATTTTTAGGCTTAACTTTAAGTTTGGTTTGACAAAATTACACATTAAAATACAAACCATAAAATAAGAGGAAGATTTATGGATAAAATTTATGGAAGCATAGCGATAATGGGGCGTCCAAATGCAGGGAAAAGCTCGCTTTTTAATCGTTTTTGTAAATCAAGAATAGCCATTACTTCAGAAGTTGCAGGGACGACAAGAGATGTCAAAAAAGCTAATATTCTCATTTTAGATACCCCCTTTTTGCTTTTGGATACAGGTGGGATAGATCAAAGCGATTCTTTGTTTGCAAAGGTAAGCGAGCATTCTCATCTAGCTGGAGAAAATGCAGATTTAATTTTGTATCTTGTAGATGGGAAAATGCCCCCAAATGAGATAGATAAAAAGATTTTTTATTCTCTCCAAAAAAAGAATCCTAATGTTTTTTTGGTGGTTAATAAAATTGATAATGAAAAAGAGCAAGAAAAAGCGTGGGAATTTGCAGAATTTGGCACACAAAATCTATTTTTTATTTCTGTCTCACACAATAGAGGCATTGGGAGATTAGAAGATTCTATTGTCAAGCTTTTAAAAAAAGATTCACTTACTTGGCTTTTTGAGGGTGCAGAGAGTGAAGAATCTTTGGAAGATTTTTTGGAAGCAGAAGGGGCAGATAGCCAAAGTGAAATCATCAATATTGGTATTATAGGGCGAGTAAATGTTGGAAAAAGCTCTCTTTTGAATGCGCTTTTGAAGCAAGAACGCTCTGTGGTATCAGAAGTTGCAGGGACAACCATTGATCCTGTAGATGAAATGGGGGAGATTGAGGGGAGAAGGGTAAATTTCGTCGATACTGCTGGGATAAGGCGTAGAGGAAAGATTGAAGGTTTAGAGAAATTTGCTCTCAATCGGACAAGAGAGGTATTAAAACGCACCGATATTGTTATTTTGGTGCTTGATGCTTCTAAGCCCTTTGTGGAATTAGATGAAAAAATCGCAGGTTTGATTGATGAGTTTAAACTTGGTGTAATCGTGGTTTTGAATAAATGGGATATTGCTTATAAAGATTATAAGGCTATCCTAGAAGATTTTCGATTGCGTTTTAAATTCTTAGAATACGCACCAATCCTTACTATCTCGGCTAAAAACGGGCGTCATATCCAAAAACTAGAGCAAGAAATAGTGAAAGTTTATCAAAATTTCTCATCAAGAATCCCTACTGCCAAGCTTAATGAAATCATCAAAGAAGCGACAAGCCGTCATCCTATCCCAAGTGATAGAGGCAAGATTGTGAAGGTTTATTATGCGACACAATTTGAGACAAAGCCACCACAAATTGCGTTGATTATGAATCGCCCTAATAGTTTGCATTTTAGCTACAAACGCTATTTGGTGAATTTTTTGCGAGAAAAATTTGATTTTAGTGGAGTGCGGATTATTTTTGTTGCAAGAGGAAAAAATTCTTTTGAAGAAGAGGAAAGTTAGTTTGCAAGAAAGACTGCATTGCTTGTGATTTTGAATTTGGAGTGCTTAATCTTTGTGGCTAGGATTGAAAGGTGCAAGAAAATATAAAAAGATATAAGCAAAATCAAAATAGCTCATATTAATTTAAATAGCTATTATTTCTAATAGCTATTTATTTGTAAGATTTTCAAAAATGCCAAGAGTTTGGAATGGATTATTCATTATTTATTCTTTAAAATGATTTGGGTCAATGTAATGTCCTCTCTTAAAAGATTTAGAATATTCTGCCTTATAAGCATTTGCACATTCATCATCATTTAATTCAGAATTTGCATTTTTCTTGCATTCTTTGATTTTTTCTGCCAATTCTTCAGCATTCTTTGGATCTTGATAATATTGCACACTCTTTGGCTCACTTGAACAAGCAGAAAAGATTCCAGCTACTAAAGCACTCAAAATTGAGATTTTAACTACATTTTTCATTTTTTATCCTTTAAAATAATTTTATAAAGGAATTATATATATATCTTAGCTTAAAATTATTTTTGATAAATTGATAGAATTTTGGAGATAATTTGGAGAATCAAAAAATGGTGGCCACGACTGGACTTGAACCAGCGACCACTACCATGTCAAGGTAGTGCTCTACCAACTGAGCTACGCGACCAAATTTAAAGCAGTTTTGGATTCTATCAAACTGCTCTTTTATCTTTCCTTAAAAGTGTTTGTAGCACAATCAAAAATACGCCAAGATTAATCATAATATCTGCAAAATTAAAAATTGCAAATTCAAATTTATAATGCCAATAGATATAATCCACCACACCAATATGGATAAATCTATCTAGGATATTTGAGATTCCACCCCCAAAGATAACGCCAATTTGAATGCAATAGGTTTTGAAGAGTTCTTGATTTTTCCAAAGATAGATAAAAATACCAATAAGTAGCAGAATCTGCAAGTATTTTAGCCATTCTTGAAGGAATGCAAACATCGAAAAAGCCACCCCTTGATTATAAACAAGCACCAAAGAGATGATTTTGCCTTGATATTCAAATCCGCTTAGGACAAACCACCATTTGATGGCTTGATCCAAAATAAGGACAAGAATCACAGCAAGGAAAAAATGAATTAAAAAATGTTTTTTTATCAATAAAGTTTTCCTCTAAAAAAAGCTTCGCATTCTTGCATTGTGGTTTCTAGGGCTTTGGAATCTTTGCCTTCAAGCAAGATTCTAAGTTTATTTTCTGTGCCACTATAACGGATTAAATGGCGGATTTTTTTGGAAGTAATTTCTTTGAGTAGATTTTGATAGTTTTCTAGTGAATCTAAATTAGGCTTGCTTTGGACATTGAGATTTTTTAAAATTTGTGGGTAAAGCTTGAAGCAATCAAGAGCTTTAGAGGCTTGTTTTTTGGATTTTAGGATATAGGCTATGGTTTGTAAGGCACTCACTAAACCATCTCCGGTTTTTGCAAAATCGCTAAAAATAATATGTCCGCTTTGCTCGCCGCCAAAATTAAGATTTTGAGCTAGCATACTTTCTAATACATATTTATCTCCGACATTAGAGCGGATGAGTTTGATGCCATTTTGAGCCAAAAATTCCTCTAAAGCGTAGTTGCTCATAATCGTAGCAACAGCGGTATTATTTTTTAGAGTGTTATTTTGTTTGGCAGCAAGTGCTAAAACACCGATGAGTTTATCGCCATGGACTACTTCGCCCTTTTCATCGACTACCACAAGTCTATCTGCATCACCATCAAGTGCAAAACCAATATCAGCCCGAACTCTTCGCACTTCTTCTTGCAACATAAGAGGTTGAGTAGCACCGCAATTTTCATTGATATTAAAGCCATTTGGAGTATCATTGATGACAAAAACTTCTGCACCAAGCTCACTAAAAATTGTTGGGGCGACTTTGTAAGCTGCACCATTAGCACAATCTAGCACAACTCGGATTCCATGGAGGCTTAAATCTTTGGGGAAGGAATTTTTGATATGCACAATATAACGCCCTATAACATCGTCGATTCTTTTGCTAGAGCCGATTTCTTTGCCGGTTTTTTGCGCACTCTCTAGTAAAGATTCATTGTGATAGATTTTTTCGATAACTTCCTCATCTTTTTCATCAATTTTATAACCACTTTTGCCAAAAAATTTAATCCCATTGTCCATAAAAGGATTGTGGCTTGCACTTACCATAATTCCGCCATCACAACGCATATCTTCAGTGAGATAGGCAATAGCAGGTGTGGGCATAGGACCGATTTGAATCACTTCATAGCCCACTGCTGTAAGCCCACTTACAAGGGCGTTTTCTAGCATATATCCGCTGCGTCTTGTATCTTTGCCTACTAAAATGCGATTAGTTTTGGAATGTTCGCGATAATAGATACCCGCAGCAATTCCAAGCTTTAATGCACAAAATGCGTTTAGTTTCACTCCAGCTTCGCCTCTTACACCATCTGTTCCAAAAAGTTTCATCATGTTGCCTTCATATTTGGTTTATTGCATTTTTTGTTTTATTTGCTTTTAATAAAAAATCAAATAGAATTTTAGCTTAAATTTTTTTATAAAAGGATTAACGCTCTATGGCAAATCATAAATCAGCAGAAAAACGTATCAGACAAACTAAAAAACGCACAGAAAGAAATCGCTACTATAAAACAAGAATCAAAAATATGACAAGAAGTTTAAAAGAGGCGATTGAGGCAAAAGATGCTAGTAAATCCCAAGAGGTTATGAAGCAAATCAATCAAGCATTCCATAGCTATGTAAGTAAGGGAATCTTGAAGAAAAATACTGCTGCTAGGAAAGTTAGTCGTCTTAACGCATCTGTAAAAAAACTCATTTTAGCTAACGCTTAGTTTCTAGGTTAGCTAAAGCTTTATTAAATGCTAGCTTCAAAATTAAAACCCTTCATTGAACGCTATGAAGAAATCAGTGCGTTGCTTATTAAGCCAGAGATTCTTAATGATATAAAGAGAATTACAGAGTTAAGCAAAGAACAAAGTGATTTAGAAAAGTTGGTGCAAAAATCAAAACAATATCTTCAGAATCTTCAAAGCATTGAAGAGAATAAATCGCTTCTTGATGATAAAGAATTAGGGGATTTGGCAAAAGAAGAAATTAAAGAAGCAGAAGCACAAAATCAGGAATTAGAATCAGAGATAAAAGTATTGCTTTTGCCAAAAGACCCAAATGATGAGAAGAATATTTATTTGGAACTTCGTGCGGGGACAGGCGGCGATGAAGCGGGGATTTTTGTTGGAGATTTGTTTAAAGCCTATGTTCGTTATGCAGAATCAAAGGGCTGGAAAGTTGAAATTATTAGCTCAAATGAAAATAATTTTGGGGGTTATAAAGAAGTAATTGCCCTTATTAAAGGGAAGGGTGCTTACTCTCGTTTGAAGTATGAAGGTGGAACTCATCGTGTGCAGCGTGTCCCCGAAACAGAATCTCAAGGGAGGATTCACACTTCGGCTATCACAGTGGCGATTATGCCAGAAGTTGATGATGTGGAAGTGGTAATTAATTCAAACGATTTGAAAATTGAAGTATTCAGAGCCGGTGGTCATGGAGGGCAATGTGTCAATACAACAGATTCTGCTGTGCGTATTACTCATATACCAACAGGAATTAGCGTTTCTATGCAAGATGAAAAATCCCAACATAAAAATAAAGATAAAGCCCTAAAGATCTTAAAAGCTAGGATTTATGAAGCAGAGCTTGAAGCACAAATGGAACAAAATGCAGAGGCGAGAAAATCACAGGTCGGAAGTGGGGATAGAAGTGAGAGAATCCGCACCTATAACTATCCGCAAAATCGCTTAAGTGATCATAGGATTGGTTTGACTTTGTATAGTTTGGAAGAAATTATGCTAAATGGCGATTTGGATCAAGTGATTGAGCCTATTATTGCTTATTTTCAGGCAGAAGCATTACAAAATAGTGGTATTGCATAATATTTAAGGAACTTTTTACATTTTTTTAATATAATTCAATTTTTAAATTAATCTTACAATGGACAGATGGGTGAGTTGGCTGAAACCACATCCCTGCTAAGGATGCGTAGTCGCAAGATTACCGAGAGTTCGAATCTCTCTCTGTCCGCCATTACTTCATTAGCTTAATTTTATTTTGCAAAGATTTGATGAACTTTATCCCATTTTTATGGATATTGATAAAATATAAATATTTTTAAAATTTTTAAATTGATAAGTTTTAGAAAACTTTTAAAAAACTTCGTTAAAATTCTTCTAAAAAAGTTGCAAAAATGATTAATCAAGATTTACAAATAAAACAAATTTTAGAACAATCTAAAACCATTGCTATTTTGGGGCTTTCTCCCAGTGAAGATAAGCCAAGTCATAAAGTGGCAAAATATCTTTTGGAAAAAGGTTATAGAATAATCCCTATTTATCCAAAAGGTGGAGAGATTCTTGGAATGAAGGTTTATCGGAGTTTGCAGGAAGTTTTTTGTGATGAATCTATCAGGCAAAGCGGAGGAGTTGATATTTTGGATATTTTTCGCAAAAGTGAGGCGCTTTTGGGGATAATTCAAGAGATTTCAGGGTTAGAAAACAAGCCAAAATGCGTTTGGGCACAGCTTGGGATTCAAAGGCAAGGGGCAAAAGAGGAATTAGAAGCAAAAGGGATAATGTATTTTGAAAATTTATGTATCAAATTAGAACATCAAAGGTTGTGTAAATGATTGCTTTAGCAAAAATAATGGACGCAAGTCGCAGATTAAAAGGCGTGGTAGAACATACAAAGTTGGCTTTTGCGCCAAAACTTAGTGAATTAAGTCAAGCAAAAGTCTATGTTAAGCAAGAGAATCTCCAAAATACCGGTTCTTTTAAGCTAAGGGGAGCCTTTAATAAAATCGCCACTCTCACTCAAGAAGAGCGGAAAAATGGGGTGATTGCTTCAAGTGCTGGGAATCACGCACAAGGTGTGGCATATAGTGCAAAGCATTATGGCATTAGAGCGGTTATTGTAATGCCAGAATCCACTCCATTGCTTAAGGTTATGGGGGTTAAGGAGCTTGGAGCAGAAGCAATTTTGCATGGAAACAATTATGATGAAGCTTACGCTTATGCGTTGGAGTATGCACAAAAGAATAATTTGCATTTTATTCACCCTTTTGCCGATGATGAGGTGATTGCAGGGCAGGGGACAATCGCATTAGAAATGATAGAAGATCAAAATAATCTAACAACTATTGTTGTTCCTATAGGTGGAGGAGGATTGATTTCTGGAATTGCTGCAGCTTATAAGCAAATGTTACCAAGTGTGAGGATAGTAGGGGTTGTCGCACAAGGTGCGCCGGGAATGTATCATTCTTTTTATAAAAAGGCAATCCAAACCACAAAATCTGTGCGGACAATTGCCGATGGTATTGCTGTGCGTGATGTGAATGAGAGAAATTTTGATTATATTTTAGAGAGTGTAGATGAGATTGTAATGGTGGATGATGAGGAAATCGCTAATGCAATTTTGTATTTGTTAGAAAAACAAAAATTAGTAGTAGAGGGTGCTGGGGCAGCTGCTGTGGCGGCTCTTTTGCACCATAAGTTCAAAATTGCTCAAAATGAATCTGTGGGGTTGGTTTTGAGTGGTGGAAATATTGATGTTACAATGCTTGGAGTGATTATTGAAAAAGGCTTGGTTCGCTCTCATCGCAAAATGCGTTTTAGTGTTGTTTTGATTGATAAGCCCGGAAGTTTGCAGTCTCTTAGTGATTTGCTTTCAAGATTGGGGGCAAATATTGTAAAAATCGATTTTGATAGGACTTCCACTTCTTTGGGGTATGGCGATGCAAATGTGGTTGTGGTGATTGAAACAAAAGGCAAAGAGCATCAAGATGAAATTCGAAGAGAATTGCATAAAGATGGCTATAAATTTGTTGAAATGTAGTGAATGCTAGTAGAAAGTAGAAAAATTTATTTTTATCTATGTGTTTTATTGATTGTAGATTTTTTGATACTTTTGTGGGTTGGCAAGAATCTAAGCATTAGCTATGATGAAGCAAGTCATTTTTTTGAACCTTTGGATTTTGGTGGCTTTCTAAGCAATTTGAGTGTTTTTTTGTTTGGGCAAAATGATATTGGGCTAAGAATGCTTTTTTTGCTTTTGCATTTGTGCAATGCAGTATTAATGTTTATTTTTGCCAAAGGATTCTTGAAGCGTCCAAGTGATGCACTTTTTTGTGTTTTGTTGTTTTTGTTGTTGCCCGGAGTGAATGCAGCTGCAATCCTTATTTCTAATAGCGGAATTATTATTTTTCTTACTTTGTTGTTGTGTATTTTGTATCAACAAACGCATAAAATTCCTTATTGGCTTTTGTTGATTATGGCTTTTGTGGATAAAAGTTTTGCTTTGGTTTTTTTGGCATTAATTTTTTATGGGATTGCACAAAAAAATACATTTTTAGTTTTTCTTTCGTTGATATTTTTTGCACTTAATATGTATTTGTTTGATTTAGAAATTGGAGGACACCCAGCAGGATATTTCATTGATACTAGTGGGCATTTGCTTTTGATTTTTTCACCCTTGGTTTTTTTGTATTTTTTATACACTCTTTATCGTTTTTATAACTCTAAAACAAAGCCATTGATTTGGTATATTTCTATTGTTGTGTTAGGTTTTATTCTTTTTTTGTCTTTGCGTCAAAAGGTGGAAACTGAAACTTTTGCACCATTATTGATAGTAGGGATTCCTTTGATGGTGAGTTTGTATTTTTCGGGGCTTAGAGTGAGATTGCCTGAGTTTAAATCGCGTTATAAAATACCTTTTGGGATAACTTTGTTGGTTTTATTGGCAATGGTTTTGGTTTTGCTATTTTCTAAGCCCTTATTTGCATTATTTAGCAGCAATCAAGAAGAATATTTTGCATACCGCCATTATTTGGCAAAAGAATTGGCTCAAAATCTAAAAGAGCAGAATATTTTTCAAGTCAATACAAATGAAAGAATGCAAAAGCGTTTAAGGTTTTATGGAATCAATCAAGGCGGAAATGTCAAGATTACTACTCATTTTGTAAAAAATGCAAAAGAGATTCCTATTTTTTATTATGGCAAAAAGGTTGCAGTGTTTTATGCTCAAAAAAGCCTTTAGCTTATTTGAAATTTTACTTGTTTTGGCAATTATTGGGATTTTGGGTGCAGTTGGCTATGTGATTTATCCACAATCTTTATTGAATCTCGCACAAGAGCAGATTATGAATCATTTAAATTATACGCGTTTTTTGGCACTCAATTCTTCTAAGCAAATTACGCAAAATGCTTTTTGTCAAAGCGATTTTTGTCAAGAAGAGAGAGAAAGATACCAAGAGAGTTTTTGGAGATTGCAATTTGCTGATTTGAAAAATATTGGTTGGGCTTATTCTGTTTTTAGCGATAGTGCAAGGAGCTCTAAGACAAAAAATTTTGATGATAGACCTATGGATTCTTTTGAAGTTGGTAGGGATTCTATGAGTGGAAAATATTTGAGTGTTTATACTTATAATAATACCAAATTTGCAAATGGTTTAAGGGAGGGTGATTTATCTATATCTAAGCGGTATGGAGTGAGTAAGGTGCAAATGTATGGGGGATGTGGAAAGCAAAATGGAGGAAGAATACTTTTTGATGATTTGGGGTTTGTAAGATGTAAAAAATCGGGAGAAAAGGTAAGTTATCCAGATAGCGAGGTAATTTTGGAATTAATGGATAATTTTGGTGCATCGGTGAGAATTTGTATTTCTGAAAATGGTTTGGTTGAAAAGTGTTAAATTAAATAAAATTATGTTACAATAAAAAAATATTTTTTAAGGTTTGAAATATCAAAACAATTGATAAAAATAGACTTGCAAAAAAGCATTTTGGACAGAATTTTTTACAAGATGAGAATGTGTTATTGCAGATTGTCCAATCCATTCCCAAAGAGGCTCTTGATTTGGAGCTTATTGAGATTGGGGCTGGCTTAGGTGATCTAACAAATAAGCTTTTAGGCTTAGGGAATATCACTGCTTATGAGGTCGATGAGGAATTGCTACCTTATTTGAAAGAGCGTTTTAAAAAAGCCCTTGAGAGTAAGCAATTGGAACTTAAAATTGGCGATGTAATGGAAATTTGGAAGGGAAATAGTTTGCGGGATAAGCCTTATTTTCTTATTTCAAATTTGCCTTATTATATTGCAACATTGTTGGTAATAAAAGCCATTAAAGATCCTTTGTGTAAGGGCTGTGTCGTGATGACACAAAAAGAAGTTGCTTTAAAATTTTGTGCTAGTGAGAATCAAAGTGATTTTAGTGCTTTGAGTGTTTTAACACAGAGTGTTGGGGAGGCAAAATTGCTTTTTGAAGTCCCGCCAATTGCCTTTGTGCCACAGCCAAAAGTAACTTCTGCAGTATTTTTGATACAAAAGAATCAAATATTGCCAAGCGATTTTTTGGAGGCATTAGAGGGATTGCTAAAGATTTCTTTTAATGCCCCAAGAAAAACTATTTTTAATAATCTTTCTAAAAACTATTCCAAACAAAAAGTTTTGGAAGTTTTAGAAGATTTGCAAATAACGCCTAATAAAAGACCTCATGAGATTGATACTGCCACTTATCACCGACTTTTGAAAATTTTATAAAAGGCGGATTGTCATGGAAGAAAAAGAAACGCAAAATAATACACAAAATACAAATTCACAAAAAGAGCCAAATAAAAGGCGTTTTAAACCACGAAACCAACAAGATAGAACAAGAGAAGAAAAACAAGGGCAAGAGGGACAAAGTCGCAATCACTATAGGCACAAAAAATCTCAAAATAATTCTGGACAAAATGGGGAAAAATTCCACAATAGAAATGGCGGAAATAGAGAGGTCAATCAATCTAATTTGGAATTAAGAAAAGCTGTTGAAGTGAATGCAAAAGTCCATCAAAATTCTTTGACTACACACTCTCAAGTGCAATTTAATCCAAATGGAAAGGTAAGAATCACTCCTATTGGCGGGCTTGGTGAAATTGGTGGAAATATGACGGTGATTGAAACTCAAAATTCTGCAATTATTATTGATGCAGGAATGAGTTTCCCTGATGGCGATATGCACGGGATAGATATTTTGGTGCCAGATTTTAGCTATCTTGAAGTGATAAAAGACAAAATTGCAGGGATTGTGATTACCCATGCCCACGAGGATCATATTGGTGCGATGCCTTATTTGTTTAAAAAATATCAATTTCCCATTTATGGGACTCCGCTTCCTTTGGGATTGATTGGTTCTAAATTTGATGAGCATGGTTTGAAAAAATATCGCTCACTTTTTCGCGCAGTAGAAAAAAGAAAGCCCATTAGAATTGGCGAATTTGAGATTGAATGGATACACATTACTCATTCAATCGTAGATTCTAGTGCATTGGCTATCAAAACAGAGGCTGGAGTGATATTCCATACAGGTGATTTTAAAATCGATCATACACCCATTGATGGTTATCCAACAGATTTGAATCGAATCGCATATTATGGAGAACAAGGCGTTTTATTACTACTTAGCGATTCTACAAACTCTCATAAAGCAGGATATACTCCTAGTGAGGCAAGTGTTGGACCTGCATTTGATATGTTGTTTTCGAGGGCTAAGGGGCGTGTGATTATGAGTACTTTTAGCTCTAATATCCATCGTGTTTATCAAGCAATCCAGTATGGATTGAAATATGGTAGAAAAATCTCTGTAATTGGACGCTCTATGGAGAAAAATTTGGAAATTGCAAGGACTTTGGGTTATATAGATTTGCCACAAAATATTTTTATTGAAGCACACGAAGTGGCAAAATATGCCGATGAAGAAGTGTTGATTGTCACAACAGGTAGCCAAGGGGAGACAATGAGTGCTCTTTATCGTATGGCGACTGATGAACATAGGCATATTAAAATCAAGCCAAGCGATATTGTGATACTTTCAGCAAAAGCGATTCCGGGCAATGAAGGTTCTGTTTCAAATATTTTGAATTTTATTAATAAAGCTGGTGCAAAAGTGTATTATCAAGATTTTAGTGAGATTCATACAAGTGGGCATGCTGCACAAGAAGAGCAAAAGTTGATGTTAAGACTTGTGAAGCCAAAATTCTTCTTGCCTGTGCATGGAGAGTATAATCATATTTTAAAACACAAAGAAACAGCCATTTCTTGTGGGGTTGATGAAAAAAATATTTATCTTATGGAAGATGGTGATCAAATAGAAATCGCACACAATTATTTACGCAAAGTAAGAAGTGTGAAAACTGGTAAAATCTATATTGATAATCAAATCAATGCGTTTGTTGCAAATGATGTGGTGCTAGATAGGCAGAATCTTGCTGAAAATGGTATAGTGATTGTAGTCGTCCAAATAGATAAGGCAAAGAATGCAGTCATCGGTAAGCCAAGAATACAAACAATGGGAATTATTGCAAATAAAGATATTTTGAGCTTTAATAAAGAAATTGAGGAGTTTTTCTCACTTTTTGTTAAAAATTGCAAAAAAGAACTTTATAGCAGTCAAAAAGCTATGGAAAACGAGATTCGCAATGCTTTAAGAAAGCTGATGTTTAAAAAAACCAAGCGTTATCCTACTATTATGCCTAATGTAATTTTTAGCTAGAATCTTGGAGATTCTAGACTAGAATCCTAAACTTCTATTCTCTTGGTATTGAAAAATAAAATAATATTAAATAATAATTAAATTACTCCATATAATAATATTAAATGGCTTTCATTATCATTTTTATTATTTTTTAAGTCAATAATAAATAAAATCCATTCTTATTATTATTTTAGGAGTGTTATTAATGTTAAAAATATCCAAAAGTAGGTATGTATCTTATATTTCTTTAGCTTTGATTTTTTGCGGGGTAGGGGTAAATGCAGCGGAACAATATCGATTGGATACTTCAGTAGTTAGTGCAAGTGGTTTTTCTCAAGATGTGAAAGATGCACCAGCAAGTATTTCAGTAATTACTAAGGAAGATTTAGAGGGGCGTCCATTTAAAGATTTGGGTGAGGCTTTAATGGGGGTGCCGGGGGTAGATGTTTCATTAAATAAATTGGGAAGTTATGATTTTTCTATCCGTGGATTTAGCTCTAGTAGTGGATATGTTTTGGTGCTTGTTGATGGGAAAAGGCAAAATAGTATCCAAGGGCTTTATGATGATGGATTTGGTGGCGTTGAAAGCACATTTTTGCCACCATTGTCAATGATTGAGAGGATTGAGGTTATTAGGGGTCCTGCTTCTACTCTTTATGGTGGAGATGCAGTTGGTGGGGTTGTCAATATCATTACAAAGAAAAATCCAAGCCAATTTAGTGCTTCTATTGGCTTTGATTCTACTTTTCAGCAACACCCTAAAATTAATGGAAATTCAAGGGGGATTAATGGATATATGGCAATTCCTTTGGTAAAAGATAAGCTTTCTTTGGCATTAAGGGGAAAATATTATACCAAGGGTGATACAGCAATTACCACGCCAACAGGGGATTATGCAAGCCATAGTGCAGGGGAAATGAGGCTTGGAAATATCGGTGGTAAGCTTAATTGGACAATCAATGAACAAAACAATGTTTATTTAGATGCAGAACATTCAGTAGCCTATACCGCTTCTTTGGCTAGTAGCTCTGCTGGGACTTATTCGCCAAGGAATGTTTATAAAGACAGGGTGCTTTTAAACCATGATGGGTATTATCATTTTGGTTCTATTAATACTTATGCACAAGCAAATTTCACAGATGATAAAACTATTGATGCACAAGGGACAAGTTATATTGTAGAGAGTAAAGGGGTTTTGCCTTTTGATTTTAATGCAATGGGTTCTATGACTTTAAGTGCAGGGGTGCAATATCTCTATGAAAGCTACTTAAACAATAATAGCGATGCTAAATATGCAGAGATTAAGGGGCATTTATTTGAGCAAAATACAATAGCACCTTATGCGGAAGCAGAATATTATATTACCGATGATTTAATCTTAACAGGAGGGATTCGCTACGCGCATAGTGATTTATTTGATGGTGAAGTAACCCCTAGAGGTTATCTAGTGTATCATCTCACAGAAACTATTACACTTAAAGGCGGTGTGGCAAAGGGATATAGGACGCCAGAGGTGAGACAGCTTTTTGATGGAATCTATCGTCTTAATAATCGCAATAATCAAGGTGTTTATGGAAATTCAGATTTAAAGCCAGAGACAAGCACAAACTATGAAATTGGAGTAATTTTTGAATTCCCAAGCTATGCAAATTTAAGTGTTACAGGTTTTCAGACAGATTTTAGAGATGCAATTGAATCAGAGGATTTTAATCAAGGGGATATGTTGCCTAATGGAAGCATTTGCCAAGGACCAGAAGGGACAAATGGGGAAAATGCTTGTAGATTTTTCTCTAATGTAGCTAAAACACAAGTTAAAGGGATTGAAGTGAGTGTGCAGACTGCAAAATGGTATGGTTTGAGTGCAGATTTGAGTTATACCTTTATGGATAAGAAATACAAAAGTGGTGTGAATAATGGGCAAAGATTTGCCGATACACCTAGGCATATTGCAACACTAAAGCTTAATTATACCAATGGTAAATTTAGCTCATACCTTAGGGGGAGTGGCAGATATGATTCGTTGATTGATGAAACAAGAAAATATGAAGATTATTATATTGTAGATTTGGGTGTTAGCTATAAGATGACAAAAAATTCAAGTATAGCATTAGCAATTAATAATTTACTTGATAAAGATTTTTATAAGCCTTATGAAAGTGTTGGTAGGGGTGGTGCTATTTCTTATGCAAATAGTTATCAAGATTATATCGATGGTAGGAATTTTTGGATTAGTTATAAATTAGATTTTTAAGGAAAGTAAATAATGGCAAAAAAAATTATTAGCAATAAAACTTGGATGCAAGTGCATTTGTATGTTAGTTTGTTTTTTATACCCATGGCTTTGATTTATGCTATTACGGGTTCTTTGTATATTTTTAATATTCGGCAAAATGCGGGTGCAGAAATTAAAGAAGTGAGGATACAAGATACTATCCCAAAAGGCAGTGAAAGGGAGGTAATGCTAAGAATCTTGCAAGAAAATAAGCTAGAAATACCCAGTAATACAGAAGTTAGATTTTTCAAAGGCTCTCATTCTATGGGGACTTTGAAATATCAAGTTTTGCTCACACAAGATAAAAATAGTCCAAGTTATACACTAAGGGCAATTGATAGAAATTGGTATGGAGTTTTGCTGCTTTTGCATAAGGCGGCTGGGAAATATTATTTTGATATTTTAGCAGTTGGATTTTCGATTGCTTTAGTGCTTTTGTATCTTTCTGGATTGTTTTTGACGGCATTTTGCAAACGCGATAGGAAAGGGTCTATTATTGCAATTATTCTTGGGATATTGGTAACGACTTTGGCGGTGTATTTGAGTATTTGATAGATAGGTTTAATCTTGTAAAAATTGCTTTGTTGCTATAATTTTGCATTTTTTTAGGATTTATCTTGGAAGTGGCAGTGTATTTGCATATTCCCTTTTGTGATAGCAAATGTGGGTATTGTGCGTTTAATTCAAAAACTAATAAAAATCATCTTAAGCATCAATATATGCAAAGATTGTGCGATGATTTGGCGGAGCAATTGGCTTTTTATGGAGTTTCTAAAATCACTTCAGTTTATATAGGGGGTGGTACTCCAAGTGTGGTGGAATCATCAAAATACCAAAGAATTTTTGATATTCTTTATCCTTTTTTGGAAGGGAATGCAGAAGTCAATATTGAAGCAAATCCAAATTCACTAACTTTAGAATGGATGAAGAATCTAAAAAGTTTTGGTGTCAATCGCTTAAGTCTTGGGGTGCAGAGTTTTTTTGCTGAAAAATTGCGATTTTTGGAGCGTATTCATAGAGAAGATTCTATTTATGAGGCAATGGAAAACGCACTCAAAGTTGGGTTAGAAAATATTAGTATAGATTTGATTTATGGCACTCCATTTTGTACCAAAGAGATTTTGGGGCAAGAAGTGCAAATGGCATCTAAGTTGCCTATCAATCATATTTCTGCTTATCAATTAAGCATTGATGAGGGGAGTAGATTTTTTGTGCAACAAAAAAGGGAATTTAGTGGAGAGTTTGAGGGGTATCCGAGTATGGGGCATTTTATGAAAGAGTGTTTGGGGCAACAAGGGTTTGTGCAATATGAAGTGAGCAATTATGCAAGGGGTTATTATTCTAAGCATAATTTAGGGTATTGGGAACAAAAAGAATATTTAGGTATTGGAGCGGGTGCAGTAGGGTGTATCAATGGTATTAGGACTTATGGGGTGTGTGAAATTGAGGATTATTTGAAGGGAAAAAGTGGAGATAGAGAGATTCTAAAATCAAAGGATATAGAATTAGAACATTTGTTTTTGGGGCTTCGCTCTTGTGTGGGTGTGCTAGAATCTAAAATAACCAAAAAGAAAGCCTTAGAAATTTTGCTCAATGAGAAAAAAGTAGAAAAAAAAGAGAATAAAATCTATGCGTTGGATTATTTTTTGGGCGATGAGTTGGCGTTATTTTTGGGGTAAAAGCCAAAGGACTATATCATTGCCTATCATTTGGCAGTGTAGAAGTTTAAAATGGGCTTGAAAATGGTGTGTTAGGTGGTAAGTCGAAAGGGTTGGGCTTACAAAGACAAGCAGCATATCAATATGGGGCAGGAGAGATTCTAAAAGATTGCTTCCGCCTTCACACATTACAAAACCGCTAAAGTTTGGAATAGAGTGGCAAATTTCAACTTTGCGATTAGGGATAGCAAAGAGGGGGGCAGTTTGAGGGAAATTGGAATTTTTGGTCAAAATTGTGATATCGGGAGGGTTTTTGTTTTCCAAAGAACAAAACCTTGAATCTAGTGTGGGATTATCAAGCAAAATTGTTTTTCCTGAAATGATGAGGTTATTAAGTTTGGAGCGTAGATTGTGCATAAAAATTTGTGTTTCTTTGGAGCTAATTTGCCCCCCATCAATACTACCATCAAGTCTGCAAGCATATTTAAACAGCACAAAACTTCCTTTTTTTTGCAAAAGGTTGAAGGGCAATAGTAATTCTTGAGCTTTGATAGCAAGCGTGTTAAATTGTGAATCCTCCCATATTTTAGTAACTTTTATATTGGAATTTGCGAGGTATTCTGCACCGCCTTGTGCTTTGGGATTGGGGTCTTTTGCTGCAATAACGAGATTTTTGATTCCTAAAGATTTGATAAGAGATGCACAAGAAGGGGTTTTGCCTTCGTGCATACAAGGTTCTAGCGTAGTGTAGAGAGTGGAGTTGTGAAAAATATCTTTGGCATTTTGTTTGAGATATTGGTGGATTTGGTGGGATTCTTGGAGTGAAAGGATAGCAGAATCTTGGGTGAGGTGGAAATAGGCATTTTTGAGGGCTAAAACTTCCGCATGGGGTTTGCCTGCTTCTTGGTGTGCATCAATAGAGAGGAGTTTGCCATTTTTGTCCAAAATAGCTGCACCAACTGCAGGGTTTGGTAGGGTTTGGCATTGGGTTTTCCATGCCTCTTTTATTGCTAATTCTAAATAAAGAGATTCTACCATTCAAAATAAGTTTGTGCTTTTTTGATTTCAGAAATTGGAATTATTTCGCCACTTTCTAGCTTTAGAGATTCATCGTCTATGGCTATGAGTTTGCCCTTGAAATCTTGTTTGGAGGTGGTTTTTATTTTTACTAATTCACCTATTGCATCTTCAAAATGTTCTTTGGTTTTTAAGGGGCGTTCAATCCCCGGAGAACTCACTTCTAGGTAATATTTTTCGAAGTTTGGAATCTCAACATCTAAAAGTGGAGAGAGTGCAAGACTAACTTCTTGGCAATCATCAAGGCTAACAGAAGGTTTTTTGGTAATAGAGATTCTAAGGATTTGGTTTTCATTTTCTTTGAGGGTTGTAATATCATAGATTTTGCAACCAAAACTCTCTACAAGTTTTTGGATTTTTGCTTGTAATTCTTGGCTAATTAGCATCGATATTCCTTTTTTGTTTTTCTTGCTCAATAGTGCGGAAGATTTTGTCTAGTTTGTTTTCTATTTCAAGTGATTCATCAAAAAAGAATTGAAAATCAGGACATCTAAACCAGCCGGTTTCTTCTAAGCAGTATTCTTTGATGAGATTTTTTGCTTTTTTGAGTTGATTTAGGATTTCTTTTTGCTCTTGCTTATCCAAAGAAGAAGAATCTAAAAAAACTTGTGCAGAATATTTACCTCTTGAGCATTTTACTTCAATTACATTTAAGGCATTGAGCCTAGTATCATTAAGATTGGCTAATGCTGTTGGGATAAGCTCTTTTAGAAGCGATTGAGTCCGCTCTAGCTTGATATTTTTCATTTCCTAGAATGTCCTTTGTTTGGCAACTTCTTTGTAGGTTTCAAAAACATCGCCTACTTGAATATCATTATAATTTTCTAGCATAATTCCGCATTCAAAGCCTTTTTGCACTTCTCTTGCATCATCTTTGAATCTTTTAAGCGAAGCAATGTTTCCTGTATGGATTACAACTCCATTTCTAATTAAGCGGACTTTGATGCCTCTTTGAATCACTCCATCAGTTACAAAACAACCCGCGATAGTCCCTACTTTTGCGATATTAAATGTTTCTCTTACTTCTGCTTGTCCGGTATTTTCTTCTTCAAATACAGGGGAGAGTAATCCGCCAAGCAAGGCTTTAATATCATCAATTAGAGCATAAATAATAGAGTAAGTTTTGATTTCAATCCCTAGTTCTTTTGCTTTATTTTTGACACTTCCTGTTGGGCGGACATTAAAGCCCAAAATTACACAATTTGTGCTTGCTGCTGCAAGAGTAATATCGCTTTCTGTGATACCTCCTACGCCTTTGTGGATAATATTGACTTTTACTTCATCATTTTGGAGTTTTTCTAAACTGCCGCGGATAGCTTCTAAACTTCCTTGAGTATCAGTTTTGATAATAACAGGGAGATTTTTAAGCTGCCCTTGTGCTACCATAGAGCTAAGCTCATCAAAAGAAACTTTTGTAGAGTGTGAAAGCTCTTTTTGTCGTAGGTGGGCTGCGCGTTTTTGTGCGTAATCTCGGGCAATGTTGTCATTTTCTACAGCCAAAAGGATAGAACCAGCAGGTGGGACTTCATTTAATCCGGTGATAACGCCCACTCCAGAAGGTGTAATGGTAGTAATATTTTTGCCTAAATCATCGCTAATCGCTCTTACACGCCCATAAGCAGTATCTGCAATAATGCTATCCCCAACTTTTAATGTTCCATTTTGGACGATTAATGTTGCAACAGGTCCTTTTCCTTTTTCTAAGCTACTTTCAATTACAACAGCACGTGCGGGTTTATTTGGGTTGGCTTTTAATTCTAAGATTTCTGCTTGAAGTAAAATGGTTTCTAATAAATCATCAATCCCTTCCCCTGTTTTTGCAGAGATATGCACAAATTCATATTCGCCTCCCCATTCAAGTGGAGTAAATCCAAGCTCTGCCGCTTCTGCTTTGACTTTGTCGGTGTTTGCTTCGGGTTTGTCAATTTTATTGACTGCAATAATAATCGGTGCATTCGCGGCTTTTGCGTGATTTAATGCTTCGATTGTTTGAGGTTTGATGCCATCATCTGCGGCAATAACGATAATCGCAATATCTGTTACTGAAGCTCCTCTTGCACGCATTTCACTAAAAGCCTCATGTCCGGGAGTATCAATAAAGGTGATTTGTTTGCCATTTTTGGTAATCGTGTAAGCTCCAATGTGTTGAGTGATTCCTCCTGCTTCAGCTGAAGCAATTTTGGTATTTCTAATGTAATCTAACAAAGAAGTTTTTCCATGATCAACATGCCCCATAATCGTAACAACAGGTGCTCGTTCTACCAAGTCTTTTTCATTTTCATTAGATTCGTGGAGTTGTGTATAGTCTAGCTCATCGGCATTATTTGTAATTTCGATTTGTATGCCAAATTCTTCTGCTAGGATTTCAATGGCGTCTTTTTCTAAAAAGTCGTTTTTAGTTACCATCATTCCAAGTGAGAAAAGGACTTTGATAACATCTCCTGTGGAACGCCCTATTTTTTCTGCAAATTCATAGGCTCTAATTTCTTCTGGAATATTTACAATTCCTTGGATAGTTTCTTGAGTTTTTTGAGGTTTTGGGGCTTTTTTGCGGCTAGAACGCCTTGTGCTACCTTGCTCCATAAAAGGATTATGACGTTGGATTTTGATTCTTTCTGTGGTAGCTCTTTTTTCATTTTCTTCTTCATCAAGATTGACTTCATCTTGCACGCTTAAATCAAATAAAATAATGCCTTCTTCCTCTTCATCATCAGAGCTTTGAAACTCCCTATTGTCTAATAAATCTATTTTTTGTTGGTTGGGCTTTTTGGTATGTTGTAGATTGGATTTTTCTTTTTTCTTTTTTTTGTCTTTTTTTGCAAAGCTATCATTGTCAAAATTGCCTAACAAATCTTGTAGGGTTTTTGAAGGTTCCTTTTTTTCTTCTATTGGTGTTTGTGGGATTTCTTCGGTCTTTAAGTCTCGTTTTTTAACAATTCGTAATCCCGTGCGTTTGATAGTGGAATTTTCTTGAGGGGTAATGGGTAAGTCTTGCTTTGGAGATTCTTGCTGTGTTTTTGGGGATTCTTGTGGATTTTCTTCTTGTAAAACTTCTTTGGTTGCGATTTTTGGAGATTCTTTTTTGGAATCTTTTGTGGAAGTTTTTGTGCGAGTTTTTTTGTCAATCTCATCTTCTTTTGTTTTTTTGAGTTTGGATTCTTCTTTTTTTGTTTTTGTGGTTTTTTCTGTTTTGGTGCTTTTTTTGGTTTCTTCTTTGGAAGTTTTTATCTCAACACTTTTGCCTGATAAAACATAATTGTATAATTCTTCTGCCTGTTCTGTTGTTACAGCACTTGAAGCGGTTTTTACTTCAAATCCTAATTCTTGTGCCTTTTGAAGAATCTCTTTGCTAGTTTTCCCGATTTCTTTTGCAATTTGACTGATACGGATTTTATCCATTATGTAAAAATCTCCTTTAATGATTCTTTTAAAATTTCTTTATGTTTTTTATCAATCTTATGTATTCTAGTCACGGCATTGATAAAGTTGGGTGTATTTTGACAGGCTTTACACACATAAAAACTTCTGCCTTCCCCCCTAAATAAGTGAATTGCTAAATCTTTATATTGTAAGCGTATTAATTGCTCTTTAGCAAATCTTTCTCTACAAACAATGCACATTCTAATTGGACTTGACATAAAATTCTCGATTATAGCAAACTAGAGCTTAAATTCATCATCAAAAACCATACCAAAATTATCAAATTTCAATGTAAGAACTTTTAATTTTGGAAACTTATTGGTCAAAACCTCACATAAATTAGCACTATCTTCTTTGTAACAGAGGTTAAAAAAGGTAGAACCGCTGCCAGATAAAGTACTCATTAAAGCACCATTGTTTAAAGCGGTTTTTTGCACTTCAAATAAAATAGGGATTTGCCTCATTCTAAAAAATTGATGAAATTTATCCATACTTGCCTCCCTTAGCAAATCCCATTTTTCTTCAAAAAACGCACTTGCCAAAAGTGTAGAGTGAGAAAGGTTGAAAATAGCGTCCTTTTGGGAGTATTTTTGTGGCAAAGTTTTTCTTGATAGATGAGTGGAAATAGATTGATTGGGGATAACAATCACAGCTTGGATAGAATCGGGCAAAGTTTTTTTTAAGAAGCGGACTTGATTGCGTGAGAGCATACAAGCATTAAAACCGCCCATACAAGCTGGAGTAATATTATCAGGGTGGGATTCATAATGCAAAGCGATATTGATGATTTTTTGCTTATCTATTGGGATTTGTGCGACTTTAAATGCGGCACTAATTGCACCAATAATCACAGCAGAGCTACTGCCTAAGCCCCTTGAAATAGGTATGGAATTTTCAAAAGTAAATTTAAATGGAAGGGTTTTGCCAATGAGTTTTTTGAGTTGTTCATTAAAGATTCGCACAAAAACATTATCAATGCGTAATTTTGGATTCTTCGCCCCTTCTCCATGGATTTGAATGGAAGTAAATTTTGAGGGCTTTAAACTAAAATAATTATAAAGTTCCAAAGCAAGCCCTAAACTATCAAAGCCCGGTCCTAAATTAGCACTAGTGGCTGGAACGCGTAAAAGCATAAAATTTCCTTTAATCCAAATTAGCAAATTTGAGTGTAAATTCAACTTCGCCTTTGCCGATGCGTAATTCTTTGGCAATAGAATCTACACTCCACCCATCTTTATACATAGAGATAATACGCCCTTCATCAATGTTATTTGGATTACTTGGCGTATAGGCAAATTCTTTGATTCTTTCTTCTAGGGCGATGATTTTATTGTCTATATTGTCTTGGTATTCTTCGTATTTTTCTCTAAGGGAGGAAAGGTGTGTTTTGATGGGGGAAATCTGGGCATAAAGGTTAGAATCAATGAGATTTTTCATCTCAAGGCGAGTTTCTTGATAAATTTGCTGCTTAAAAGATTGCTTGAATTTTTCTAAGTCGTTTTCTTGTTCTTTGAATTTTTTTTGGAGACGATAAATCTCTTTGTTTAAATCCTCGATAGAATTTTCATAGCGTCTAGCCTTCCTTGCACTTTCATAATCTTTTAGATACAAATAGATAATTAGCAAAATAAAAACAAGAGCGATTCCTCCCCCAATCCAAAGTATCATATTTTCGTTATTCATGGTTAGCCTCTTTATTATTGGATTTCATCAAGCGTATTAATGCTCTTTCTTTGGAAGCGACATAGCTATCCCATTCTGTTTCATCTCGCCCATGGATTTTTTCGATAATAGCTAAATTAGTATGAAAAATAAAATAAATAGGTATGATTCTAGTTGGGAAAGTGGGCAATTCTACTCTGCCATAATAAAGTGTATTTTCTTGCAATTTGGAATCTTTTAGTGCAAAGCAATTATGCCCAATAGTAGTAATAATATCTTTGTTGGATAAAGGAATATATGACTTAGTTTCGCCTTGTATTTTGTTCTCTAGGATTTCTATTTTGCGATAAATTTCTACTAAAAGCTCCAAAATAATTGTATTCTCGCTATCTAAATTTCCTTTTTTGGCACGCATTAAACGCAACCATTCTCCTATTGGATCTTCATCGCTTTGGGTAAGTTTATTAAATTCTATGGCAAATTCTTCAGCATTATCATGGGCTTTTTGGTATTGGATTTGCAAGGCGGTGTTGATTAAGCGGCTTTTTTCAAAATTTTCCATATTCTCTAATCCCGTATTATTTTGTGAATATTAAATCTAATAAGCAAAATCCAAAAAATACAATCCCAAGATAACCATTAACAACAAAGAATGCTTTTGGAATATTGTGAAAGTTTTTTGAAACCAAAAAATGTTCATAGGCAAGGGCAAAAACAGCTATGATTAATCCAAACCACATTAAGAATCCTCGATTAGATTCAAGGATAAAAAGTCCCCAAAAAATCAATGTCAAAAGATGAAAAAGGCGTGAAATCCAAAGTGTATTTTGAATCCCAAAAACTCTCGGCACAGAATGCAAACCTTCTTTTTTGTCGTGTTCTATATCTTGCAAAGAATAAAGCAAATCAAAGCCTGCCACCCAAAATAACACACCACAGCATAGCCATACACTCCACAATGGAATCTCTCCACTTACTGCAGCTACCCCAGCAATTGGTGCTAATCCAAGTGATAACCCCAAAACCAAATGGGCTGCTGAAGTAAATCGTTTCATCAAAGAATAGCTAGCTAAAATCAATAAAATAGGCACGGAGAGATAGAAACATAAAGGATTGATTAACCACCCCATAAAAATAAATACAATAGCATTAATCAAAATAAAAACAAGCATTGCAAAAGGGGAGATTCTACCATCAACACTCGGGCGATTTTTGGTGCGCGGATTGGTGCTATCAAATTTTCTATCTGCATAACGATTGAATGCCATTGCAAAATTTCTAGCACTAATGCTTGCAATCACCCCAAATGCAAAGAGTTTCCAGCCAAACCAGCCATTTGCTGCAGTAAGCATTGCAATAAAAATAAAAGGCATAGAAAAAATGCTGTGTTGAAACATGACAAGTTCGCTAAAATCTTTGATTTTTGCAAACATTATTTGACTCCTAGTGATATGATTTTTTTAAATCCATCGCTTACAGATAAATCTGACATTTTAATATTTTTTTGGTGGATTCTTAGAATAAAACCAGAAGTAGGATTTGGCGTTGTTGGGACAAAAACCCAATAATATTCCCCTTCTTCTTTGGTGATAAAGCCCATTAGCTCCATTTCTCCGACATTGACATAAGCTACACCCAAATAACCTTCTTTATTTTTGCCAGAAAATATGTGTAAGACTTCTTTGATTCCAGAATAAATGCTTTTTACAACAGGAATCTTGCCGATAATGATTTCTGTGATTCTAATGAGCAAAAATTCCTTATTTTTATCTACCAAATGCCCGATATAATACAACAAAATAAGGCTAATAGCAAAGATTAAAAGCGTGATAAATAAATTAGAATTAGTAATGCCAAAAATAGAGTAAAAAATCGCTGCACAAAACTTATAAACAAAAGAAAAAATCCAAAAAAGCAACAAAAAGGGCAGAATCGCAAAAATGCCTTTGCTAACTTTTGCAATGAATTGATTCACAAGATTCCTTTGAAAATAAAAAATAATATAGAATTTTAACTGATTTTCATAAAAAAACCAAATGTAAATTTTGGTGTGTTTTGGAAATATTGAGTAGATGGGTAATTGATGAGTATTGAGCGTGTAATGGTGGCATAAGATGGGCTAGATTATGGAGTTTTTGCAAAAAGATAGATTCCATAGATATAATAAATCAAATTCACTCCAAAAAGCGTATAAAATGCGTAGCGATAGAAAATTGCTAGGAGGGTTAAGAAATTACAAAATAAAAAGAAAAATAAATTTGGTTGTAAGGTGATAGTGTGCGTATCAATATTAACCCACCACAAGAGTAGCAAGTCTAATAATCCACCAAAGCCAAAAAAATGTGCTAATAAAATCAAAGGATAATAAAGAGTAAAAAGCGGAGTGAAAATCAAAGAAGTGAGGGAGAGGGGAGAAAATGGAGGAAAAAAGTAATAAACAATAACCCCCATAAGAAAAAATGTAAAGACATTGAGAAAAAATCCATAAAGTAATTTTTGAAATAATGTGCGTGGAATCTTAAAATATTTGAAAAATAGCAAAATATATAAAACTCCAAAAGATGAGAAATAAAAGCCAACTGAAAAGATGAGGGAGGGAAAAAAGCTAAGTAAAATTCCAATACTCCAAAAAAAGGATTCTAATTTTAAAATATCTAATCCTTTAAAAATTAGGAAAAATGCTACACAAGACATTGCTAAAGCCCTAAGGTAAGAAGGGGATTGTGTGAGTAAAAAATAATAAACAATAAGCAATAATAAAACTAGCATTCCCAAATCAAAATAGCGATTGCGGTATGGAAAATAACGCTTATGCAGAGGCGAATAGATTAATCCTAAGATGAAAAATCCTATGGCACTTAGGATTCCTGTATGGTAACCAGATATGGCAAAAATATGTGCAATTCCATAGCTTTGAGCAAGATCCCTCCAAGGAAGTGGTAAAGGATCTGATAAAAAAAGCGAAAGATAGTATTCTCCCATTAATTGTGTTTGGTGTTGGCTTAAAATAAAATCCCTAAGAGGCTTTCTAAAATCCTCCCCTTGCAAAAGCGAAAGGTTAAAACTTGGTGCATAAAAGCCTTTTAGAAAATCCACAAAACTAACTTGCTTTAAAATAATGTTTAAAGAGATTCTTTTATTTTTGAGATTCTTTAAGTCTTCCCACGAAGTAGTATAAAAAGTTCCAAAATTGCTTTGGAGTTTTAGGACATAATAGCTTTTATCTCCTCGCATTTTTGTGTATTGCAAAAGCACATTAGCTTCAATTTTGGCGGATTTTTGGGATTTTAGGGTGTGGAATTGATAATATTTGTAGCTTAGGGTGCAACTTAAGATAGCAATTAAAAAGAGCAAAAAAACCAACCTCTCTTTTTTGCTGAAAAAAAGAGGGGGAGAGAGGTTATTCATTAGAGGGTGGTTAAAATTTCCAAATCAAAACATCTATTTTGGAGTTTTCTAAAACATCCAATGCAAAAAAGCTAATTTTGCCACTTGTAGGCAGTGCAATTAATGAAGCATTTTTGCTTTCTGCGACGCTTAAGAGGCGAGTATAAGAGAGAATGCCACTATCTAATATCATTTCTTTTTTGCTGCCTTGGAAGTTTTTTAGGAATTTTTTGGCTATTTCTTTGGCTTTGTTTTCGGCATTTTGGTTGAAATTTGTAATTTGTTCATCATCAGCACCATAATGCCCTAATCGAATCTCAAAAGGGCGATTAATCATATGATAGAAAATCAAGTGAGCCTCTGGAAAGATTCTTTTTGCAATCTTTGCAATTTTGGTAGAAGAATCGCTAAAATCTGTCGGAGAGAAAATATTGATATAATCTGGCAAACTTTCGTTTTTAGCAACAAGGACGGGAATTGATGATTTTTTGATGATTTGTTTGGTAACAGAGCCAAGCAAAATATCTGTCAAATGCTGTGTCTCTCCTGTGGCACCTACACATAAGATTTGGCATTTGTATTCTTTGATGTGTTTATTGATTTCTTTATGGATAGTGCCAACATAGCAAAATTGTCGCATTTCTATTTCTAGGTTTGGAAAATTATCTTCAATGAATTTTGCTAGAGCTTCTTTGCCTGCTTTTTTGTCTTTTTTGGGGTTGTGGAAGATTGAATATTCCACAATATGCAAAACATCTAAAGAACATTGGAATTTTTTTGCAAGATAGATTGCCTTTGTAAGTGCCATAAGGCTTTTTTTTGAGAAGTCTGTTGCAACTGCGATTCTGTTTTTCATCTTTGAAAGTCCCCCTTGTATTTTATGTATAGATTATACAAGTAGAAACTTTCAAAGCAAAGAAAAAAAGAAAGTATTTTTTTATTTCTCCAAAAAGGTGTAAAAACTACTCATTTTTTATAAAAAGTTTAGAAAAATGATTTTGTAATAGAGCTAAGTAATAGATGCAGATGAGTTTAAGAGGTTTTATAAATTAAAAGAGTTAAAGAGGTGCAAAATACATAAAATTAGTATATTTGATGAAGATTAAAAAATATTATTGTGATTGCCTAAGCTTGCTAAATATAATTCTAAAATATCATCTCTCTTACGATAGATTAACAATAAATCAGGTTTTATATGGCACTCTCTAAAGCCGATATAATTGCCTTTTAGTGCGTGGTCTTTGTATTTTGCTTCTAGGGTTTCATCATTAGCAAGTTTATCAACTATATTTTTGAGAATTATTTTATCGTCTTTGTTTATTTTTTTAAAATCTTTCTTAAACTGCTTAGAAAAAGTAATGCTATATTTATTCTGCATTTAAAGCCTTAAATGCTTCTTCTACGCTACTATAACGCTCTACCTCGCCATTTTCATATTGTCTTATTGCTTCATCTAATTCAGGTCTTCTTTCTTCTTCTTTTTTTGTTTTTTTAGAACTAAAAGATTCTTTTAATTTTTTTTGCAAAAATTTAAAAATCTCTCTATTCTCTTTTAATTGCTGGTTTAACTTTTCTGATTTTCTTTGTGTTAGATTTAAAGCATGTATTATTTCTTTTTGTGTCGCATTTTCATATTTAGCATAATCAAACATAATTTACCCTTTTGCTATTTTGATGGCACAATTATATCTAATATTGTTTAAACAAAAAGTTTGTGTGAGTTGTTTGGTTTGAAGAAAAACGGAGATAAAATTCCAAAAAAGAAATAATAGAAAGCTTTGAAAAATGCCCTTTTGTGCAAGAAATGCAAGGGCATTATAATATTTATTTAGTTTAAAATTTGATTAAAAAGTGCCAATAAATCCACCACCTAAAACCTGATTCCCTTCATATAATACTAGGGCTTGTCCGTTTGCTACTCCATAAGCAGCTTCTTTGAGGTGTGCTGTGATAATGTTTTGGTTGTTTTTGTTTTCTAGGCTAATTTTAGCTGGAATCTTGTGGCTTTTGTAGCGTATTTTGACTTCACAATCTATTTGCCTTTTGTCTTCAAACCATTCTTGTGGCAAAGAGAGATTGAGAGCTTGAACTTGTGTGGTAGCTAATTCTTCTTTGTCTCCTACAATGATAGTATTTTCTTTGGGATTGATTTTTAGCACATAATGTGGAGTAAGCGCACCTTTGATTGTAAAGCCTTTGCGTTTTCCTATGGTGTATTGCATATAGCCTTTGTGTGTGCCAATTTTATTGCCTTTGCTATCTAGCACATCCCCTGTTTTGTTGGTGTTGTAGTGTTTTTGCAAAATATCAATGTATGAATTTTCAACAAAGCAAATTTCTTGAGAATCTTTATAAGTCTCTAGTGTGCCAAGCCAAGGAAGTTCCTTTAGTGCAATGGGTTTGATTTCTTCTTTTTTTTTGTCTCCAAGTGGAAAAATAATTCTATCAATCCATTCTTGCTTTAAACCAAAAAGAAAATAGCTTTGATCCTTATGTGTATCCACTGCTTGAGCGATTCTGCCATTTTGGATTTGTGCATAATGCCCTGTTGCAACAAAATCGCAATTGAACTCTTTGGCAAGTTTAAAAGCAATGTGGAATTTTACATTAGGATTACACATTGCGCATGGATTAGGTGTTAAGCCTTGTTTGTAAGATTCGACAAAATAATCATACACGCTTTTTTTAAACAGCTCTCTTTCATCAACAATTTGATAAGGAATCTTAAGATATTCAGAGCATTTTTGAATATTTTGTGTGTAGTATTGATGTTTTTCGTCTTTGTTGTGAAGCTTAAGGTAAATCCCATAAACGCTGTAACCTTGTTTTTGTAGTAGATACGCACAATAGCTTGAATCCACGCCACCGCTCATTAATAATAAAACTTTTTTCATAATTTTTTCCTCTTATATTTTATGTTGTTTTCTTTAATATTAAGTTTTTGGGGCTTGAATTGTAGCTAAAAAGCCTTAAAATAGAGCTTTTATAAGAAAATATAGTGAAATTTATTTTAATTTTTATTATAGATCTTTTATGATGGACTAATTTTTTGATAAAAGAGTTTTTGGTTTAAGAGGAGTTTATTGTCTGTATATTTTGCCCATTGGATTTCTAGTGCGAAAATATCCCCTTTGATGAGTTTTGCATAAGGGAAATGGGAATAATAAATCTCTTTTTGCATTAAAGAAGCGTTTTTAAAAAGAGCTTTGATTTGTAGTCCTTTAAGCAAAGATAAGTTTTGATGATCTTTGGCGATTGTGATTCCGATTTTTGGGCTTTTTTGTGCAAGTTGAATATGCTTTGAAGTTTTGTCGCTTTTGATTAAAAAGGTTAAATTTTCTGCATCAAAGGCGTAATAGCAATTTGCAACATACACGCCATCATCATCTATGGTGCTCAAAGAAAGCAAATGATTTTGTCTAATAAAGTCTAATATCTTTAAATCCATCATTGTTTGAACCTTTTTAGTAAGGGTATTATTTTGCATTGCGATTTTATCGCCTTTGATTTAGCTTATAAACCAAGCATTAAAATATTCCATAATTTTTCAACTTCCAAATCCTCCAAAAACTCTCCTTGCAAGTTTAGCCATTGTGCAATGTGAGATTTTTGGAAGGTTTCACCTTGAATGCAAGATTTATGCCCACAAATAATACCACGACTAATTGCGATTTCATCAGAAGTTTCTTTCTCGCATATTATACAAGTAGAGAGTGGATTTTTCCTGCCTTCAAAATTGAGTAATTGTGCATAAAGATTCAAAATGCACCGCTTAGATTCTTCTTTGTGGAGGCGTTTAGCACCTTCTTCTAAGTGTTTAAAATAAAAGGAATCAATATGATTAATATCATGTAAATGTTGATTGAGTAATTTTAGGTATTGTTGCCAATAGTAGCGTTTATTAGGTTCTCTCTCCCAAGCAAAGCCCAAATGCATAGGCTCTCTTAGTTTGCCAATTTCTCGCAAATCTTGCTCGATGATAAAGTCAATTTTATTCCCCAAATGAATAATGCTATGCCTAGCCCCATAGAATCTATAAAGTGTATGAATGTGATTAGAAGTTAGGATTCTAACAAGCAAATCTTCTTCACGCACTTTATGTGTGTGCAATATGAAACCTTGCAAAAATGCCTCTTAAAATTCTAAAAGCCCATCAGTTGGAGAGCTAGCCGTTGCATAAGGCTTTTTGGGGATTCTTCCTGCTAGATAACTTGCTCTCCCAGCCCTCACTGCTTGTGCCATTGCTTGTGCCATTAAAATAGGATTTTTAGCTTGAGCAATAGCAGTATTAGTTAGCACACCATCAGCACCAAGTTCCATTGCAATTGCCGCATCAGAAGCACAACCAACACCAGCATCAACAATCACAGGAATCTTGATAGCAGATTTGATAAATGCTATATTATAGCGGTTTTGGATACCAAGTCCGCTTCCAATAGGGGCAGCAAGTGGCATAACAGCACTTGCACCAGCGTTTTCTAAATGTTTTGCCATTACAGGATCATCGTTGCTATAAGCTAATACCACAAAACCATCTTTGGCTAAGGTTTCACAAGCTTTGAGTGTTTCTAAAACATCAGGATAAAGAGTTTTTTGGGTATCTCCAATAATTTCAAGTTTAATAAAATTAATCCCGGTTGCTTCCCTAGTTAGCCTAAAAAGCGTAATAGCCTCATTAGCATTAGTGCAACCAGCGGAGTTTGGGAGAAATTGTATTTTAGTATTTTTAAAATAATCCAAAAGATTCTCTTCATTTGGATTAGTGATATTCACCCGACGCACTGCAACGGTGATCATTTCAGCTTCAGAAGCAAGAGTAGCTTCATAAGTAGTTTTAAAATCAGGGTATTTTCCACTACCTACAATAAGGCGACTTTTAAAGCTTTGATTTCCTATTATTAAAGTATCATTGTTCATAAATATCCTTGTAAATTTTAAAATTTATATTAAAGATAGCGAATTTGTGTAATTAAATCAAGGGGGCTTAGAGAGAAATCTGCACTTTTTTTGCAAAAATTTCTTGCACAAAGGCTGTGGGCTAAAGTTCCTTGAATGCAAGATTCTAAAGGAGAATAGTTTTGAGCCAAAAAGCCCCCAATCATCCCTGCTAAAACATCGCCACTCCCGCCTTTTGCAAGAGCATTACTCCCCAAAGGATTGATGAAAATTTCCCCATTTTTTGCAATAATGCTATTAGCGCCTTTTAAGATGAGCGTAATGTTGGGGTATTTTTGTGAAAATTCTAGTGCAAGAGAAATGCGATTTTTTTGGATTTCTTGAGTAGAAATTTCTTGATGACAAAGCGTTTTTAAAATCGTTTGAAATTCTTTTGGGTGCGGAGTTAGGATAAGATTTTTAAAATTTTGTGTGAGATTTTGAAAATCTTTGTGATAAAAAATATCTGCATCTAATAAAAGCGGAATTTCTTTGAAATTTTGGAGAGATTCCAAAGGCAATGGAGTTTCTTTGCCAAAGCCCATTCCCAGCAAAATGGCAGTTGTGTTTGATGGGATAAAGCAAGAGTGCATAATCTCATAAGGAAGGTTTGGAGGTAGAGTTTGGCTAACGATACTGACTAGTCCCGCACCTATTTTAAATCCGCTAAGGGCAGCTAAGATACTAGCACCGCTTTTTTCACCACCAAAAATGCTTAAATGTCCAAAACTACCTTTATTGCAGTTTTGTAGCTTTCTTTTTGGGGCTTTGAAATCTTGAGATTCTAAAAGCCTAAAAGAGGAATCTGTGCTAAAAATTTGTTGGCTAATGCCAAGCTCTATGCAGTGGATTTCCCCTACAAAATCCTTTGCTAAATCGCTAAAAAGTGCAGTTTTTAAAGCCCCCATTGTAAGGGTAAAATCCGCCTTAAAGGCAAATGCTTTATCATCTAAGACACAAGGATTCCCGCTTTTGTCAATTCCACTTGGGATATCACAGGCGATTTTTGTTGCACAAGATTGATTGAGTAATGCAATAAGAGATTTTAATTCATCTGCAAGCTGCCCTTTAAATCCGATACCAAAGATTCCATCGATGATGAGATTGAATTGTGCAAGAGTGGAATTATCAAGGGTGGATAGAAATTCAATCTCGCAGCAAAGAGAGACTTTTTTTAGGCGTTCATATTGGAGTTGGCATAGGGAGCTTTTAATCCCTAGGGGCAAAAATATCCCCAAAGAGTATTTGCCAGCCAACATTCTAGCCAAAGCTAGACAATCTGCACCATTATCACCACTACCGCAAACTAAAAGGATTTTGGAGTGCTTATCAAATTGAGAACAAATAAATTCTGCCATACCTCTAGCAGCATTTTCCATTAAAATTTCAGAAGGGAGTAAAAAATCTTGTGTTGCACGAGAATCAAGAATCTTAGTATCAAAAAATAAATTTTTCATTTTCTACCTTAAACAAAATTGATAGTTTGGGATTAAAATTTATTTGCAATCTTAACAAAATATGCTATAAATCCAAAATTAATTTTTAAGAGTGAATGGATGGGTTATAGGATAATTGTTTTATGTTTGATAGTTTTTTTGGGCTGTGAAAAACCATTAGAAAATAAAGAATCTAATAACACCAAAGAAACACAAAATTTTATTCCTAATGCTAATTCTTTGAGCGATGATAAAGAGAAAATAGAAACTCCAAAAAAAAGTGCATTAAAACAACACATAGAGAATCTAAGTGAGCAGTTGCGTCAAAAAAATTTGGATAATTTGCAAATGCAACACAATGGCACAAAGGAACATATTAAGCATTTTGAGGAATTTTACAACCGCAAAGATTTACCAAAAGACAAAAGCCAAAAAGGGCAAAATTCATACCAAAATCTTAATAAGGCTTATGAGTTGCAATTACAACAAATGGAAAAATTACAACAAAAGAATGATGAAATTTGGTAGATTCCTCAAATTCTTTACTTAATCGTAAGTATCTTTTGAATATAATAAAAAATTTCAAGTGCTAAATTGTGAGGTTTTTATGGCAAGAAGAATTTTGATAAAGTTTTCTGGTGAGGCTTTGGCTGGAGAGAGTGGCTTTGGGATTGAGAGTGGAATCCTTGATTATATTGCAATGGAATTAAAAACACTTGTAGATAATGGAATTGAAGTAGGAATTGTCATTGGTGGAGGGAATTTTATACGAGGTGTGAGCGCATCAAAAGGTGGCATCATTAGGCGGACAAGCGGCGATTATATGGGTATGCTTGCAACTGTGATTAATGGAGTAGCAATGCAAGAGGCATTAGAATATCACGGGCTTGATGTGAGAGTGCAAAGTGCATTAGAAATCAAAGAAGTGTGCGAAACATATATCAATCGTCGTGCAATGCGTCATTTTGAAAAGGGGCGAGTGGTGATTTTTGTCGCAGGGACAGGGAATCCATTTTTTACCACAGATACCGCAGCGACTTTGAGAGCAGTTGAGATTGAAGCAGAAATGATTATCAAAGCAACAAAAGTTGATGGTGTGTATGATAAGGATCCAGCAAAATATTCTGATGCAATAATGCTTAAGCAAATTAGCTATGAGCAAGCACTTAGGGATAATATTAAAGTAATGGATGATACGGCTATTGCTTTGGCAAAAGATAATGCGTTGCCTATTGTGGTGTGTAATATGTTTAAAAAAGGGAATCTTCTAGCAATCCTTAAAAATGAGGAAAATGCTATTTATTCCAAAGTTTCAAATTAATTAAAGGATAGAGAATGAGAACAGAACAAATCGCTTCTAAGGCTTTAGAAAAAGTAAATTTTGATAGATATTTATTATCTAATATTCTTTTTGCAAGAATTGATGAGCTAAGTAGGGGTGCAAAACCACTTGTCAATAAAAATGTCAAGACAGATAAGCTTGCCGATATTGCATTGCTAGAAGTAGCCGAGGGGAAAATCGGATTAGAAAAAGTGGAGGATTTGCAAGGCTAAGAATCTTTTAGATTCTATGTGATTGTTTAGGGTAGAATGTGAAGTTTTTAGACAAAGTTGCTGCAATTAATAGTCCGCAAAAAGCCACAGAATTGCTTTATAGTATGGTGGAGATAACACCAAATATAGAAGCAGCCATTGCTTTTGCTACACAAGCACACAAAGAACAAAAAAGACGCAGTGGAGAGCCTTATATCGTGCATCCATTGCTTGTTTCTTGCATTGTAGCCCATTTTGGTGGCGATGAAGTAATGGTGTGTGCAGCACTTTTGCATGATGTGGTAGAAGATACGCAATACACGCTTGATGAAGTAAGAAGAGATTATGGCGATGATGTTGCTTCTTTGGTAGATGGATTAACCAAAATCGTTGCCATTAGAGCAGAGGAATTGCCCGCTTCACATTCTAATGAGAAGCTTGTTGTAGCGGCTTTGAGTTTCCGAAAGATGTTAATTACTTCAGTAAAAGATGTGCGGGTTTTGGTAGTCAAATTGTGCGATAGATTGCATAATATGCTAACACTTGGTGCCTTGCCTCCAAATAAACAACGCAGAATCTCTGAAGAAACTTTGGTAGTTTATGCTCCAATTGCACATAGACTAGGAATCTCAAGCTTAAAAAATGAGCTAGAAGATAGAAGCTTTTTTTATATTTTTCCACAAGATTACCGCAAAATAGAAGATTATTTTTTAAACCATAAGCAAACAATTCAATTAAAACTCAATGCGTTTATGCAAAAGGTCAAAAAAAGCCTTATCCAAAGTGGTGTGCCAGAGGGAGATTTCCACTTAGAAAGCCGAGTGAAGCGGCATTATTCAATTTATCTCAAAATGCAACGCAAAGGCATTTCTATCGAAGAAGTTTTGGATTTGCTTGCTATTAGAGTGATTGTTAAAAATGATTTGGATTGTTATAAAGTGCTTGGAATTTTGCACTTGCGTTTTAAGCCTATTATGTCGCGGTTTAAAGATTATATTGCCTTGCCAAAAGAAAATGGCTATCAGACAATCCATAGCACCCTTTTTGATGATTCGGCTATTTTTGAAGTGCAAATCCGCACAGAAGATATGCACAGAAGTGCAGAGTATGGAATTGCTGCACATTGGAAGTATAAAATCGGTGGTAATAGTGGTCCAAGCCTTGATTGGCTCAATAAATTACAATTTCAAAATAATTCAGTAGAAGAGTTTTATGAACTTGTAAAAAACGATCTTTATCGGGAAGATATTGTTGTTTTTTCACCCGATGGGGATAATTATTCTTTGCCTATTGGTGCGGTGGTGTTGGATTTTGCTTATGCGGTGCATACAGAAGTGGGGAATCGTGCAAAAGAAGCTTATGTGAATAATCAAAAAACTTCTCTACTAACCACTCTAAAAAGTGGCGATATTGTAAAAATCATCACTGCAAAAGAGACGATTTTGCGTTGTTCGTGGATAGATGCAGTCAAAACTTCAAGAGCCAAAAGTCAAATTAAAATGAATTGTGCTTCAAGGATTAAAGAGATCGAGAAAAAAAGTGCGATTAATATCATTGCAACTATTTTTGAAAAAAGTGCAGAAGAAATCGAAATGTTTGTAAAAGAAAATGGACTAGAAGAATCCATTTACAAAGCAACAACCGATATTGCTTTTTTGAAAGATATTAAAAATCGGATTAAAAATTATTATAAACAAAAAGCGGGATTTCTAACGCAAATTAAAATCCGAATTTTAAAACTCAAAGAATTGTATTTTGATAATTTAGTCATTCAAACTAACCACACAATCAATCAAGCTGTTTTTGATTATTGCTGCCACCCCAAATTTGGAGATTCTATTATTGCATTTAAAAGTGGTTCTAAAGCATTTGTGCATCATAAGCTTTGTGATAGGGCGTATTTGGAGATTCAAAAAGGTGTAAAAATGCTTTATGTAAATTGGCTTGGCGACAGATTGCAGACTTATAAACTTATCGTTGCTTTGGAGAATCAAAGAGGAGTTTTGGCAAATTTCTTGCAATTTTTGGCAAAATGCGATATTAATGTGCTAGGTGTCGAGCTTGGTTCTCAAAAAAGCACTTATGCAACCCATTGCGAGGTGCGTTTTGAAACACATATTTCAGATGTGAAGGAGCTTAGAGCATTGCTTGGAAATAATTATAAAATCATTGATATTAGCGCTTTTAAAGACGCATATGCAAATTAAGGAGAGTAGATGAGTGTAGAAAAGCAAATAGAGTTGGCTTTAGAAGAAATCCAAAGAGGAACACAAGAAATTATAGGTTTGGATTATATTAAAAAGTTAGTAAGTGATTATTTCAAGGAAGGAAAAACCTTCAAAGTCAAAGCGGGATTTGATCCAACTGCACCAGATTTGCATTTGGGGCATACAGTGCTTTTGCAAAAACTAGCCACCTTTCAAAAATATGGAGGTAGGGTTTATTTTCTAATCGGTGATTTTACAGGGATGATTGGTGATCCATCAGGCAAAAGTGAGACAAGAAAACCATTGAGCAAAGAGCAAGTTTTGGCTAATGCGAAGACTTATCAAGAGCAAGTTACAAAGGTATTGGATTCTTCTAAAATGGAGATTGTGTTTAATTCAAAATGGCTTGATGAGCTTGGAACGCGTGGAATGATTGAGCTTTCTGCCAAATTTTCAGTCGCAAGAATGCTTGAGAGAGATGATTTTGAGAAGCGGTTTAAAGCACAAAGTCCTATTAGCATTGTAGAGTTTTTTTATCCTTTGTTGCAGGGGTATGATTCTGTGGCTTTGGATTGTGATATTGAATGCGGAGGGACAGACCAGAAGTTTAATTTGCTAATGGGTAGGCATCTACAAAGAGCTTATGGTATGTCCAAAGAACAATCAGTAGTAATGGTGCCTTTATTAGAGGGCTTAGATGGCGTCAATAAAATGAGTAAAAGTTTGGGTAATTATGTGGGAATCACACAAGAACCAAAAGAAATGTTTGGACGATTATTGAGTATTTCTGATAGTTTGATGTGGCGTTATTATGAGCTTTTGAGCACCAAAAGTTTGCAAGAAATTGCAGAGCTTAAAGAGGGGGTAGAAAAGGGAAGTTTGCACCCAAAAGCAGTCAAAGAAAACCTAGCCCTAGAAATCATTACTCGCTATTATAATAAAGAAAGTGCAGAAGCAGCAAGAGAGGAATTTATCAAGGTTTTTAGCAAAGATGAATTGCCAAGTGATATGCCAACTTTTGAAAAAAATGCTGGAATCTGGATTGCACAATTGATGAATGAATGTGCCTTAAGCACTTCTAGCTCGGAAGCTTTGCGGCTCATTAAACAAGGTGGAGTAAAAATCAATGGAGAAAGATTAACAAATACAAAGCTAAATTTAGAAGCTGGAGAATATGTTATACAAGCTGGGAAGCGTAAATTTGCGCGTATATTGATTAAATAAAAAGGGAAATTATGCCATATAAATTAGAATTAAAACCTCTCAAAATAGGAAAATACACAATACCTCTCCCGATTTTTCAAGGTGGAATGGGCGTTGGGATTAGCTGGGATAATCTAGCAGGAAATGTCTCCAAAAATGGTGCATTAGGGATAATTTCTTGTGTTGGGACTGGATATTATAAAAATAGTGCTTTTGTCCAAAGAGTGATAAAAAATCGCCCTTTTGATACGATTAATTTCTATTCCAAAGAATCTTTGTTGGAAATTTTTAAAAATGCAAGGAAAATCTGCGGAGAAAATCCTCTTGGTGCAAATATTTTGTATGCTATTAATGAGTATGGGAGAGTTGTCCGCGATGCGTGTGAAGCAGGGGCAAATATGATTATTACGGGTGCAGGATTGCCTACAAATATGCCCGAATTTACAAGCAATTTCCCAAATGTCGCACTTATTCCCATTGTTTCATCGGCAAAGGCTTTAAAAATACTTTGCAAGCGTTGGGAGGGAAGATACAAAAGAATGCCCGATGCGGTTATTGTAGAGGGTCCTTTGAGTGGAGGACATCAAGGGGTGAGTTATGAGGATTGTTTCAAGCCAGAATATCAGCTAGAGAGTATTGTCCCTGAAGTTTTAGAAGAAAGCAAAAAGTGGGGAGAGATTCCTATTATCGCAGCAGGTGGGATTTGGGATAGAGCAGATATTGACAAAATGATAAAGTTGGGGGCAAGTGGTGTGCAAATGGGAACTCGATTCTTGGGGGCTAGTGAATGTGATGCAAGGTATTATAATGAGCTAATGCCAAAAATCAAAAAAGAAGATATAGAGTTGATTAAATCCCCAGTTGGTTATCCTGCAAGGGCGATTGTTACCGGCGTGATTAGGGAATTACGCGAGGGGAGAAAACCAAAAATCGCTTGTATTAGTAATTGTGTTGCACCTTGCCATAGAGGCGAGGAGGCAAAAAAGGTAGGATATTGCATCGCAGATGGTTTGGGCGATGGGTATTTAGGAGATCCTATCAAAGGCTTATACTTTACAGGTGCAAATGGTTATAGGATTGAAAAAATCCAAAGCGTTAAAGAAATCCTTGATGAACTAACCAAATGATGAGATTTGTTGTTGTAGTTTGCTTTTTTTGTAGTTTGTTGATGGGGGGAGGTTTGGAAATACTCTCTGTCAAACAAACACAAAATGGAATTACTTTGAGATTCAATCAAACAATCACTAAAAATCACTTCAAAAAGTTTGTATTAGAAAATAAACAAGAATTGCGTTATGTGTATGATATACAAGCCTCTCTTATGGGGAGTGCAAAATCCTTTGAAATGCAAGGGACAAAAATCAAAATCGCACAAAATTCCCCCACCAAAGTGCGTTTGGTGATACAAACGCCCAAAAAACTTGAAATAGCCTTAGCAGTCTCGCAAAAACAAGCAAGTTTTACTTTTCCAAATACAAATAACATTTCTATCCCTATGCTTTTTGGCAAAGATACTTCCAAAAATTCAAAAATCAATACAAACGACAAAATTATCGTAATAGACCCCGGACATGGTGGCAAAGATTGTGGTGCAGTGGGTGTCAATAAAACTTGTGAAAAAAATGTAGTTTTAAAGATTGGATTGTATTTGAGGGACAATCTCAAAGAGAGAGGATACAAAGTCTATATGACACGCAGTAGTGATAAATTTGTAGGCTTGCGAGATAGGACGAAGTTTGCCAACAACAAAAATGCAGATTTATTTATTTCAATCCACGCTAATGCTATTATGGACAACAAAGATGAGCTAGAAGGGGTAGAGAGTTATTTTCTCTCCACAGCAAGGAGCGAGAGGGCAAAGAAAGTCGCAGCTTTGGAAAATAAAGATGATATTGAAGCGATGAATTATTTTTCTAAACAATCTTTTTTAAATACGCTAAACACCCAAAGGATCATCGCTTCTAATCGTTTAGCAATTGATATTCAATATGGAATGTTAAGCTCTCTAAGGAAAGAATATAAAATTGTCGATGGCGGTGTGAGGGAAGGTCCTTTTTGGGTTTTAGCAGGGGCGGTAATGCCATCAGTTTTGTTAGAAGTGGGATATATCACACACCCCAAAGAGGGCAAAAGACTCTCACAAACCAAATTCCAAAAAAACATTGCCAAGGGAATTGCCGATGGCGTTGATAGTTATTTTATTAGAAATCCATAAGGAAATAAATTGAAAAAAATCACTTTACCACATTTAGTTTTTTCATCTTTGTATTTTATATTGGCATTTTTTACGATTCTAACTTTATTTTTAAGTGGAGTTGTGAATGATTTCAAACAAATGTTTCGATTAGTAACACAGCCATTTGGAATCTATTTTTGCACAGGGGTTACCTTTTTGCTTTGTGGAGTGATAGTGAGTGTTTTTAATATGGTGAGGATTTATTCTAGCCATTTACCCAAATTATATAGTGCGATGATTTTTGTCGCATTGTGTGTTTTTGGCACTTTTTTATATTATGAACTTTTTGTGTTGCAAAGAACCTATTATGATATTTTTTCGCTAGAGGATTCTTTGAAATTTGCGACAAATGAGAATGCTTTTGATAAGAGCTTTTACCAAATGGTAATGGATTATAGTTTTTATTTGTTTTTTGTGGTTTTTCCCTTTATTATTTACTTTTTCAAACTCAACTTTGACAAAAGCACCAAAATAGGCAAAATTTTGCAATTAATGCAGCCAAATATTAATGTAATGATTGTAACTTTGTTTGGTTTTGCTATTACTTCCCCTATGAAATCCACAGCGGATTATATTGATTTTGCTTTGTTGATAGTAGGGTTATTGATGGTTGGGTTTCTTTGTTTGAAGCGAAAATATCTCATTGGATTCTATGAATTTTTGAATCTTTTGCTTTTGCTTGTGAATTGTTTGATTATCTTTTGTTTTTCTTATTTTTTCGTAGATGGAGAATCTTATTTTGAAGTGCGAAAAGCCTTTTATTTCTTAGCCCTTTTTGGTTGGTGTAATATCTGGATGATGAAGCTAATCATCAAGCCTAATTATAAAGATTAAATTATTATTTAACTTTTACTAAATCATTTATATGATTTTGTTATAATTATTTTATTTTTATTTCATCAATTTTATCTCAATTTAGTAGTATAATTCTCTTTATGAATTTATAAATAAAAAGACTTTTCTTTATTTTATAAATTTAAATATCTTATAAAGGAGATAAAATGTCAAACAATCCTAATTCTGTCGTAGTATGGGGGGGGGGGGCAAATAAGCCTTTAATTAACTTTTGAAATACTCTCAATACTCTTAAAAATTCAAATCCTAAAGAACTTGCAAAGAATCTCAAAAAGATTCAAAACTCAAATCAATTAGATTTAAACCATCTAAATGAATTAAAAGATTTAAAATCGGATTCCAATCTAAAATCCACATTCAAAGAATCCACAATAAAAAGTGTGATGGACAAAAATCAAACTTCCAACAAACAAAATAAGAATCTAAATGAGATTCAAGAGATTAATTATTCTAGAGATTCTAATCAAGAATCAAATAATTCAAATGTACATAATAGTCCTTCTTGATAGTGCTTGATAGTGTTGGATAAATATTAATTTCTTTGCATTATTTCCTCTTGACAGACACTAGATGTCAGGTTTTATAATGTCATTTTATTCTATATTAAGGACAAAGAATGCAAAAACGAAAATTAAGAGATTTAGAAGTAAGTGCCTTGGGGCTTGGCTGTATGGGTATGAGCTATGGCTATGGTAAGCCAAAAGATGTTAAAGAGATGCGTGAGCTTATCGCAAAAGCTTATGATAGGGGCATTAACTTTTTTGATACTGCCGAAGTGTATGGACCCTACACAAATGAGGAGCTTGTAGGTAGTGCGATTAAGGGCTTTAGGGATAAAATCGTGGTGGCTACAAAATTTGGCATTCAGATTACAGAGGGTAGGCAAATCGTAAATAGCTCCCTTGATGTGATTAAAAAGAGCATAGAGGGGAGTTTGAAGCGACTTAACATTGAATGTATAGATTTGTATTATCAGCATAGAGTTGATACAAACACACCCATTGAGGAGGTGGCAAATCTTATGGCAAAGTTTCACAAAGAGGGTAAAATAAAGGCTTGGGGGCTTAGTGAAGCGGGTATAGAGACTATAAAGCAAGCCCATAGCATCTTTCCACTCACTGCAATTCAGAGCGAATACTCGATGTGGTGGCGTGAGCCAGAAAAGGAGCTTTTTAATGTCCTAGAGGAGCGAGGCATTGGCTTTGTGGCATTTAGCCCACTAGGCAAGGGCTTTTTAACGGGCAAGATTGGTGCTAATTCTAGCTTTAAAAGCGATGATTTTAGAAGCACGGTGCCGCGACTTAACCAAGAAAATATAAAAGCCAATCTAGCCCTAATAGATGAGCTAGAGGGCATAGCACAAGCTAAAAACGCCACCAAAGCTCAAATCGCCCTAGCATGGAATCTCGCCCAAAAGCCCTATATTGTGCCTATCTTTGGCACTACTAGCCTTGAGAGATTAGATGAGAATTTAGGCGCACTAGGTGTAAGCCTCAGTCAAAAAGAGCTAGATTCTATCAATAGCAAGTTAGATTCTATAAAGATTGTCGGTGAGCGATACAGCGGCGATGCGGCAAAAAGAGTTGGCAAATAGGGCTAGCAATAATGCCAAATTAGCAATCAAGCAAGTTAATATGAAGCAAGCAAGCGTAAGTTGGCATAAAATGGCTAGAAAAGCAGGGCAAAAATAAAAGCTAAGCTACACATAAATTACACTATTTAAGGAGTGACAATGCAAACACTACTACTTTTCGCACATAGTTATTTTAAAGATTCTGTGGTAAATAAGGCATTGATAGAGGAGGCAAATACACTAGATTCTGTATGCGTGCAAAATCTTAGCCTCTTGTATCCAGACTATTACATCGATACAAAGGCTCAAATAAATCTTGTTAGAGAGGCAAAAAGCATTATATGGCAATTCCCGCTTTTTTGGTATAGCGTCCCAGCCTTGCTAAAGCATTGGCAGGACGAGGTTCTAACGCCTATTTATAGAGAGCAAATCTTTAAAGATAAAGCCTTTGGCGTGGTTACCACAATGGGCGGCAGCAAGAAAGACTATGAGGGCAGCAATGCAAGTATAGAGGAGTTGTTAAAGCCTATGTATTATGGTTTTGAGCGAAGAGCTATGCGTATAAAACCGCCATTTTGCATTTATGCGGAGGATTTTAGTGCCCTGCCATTTGAGGAGTATAAAAAGTATTTGTTGGGCTGAAAGTGCTTAGGTGGGCACTTATGCTACAATTACTGCATTTAAACACTTAAGGAGAGTGTATGGCATACACAATCATCGAAGTATAGAGAAAGACAGGCGTAGCGTCTAGGACTTTGAGGTTTTGGGCGGATAAGGGGCTTTTTCCTTTTGTGCAAAAGGATAGCAATGGCGTGCGGTATTTTAGCGAAAAAGATGTGCAGTGGGTGTTTTGGATAGACTGCTATCGTCAAATTGGTATGAGTATAGAGGATATCAAGCATTACATTACACTATGTACTAAGGGCGAGAGCAGCGCACAAGAGCGATTAGAGATTATCCAAAGACAGAGGCAAAAAACGCTTGATGATATAGAAAAGCTCCAAGTAGTGCTAGAAAAGCTTGATTATAAAGTGGCGTATTACAAAGATATGATAGCCAAGCAAAAAGATGATATAAATCCTCTTAATCAAGAATATGTCAAACGCAAGAAAAGGGTGAAATTCTAGGGACATTTGTTTTTATTGTGTGGATTTTGTAGCTAGAGTTTGTGTATTTAAACAGCCTTAGTGATTAAATAGAAGCAAAAATGAATTTATGGCATTCAATAGGATTTCAAATCAATGAGAGTTGGGCTAATGTAAATCTCCAAAGTCCATAGGCTATACCAAACATAATAAGAGCAGTGATAAAATCTACAATCGCCCAAGTTTTTGGTGTTTGAAACCATAGCCTTGCTTTGTGGGAAAAAAATCCAAGACTTGCAAACCACATCAATGATGCACTCATTGCCCCAACATAAAATGTGATTTTTTGTGTAGAATCCAAAGTCAGTGAATACGCCCCTATCACAACTATAGTATCGATATACACATGGGGATTTAATAGCGTGATAGCAAGGGTTTGTAAAATAATACTGCTTAGCGAGGTTGTGCGAGAATCTGGGTTAAGGCTTTTTAATGCTTTTGTTTTAAAAGCGGATTTAAGCGCCAAAAGTCCATAGCTTAGCACAAATAAAGTCCCCAAAGCACCAAGAGTGATAGTAAGATAGGGGTTTTGACTAAAAATCCCTGCCACACCAAATACGCCAAGCGCGATAAGCACCACATCACACGCTATGCACACAAGACAAACAGCAAGGATATGGTTTTTCATAATGCCTTGTTTTAGCACAAAGACATTTTGTGCCCCAATGGCTGCAAAGAGCGAAAAAGAGAGCGCAAAACCTTGTAATAAGATAGAGAGATTCATTGCATTATTCAAATAACGGCAGCTCCCTCATCATATTGCGTAACTTTATCGCCACCCTTGGCATATGCTCGGCTATGGTCAGTCCTACTAAATCGTAGTTTGTGTTTATGGCATTGATGAGATTCACTACCTCGGCTATCTTTAGCCCATTTTCTACCACGCCAACCGCCATTATAAGCTCACTAGGATCTAGCACATCTAAGTCAAAATGCACCACCACCTTAGATTTACCCCTGCTTTTAAGCCATTCTAAGAGCTTTGTAGAATCTCTTGATTCCTCTGGGCTTAAGTATTTTACCCCTATTTCCTCACATCGCTCTTTTTTGCCCTCAAAGTCTCGCACACCCACAAGGATAGAATCTTTAGGATTAAAATGAGCGGGTAAAATTCTAGCTATGCCATCTGTGTCAATTAGCCCAAAACAAGCCGCTAATGCCATAGCGTGGTATCCCTCATAACTATCGCCTTGCAAATTCAAATCCTTGTGCGCATCTATCCACACGATAGCCACATCGCCGCTATATTTGTGTGCAAGATAGCTAAAAGGCACGACAGAGACAGAGCACTCACCCCCAAGTATTAGAATCTTATCAGGCTTATGTGTGTTTAAAATCTCTAGTGCCGCCTTGCTTTGTGCAACAATCTCATCATAGTTTAAAATGCCGTTTTTAGATTCTCGCACGCCAGATTTTGGATATTCAAGCGAGATAGGCACTTTGGCGGTTTTGCTAGCTATGTTTTTAGGGGCTAAAAACTCCAAAAGCTCCGCACCCAAATAATAGCCCAAGCTAGAATCCTCTTTGTTTAGCTCCGGCACTAAGCTTGCTATATCACCGCCTTGCCATTGCGGGTAGAGTAGTCTTAAGGTGTTCATTTTCTAGCCCCTTTATACGCCTCTACCACGACTTCTACACGCATTTGTGGTAATCCAAGTCCAGCGACTTGCACCATAGTCCATAGTGGTGGTATTTGACAACGCTTTTTAAATTGAGAAGCCATAAGCTCATTTATCTCATCTGTTATCTTGCCTGTGAGATATATCGTTACGCTATATACTTCACTCCAGCTACTCCCAGTAGATTCTAAGACAAAGCCGACATTCTCAAAGGCTTGATTAATCTCATCTTTTAGCTCTTTATGTGGGAAATTAAAATCCCTATCCCAGCCGCCTTGCCCTGAAATCTTAACAATCTTATTATCAATCACAATCGCCGTGCTAGCCCCAGATTCTTTGAAATTATTACCAATTGCACCTTTTGGGTTATGTATCATTATGCTTTGCTTTGTAGATTCGCCCATTACTGCCTCCTTTGCAAATGCGTGAAAACTTAGAATCTGTATGCCAACAAATAATGTGAAAATATGCAGAATCTGCATTGTGTGCTTGTGCATTCTAAATCCTTTGTATCAATATAAAGCACAATGGTAGCAAATTCTATCAATAAAGTAAATACGCACTTTTTTGTAATATACTATAAAATTTGTAATATACTATACTTTTGGAAAGTTAAAAAGATATGCTATATCAATAACTTTACATAATGCCAAAATAATAACTTTATGATATTTGTTTTTTGTGCATTTTGCCAATTATTACTGTTAAGATTCCCAAAAGCACCATATACCAACCAAGTGCTAGAATCTGTCCGCTTTCCTTTGCCCACGCAAAAAATATAGGCGTTAGCCCACCAAAGAGGGCATAAGAAATATTATATGCAAAGGAAATCCCGCTATATCGGATAGTTGCTGGGAAGCTTTGCGTCATCACAATGGGCGTAAAAACCATAAGTCCCGCACTAAATGCCATAAGATAGTATAAAAGCAATAGCGCATCAAGAGGTATATTCCCATAATTTACACTGCAATAAAAGCCTAAGGCAAATACCGCCAAAGCAATGCCAAAGAGCAAACTTGCCCTTGCCACTCCAAGCTTATCGCTAATAATCCCTGCAAAGACATTGCCAGAAGCAAGAAAAAATATCGCGATAACTTGATAGATGACTTTTGAGATGGGATTGAGATTAAACACTTCGCCTAAGAGATTTGGGGTCAAAAGCACGGTTATCACGACACAGCCTGTCAAAATCCAAGTGCTAAAAAAGGATTTTATCACGCTAAATTGTGAAGTTCTAAACACTTCTTTGATGGGGAGATTCTGTGTTTGCTTGAGGGCTAGAATCTCTTGAAATACCGGCGTTTCATTCAAAAATTTTCGCAAAAAGAGTGAGATAATCCCAAAAATCCCCCCAAGGATAAAGGGTATCCGCCATGCGTATTCCCAAATCTCTTCTTGAGTAAAACTCGCATTGACTGCAAGCGTAACGATACTGCCAAGCAAGATTCCAGAAACTACGGCACTTGTAAAGATTCCAAGATGAAAGCCTAGTGATTGTTGATTGCTATGTTCATAGACAAATACCCACGCTCCTGGTAGCTCTCCACCAATAGCAATGCCTTGCAAGATTCGAATTACCAAAAGGGCGATAGGTGCAGCATAGCCGATACTTTCAAAGGTTGGCATAAGCCCTAATGCAAAGGTTGGAATCACCATAAGCAAAATAGAGAGCATAAACATCTTTTTGCGTCCGCTTTTATCCCCAAAATGTGCCATAATGATCCCACCTAAGGGTCTTGCAAAGTAGCCCGCCGCAAATGCTCCATAGGTATTTATGCTTGCCCAAAAGGGGCTAAGTGTGCTTGGGAAAAAGAGGCTAGAAATCACTTGCGTAAAAAATACAAAAATAATGAAGTCATAAAACTCCAGCATTCCGCCAAGTGAGCTTAAGCCTAGGACTTTGATTTCATCTTTTTTGAGTTTTGCCATTTTGCTTCCTGTGCATTTATTTTAAGATGAAATTATAATACAAAATAATCTACAATGCCATTTAAAAGGACGCATTAACAAGATAAATGCACAATGGGCTTAGTTATAGGGCAAACACTTTTTGCAAATGTGCCTTATAATCTGCTTTGTATTTTTCAAAATCTGGGTTTTTATGCACATCATTGCACATAAAGCTAGGCAGGGCTTTAAGCCCTATAAATTCGTGTGCCTTATGCAAATGGAAAAGCAAGCCATCAATGCCTTGAGATTCAAAAAACTGCCCAGATTCTGTAAATGCTTCTAGGGGTGCATTCCAAGTTGTGCTAAAGAGATATTTTTTGCCCTGTGCTAGTCCCCCACTACCATATTTTTTACTTGGATCTTGCCTACTTCTACCATCATTAGTATAGAGCTTGGTATGTCCAGCATACAGCACTTCATCTATGTATTTTTTCACAATCCATGGCTCACCCATCCACCAGCCTGGAAACTGCCATATCCAAACATCAGAATCTAGGAGCTTTTGGAGTTCTGATTCTACCTCATAGCCTTTGTCAATGTGCGTTTCAAGCACCTTAAAGCCTAAATTTTCTAAAGTTTCTTTTGCCACATTATGCAGTGCCTCATTGAGTTTGCCACCAGATTCACCAAAGGCTTTGCCGCCGTTTAATAAAAGTATTGTTTGCATAGTTTTTCCTTATTGTTTCATATAATTAGCAAGTATTTTCACACTTTCCACATCTCTGTGGTTTATAAAGTAGGTTTTATTTTCATCGAGTTTTGCAATCATTTCCATATCGCTAGAATCTAGCTCAAAGTCAAAAACATTAAAATTCTCTCTCATACGCTCTTTGCGTAAAGTCTTTGGAATCACTGCGATTTCTCTTTGGATAAGCCAGCGTAAAATCACTTGTGCCACGCTTTTGCCATATTTTGCTCCGATATTTTGCAAAGTAGAGTTTGTAAAAATATCATTTTTCCCTTCAGCAAAGGACGCCCACGATTGCATAGCAATGCCATATTCTTTTAGGATTTTTTGCTCCTCTTGCTTTTGAAAAAATGGGTGGCATTCTATTTGATTAAGTGCAGGGATAATCTCATTATGAAGGCAAAAATCCGTGATTCTATCGCTATAAAAATTACTTACCCCAATGGCTTTGATTTTGCCTTCTTTATAGAGTTTGCTTAAGCTTCGCCATGCCCCATAGAGGTCGTTATAGGGTTGGTGGATAAGATAGAGGTCAAGATACTCTAGTCCTAATTTTTGCATTGAAGATTCAAAGGCTTTTATTGCTTGTGCCTCGCTCACATCATCAATCCAAAGCTTTGTAGTGATAAAAAGCTCTTCGCGTTTTATCCCACTTGATTTGATTGCTGCACCTACGGCTTCTTCATTTCTATATGCTGCGGCAGTATCGATGAGGCGATACCCCACTTCTAGAGCATCTTCTACGCATTTTTGTGTTTCTTTTGGGTCGATTTGAAAAACGCCATAGCCTAAGATTGGCATTTTTACACCATTATTTAAAGTGATGGTTTGCATTGTGTTTCCTTGAACTTGAAATTTGTGATGAAATTATAATCTTTTTAATATTTTTGTGTCAAGAATGCACTTTTTTGTAATATAATATCATTTATGTAATATACTATACTTTTACATAGTTTAATTACATAGTTTCAATGTTGGAGTATATTATGGCAAAACGCAAAAAAGATTCAGAAATTCACTTAGATATCACAGAAGAAAAAAGACAAAAGTTAGAATCTTATCATTGCACAATGGAAGCTGGGATTGCGATGATTGGAGGCAAGTATAAAATAATGATTATTTATCACTTGATGAAAGGGGCATTGCGATACAACCAAATCGCTAAAGCCCTGCCAAATGCCACGCCTAAAATGCTTTCTCAACAGCTAAAAGAGCTAGAATCTGATGGTATCATCACCCGCACACTCTATCCTGTCGTGCCGCCAAAGACGGAGTATTCACTCACAAGATTAGGAGAGGCTCTAAAGCCTGTGATAGAATCTCTGTGTGCTTGGTCGCAGGGGTATTATGAGGCTTGCGGTGTTGAAGATATACACAAAAGTGAATTGCCCGATAAAACTAACTGCCCCAAATAAATGCTTAGACAAATATACAAAGGCAAATATTTCAAAGTAGATTCAAAAAAATACAATTAGTACAGCCTTGATTCTGCCATTTCTGCTTTGATTCTACTTTTTTGCCTTTTTTGAAATCCATAAACTTCCTATAAGAAGAATCTACAAAGCCTAAAATGCTAGTTCTCTTAGAAATCAATCCCTAATTTAGAAAGCATACCTAAGCCCGACACTACCGCTCACAGAAGTAAGCCCATTATCATAAGCTTGTGCCATAACAGTCGCACTCAAATCCCAATTTTCGCTAATAGGCAAATTAGCCCCTGCAAAAACTGACCCAAAAAACTCCTCTTCATTTTCATATTTGATTCTAGAGACTCCCATTCTCACTTCATAATCCTTATCGCCAAAAACCGGCTTCCCTTGAACCCCCTCTATTGCTACAAAAAAAGAACCGCCATTTTCATTGATTTTGCGGTATTCCACACCCACAGCACCATAGAGATTCATAAAGTCATTTTCGCTTCTAGTTATGGGCAGGACATTCCCATTTTCTCTGTATTGTGGCATATGATAATAACTTCCAAAAAATCCGATATAAGGCTTTAAGCTATGCCCATTTTCAAACTTCACTCGGTATCCAAGTCTTGCTTGAAAGCCAATATTGTGCGTATCATAAGAGGCTGTATTATTTCCAATTCCTGCAAAAGTCCTTGTGTATTCACTTTGGGAATTTGTATAGTATCCAAGCATATCAAGTTCCACTGCTTTGGTTAAATGGCTCCTCCCATACAAACCGATATTATAATTATACCCATCGAGGTTCATATTCTCAGCTTTCATATTGCGTTTGCTCACAGAGCCGTAGATTCCGCCAAAAAAGCTATCTTTTATCTCTTTGTCATAACCAAAATTGATTCCATAATCTGAAGTATCGCTATCTTTATAATGGGAATACCCAGCTAACACATTCACATACACATTGTTTTTAGTTTCTTCTTTTTCAAAATAAGGCATTCTCACATAATCCCCAGCAATGCTTGCGTATTTTTGCTGCGAATTAAGTGCGTATTGAGTCCTTGTCGTATGGGCGATTCGCCCTAGCATATTGTGGTGCATTACCGAGCCTTGATAGGATTTAGGACCTTCTTTGATGTGGTCAAGTTGCTTTTCTATTGTTTGTGTTGCTTTGTGCAAAGTTGCCTCATCATCGATGATTCCGCCTTTTCCTACCAAAGCTTCATAAATAGCGTTATAAACGGGATTATTAGAAGTTGGGCGATTAGGCTTTTGTGGGTTGTCCCCTCCACTCTCACTTCCGCCGCCTAAATCGCCACTTCCTTGATTTCCTCCATTTCCAGAATCTCCAGAATCTCCCCCGGTTTCTCCACCGCCTTGATTTCCATCAGAGTTATCACCATTAGAATCGCCTTCAGAATCACCACCATTCCCGGGTTCTCCGCCTTCATTGCCACCTTGTCCATCTCCGCCTTGATTTCCTCCATTTCCAGAATCTCCAGAATCACCGCCGGTTTCTCCACCACCTCCGGTATTTCCGCCATCGCTTCCTCCATTTCCAGAATCTCCACCTGAGCCACCACTGCCATCGCCTCCACCTATATCGGGGTCTATAGGGGGTATCGCACCATTAAAGCTTAAATAATATTTATCGCCCACTTTTACAATCTCGGCATTATTAATCGTTCCTCCACTAGAGCCAATCACCTCGACTTTGCCCTCTTGTAAGCTTGTCCCATTTAGGCTAGGCGTGTCCAAAATTAGATAGGTTTTATTATCGGTTTGCATCAAAGGATTAGCAAGCTTAAACTCCACACCGCCATCAAAAGTTGCAGAATTAGAAGCATTGATAGAGCCAAATCCGCTACCACCGCCGATAAATTTGATATTAGCAGTTGTATCTAGGAAAAAATCCTTTGTGTAAATGCTTGATAAATCTGTCAATGAAATATCGCTACGATAAGCTTTGAAAGAATTTCCAACTCTCAAAATCGCATTATCAGAGAGATTTACAGAAGAGTGATAAAGCACCCCTCCCCCTGCTAAATCCTCTCCTTGTGCGTCACTGATAAAATCATTTCCGACAATCACTTCAGAATCGCCTGAAGCGTTTAGTGTTCCTTGCCCAAAATAGTCATAATAAAAACTTGAATCGTTTTTTCCATTTTCAAAATTTCCCTTAACCTCAAAAATTCCACCTTTGATTTCCAATAGTGCATTTGTTCTTTGTCCATTATCAAATCCAGAACCAGCACTAAAGCCACTATTGTCAAAATTGCCACCTATGGTAGTTACCCCACCATTTTGTAAAATATATCCACCATTTGTAGGTTTGGCATAAGAGCTAAGTTGTTTATTGTTGTTGTAAAGATTTCCTGCAATATTAATTGTGCCACCATCATTAATTAAGCTTGCATTTGCATTTTTCCCTGTTACATTTTTAAAGATATTGACATTTGTTACATTAAGTATTCCACCATTTGAAACTCTAATCGTCCCTTCTGCTTGTTTATCTAAAATACTTGCTTTATTTAAAGTCAATGTTCCGCCATTTACATTAATAGCCCCATTGACAATAAAACCTCCGCTTGTATTTAGATTCCAAATTAAATTTGAATTTTGATTGATTGTTATAGTATTTCCAGCATCATGGTAGTATGCCATATCTTTTATAGAGCTATCAGTCTCGAATATAAGGGTTGATGAACCTGAAGTAGTAGAATAATTAAGATTGGTTTTATTTTTATAACCAAAATTATTGCCATAGTTTGTTGTTGAACCTTTTGCGAGTGTAACTTTTATATTATCCCCATCATTTAATGTTACATTACCCTCTTGAAAACTTCCCGCCCAAGTATCTCCATTATTTACTGCTAATGCTGAGCTGCAAGCCAAAGATAGAATCAGAAATTTTCTCATATAAATAACTCCTCTAAAATTCTTATCAAAGTTAATAAAATTTTAAACTAAAAATATTAAAACATAAAAAAATATTATTTTATAATAAGCTAGCTTAAAGTTAGCCCTAAGTTATGCAAATAAAATCCTTTGCAATCTCGCTAAAGCAGGGGATTCTCTAGCGATTTTGGGAGATTCTAAAATCTAAGAATCTCTATGCTTGGCACAAGGGCATTACAAGCTTTGTGTAATGCTGCAAGATAGAAAACCAAAAAAATTGTAGTTAGAAATTTGCTCTATTTCGTAAATTATCATATTTGATTAATGTTCGAGGGTTGCAAAATTCCTCAAATTTTGACTTGACAAACACTAAGTGTAAGGTCTTATAATTTACCTTGTGAAATTAATTTTAAGTGAGTGGATTCTATGTTGTTTTATAAAATATTTAATCTCAAGCAAGAAGAGTTTAAGCTCTTTTTGTATGCGGCGAGTTTTATCTTTTTGCTTTTTGCAAGCTATGCTATCTTGCGTCCTTTGCGTGATGCGTTTGGGATAGAGGGTGGAGATAAAGAGATTAAATGGCTTTTTCTTGCCACCTTTATCACGACACTTCTTGCTTCACTCCTTGCAATGTGGCTTAGCACGAGGGTGAAACGCAAAAATTATCTTAATGCTATCTATCTCTTTTTTGCCCTCAATCTTTTAGTCTTTTATATCGCGATGAATCAAGTATCTCCACATACACAAGGCTTTATCTGGCTTTGTCGCGTGTTTTATGTGTGGGTATCGGTGTTTAATCTCTTTGTGATTTCTAGTGCGTGGAGTTTGCTTGCTGATGTGTTTAGTAGAGATTCTAGTAAGCGACTCTTTGGCATTATCTCTGCTGGAGCAAGCCTTGGGAGTATCGTTGGAGCATCAATGGTAAGCTTACTTGTTACCCATATAGGCAATACAAATTTTATTTTTGTTTCTATCGTGTTTTTGCTCCTAGCCTTAGTGATAAAATGGTTTTTACTCCAAGAAGCACACAATCTAGCCCCAAATAAAGAATCTTTTATGCAAAGATTCCAAAAGCCCATTGGCTCTAAGAATCCTTTTGTGGGATTTAGCCTTATTATGCACTCAAAGTATCTTTTGGCGTTTCTTGCTTTTATTTTGTTGCTTACAAGTGTCAGCACCTTTTTGTATGTGGAGCAAGCTAGAATCATCAAAGAGCTTTTCCTTACGCGTGAAGAACGCACACAAGCTTTTGCTAATATTGATTTTATCGTGCAAATGGCAAGTTTTATTATCCAAATCTTTTTTACTGCAAAGATTGTGGAGTTTTTAGGTATGAAATGGCTGCTTTCTTTGTTGGGCTTTGTGGTGGGTGTGGGGTTTATTGTCCTAAGCTTTACGCATCCGATGTTTTTGCCCTTTGTGATTGTGATGAGTTTGCGTAGAGTAGGTGAATATGCACTTGTAAAGCCCGGACGAGAAATGCTCTTTGTGCCGCTAGATTCAGATTCTAAATACAAAGTCAAAAACTTCTTTGATACTGTGGTGTATCGTGGTGGTGATGCGATATCTTCACAGCTTGAAGGTGTGCTTATTAAATTTGGAGTGGGGGTTAGTCTTTTGGTGGGTGCAGGATTGTCCTTTATATGGGGAGCTTTAGGGCTGTATCTTGCAAAGGGGTATGAAAATAAGATAAAAGAAAGTTAAAAGACTCCTCTTCCCCAAATAAAGAGGAGTCCAAAAACTTAAATAATAAAGAGTCAAAAATTCTTCGAGGGAAATCCCTCTAAACTAAGTCTTTAAAACTTATGCCCACCCCAAACAAATCTCAAAAAAGATGGGCAGGGAAATTATAGCAAAGAATGCTTAAAGTAAGTGAAATTTCATTTAAATAATCAATGCAAATAATATAGCGACAAAAGATTCCTCTATTTCTAGCCTTTGAGAAATTTAATCATTTGTGGTTGTGGCAAATATTTCTGTTTATAATAGTTTTAAGTGGTTAGGAATCAAATATAAGAAATAGTGTTTATTGTGTTTGTAATATGTGTTACAAAATATTACATTTTATATTTGGTAAAAATAACAAAAATGAATAATTTCATTGCTATAAATTACCTAAATATAGGAATTTATAGAGATAAAAAGATGAAAAATTTTATATAAATTATATAAAAATTTATATAAAGAAAATGCTGGTTTATGTGATTTTATTACATTTCTTTTTTTATCTAGGGTAGTAAAATAAAAGTGTAAGCTAAATATTAAGGAGGAGAAGTTGAGTATTCATCGTAGAGATTTTCTAAAAGGTGTGGGGGTAGGTTCTGTGGCATTGGGTATGCCCGGGACTCTTGGTGCTTTTAGCGGAAAAATTGAAGGTTCATCTAAATTCGTCCCTAGCATTTGTGAAATGTGTAGCACTCGTTGTCCTATTGAAGCAAGAGTGGATAATGGGAGCAAAGTATTTATACAAGGGAATCCCTTTTCTATTGCTACAGGTGGTGCGGTTTGTGCTAGGGGAGGTTCAGGAGTAAGTCAGCTTTATGATCCAAATCGCCTTGTTAATCCTATTATGAGAGTGGGAGAGAGAGGGGAAGGCAAATGGAAAGAGGTCAGTTGGGAAGAAGCGTATGAGTATATTGCAAAGAAACTGAATGAAATTAAAGAAAAATACGGAGCACATACGGTTGCATTTGCATCAAAAACGGGTCCTGAACAAACCTTTTTAAATCAATTTGCTTATGCTTATGGTAGTCCAAATACTTTTGATCATGGGAATACTTGTCCTTCAGGTTATACGACAGCATTAATGAGTGTGTATGGAAATGGCGGAGTAAGCAGAGATTTTGCAAATTGTAAGTTTATGTTGAATTTTGGACATAATGTGTATGAAGGTATGGTGATTAGCTATGCAAGAGGTATTACACAGGCATTAGAAAATGGCTGTAAATTGGTTTCCCTTGATCCGAGATTTTCTATTTTGTCTTCAAAAGCAAGTGAGTGGATTCCAATTCGTCCCGGTGGAGATGCTGCCTTTATGATGGCTTTTTTGCACACTTTGATTTTTGAAGAGTTGTATGATAAAAAATTTGTCGAAAAATACACTATCGGCTTTGATAAGCTTAAAGAAAGCATTAAAGATTATACTCCAGAAAAAATGGCAAAAGAATGCGATATTCCTGCTGATAAAATCATCGCACTAACTAGAGAGTGTGCGAGTTTCGCACCGCATTGTATGGTGGATTTTGGGCATAGGGCGACATTTACTCCAGAAGAGATTGAATTTAGGCGTTCTATTGCAATTGCAAACGCACTTTTGGGGAATATGGAAGTTAAAGGCGGATTGTATTTTCCAAAAGGAGCTGGAATCTACAATAAAATTGCAGGAGAAAAGGTAGCACCTATATTTAAAGGCTCGATTCTTCCAAAACTTCCAGAGCCAAAACAACCTCGCATTGACTTTGTGGATGTTAAAGAAGGGGAATTTAGCAAGATTCCTAAGAATCGTGGTGTTTATAGCAAAATTTATGAATGTATTTTAAGCGGTAATCCTTATGCGCTAAAAGGTGTGTTTATTACGCGTTCTAATCCTGTGATGACGGTGGCAGGCTCTGATTCTGTGGTGGAGGCGATTAAAAAGCTTGAGTTATTTGTGTGTGTAGATGTCTATATTTCAGATACTGCACAATATGCAGATATTATATTGCCAGAATCTACTTATTTGGAGCGAGATGAGCAATTTTTGGCAAATAATGGAAAAAATCCGGGCTATCAAGTGCGTCAAAAAGTAGTAAAAACGATTGGAAATACAAAGCCCTCTTGGCAAATTTATTTGGAACTTGCACAAAAAATGGGTTATGGCGATGCATTTCCTTATAAAGATATGGACGATTTTAGAATGAAACAGGGATATGAGTATCCAGAAGATATGTTTGAAATCAAGCATAAAGGCTTGATGAGCTATGGAATCCCTCTTCTTGCTAGAGATCCAGAAAGTGTTAAAAAATTTGTAGAGAAATACCCTAATTCTAAGCAGTTTTTGGATTCTGATAATGAGTTTGCAGAGTTTTTGAAATGTAATACCAAAAGTGGAAAAATAGAGCTTTATGATGAAGTGTTGCAAAAAGCTTGTGGTAGAGGGGGATTGACTTATAATGATCCAAAACTAAAAGGCGATGGAGATTTTTATTTTATTCAAGGCAAAACCGCGGTGCATACAAATGGGCATACAGCTAATGTTCCATGGCTTAATACTTTGATGAATGATAATGCAGTGTGGATTCATGAAAAAGTGGCAAAAAAGATGAATCTCAAAAAAGGAGATAAAATCAAAATTACAAGCAAAAATGGAAGCCAAATTGGCAGTGTTCTACCGACAATTGGGATTAGAGAGGATACGCTTTTTGCATATTTTGGTTTTGGGCATACAAGCAAGCACAATACCATTTCTTATGGCAAAGGATTGAGTGCGGGACATTTGCTAGAAAACACTATTTCGCCTGTGGCAGGAAATAATGTGCATACAATTGGCGTAAAAATTCAAAAGGTTGAGGGGTAAAAAATGGCAAAATATGCGATGATTCACGATTCTATAAAATGTATTGGTTGTCAAGGTTGCACGATTGCTTGTAGGAGCGAAAATGCAGTTCCTGATGGCTTTTTTAGGCTTAAAGTAAAAATGGATGGACCCCATGGAGTTTTTCCAAATTTGTCTTTTAATTATGTGAGGCATTCTTGTGAAATGTGCGAACATACGCCCTGTGTGACGGTTTGTCCAACCCATGCTTCATTTATGGATGAAGATGGGATTGTGGATATTGATGCAAATAAATGCGTGGGCTGTCTTTATTGTGTGGTGGCTTGTCCATATAATGCGCGTTATGTCAATCCAGAAACAAAAGTTCCAGATAAGTGTAATTTTTGTAAGCATACCCACCTAAAGCAATATGGAGAGCCTGCTTGTGTTGCAGTATGTCCGACAGATGCGTTGATTTTTGGGGATTTAGATGACCCAAATAGTCCGATTTTTGATATTTTATCCACAAAACCTTTTATCACAAACAAGCCACATTTGGGGACAAAGCCAAAATTATTTGTTATTCCTAACAACAAAGGAGGTATTGAGCTATGAATGAGATTTGGGGACCGGAGAATCCGAGTATTGTATGGCATTGGTTGATTGCAGTTTATTTGTTTTTGGCGGGATTATCGAGCGGGGCGATGATGACGGCTTTGAGTGTGGAGTGGATGAATCCACAAAAGAAAGCCCCATGGGACGCATTTGTAAGAGCGGGAGTTTTGATTGCTCCATTGACAATTATTTTGGGATTAGTGCTTTTGATTTTTGACTTGACAAAACCACTTAATTTTTATCGTTTGCTAATCACTTATAATTTTAGCTCGGTGATGTCTTTGGGGGTGTTGTTGCTTCTTTTTTATACTCCGCTTTCTGTGGTATATGCAGTGATGAGGTATAGAAATGCACTTGAAAATAGCTTTTTGGGCGGATTAATGAAAGCATTTAGCGGAATCTTAGATTGGCTTGAAGCACATTCTCTTTGGTTTGGACGATTGGTATTTGCTTTGGCTGCGGGTGTGGGGGTTTATACAGGATTCCTTCTTTCTGCGGTGCAAACATTCCCTCTTTATAATAGTCCTATTTTGCCTATTTTATTTCTTGCAAGTGGTTTATCTAGCGGAATTGCGGCTTGTATCTGTGTGGGATTGTTGTTTTTTGAAAAAGAAGTTTCACAAAATACTACCAAATATCTTTTGACAATGGATTTGCGGGTTATTCCTATTGAATCTTTGTTGCTTTTTGCACTTTTTGTGGGTTTATATTTTCAAGGAGGAGAAAAAGCGATAGCCGCAATTACTGCTTTAAGTGTTGGGGCTTGGGCGTGGGTATTTTGGCTTGGGGTGATTGGCTTTAGTGTGGTTATTCCGAGCGTGATTGCATTAACCGCACTTAAAAATCATGCCTATAAGGTTAATTTCATTCTTTTGAATGCGGTTTCTATTATGATTGGGGTTTTTGCATTAAGAATGTATATTTTGTATGCAGGGCAATTGCATTTGGGGATTTTATAATCCCCTTTGTGCTAAGTGGGTGCTTATGGCTTTTGTGCAAGCCCACGCACTAGCCCACGCAAAAGCAAGATTGTAGCCACCTCTATTGCCAACTATATCTAGCATTTCTCCGATGAGATAGAGATTTTTAAACTTTTTGCTTTCAAAAGTTTGTTTTGAAATTTCATTTCCACTTACACCGCCTCCACTGACTTCCGCACTTTCAAAGCCATAATAACTTGGAGAATCTAAAAGCAGGTTTTTGAGCGTGTAGATTGTGTGTTTGATGGTTTTTGTGTTGGTGATTTTTAATTTGAGATTCTCGCTTAATAGTTGAGCTAGTTTAGGGTGAATAAAGCCGCTTAAAATTTCTTTTGTGCTTCTATTTGGGTAGCTTTTGATAAGATAAATCAAAGATTTTTCAAGTTGTTGGGAGGAAAAATTAGGCAGTAAATCTAAGATGATTTTTGGATTTTTGGCTTGGTGTAAATAGGATGAAAGATCCAAAATGCCAAAGCCAGATACTCCATAATTGGTAAAAAGTATATCATCATAGGTTTTAAATAAAGTAGTATCATCGTCCTTTAGGGTGATGTTTGCTTTGATTTTAATGCCGCTTAGATTGTTAATAGCAATAGAGTTGAGTTTAAGGGGGACTAAAGAAGGGTAGGTGGGTAGAATCTCTAATCCTAATTTTTGAGCCAGAAGTAAGCCTTTGTCGCTTCCTCCGAGTTTTGGTGAGGCTTCACTGCCACAAGCAAGAATAACATGTGAAAAAGTATAAGAATTTTGTGTGCTTTGGAGGCAAAAAGATTCTTCTTTGTAAGAAAGAGAAAGAATTTCCTCTTGCAACTTCAAGGAAATATGAGATTCTTTGAGCAAGGATTCAAAGATATTTATGACAGATTTTGCACTGCTAGAGGCTGGATAGATTTTGCCATTATCTTTGCATTCTAAGAATAACCCAATTTGTTTGCAATGCTTTTCAAAAGCAAAATAATCAAAATTATTAAGAATAGTTTGGACTTCTTGAGGGGTGAAACTTGTGCTTTGGTAGTATGAGTGTTTTAGGTTTTTATTGTGAATGTTGCAATGCCCATTACCGGTGGCTAGGAGTTTTTTGCCAAGGGTTTTATTTTTGTCAAAAAGAATAAGGGGAATCTTCAAAGAAGCAAGCAAGGTTGCACAAAAGATTCCACTAGCACCTGCACCGATGATAGCTATTTTGAAATTATTGGAAACTCCCATAAGACATTAGCTTATCATAGCGTGTTTGCAGATAGTTTTTATCATTTTGAATCTCTTTTAGTGAATTTAAAAAATATTCTTTGATGGCTTGTGCGGCTCCTTCTTTGTCTCTATGTGCTCCAATGATTGGCTCTTTGATGATGTCATCAATGAGTTTTGCGGCTTTTAATTCATTAGGCGTAATTTTGAGTGCTTGCGTGGCATTTTCAATTTTACTTGGGTCATTCCATAAAATTGCCGCACAGCCCTCTGGGGAGATTACGCTAAATACAGAGTATTCCATCATTGCAAGCCTATCAGCAACACTAATAGCTAAAGCTCCGCCACTTCCTCCCTCGCCTATAACAATAGAGATTGTGGGGATTTTAAGTTGGCTAAATTCTTGAAGATTCTTTGCAATGGCTTCACTTTGCCCTCTTTCTTCTGCACCAACTCCGGGATATGCACCGGGCGTATCTACAAACATTAAAAGCGGAATTTCAAATTTTTCAGCCATTTTTGCAACACGCAAGGCTTTGCGATAGCCTTCTGGGTTTGGCATACCAAAATTTCTTTGCAGTTTGTTTTTGGTCCCTCTACCTTTTTCTTCGCCAATTACCATTACTTTTTGATGGTCAATTTTCCCCAAAAAACAAACAATGGCATTATCATCGCTAAAATGTCTATCGCCATGAATTTCTATTGAATCTTTTAATAAAATTCCTATATAATCCATCGCATAGGGTCTATCAGGGTGTCTAGCTAATTGTAACTTTTGGTAATCTGAGAGATTTGAATAAACTCTTTCTACTTCTTTTTCTAAATCTTTTTGAAGAATCTCTATGGCGTGTGTATCGCCCTTGAGTTGGGCAGTTGCGATATTTTCTTGAAGTGTTTTGATTTTGAGTTCGAAATCTAAATAGGTTGCCACTTTTTTACACTCTTTTGAAAATCACTACCCCATTGGTCCCACCAAAACCAAAGGAATTGCTCATGATTGTGTCAATTTTTGCTTCTCTAGCAATATTTGGAATATAATCTAAATCGCAATCGGGGTCTTTTTGCGTTTGATTGATTGTTGGGGGCAATATTCCTTTTTGCATTGCCATAATAGAAATGACTGCCTCTAGTCCTCCAGCAGCACCAAGACAATGCCCAATTTGTCCTTTTGTTGAGCTTACAGGAGGGACAGAACCATTGAATACTTTTTTTAATGCCAATGTTTCATAGTAATCGTTGTATTTGGTGCTAGTCCCGTGTGCATTGATATAATCAACTTGAGTATTTGCCATAGTAAGTGCCGCTTTCATTGCTCTATAAGCACCTTCTCCTTCGGGAGCTGGTGTAGTAATGTGATTTGCATCTCCGCTTTCACCAAATCCAACTAATTCTGCATAAATCTTAGCACCCCTAGCTTTTGCGATTTCATAATCTTCCAATACAAGAGCCGCAGCCCCTTCTCCCATAACAAAACCACTTCTTTGTGCATCAAAAGGTCTTGAAGCGAGCTGTGGTTCATCATTTCTATCACAAAGTGCTTTCATTGCTGCAAATCCACCAATTCCAACTCCACATATCGCAGATTCCGCTGCCACTACAAGCATTCTATCTGCACTATTTAACATAATAGTTTTAGCGGCTTCAATGATGCCATGAGTCCCTGCCGCACACGCTGTAACGCTTGCTAGATTTGGTCCTTTTAGTGAAAAATCAATCGAGATAAATCCACCAAGCATATTAACTAATGCAGAAGGAATAAAAAATGGAGAAATGCGTCTAGGACCTTTTTCAAAATTGATTACAGAGTTTTTTTCGATATTTCCTAATCCGCCAATACCAGAAGCGGAGCTGATTCCAAATCTTTCACCATCTACAAGTAAATTCTTTTGTGAATCTACTAGCCCACTATCTTCCATAGCTTCTTTGGAGGCTTTAATGCCAAGCTGAATAAATCGGTCTGCTTTTTTGACTTCTTTAGCGTCCATTACGCTATTTGGATCAAAATCCGTAATTTCTGCAGCAATTTTTACGGGAAATTCCGAAGCGTCAAAAGAGGAGATTGTTTTAATTCCACATTTTCCTTCGATAATAGCTCTAAAAGAATCTTCTCTATTTAATCCCAAAGAATTAATCATTCCTATTCCTGTAACTACTACTTTTCGCATTTTCTATCCTCGCATATATAATTTTGTGTATGCCAAAAAGGCATACTTTATGTTTTTAGTTTTTTGCTTTTTCGATATAAGCTACAATATCGCCAACGGTTGAAATTTTTTCTGCATCTTCATCAGGCACATTAATATCAAATTTTTCTTCTAATGCCATAACAAGCTCTACAACATCCAAAGAATCTGCACCTAAATCTTCTACAAATCTTGATTCAGGCTTTATTTCACCTTCATTTACATTGAGCTGCTCTACTACAACTGCCTTTACATCATCAAAAATTGCCATTTAAATCTCCTTACAAAAATTCATAAATTGTTATTGTATCTAAGTTTTTCTTAAAAAAATTAAATTTTACATATATAATCCGCCATTTACTTTTAAAACCTCGCCAGTGATATAGTTTGCGTGGTCTGAAAGTAAAAATGCAACTGCTCCTGCAACCTCTTTCCCATTTCCAAATCTACCTAGTGGAATATTTGCAGCATAAGAAGCTTTGATTTCTTCTTTTAGGTTTTCTGTCATATCGCTTTGAATGAATCCCGGAGTAATGCAATTAAAGCGGATTGCTTTGCTTCCACCTTCTTTAGCAAAGGATTTTGTCATAGCTATCATACCGCCTTTGCTAGCTGCATAATTGCATTGCCCAATATTGCCGATTTCTCCTATGATAGAGGCGATATTAACTACGCTACCATAACCTTGTTTTCTCATAATCTTTAATGCTTCTCTGCAACCAATAAAACAAGAAGTGAGATTAGCCTCTAAAACCCCATTAAAATCTTCTACCTGCATACGCATAGAAAGTTTATCGTTGGTAATGCCTGCATTATTGACAAGATAGCTTAATTCTCCATCGCTACTAAGAATCGCTTCTATCCCAGCGATAAAATCTTTTTCATTAGTTGCATCAAAGCAAATAACAGCGGCTTGTCCTCCATTGTTTTCTATTTCTTTTTTGAGATTATCTGCAAGTTCGGGTTTGGAGCGATAATTAATCCACACTTTTAAGCCCATTTGAGCGAGTTCTTTTGCAATTTCTGCACCAATTCCTTTGCTTGCACCTGTGATTAAAACATTTTTTCCGCGAAATTTCATTCTCTTTCCTTATGTTTGTTAAAATCCAAATTATACACAAAATCAATCATTTTTTACTTCATAAGTTAAAAAGTTTTTTTGGATATTTTTGATTGTCTTTGTGTCAATATTGAGTAATTTTAAGCCTCGTATTTCTAGGTTTTTTAAGTCATTTAGGCTTTGTAGTTGGCTTTTGGCACATTCTTTGAGTAGAATCCCTCGATAGTGTTTGGCATAGTGGCTAACAACTTTTGAATTTTTGAGGAAAATGGGCTCATAGATGATAAAGTCTTGTGGCAACTCTAAACATTTTTGATAAAAACCTGCGCGTAAATCCAAAATTTCTTTTTCTTTGTTGAGGAAATTTAGGAAATTTGCTCGGTTTTGTTTGTAAAAATTTTTGGTATCAAAATCCAAAAATCCTTCACCTTGTTTTAAATCATAATAGGGAATCTTATCTTCTGCCCTAAGAATCCCAAAAAGATTCGAAAAAATCAGCACTCGCTGTTTGAGATAATTTTGTTCTTTTGTATTTAGAGCAAGAAAATCTAATGCTTTATAGGCTACTCCACTATAACGCAAAATAGAATCCACAATAGGGGAATTGAGAATGTTTTGTGCTAGAGCAAGCTCTTCTAGGGGAATGTGCTTAGTCCCAAAAAGTTTTTGGATAGCATAATCATTGCTTGTTTGTAGATAAGAGGCGTATTTTTCTAAAACTTCTTGTAGATTTTGTGCCAAAAAATTATCATAGAATCTAGTTGTATTGAGAGTTTCTTTGGAGTGATGGAGGTGCTTTTTTTCACTTGGAGAAAATAAAAACCACATTGAAAACCTTGTTGGAAAATAAGCTTGAAAGCCAGGAAGTCGAATCCTAGCAACTATAAGTTGTTAAAAATTCAAATGGGTGTGGGCGTCCTTCCCAAGGCCAAATTTCTGTTTCAAATTTGAATTTTTTGTAAGTTTGAATAAATTCTTCAGAAAATACTGCTCCCTCTTTGAGATAAGCTCTATCTACAAGCATTTCTTCCACAGCGTGGCGTAAAGTGTGTGGGAGTTGTTTGATGCCTTTTTCGCGGATTTCATCAAGAGTTAATTCAAAGAGATTGACTTCCATAGGTTTGCCTGGATCGCATTTTTGTGTAATTCCATCAAGTCCAGCCATGAGTAATGCAGAAAATGCAAGATAAGGATTGCTAGAGCTATCAGGGAATCTAAATTCCATTCTCTTAGCTTTTTCTCCGCTATTATAGGGGATTCGGATACTAGCACTACGATTTTGTGCAGAATATGTAAGGATACTTGGTGCCTCAAAGCCCGGAATTAGTCTTTTATAAGAGTTTGTGCTTGCATTTGTAAAAGCTGCTAGTCCGCGCGCGTGTTTTAGCACTCCGCCTAGGAAGTGTAATGCCATTTCGCTTAAACCTTCGTATGCGTCCCCTGCAAAGAGGTTTTTCCCTTCTTTCCAAATGCTAATGTGCGTGTGCATTCCGCTGCCATTGTCGTTATAAAGCGGTTTTGGCATAAAAGTGGCAGTTTTGCCATTAAGGTGTGCAACCATTTTGACGACATATTTAAGCTTTTGGACATTGTCGGCTGCTTCGAGCATATCGCCAAATTTCACACCAATTTCACCTTGCCCTTGTGCTACTTCATGATGCACTACAAAAGTTTCTAAACCTACTTGATTAAGCACTTTAACCATTTCTGCACGGATATCTACCATAGAATCCACTGGAGCTACTGGGAAGTATCCCCCCTTTGTCCCAGGTCGATGCCCCATATTCACTCCATCAAATTCTTTGTCCCGATTCCATTCGCCTTCTTCTGTGTCGATTTCGTAATACTGGCAATTCACAGAATCTTTGATTTTGATAGAATCAAAGACAAAAAATTCATTTTCTGGTCCATAATATGCAACATCTCCAATCCCGCTCTCTTTTAGGTATTTCATCGCTCTTTTTACGATACTGCGAGGGCATTTCTCATAAGGTTCATTTTTGTAAATATCCCACACATCGCAGAAAACTACCATTGTTGTATCAGCGGTAAATGGGTCGATAAAATATCGCACAGGATCAGGAATCAAAATCATATCCGATTTATCTACAGGTTGCCAACCATGGATAGAGCTCGCATCAAAAGGGATTCCTTCGAAACTGCTTTCATCAATTGCACTTGCACTAAAAGAAAGATGGTGCCATATGCCTTTGATATCTGTGAATCTAAAATCTATGAATTCAACTTCATTTGCTTTGCATTCTTCAAAAAACTTTGCTACAGCTTTTGTGTCTATTTGTGGTCGTTGCATTAATGTTCCCTTGTTAAAATTTTTTGGAATCTTAGCATTTTTTTTGTTATTTCTAAGTTAAGTTTTAATAAAAGTCTATAATGTTGAATCGATGAATGCAGAAAGGATATTTATAGTTATCATTATTATATGATAGTTAGCAATCAAAATCGTTGTTAATAGGCATTATTAAACTATGAGAATATCCCATAATTTATTTAATAGCATCAATATTTAAGTTTATATTAATGGTGTTGTATTATAATTCCTATTTTTGAGCTTAATATTTTGAAAATTTAGGGGAGATAATGTCGTTGGGGGAGAAAAGTTTGATACAAAATTATTCTATCACGCCTCAAGACTTAGAAATGTTTGCAGAATATTTTTCTATTATTCATCATATTGATGGTAGAATCCGATTGCGTGCAAGTGCAAAATTAAAAAAATTCTTGCAAGAAAATGATACGATTAATCCCTTTAATATTTTAGAAGCAATAGAAGCTAGCCCCGCTATAAAATCTATCAAGTTTAATAAGATTATTGGCTCACTTACTATACAATATGATACTAATTTGTTTGAGCCTATTTATTGGGAATCTTGCATAAAGGGCGAGAGGCTTGAGGAAATTGCCAACAAAATTAATTGGATGATAAAAGAGATTGGATGACAACACAAGAGAAAATATTAATCGCATTAGATGATGAATACAAGGCATATAGTTTTTATAACAAGGCTATGCAACTTTATGGAATGCCTTTTGCGAATTTGTTTCAATCAGAGGCAAACCATATCAATGCTTTGAGTTTGCATTTGCAAAATCTCAATGTGCCAATTCCGCAGAATCCTTATGAAGATATTGTGATACCTAATACTTTATCAGGGGCTTTAGAAGCGGCAATAGAGAATGAAAATCAAAATATCGCACTTTATAATTCTTTGATTGAGGGGGAGCAAGATTCTTTGGTGCTTGATACTTTTTATCGTTTGCAAGCCGCTTCTTTTAATAATCACATTCCTTCACTCTTTAATGCTTTGAATGCAAATACTGGTTTGCTGGATAAAATCAATAATGGCAGAGCACTTTTGAGTGAGACAGGAGAAATTGTAGCACAACTCCAAAATGGAGAGCTTACACAAGGGCAGTTGGAGGCTTTCCTCAATAAGCTTAATTATTCCCTTATGGGCGGAATGATTTTGGGGGCGTTTGGGGCTATTATTCTCAATGAATTTTTAAATCAAAATAAGGAGTAGATTATGGCATTACCATTTATCGCAGGTTTAGTAATCGGGTCTGGAGTAGCATTGTTATTTACCAAAAAAGATATGCTTCAAAAGGGAGTTGATTTTGCAAAAAGTTTTGCTAAGCTAGATGGGGAAGATTGTGCAAAACCTAAAAAAGACAATGAGAAAACTCCAAATAATAATGTAGAAGTGAAGCGGGTTGTTAGAAAAAGACTTACAAAAAAATCACAAAAAGTAGAATAAATAAGTTGAAGGATTATTGATGATAATAAATACAGGAATCCCGCGTTCTGTTGTTGGGCATACGATAAGTGGTTCAATTATCGGAGCTATGGTAAGCGGAGTTTATGAATATTCCAAATATAAAGAAGGTGAAGTGAGCAAAAGTGAAGCGATTAATACCACATTAAAAGCAACGCTTGAGGGAGGAATTATTGCAGCAAGTGGTATTGCAGCAACTAATGCACTTGGGAATCCTGCTAAAAAGCCTTTGCTAAATGCCCTAGAGGCAATGTCCTATGTCGCATTAGGGGTGGCTGGTGTATATGGAATCCAACAAGCTTTTAAGCAAAATTCACAAAATTTCACAACAAGGAGAGTAAATGACAAATCAACCAAATCCAAATAATCCCTATATACAAAATAATTCTACAAACACGCAGCAAAATGCAGATAAGCAAAACAATGGTATTTTGAATGTTTTTGGGGATCAAAACACACAAAAAGATTTTATCAAAGGTGCATTAATTGGTGCAGTGGCGACTTTTATTTTGACTAATGAAAATGCACAAAGAGCCATTTTCAAAGGATTTGCAAAAGTGAGCGGACTTTTTGAAGCGGGTATAGAGGAATTAAAAGAGCGTTATGAAGATGCCAAAGCAGAGGTAAATTCACAAGAATAAAATGCACACTCAATTTAAATACGCTCTAACGCTGAAACTTATCCATTCTACAAAGAATCGTGCAAGATTCAAATATTCTTGCTTGAAGGATTTTAGGGTTAATCCTATGCCTTTGCGCATCGAATTAGATAGCCTTCCAGGGATTTTAAATGTGCGTATTAATACAATATTGAATAATATTATTGTTCAATATAATGGGGATTTAGAGCGGATTCAAGAAACAATCTATCAAATTTTATTGAAGCATATTAAGCAGTGCAATATCCAAAAAAATGAAGATAGCTATTTAGCACTAAGAGATGAGATTCCAAGCTCGGCTGAAGTGGTAAGGGCTACAACAGCATTATTAGTTTCCCCTTTTTTGAATAGTTTGCCTCTTAAAATGGGATTTTCTCTTATTGCCTGTTTTCCTTTGCTTGTAAGTGGAATCAAAGAAACTTGGCAAAATGGCATTAATTCACGCACCCTAGAAGCAATGGCAGTGGCAATTTCCCTCTATTTGAGAGATTTTAAAACGGCTAATTCTACAAATTTTATGTTAGCACTTGGTGAATATATCGAAGAAATTACAATGTATAAGAGTGATGATTTAATCAAAGAGCTTTCTAAGCCAACTGGCGGAAATGCGTGGATTGAAGTTAGGGACAAAAATGGAATTTCTCTTAAACAAGTGTCAAGTGAGGAATTAAAGATTGGGGATATTGTCGTTATAGGAGCGGGGGAAACGATTTTGATTGATGGGCATATCATCAAAGGGGAAGCGTTAGTTAATCAAATTTCTATGACAGGGGAGGCTACTCCAACTTACAAGGGTAGAGGGGATAGAGTTTTATCTGGCACAATTGTCCAAGAAGGCAATATTAGGGTATGGGCAGAAAGTGTGGGCGGTGATACCGCAATGGCACGAATTAAAAATTATATTGAAGAAACTTTGGTGCAAAAATCCGCAAAAGAATTAAGTGCTTCTAAGATGGCAGATTCTTTAGTCCCTATTACTTTGGGATTGTCTATTTTTTCTTATCTTTTTACGCGAGATTTAATGCGTGCTGCAAGTGTTTTGCAGGCAGATTATTCTTGTGCGTTGAAGCTAACTACGCCCGTGGCTTTTAAATCTGCTATTTCAAGTGCGGGGAAAGAAGGGATTATTATAAAGGGTGCAAAAAGCCTAGAATCTTTGCAAATGAGCGAAGTGTTTATTTTTGACAAAACAGGCACTCTAACCAAAGGGGATTTGGAGGTTTTGGAAGTTTATTCTTTTTCAAAAGAGTGGAATGAAGATTTGATTTTGAATCTTGCTGCAAGTATCGAAGAGCATTATTTTCACCCTGTCGCACAAGCAGTAGTAAAAGCCGCAAAGGAAAAGGAATTTGTGCATTTTCATCACGATGAAGTTACTTTTATTGTCGCACATGGGGTAAAAAGCGAAATTAATGGCAAGAGTGTTGTGATTGGAAGTCGGCATTTTTTAGAAGATGATGAGGGGATTTCTTTTATCCAGCATCAAAATGAAATACAAAAAATCTTAAAAAGAGGCGAAACCCCGCTTTTTATTGGTTATGATTCTAAGTTGTTGGGTGTAATTTTGCTCAAAGATATTTTGAGAGAAAATTCTAAGAGAGCTTTGGAGAGATTGAGGCAAAGTGGAGTAAAAGAAATTATTATGCTAACAGGCGATACCAAACAAAAAGCCGCACAAATTGCAAAAGAGCTTGGGATAAATCGCTATTATGCCGAGCTTTTGCCCACGCAAAAAGCAGAGATTTTAGAGCAAATTATGCAAGAGGGCAAAAAGGTTGCTTTTGTGGGTGATGGCATTAATGATGCACCCGCACTCATTAAGGCTGATACGGGCATAGGAATGCACAAAGGGGCAGATATTGCTAAAGCAAGTGCCGATGTTGTTTTGTTGCGTGATGATATTGAAGCGGTAGCTGAAGCAAGGGAGCTTGCTATTGCATGCCTTAATAAAGTGCAGAGGAATTTTAAAATTACAGTGGGAATTAATAGTTTGATTTTGGGATTGGCGACTTTTGGCAAACTTTCTGCGATTCAAACAGCTTTTGCACATAATGGCACAACTATTGCACTTTTGTTTAATGCGATTCAAAAAATCAAAGTAAAAAAGGAATAAAATGTATTTCATCTTATGGGCAGCGACTGCTGTAAGTGGAGCTTTGATGGCAAAAACGATTCATCAAAGCTATAAAAAATATCAAAAATACACAAAGAAGAAATATGAAAAAAACGAAGCTAGAAACTAAAAGAGAAATTGCAAAGATTGGAATGGCTACAAGCTTATTTTTAACAGCAGGAAGCACAATGTTTTTAAAAAATAAAGCAGCTAGACGCTTACATATTGGTGCTGGAATTGCGTTGATTGGATTTTCTTTGTGGCATACTTCGCTGTACCCTAAAGAAAAAAAATCCACAAAGAAGCTGGAAAAATCTTAAAATTTCACATTCCCTTTATTTTTCTGTGCTATGATTTTAATCAATTAAAAAATAAGGTATTAATTTGTTTCGGATAATTTTGGGAATAGTTGTTTTTATTGTTTTTATGGGTTGTTCTACAAAGCTCCCAACTGACGCAGAAATTACGCAAAAAATTCCACAAGAATTTGCTAATCAAAGTATTTTAGAGCAAATTTCTAAACAAAATCGCACTCAAGAGATTTTGCCTCCACAAGAGCAAATCAAGATTCTTTTTGAGGATGAGGTGTTCAATGAGTTAGTGGAAATTGCTATTAAGCAAAATATGGATTTACAGATTGCCAAAGCTAGAATCCTTCAAGCACGTAGCCAGTTAAAAAGTGCGTGGGGTGAGTTATTTCCTCAAGTGAGTGCAAATCTTAGTGCGACAGATAGTCATTCTAGGGGGAATTCTTCTAGTCTTAATGGAAGCTCTATTGTAGAATCTTCTAGCCAAAATACGCAAATTGGTGCAACACTTTCGTGGGAAGTGGATTTGTTTGGTCGTTTAAATGCGGCTAAAAATGCCCAAGAATCTTTTTATTATCAATCTTTAGAAGATTTATCTAATGCGCAAATTACGCTTTTGGGGGATTTGGCAAATCTTTATTTTACACTTAGGGAGACTTCTTTAAATATCGTGCTAACCAAAGAAAATATTTTGTATTATCAGGATATTTTGGAATTAACGCGTCTTAAAGTCGAGAATGGATTGCTTGATAGCACGGAGCTTTTTGATGCTCAAGATATGCTAACTGATGAACAAAATACATTAGAGCAGCTAAAAACTTTGCAAGAAGAAACTAAAAATGCACTTTTGGTTTTGCTAGATATTAAGAATTTGCCTTTTAATTTGGTGGGGAATTATCATTTTGTTATCCCAAATAATTTTTCGCTTCAGACAACTCCAGCGGATGTTTTGCTTTTTCGCCCGGATATCAAGGCATCTATCCAGAGTCTTTATGCACAAGTTTATACTAAGGCTAATGCCAAAGCAAGCCTTTTTCCGATTCTTTCTTTGAGTGCAGATTTGAGTGATGTGTTGGGTTCATCAGAGGGAAATGCTGGGAATCTTGCATGGAGTTTGGCAGCAAGTTTGGCAGCCCCGATTTTAAATCGCACACAGCTAACGCAAAATTATTTTTTACAAGATGCTATTTTGCAGGAGACTTACTTGACTTTGCAAAAGAATCTCAATACCGCATTAGGTGAAATTGAAAATGCTATTTTTAATACCAAAAGCACAGAATTGCAAACTCAAAACAATCAGCAAAGATTGGAAAATGCAAAAAGTTATTATGAATTTTCGGCTAATAGGCGTTCAATTGGATTGATTGATGAGTTAGAACATCTTACTAACAAAGCCTCACTTAACAATTCCCAAAAGAATCTCAATACCTCTAAAAATTCTCAATTACAAGCCATAATAGTTTTGTTTAAGGCTTTTGGTGGAAATTTCTATCTTTCAAAGGAAGCAAAATGACAGATACACAAAATATTTTAAATACTATCAATCCCAAAAGAAATTATAAAAAAATGTTTTTATTGTGGGGAATGGTGTGTGCGATTTTTGTTGTTATAGTGGGTGGAATTTATTGGTGGAATAATAGAAAGCCTGATATTACCTATGAGACACAAAAGGCATTTATGGGGGATATTTCAAGCACAATTAGTGCTAATGGAACTCTCTCGCCAACTAATGAAGTTTCAATTGGAACGGTAATTTCTGGGATAGTGCTTGAGGTGTTAGTCGATGTGAATGATGAAGTGAAAAAGGGGCAGATTTTAGCAAGGATAGATCCAGAAAGTATCGAGCAAGATCTTTATCGCTACCAAGCTCAATTAGAAAGTGCAAAGGCTCAATTAAAAAGTGCAGAAGTGAGTTTAGATGAAAAAGAATGGCAATACAAACAATACCAAGATCTTTATCAAAAAACCAATGGCAAAACCCCATCTATTTTAGAGCTAGAAACAGCAAAAACTGCTTATAATGACGCTTTGAGTAATGTAGAAATAAGAAAGGCTAGTATTAAAGAAATTGAAACTTCGATACGTTCTACTGAAGTTGATTTAAAAAATTCAAAAATCACAAGTCCAATTGATGGAGTGGTATTGCAGCGTTCTATCGAAGTTGGGCAGAGTGTGGCAGCAAGCTTTCAAGCACCGGAATTTTTTATTGTTGCAGAGAGTTTGGAGGAAATGGAGCTAAATGCAAGCATTTCAGAGGCAGATATCGGCAAGGTGAAGGTGGGGCAGAAAGTGGAGTTTAGCGTAGATTCCTATCCTACAAAAATTTTTAAAGCAGCAGTAGATAGAGTAAATTATGGCTCTTCTAACGCCTCTAGTTCTTCTAGCTCTTCTTCTAGTTCCACGACTACCACTTTAAGTGAAATTGTGAGCTATGAGGCAAGGATTTATGTAGATAACAAAGATTTGCTTTTGCGTCCGGGAATGAGTGCGACAGCCGATATTGAAGTATCTAGTGCCAAAAATACTCTTCTTGTCCCATCAAGTGCGCTTTATTTTACCCCAAGTATCCAAACAGACAATAAAAAGAAATCAACCTCTTTTAATCCTTTTGCACAGATGCGTCCAAAACGCGATAAAAAAACTAATATCCAACAAGAAGTTAGTAATGGAGCGGTATGGATTTTGGAAAATGGAAGCCCAAAAAAAGTAGAAGTAGAAGTGGGGATGAGTGATGGGCAAAATACGCAGATTTTTAGCGATGTTATCAAGCCAGAAATGCTTGTCATTACAGGTCAAAAACAAGGGAAATAATGGGATTTATCAAATTAATTGATATTCATAAAAGCTATGGGAAGCCCCCAAATGTTTTTGAGGCATTAAGGGGCGTGAATCTTGAAATCTCTCAAGGGGAATTTGTCGCATTAATGGGACCTAGCGGGAGCGGTAAATCTACAATGGCAAATATTCTTGGTTGTCTTGATAGTCCAACAAAGGGGATTTATGATTTTTGTGGAGTGAATGTTTGTGATTTGAATCTCAAACAAAAAGCGCTTTTAAGGCGGCATTATATCGGCTTTATATTTCAAGGATTTAATTTGCTCCCGCGGACAACAGCGCTAGAAAATGTTGAATTGCCATTGCTTTATAGGCAAGTCCCCAAAAAGGAGCGTCTTAGGCTATCTATGGAGGCATTAGAAATGGTGGGATTAGATAAGTGGTATAACCATAGTAGCAATGAGCTAAGTGGTGGGCAGCAGCAGAGGGTGGCTATTGCTAGGGCTATTGCCTCTAAACCGCTTTTTTTGCTTGCAGATGAACCAACAGGGAATCTTGATACCAAAAGAAGCATTGAAATTATGGAGATTTTATCTCGTTTGAATTTGGAATCTAAAATCACTATTTTGATGGTAACCCACGAACCAGATATGGCAAAGTATGCCACAAGAGAAATTGTTTTTTTAGATGGCAAAGTGCGGTCAGATTCAAAGGTGACAAAATGATCTTAAATGCTTTTTTCTTGGCTTTTAGGCAGATTCGTAGGAATTTTTTGCGTGCGATTCTTACAATGCTTGGCGTGATTATCGGTGTTGGGGCGGTGATTATTATGATAACTCTTGGTAATGGCACCACGCAAGTAATCACAGAGAGAATGAGTAGTCTTGGAAGCAATATTTTGTTGGTTTTCCCAGCACGCGATCAAACTCCCGGAAAGGGAGGAAGAAAGCAATTTATGCTACAAGATGTTGAGGATTTGGAATTGCAAATTGGGCATTTGGTGCGAGCAATTGCACCGCTCTCTTCTACAAGCGTTTTGGCTCAATTTCGTCAAGGTAATACTCAAACTCAAGCACAAGGTATCAATGCGGATTATTTTATCGCAACTAATTGGGAAGTAACGCAAGGGAGAAATTTCACCAAAGAGGAATATAGAGCAGGGAGCAATGTTTGCATTATTGGTGAGAGTGTGCGTAAGAATCTCTTTAATACAAGCAATGTGAATCCTTTGGGTATGCGTATTAAGCTTGGAAGTATTGTCTGTGATTGTGTTGGGATTTTGGAGAGTAAGGGACAAGGTGCAATGGGAAATGATCAAGATGATGTGATTTTGTTGCCGCTCAAAACTTATCAACGCAGTATTTCAAAGTCTGATTCGCTTTATAATATTAGCCGACTTATGATTTCGCTAAAAGATGAAGTGGATTCGACTATGGCAGTAAGGGAAATTACAGAGGCATTAAGGGGGATACGCAATATTCGCGAGGGTCAAAAAGATGATTTTGAGATTATGGACACAAAGCAGATTATTGAAATGATGAAAAGCACCACTGCCAACCTTACGCTTTTTTTGGGAGCAATTGCTGGGGTAAGCTTGATTGTGGGTGGAATTGGGATTATGAATATTATGCTTGTTTCTGTTACAGAGAGGACTAAGGAAATTGGCACGCGTCTTGCTATTGGAGCTTTGGAAAGTGAGGTATTGTTGCAATTTTTGATTGAAGCAGTAACTTTGAGTTCGCTTGGAGGGCTTATTGGGATTATTTTGGCGTTTTTTGGCTCTCTTGGGATTAGCCATTTGATGCAGATTCCTTTTGATTTTGATTATAGTGTGGCATTGATTGCATTTATTTTTTCTGCATTTATTGGGATTTTGTTTGGGTATCTTCCTGCTAGGAGAGCTTCAAGGTTGAATCCTATTGATGCATTAAGGCATGAATAGTAATGTTTGTTGCATAGCAAATTAGTTCAATAATTGCATTGTTTTAATGAGGAGATAATACCGCAGTCCTTTGCCAAGGGCGATGAAAAAAGTAGCTTTCCAAAAAGGGTATTTTACAGCCCCCAAAGCAAGCGCAAAAACATCTCCCAAAAAGGGCAAGAAACTCAAAAAAGCCCCGATAAATCCATATTTACTAACAAAATTGAGGTATTTTTGGTATTTTGTAAGCCTTTTTGCATTTTCCTCTTGTTTGCTTCTTTTTGTCATTTCTTTGGCTTTTGAAAAATACCTCCCCAAAATAAAATTCTCTCCGATTCTTCCCACGGCATAGGTGCTAAGAGAGCCTAATGTATTGCCTAATGTAGCGACACTCCACACAAGAATCAAAGAATAATCTAAAGTCACAAAAAAGGCGACAAAAGCCTCAGAACCTAGGGGATAGAGGCTACTTGAGAGGAAGCAGATTCCAAAAAGCCCAAACAAGCCGAGTGTTTCTAGAGCTTGCATGATTTTTGAGGGCTTTTGGGGGTTGGATTTAGGGGGCTTACGCCTATGGTATTTAGAATTGCATGGCTTAGATTTGTGAAGTTTATGGGGCTTGATTTCATAGGGCGCATTGAGTTTGGAGCTGTGCTGTTTGATTTTTGAAAATTCATCGGACTAGATTTGTAGAATCTCATTTGCAAGTTAGATTTATAGCCTAGATTCGCACCGCAATGCCTCTTTCTCTAAGAAAGTGCTTTAGGTTAGCAATTTGGATTTCTTGATAATGGAAGATTGAAGCAGCAAGGGCGGCGTCTGCACCATTTAACAAAGCTTCCAAAATATGTTCTTTGCTCCCAGCACCACCGCTTGCGATGAGTGGAATATCCACAAGATTTGAGATTTTTTGAAGTTGTGGCAAATCATAGCCATTTTTGGTGCCATCGCAATCCATACTTGTAAGCAAAATCTCTCCAGCACCCCTTTCATACGCTTCTTTTGCCCATTGCTCTAAGTCAATCCCTGTATTTTTTCTGCCCCCATGGGTATAGACTTCCCAACCTTTTTTGTTTTCAGCCATCTTAGCATCAATAGCCACTACAATACATTGTGAGCCAAATCGTTTGGCGCCCTGTGTGATTAAATCCGGATTGGCAATGGCAGAGGAATTCAAGCTAATTTTGTCACAGCCCACATTTAAAAGATTGTAAATATCCTCTAGGCTTTTTATCCCGCCCCCAACAGTTAGAGGAATAAAAATCTCTTTAGCGACGGATTTTACCATTTCTATTGTGGTTTTACGCCCATCGCTTGTTGCGGTAATATCCAAAAAGGTAATTTCATCTGCACCCTCATCATTGTAGCGTTTTGCCACCTCTATGGGATCTCCAGCATCTTGCAATCCAAGGAAATTGACGCCTTTAACCACGCGTCCATCTTTGATATCAAGACAAGGGATAATTCGTTTTGTAAGTGTGGCAGTCATTTGATTCCTTTTTTTGAATATGGTTTAAAATTCTAACAAAAAATTTTGGTAAAAGTTTTGTTATAATCCCAAAAATCAATTTTATTTGACAGGGGAAGAAACTATGCAAGAATCACAAGATATTTCTAATAAGCAACCACGCGTTTTTTCGGGCATTCAGCCAACGGGGAATATTCATTTGGGAAATTATCTTGGAGCAGTAAAAAATTGGGTAGAGAGACAAAATGAATATGAAAATATTTTTTGTGTAGTCAATTCTCATGCAATTACAATCCCTCAAAATCCAAAAATACTAAAAGAAAAGACTTTTGAGCTTTGTGCTATGTTGCTTGCTTGTGGGATTGATCCTAAGAAATCTACGCTTTTTATTCAATCTGAGATTCAAGAACACACTTCGCTAGCTTGGCTTTTGACTTGTATTACACCTATGGGAGATTTGAGTCGTATGACGCAATTTAAAGACAAAAGCCAAAAGAATCCCAAAAGCATTTTTGCAGGACTTTTTAATTATCCAAATTTGATGAGTGCGGATATTTTGCTCTATCAAAGCGAGTATGTGCCTGTGGGGGAAGACCAAAAGCAACATATTGAATTAGCAAGAGATACAGCGATGAGGTTTAATCGTGATTTTGGGGAAACCTTTGTCGTGCCTAAGCCTCTTATCCAAAAAGAAGGTGCTAGGATTATGGGGCTTGATGATCCTACCAAAAAAATGAGCAAAAGCTCTGGAGATAAGCCAAATCACCTTATAGCTTTGTTAGATAGCCCCGATGAGATTCTAAGAAAATTCAAAAAAGCAACAACAGATTCTGAAGGCTTGATTGCTTTTGATGAAAATAGGGCTGGGGTTTATAATCTTTTGAGTATTTATCAATGCTTTAGCAAAGAAACTAAAGAGCAAATTGAGAGCTTTTTTGCGGGTAAAGGCTATGGAGAATTGAAGGCAAAAGTAGCGGAGATTGTGATTGAAAATCTAAAGCCAATCCGAGAATCTTATGAGAAACTCATCACAGATTCGAGCTATTTGCATAAAATTTTAGAAGAGGGTGCAGAAACCGCAAGAGAAATAGCCCAAAAAACCTACAAGGACGCCAAAGAAAAAATGGGGCTTGTGTAAGCCTCACTTTTGCTGCTTTGGGAGGTTTGGCGTTATTTTTTAGCTAATTTTGCCATATCTTTATTTTGCTAAAAATTCTTGAATATTTTTTAGCACGCCTTGAATCAAAATTTCCTTGCTATCTTCATAGCCCCAAGCATTGTGTGGCGTGAGAATAAGCTGATTAGCAATTTTTGGATTCAAAAAGGGGTGGTTTTCTATCATAGGTTCTTTGGTGAAAACATCAAATCCTGCATAAATTTCGCGTTTTTGCATTTCTTCTGCTAAGTCTTTTTCATTGACAATCCCACCTCTACCAACATTAATCAAGATTCCACCTTCTTTGATTTTGCAAAGATTGTTTTTGTTGATTAAGTCTTGTGTAGCTTCATTGAGTGGAGCGTGGATTGAGATTATAGAGCTTGTTTGCAAAAGAGTATCAAGAGGCAAAGAAGTATAGTTTGGATTTTGATTTTTTCCACTTGTGGAATAATAATTGACTTCCGCACCAAAGGCATTTGCAAGTCTAGCGACTTCCAAGCCGATAGTTCCAAGCCCAATAATTCCCCATTTTTTGCCATTGAGCAATTCTAAAGGTGTGGAGAGATTCGTAAAAATAGGGCTTTTTGCATATTCTCCACTTTTGCAATAAGAATCATAAAAGGGGAGTTTTGCACTCAAAGCTAAAGCCATCATTAAAGTATGTTGAGCGACGCTTTTTGTGGAGTAACCAGCGACATTTTTGACTTCAATGCCAAGATTCTTTGCAGTTTGCAAATCAACATTATTCATTCCTGTGGCGGTGATACACACAAGTTTTAGAGTATCTTTGAGTGCGTTAAGAATCTCTTTATCTAAGATGACTTTATTAGTTAGCACGATATTTGCCTCTTTGCAGCGACTTAAAGTTTCATCGGGACTTGTGGTTTGGTATTCTGTGTATGTGCCTAGCTGTTGTAATTTGTCTTTGAGATTATTCTCTCCCAAGCTTGAAGCATCTAAAAAAACGATTTTATTTTGCATTTGGATTCCTTTTTTGGGTTATAATTTCACAAACATTTTACTACAAAAGAGGGGAAAAATGCACAATCATTCTAAAATTGTCTCAATTTTGTTAGACGCACTTCCTTATATTAAATTTTTTAGAGGTTCTAAAATTGTCATTAAATATGGTGGTGCCGCACAGATAAATCCAGAGCTAAAAGAGCAATTTGCAATGGATATTGTTTTGCTTTATATGCTTGGAATTAAGCCTATCATTGTGCATGGTGGGGGGAAGCGGATTAATGAGTTGTTAGGAGCTTTGGAGATTGAGAGTGAATTTGTTGATGGGCTTAGAGTAACAAGTTTAGAGGCGTTGAAAGTCGTAGAAATGGTGCTAAGTGGGGAGATTAATAAAGAGATTACAGCATTTTTGAATTATCATGGTGTAAATGCTTTGGGGATTAGCGGCAAAGATGCCTCACTTTTTTTGGCAAAACCAAAAGATAATGGGAAGTATGGTTACACAGGAGAGATTATTACAACCAAAGGGGAGGTAATTGATAATCTTTTGGCGCAAAATCTTGTGCCTGTCATTGCCCCTATTGCTTGTGGAGAAGAATCAGGTCATCCGGGCTTTAATATCAATGCTGATAGTGCTGCAAGTGCCATAGCCATAGCCACAAAGGCAAAAAAGGCAATATTCTTGACAGATACTCAAGGGGTTTTAAATGAGGACAAAAAGATTATTCAAAGCCTTACATTGCAAGAAACAAATCGCTTGATTGAAAAAGGCGTGATTAGCGGAGGAATGATACCTAAGGTAGAAGCGTGTTTGGATTGTATTAGCAATGGAGTGGAGAAAGCCCATATCATTGATGGGAGGATTCCACACTCGCTTTTATTGGAGCTTTTTACAAGTGCTGGGATTGGGAGTGAGTTTGTAGGGGAGTGATTTTGTTTTAATAGCACAATAAAGGCTTAAAAGCCTTTATTGGAACACCTTTTGCTTACTTTTTCTTAATTTTTTTATAATTTTTAGAAAAGGTAGGCAAATGGCTAGCATATCTAATTCTTTTTATTCTAATTATTTAAATATTTATAGCAGTCCAAACTCCGCTAATTCTACAAGCTATAAAGAAATACAAGAATTAAATACACAGATAGAAACTCAAAGTGATGAGGAAATATTAAATAAAGCTCAAAAGAATATTAGTTATTTTCATGATACTTGGAGCAAAACTATAAAGAGTGAATTTGAACCTCTTCCCTATAGTTTCCACACAACCATAGATATGCATGATATGAATTTTATCGATACAATTAATTCTAAGCTTCAAAGTGGTGCAAATATAAAAATTACTCAATAAGAAATGCAAGAAGCACAAGATTTCCTAAATGAGCAAATGGATAATCTAATGCTAAAATTTTATAAGGCTAATCCCGAAATAGTAGAGGATACACTAAAGGGAGATTTTATCTTTTATTCTGAAGGTGGCTTAAATAGAACAATGAATGTTGATGATATAGAAATATCAAGAGACTATCCAGAACTAAAATATGATAAAAAGGTTTCTAGTATTTTATATGCTTATGGAGCTAGAATAGAACAAGATAGTTTAGATAAGGATTTTATGGGATATTTACAAAATTTTAAAAATGCTTTAAACAATCAAGATTTAGATGATACAATAAATATAAAACATGTTATGTCAAGTTATAGACATTATAAAATGGAATCAACAGGCTATAGCTTCTTTGCTTCACTTTCAGATATGTTATCCCCCATAGAGCAAGAAAAAATTACAGATTCCATTGCTAAAGTTATGGGATTTTATTTGCAATCTAATTCTATGGAAATTAACGGAATCAAAGTATCTTGGGATAATTCAGGATTTACAAGTGATATAGGATACTACGATTCTGTTTTTGGCGGTCGTTCAATGGCTCTACATACTTACAAAATTGATTACGCAGATTCACAATCTACACCTAATGATTTCCTTGCCTCTCTTGCCTCTAACTTTGACACTACCCAAAGTATTTTTGATATACTTAATCAAAAAGAAAAACTAGAAAAGGAAAATCAAGACTTGAAAAACAAACAAGCAGTAGAATCTCACAGGGCAAATACAATCAATCATTTAGAATTAAAATCCAAAGTAGATTCTAAATCCCATTTATTAGAATCCCAAAGCGATTTTATTTTTAGAGAGATATTAAAAGATTCTAAAGCCATAGGATAAGCCATGCAAATTAATAATTCTTATTCTAATTATTTAAATATTTATAGTAGTCCAAACTCCGCTAATTCTACGAGTTATAAAGAGATACAAGAATTAAATACGAAATCTACAAACCCAAGCAATGAAGCAATCCAACAAAAAATAAATGATTTGTTAGCTGACTACCCGCTACATCATCCCTATTATCTTCAATATCAAGATGCTATATTTTATGATATAGTAGCAATTAATGGGGACAGCGATACAGAATTTGAAAATTCTATAATGTTAAAACAATATTTACTAGATAATGTCTCTCTCCCAACAGAACAAACATTTGAAGAGTCTAAAAATATTTTATCTCAAGAAATGAACAATATTTTGAATAATACTTATATAAGCAAGGGAGAGGATAGTAAAGAGTTTCAAGCGTTGTTATCATTTGCAAAAACTTTTTTTGAAATGGATAAGTCAAGGATTGATAGCAAACAAAAATTATTAAATCTGTTAAAACAAGGACAAGATAACCTAGAATATGCCACAAGCGATGAGTTTTATCATAAACTTTTTACAAAAACTGAAGGGCTTAGCACGATGACTTTAGAAGAAATTAATGCAATCAATGAAAAGCGGGGTTTTTTAAGTGATTATACTTCGGATAATTATCAAGTAGCCCATTGTTTCGAGGAATTTTTTGCATTAGCGGATTTATATGGATTGATTCCGCAAGAAAGTAAAAATAAAATTTCAGAAAATCTACAAATATCCCAAAGATACCTTTATAATCAAAGTGGAGATTTAGGAAACCACTTTCAATTAGGGGATTTCACTATTTCTTGGGAGGGTAATAGCACTCTATTTAATGCTTACCTCAATGGCTCTAAAATCTCTATTGCTTCACAATCCACACCTAATGATTTCCTTGCCTCTAACTTTGATACTACCCAAAGTATTTTTGATATACTAAATCAAAAAGAAAAACTAGAAAAGGAAAATCAAGACTTGAAAAACAAACAAGCAATAGAAGCATATAGTTATGGCAATGGATATTCTAGCACTTTAACTTCTAAAACCTCTAAAGAAATAGATAGTTTCATTAATCAAATGATCAAGGAAGCAAAAGCATAATGCAAAGTAGATTCTAAATCCCATTTATTAGAATCCCAAAGTGATTTTATTTTTAGAGAGATATTGAGGTTCTAAGAATCTTAAGAATTTAGAAATTTAATTTAACCAAATCTTTTGGAATCTTTACCACCACTTTTTGAACTAATTCGCTTGTATTTGTGGCAATTCCTCCCGCATGGACATCAATGCTTTCAAAGACAGCCAAATTGCCTCCAAAAAGCAGTATGCTAGAGCAATATGGGCTAGGGTGATATTCAATCAAATCTTTTGTAGAAACCAAGGGGGTTTTTATTTCACAAAGGCTATTTGGGGCGACAAAAAAGATTTCCTTGCCATTGATAACCATTTGAAAATCTACCATTTCTTGATGGCTTTCATAAAATGCTTCTTTGGGCGATTTTGTATAGTAGGCTTGCTCGATAGCTTTGACACCACCATCAAAATAAACTTCAAAAGTCTCCCCTGCCTGCATTTTGGAGATTCGCCTAAAGACCTCGCTATCCTCATCTAATGCATCATAAAGATAGCCAAAGACTTTTGCCAAAATTTCATTTTTTTTGAATTTTTTTGCAATATCTGGTAGATAACCTACAAACATTCTTGCCCCCTAAAAATTTCTCAATCCTACCAAAAACCATTCATCTTGGTTTTCTCTCTCTAGCTCAATAATGCAACCTTTGTGGATTTTGATATTTGAAGTTTTAAAACCACAGATTAATTGCACAAATTCACTAATTGTAGGTTCATGTCCGACAATAACAAGCGTTTGCCAATCTTCCTCAATCTCATCTTTATGTTTCAAACACCCCTCCAAACCTGCTTCTGGATTGAGGCTAGGGCTTAGAAAAAAGGTGCTTTGATCTTGAAGTTTTGCAATGTATTTTGCGGTATCACAAGCGCGTAATGCCAAAGATGAGACGATAGCATCGACTTTTGGATATTGTTTGTGGATATATTTGGCTATTTTTTTAGCCTGTTTTTTGCCTTTTTTGGTGAGTGGGCGTTTTAAATCATCTTCGCCAACCCATTTTTCTCTATCTTCTGCTTTTGCATGACGCACTAAAATTAATCGCATAAAATCCCTTTATCTAAGTTTTTCTACCATTTTAATCACTAAATTAGCACTTTGCTTTGCAGAATGTTCTAAAAATTCTTCATAGCTAATAAGTGCCTCATCGCTAGCATTGTCTGAAATAGCTCGAATCACACAAATTGGGATATTGAGATTGTCACATACAACTGCCACGCTTGCCCCTTCCATTTCGATAGCATCGGCTTTAAATTCGTTTTTGATCCATTCTTTTTTTTCTTTGCTGCTGATAAACTGATCCCCTGTTGCAATAATGCCTTGATGGAGTGGGATTGCAAATTCTTTGGCAACTTCTAGGGCTAAGTTATTGAGGCTTGTATCAGTGGGTGTAAAGATTTTTCCTTCAGAAAAATAACCAAAAGGATGCCCAAAAATAGTAATATCTACATCATGTTGGCAGAGCTTTTCTCCAATCACCAAATCGCCGATTTTATAATTTGGATTTATCCCGCCAGCCACGCCATTGAAAATCATTTTTTCACAGCCAAAATGCAAAATCATAGTCGCAGCACTTAGGCTTGAATGCACCTTGCCTATGCGACTGCAAGCAATAATGAGTGTTTTATTAGGCAAAGAAACTTTATAAAAGGTATTTCCGCCAAATGCAATCGTTTCATAAGTTTTATAATATTCCAAAAGAGGCGAGATTTCCTCTTGCATAGCACCCAAGATTCCAATAGTCATTTTAATCCTTTTGTAAGAAGTTTTGGATTTCTTCATAAGTTTGTAGTGAGAGAGTTTCTTTTGAGGTGAGGCGTTTGTTTAAGCCTTTTAAGACATTGCCTCCACATTCTATAAAAGAGTCAATGGAAGCGTCATTTTCTCGGATAGATTGCTTATAAAGCACAGGGGAAATTAATTGCTTAGAGAGTAGCTCTAAAGCTTGTGATTTCGTATTATAAGGGCGTGCTGTTACATTTGAGATAATGGGGAATGCAAAAGAATCTTGCAAGGTTTCTTGCAAAAGGGCGCTAAACTCATCGCACATATTATCCAAAATCGGACAATGGCTTGCCACAGACATTGGCAACATTAAAGCCCTTTTGGCACCAAGTCCTTTTAGTTCCACCTCTAGTGCAGATAAATCTTCTCTGCTACCTGCTAAAACCATTTGTCCATCACCATTGTAATTAGCACACCAAACTTTTAAGCCCACATTGCGTTTTTTCTCGCACAATTCTTCTAAAATAGAATCTTCTAAGCCCAAAACAACCATCATTCCAGCTTGTTGCTTTTTGCAAGATTCTTCCATAAGCTCCCCGCGTTTGCTAACGAGTTTTAATGCTTCTTCAAAGCTTAAAGCACCACTTGCACAAAGTGCGCTAAATTCTCCCAAAGAATGCCCCAAACTCATATGGATATTTTCAAAGATTTTGGGTTTAATGAGATGAAAAACGCTATAACTTACAAGTAAGATTGCAGGTTGTGTATAGCGTGTGAGATTGAGTTTGTCGTTTTCTTCAAAACAAAGTTTTTGCATATCTTCTTTTAAAATATCACTTGCTTTTTCAAAAAGCTCTTGAATTTCTTTGCTGTTGTCAAAGAGGTTTTTTCCCATTCCGATATTTTGGCTACCTTGTCCGGGAAAGATAATAGATAATTTCATTGTTTTCCTTTACATACTTTTTTTGGCTTGTATTCCAAGCAAAGCTAATCCAGCATTGAGGGATTTTGCTACGATGCTTAAAACGCTTAAAATTTGCTTTTCATTTGGAGTGTTGAGGATTTTTTCTTCATTGTAAAAATGGTGAAATTCTCCTGCTAGAGTGCGTAGATATTCTACGACTTTTTGGGGATTTCTTTGTGCAAATGAATCTTCTAATACTTTTGAGAGATTGAGTGCCAAAACCAACAAATCACGCAAAGATTCGCTAAGATTTGTAAAATCTTTTGTGAAGTTGTCCAAAGAATTTTGGGATTTTTCAAAAAGCGTATGAATCCTTGCATGTGCGTAATTAATATAATACACAGGATTGGATGAATCTTGTTTTTTCAAATCTTCCACATCAAATTCTAAGTGTGTATCTGCTTTTTTGCTCAAAAATATTAGACGCAAGGCGTCCGCACCCACATCTTCTACCACATCTTTCATCAAGATGAAGTTACCTGCTCTTTTGCTCATTTTATAAGCTTCACCGCCTTTTAATAAGGCAACCATTTGTGAGAGTAGAATCTCAAGTTTGCTACTCTCATAGCCCAAAAATTCTATGGCTGCTTTGACGCGTGCAATGTATCCGTGGTGATCTGCTCCCCAAATATTGATATATTGATTGAAGTTGCGTTCCATTTTGTTTTTGTGGTAGATAATGTCGCCTGCAAGATAGGTTGGCTCCCCATTTTCTCTAACGATTACTCTATCTTTCTCATCGCCAAATTCTGTGGATTTTAGCCAAATTTTACCTTCTTGCTCATAAATTCCATTATTAGCCCTAAGAAGCTCTAAAGTGCTGTCCCATTGTGCATAAAGTTCTTTTTCACTCACAAAGTGATCAAAAAAGATTCCTATTTCAGCGAGATTTGATTTGATTTCATCAAGCATTTTATCTTTGCCAAAAAGGCTAAGTTTTGCAATGGAATCTGCATTTTCAAAAATCTCCATTCCAAAAGATTCTTTTGCATCTTTGGCTAATTCTAAGATATATTCGCCTTTGTAGCAACCTTCTGGCAATTCATAAGATTCCCCCAAAAATAAATGCCTCCCAGCAAAATAGATAGATTTCCCTAGATTTTCAATCTGTACACCAGCATCATTGATGTAGTATTCTGTGGCGATAGAATAACCGAGGTATTTCCCGATTCTGCTTAAACTATCTCCAAAAATCGCACCCCTAGCATGCCCTATATGCAAGGGGCCGGTTGGATTTGCACTGACATATTCTAAAAGAATGGTTTCTTTTTTGGGGGCATAAGGTTTTAAAAAATCTTTGGTGCATGTTTCTAAAAATTTATCACTCAAAAAGAAATTCACATAGCCATTGATGATGTTTATGCTAGAAATTTCTTCTAAGGATTCAAGAGATTTTGCAAAGTTTTGTGCAATTTCTTGTGGGCTTTTTTTGAGGGTTTTTGCAAAGCTAAATGTTGGCAGAGCAAAATGCCCAAACTTCTTGTCTCTAGGTTGTTCCAAAACACTTGTGATTCCAAGTGTTTCATCAACAATTTTTTTGATTTTATGATACATTGTTAAACTTTTGTAGTTTCATTAGGGGTTGTTGTAGTTTCTTTGGTAGTAGAATCCTTTTGGATTTTATCTTGTTGGGATTCTGTGGCATTTAGAGTGGTTTCTTCTTCATCTTCTTTAATGGCTTTTTTGAAATTTTTGATTCCTGAACCCAAACCTTTAGCTAATTCTGGAATTTTTTTAGCCCCAAAGAGCAAAACAATAATTAATAAAACAATAAGCCAGTGGCTCCAGCTTGAAAATCCCATATTTAATTCCTTTTATCAAAAATAGCTTTTATTATAGCATATTTCAACTTGCATAAAAACTATTTTGTAAGCTTGCTTGGAAAAACTCTTTGAAAATACCGCTTTTATCTCGCAAGGTAGCGTTTTTTATGCCTTCTTCTTGTGTAGTTTGGAAGATGATTTCCCCTTTTTGTAATAAAATAATTTCTTGGCATAGTTGCAAAATAATCCTTAAATCGTGTGAAATGACGATGAAGGTAATACCAAAGTGGCGTTGGATTTCTTTGAGATTGTCTATCATTTTGGCTTGCAAATGCACATCAAGATTGGAGAGTGCTTCATCTAAAATGAGGATTTTTGGTTTGAGTGCAATGGCTCTTGCAATAGCGATTCTTTGTTGTTCTCCGCCGCTAAAGTATGCACTTTTTTTGTCCAAAGATTGAGGGTCTAATCCGACAAAGTTTGCTAATTTTTGACTTTGGAGCTTTTTATCTGTGATGAGATTGTAATTTGCTAATCCCTCTAAGATACATTCCCTAGCGCTTAATCTTGGATTGAGTGCGCTTTGAGAATCTTGAAAGATGCCTTGTATGTTTTGGCGGATTAGTTTATCTTTGCCTTGAAAATACTCATAATCCAAAATAGTAACCTTGCCACTTTTTGGTCTCTCTAGCCCAAGCAAGATTCGCACAAGGCTAGATTTGCCCGCACCATTTTGCCCTAAGATTCCTAGATTTCTATTAGGTGTGAGTGAAAAATGGATATTTTTTAATACATAATGCTCTTTTGCTTGAGAGAAAAAATTGCCTTTTTTGTAGCTTTGTGTGATGTCTCTAACTTTAAGCAAAGTTTCCACGAAAATCCCCCCATGGTGTGTTTAGCAATCTCTCATTTTCAAATAACAATTCTTTGGTTTTAGTGTGTTTTGGAGTTTTGAAAATTTCATCTCTATTGCCTTGTTCGATAATTTCTCCCTGGTTGAGAATGATGATTTCTTCTGCCATTTTGTAGGCTAAAAATAAATCATGAGTGATAAAGAGCATTCCAAAGCCCATTTTGTTTTGTAAATTTAAAAGCAAGTTTGAAATTTGCCAAACCCCAAGGCAGTCCAAATCGCTAGTCATTTCATCAGCGATAATAAAATCAGGCTTGATGCAGATACTAAGGGCTATCATTGCTCTTTGGAGCATTCCGCCACTTAGTTCAAAAGGATAAGAATCTAAAATCTCTTTTTTTAAGCCCACTTCTTCTAAGCCCCATTTATCGCTTGAAAGGGATTCTAAATGGTGTGCTTTGAGCGTTTCTAGGAAATGTTCTTTGAGGGTAAAAATGCCATCAAAACAGCTTGCAGGATTTTGTAAAATCACTCCAAATTTTTGATTGCTTTGAATCTCGCCGCTTGTAGTGGCATTTTGGGGTAAAAGTCCTAAAATTGCTCTAGCAAGGAGGCTTTTGCCGCTTCCACTTTGTCCTAAAAGAGCGATTTTTTGTTTGGTTTTTAGGGTAAGATTGAGGTTGTTTAGAATCTTTTTTCCATCGATAAAAAGGCTAAAATTTTTGATTTCTATCATTTTTGTTCCTTGAGAGATTCCAAAGAATATTTATCTCTTAAAGATTCCCCTAGGGTATTAAAAATAGCAACAGAGATAAAAATGCAAATCCCCGGGTAGAGCATTAAAAGCGGATATTCCATAATATAGGGGGCAAAATCTTGAATCATCACTCCCCATTCAGGCATAGGTGCTTGCACTCCAAGCCCCAAAAATGATAAGCCAGAGATATGCAAAAGCATATGTCCAAAATCAAGGGTGATTAGAATAATCATCTGCACAAAAACAGCTGGCAGGATATGTTTTATCATAATCTTAAAATCGCTTCCCCCAAGCATTTTGGCTGCTTGAATATATTTTTGGGTTTTTACTTCCAAAACAATGCTTCTAACCATTCTTGCATACCAAGCCCAGTGAGTGAGAAAAATTGCCAAAATCACATTAGTAATCCCGACACCAAAAATAGCAATGAAAAATAATGCTAAAATGAAGGTTGGAAAAGTCAGGAAAACATCGCAAATTCGCATTAAAATATTATCCAAAATCCCACCTTTATACCCTGCGACAATCCCTACAAAAAAGGAACTTATTGCAATCAGCAAAGAAATAATAAAAACGCTAAAAATAGAGATTCTAGCACCATATCCTAAGCGACTTAAAATATCTCTTCCTAAATGGTCTGTGCCCAACCAATGCTCTAGTGAGGGGGGGGGGAGAAATTTGTCTTCTAAATTCCCCAAAGTAGGATCATAAGGGAAAATAATAGGAGCTAAAATGGCAATTAAAATAAGTGTGATTGCCAAAAATAGAGAAATCTTTAAACGCATTTTAATTCTCTTTGTAGCGGATCTTTGGGTTGAGATAAGCCATTAGAATATCCACAATGAGATTAAGAAGCACAAAAACAACTACCATAATGAGCATAAAAGCTTGAATCACGGGGTAATCATGACTATAAATCGCACTTACTGCATACCTTCCAAATCCCGGCAATCCAAAGAGTATTTCCACCACCACAGCACCGCCTAGAATCTCTCCAAAATGCATTCCAAAAGAAGTGATAATGGGCAATAAAGAGTTTTTTAGGATATGTTTTTGGATAACATTTTGTGGAAGTTTTCTTGCATAAGCATACAAAATATTTCTTTGATTTTGGTGTTCAAGGTAGCTTACCCTCACAAGTCGCATATTAATAGCAATAGACATAAGACTTAATGTGATAACTGGCAAAATGTAGCTTTTGGGGGAAAAATCTTCATAGGGTGAGAGTATCCCAAAACCTAGAGTGAAAATGTAAATTAGCAAAAATCCAAACCAAAAACTAGGCATAGAAACACAAAAGAAAGCAAAAATCCCTAATCCCCTATCAATCCACGAATCTTTTTTGATAGCACCAAGTATTCCTAGGATAATCCCAAAAAACATTACTACAAGCATAGAAATAAAAGCAAGATTGAGTGTGGTTGGTAGATAATATAAAATATCTTCTAACACTGGTCGTTTGGTAACATAAGAATTTCCAAAATCCAAAATAAAAAGATTTTTTAGCCAAATGAAGTATTGCTCCAAAAAGGGCAGATTCAATCCAAGCTCGATTCTTGTGGCTTCTAGGGCTTCTTGTGTGGGTGGAATTTGAGATTGTGTGAGATATGCAAAGGCTGGGTCAATAGGGCTTAATCGCAAGATTCCAAAGACAATAAAAGAAACAACCAATAAAATAGGGATTAGCAAAAAAAATCTTTTAAGAATGAAAAGCCACATTATTTGACTTCCATTGCTTCAAATAAAAATTCGGTTTCCATTGCACCTATTTGGTAAGATTTGATTTTGGTTTTGTTGTAGATTCCAAGCACTACATTATGGCTAAGAGGTAGGTAAATGGCACTTTCATCAAGCAAGTTAAGTAGGGTTTGGTAGTCGTGTTTGAGTATTTTTTCATCGGTTTGATTGAGGATTTTGTGGATTGTGGATTCTATTTTTTGGCGGGAATTTAAATCCTTTTGTGCTGCAAAATCTGCATGCGAAGGGATAAGCATAGAGGCTATAAAAGAATGAGGATCAAAAGGATTCCCCCAAGTTTCATTGAAAATCAAATCAAAATCCCCATTTTTTTGTTTTTGAAAAAAGCTAATAGGCTCACTGGCTATAAGCTCTATTTTGATTCCGCTTTTTGCTAAGTTATTTTGGATAGCTTCAGCGATGGCTTTTTGTATGGGATTATTTGCGACATAGACAAACTGCAAAGATTCTTGATTGTAAATGCTTTGGGTGAGATTTTCTTTTGCTTTTTGTGGATTGAAAGTTGCATTTTGCATTGTTGTGTTGCAAAATTCCAAAGAGGGGTTAAAGAGGGAATTAGCTGGCTTATCAATTTTGAGTAGTATTTTTTCTAAAATGTTTTGTTTATCAATAGCAGCCAAAATGGCTTTGCGTAAATGAATATCTGCTGTTTTTCTATCTTTGGAGGCGTTGATGATGATATGAAAAGTCCCTTGTGGTTGTGATTGTATGGTTTGGTATTTGGCATTTTTGCTTAGACGCAGGAAGTTTTCTCTTGAAATTGAATCTTTCCCCACTAAAATATCCAAAGCCCCACTTTCAAAGGCTAAGATTCTGGAGTTTGCATCAGGTAGGATTTTTATTGTGAGTTTAGAGATTTGCGGTTTGTTGCCGTGGTAATATGGATTTGGCACAAAAATATCATAAGCACCAAGCCTACTTTCTTTTAAAATCCACGCTCCACTGCCAATGGGGGCTTTTATGCCATTTTTGGTTGAGCCATTTAGCATTGCACTGGGTGCGATAAATCTAAAAGGGCGTGGCAGACTTAACTCATTGAGTGTGGTGATATAAGGGCTTGTGAGCTTGAGTTCAAAAGTTTTGGAATCCAAAGCTTTGGCGCTTATAATTTTTTGGGTAATTCCAAGCCAAGAATGACGCATTTTGTTTTCTAAAATGGCTTTGAAATTTGCTTCAATAGCATAAGCATCAAGGGGGCTTCCATCAGAAAAAAGCAAATTTTCTTTGATAAAAAAAGTATAAGTTTTATTATCTTTTGAGATTTCCCAAGATTCTGCAATTTCCCCTACAAACTTTTGTCCATCAAATCTAATAAGGGGCTGATAGAGCATAATTTGAGCATACATTTGGTTGGGCGAATAAAGGTGTGGGTTGATATTTCCTGCATTTAACGCCCATGCAGTTGTTATTTCCCTGCCAAAAGCCACAAAGGGTAAAAACAGCAAAAAAAGAAAGATAAATGTATGCTGGGTGAAAATAAGGGGTGTTTTTTTAATCATAATTGCCCTAGATTTAAAGATAAAAATAAATTTTACAATTTTACACCAAAAACCTTAAATCTTTCAAAGTGGTTTTTTGTGGGTTTTGCAACAAAATTTATGGATAAAAATATTTAAAGATTAACAAATGTTAATTTTTTTAGGTGCATTTTTGTCTAAAATGCGCACTTTATATTTTGAAGTCAAAAGGATTTATTATGTTAGATATACAAACAAAAGAATTAGTAAAAAGCACAATTCCTGCACTTAAAAGTCAAGGTGAGGATATCACAAAGGTGTTTTATCGAGAGCTTTTTACGCGTTATCCACAGGTAAAGGGTATGTTTGATATGCAAAAGCAAAAAGATGGCTCACAGCCAAAGGCTCTTGCAATGGCGGTTTTAAATGCAGCAAAAAACATCGATAATCTTGAGAAAATCCGCCCTTCTATAGAATCTATTGGCAAAACACATGTGCGTCTTAATGTAAAACCTGAGCATTATCCGCTAGTGGGAGAGTGTTTGCTTGTGGCGATTAAAGAGGTGCTAGGAGCTAGCGATGAAGTGCTAGAGGCATGGGGCAAGGCGTATGGGGAAATTGCGGAGTTTTATATCAAGATTGAAAAGAAAATTTATCAAGAACAAAAATAAATTTTAATTTGCAAAAAAACTTTGAAAGCAGGGCTTATTTGAATAAAAATTGATGAATGTTGGCATTTGCTAAACTATTTTGTTTTTTAAATTTTATTAAACTTTTTGGTTTTTTGGACATCTTTTTCTAAGGTTAAGTTGCTAAAAGTTATAGTTTGGTGCGCATAATGTTTAATGTTGCTGTTTCTTGGTATTTTATCTATTTTTATGTGCAGTGTGGATTCATTATTTGATAAATCCACACTGTTTGGAAGATTAGGATTAATTCTTATCCTTATCTACAAGCTTGCCAGCACCAATCCAAGGCATCATCGCACGCAATCGCTCACCCACTTGCTCGATTTTATGATTTGCTAGATTCTTGCGTTCGGCATTCATTCGTGCATAGCCTGCTTTTCGCTCCAAGATAAAATCTTTTGCAAATCGCCCCTCTTGAATGTCAGAGAGAATCTCTTTCATCGCCTTTTTAGATTGCTCATTTATCACACGCGGACCGCTTACCATATCGCCGTATTCTGCGGTGTTTGAGATAGAATAGCGCATAGTCGCCAAGCCTCCCTCATACATCAAATCAACGATGAGCTTTAGCTCGTGCAAACACTCAAAATACGCCATCTCTTCAGGGTATCCTGCCTCTACTAGCGTCTCAAATCCCGCTTTGACAAGGCTACTCACCCCACCACAAAGCACCGCTTGCTCACCAAATAAATCCGTCTCTGTCTCATCTTTGAAAGTTGTCTCGATGATTCCGCTTCGCCCACCGCCGATTGCTGCGGCATAGCTTAGTGCAATCGCCTTTGCATCACCCTTGCTTGTGTCTTGCTCCACCGCGATTAAATCTGGAATCCCACCGCCTCTCACAAACTCGCTTCGCACAGTGTGTCCGGGGGCTTTTGGTGCGACCATAATCACGCCCACGCCTTTTGGAGCTTTGATTTGCCCAAAGTGGATATTAAAGCCATGCCCAAAGGCGATGATTTTATCTTCACTCAAATGTGCCTTAATATCTCTCTCAAACACATCAGCTTGCAATTCATCAGGGATTAGAATCATCACCACATCCGCCCATTTTGTCGCCTCGCTGACTTCTAAGACTTTGAAGTTTTTTGCCTCCGCTTTGCCCCAGCTTTTGCCGCCTTTATATAGCCCGATGACCACCTCCACGCCAGAATCTCTTAGATTCTCCGCATGTGCGTGTCCCTGACTTCCAAAGCCGATGATGGCTACCTTTTTCTTTTGGATAAGCCCTAAATCACAATCTTTATCGTAATACACTTTTAATGCCATATTTAACCTCACTTTTTAAGTAAAATATAAGGATTTGATTATATTCTTTTCAAACTTAGTAATTACTTTGAAAAATATCTTTTCGAGGTTTATTGCTTGGGTTGAATTTCTTGATTTTCTACTACTACATTGGGACGGATTTTCTCAATAATTTTGGGTCCAAAACCTTTGATGTTTTTTAAATCATCAATAGATTTTAGGGGAGTTTTTTCTCTATAATCAATGATGGCTTGCGCTTTTGCTTCTCCTATGCCTTTGATACTCATTAACTCTTCTTTGCTTGCTTTGTTTAAATCCACAGCTCCAAAAAGGAATGATATTGCCAAAAATAATGTTGCTAAAAGTTTTAACATAAGTTCTCCTAAAAGTTGAAATAATCTAAATTGTATCAAAAAAGTTAAAAAATATTTAATTTATTGAAGAGAGTGAGGGCAAATTTGTCAGTATGTGTATTTTTGTAGCAGTTTAAATTTTTCTGTAACTTAAAGCTTCCATTAGGTGTTTTTTCTGGATTTGCTCACTTAATTCTAAATCGGCAATGCTTCTTGCAACTCGCAAGATTTTATCAACGCCTCTAGCGGAGATTCCAAAACGCGTAATGGCTGTATCTAAAATTTGTTTTTCTTCTTTTTGGAGTGTGCAAAACCGCTCCAAATCTTCGCCTTGCAACCTTGAATTAAACACTTTTTGAGAGCGGTTTTTTTGAAATTCAAATGCTTTTAAGATGCTTTGTTGCATTTCTTCTGAGGTAATTTTGTGTGTGGATTGACTCCCTTCTTGCATTTGCACAAATAAATCTAGTCTATCCCAAAAGGGTTCAGAAATCTTGTTTTTGTAAGCATTGATTTCTTTTTGGTTGCAACGACATTCTTTGGAAGTGCTTAAGAGATTCCCACAAGGGCAGGGATTCATCGCACCAATAAACATAAAATCTGCAGGACAAGTAACTTTTGTTTGGAGTCTGGAGATAGTGAAATTGTGGTTTTCTAGTGGCTCACGCATAGATTCTAAGATTGTTTTTGGGAAATGTGGCAACTCATCAAAAAATAAAATTCCCAAATTTGCAAGACTAATTTCTCCATATTTAATGTTTTGCCCTACCGCACTTCCCAAAATAGCAGCTTTTGTGGCACTATTATGAGGATTCCTAAAAGGTCTTAAAGCAGAAATTTTGAGAGTACTTGAGGCTAATTGTAGGATTTCAGATAAATTCAAAGGAGGCAAAATATAGGGGATTCTTGAAGAAATCATACTTTTTCCACTCCCTGCACTTCCTTCAAAGAGGATATTGTGGAATCCGCAAGCCGCTATGAGTGCCGCCCTTTTGGCTCTTTCTTGCCCTTTGATATCTTTGAAATCTAAGGTGAAATTTGTTTCAAAATAGTATTTTTCTCCCGCTATGTTTTTGTGCATAAATGGTAAATTACTTTCAAGGATTTCAATAGGCGGTGGATTTTTGAGCGTTTCAATAGCTTCTTTGAGTGTTTCTACATAGTAGGCTTTGAGGTTGGGAAGTTTTGAGTAGAATTTTTGGGCACTTTTGGGGAGTATGAAAATAGAATCTGCATTTTGGCTATGGCTTAGAAGTGAAAAAAGCAAAGGATAGATAGATGGAGTGTCTTTTACTCTCCCATCAAGCCCGAGTTCCCCAAAAGCAAAGTATTTTTGTGTGGTTTGGTTGTTTAGTTCACTAAAATCGCAATATCCATAAAGTGCGATTAAAAGCGCAATGGGTAAATCATAAAAGCTTCCTTGCTTGGGTAAATCTGATGGAGAGAGATTGACGCTAATTTTTAGCGGAGGAAATTTAAAATCATTTGCTAGCAAAGAGGATTGGACTCTTTGGCGAGATTCTTGGATTGCATTACCTGCTAATCCTGTTATTTGAAAAGAAGGAAGTGTTTTGGTGAAGCTAACCTCTACTTCCACTTCTTTGGCTTCCAAACCTTCTTGCGCTGCACAATATAAGAGATGAAAAGCCATTTTTAACTTTTTCTTTTTTGTTTTAGCTCTTTTTCAAATTTCTTGCGTTTGATAATAGAAAGCTTGTCGATAAAAAGAATGCCATTTAAATGGTCAATTTCGTGTTGCAATGCAACTGCTAAATAATCATTGGCTTCTAATTGTAGATTCTCACCATAGCGATTTTGGTAATGGATTTTCAAAGAAGAGTAGCGTTTGACTTCCTCATAAAATTCAGGGACGCTGAGACAGCCTTCATTGAAGAGAATCTCTCCATTTTTTTCTATAATTTCTGGATTAATGATTTCTAGCAAGTTTTTTTTGTGTTGATTGCCCTCTTCATCGGGTAGGCAAATGAGCAAAGCACGGATTGGTTTTGCCACTTGAATTGCAGAGATGCCAACTCCATTTTTGTTTAGCATTGTTTCATACATGGCATCTAAAAGCTGATGTAGGGATTCATCAAAATTTTCTATTGGTTTTGAAATTTGTCGCAATAATGGATTTGGATAGGTGATAACTTCTAGCATCAATTTTCTCCATAGGTTGCAAAAGAAAGATTGCTATTAGAGGCTTTTTTGAGTGCGTCTAAAGCATTTTTGAGGATAGTTTTTGGATTTTGGTTGGTTTGAATTTCGCAGATTCCGCTACATATATTAAGGGATAATTCCTCTTCCCCCAAAAATACATTGGTAGTAGAAATTTTTTCAGAAAGGCGGTTTGCAAAACGCTGGGCGAATTTTTTGTCCCCATGGCTTATTAAAATCCCAAAAATACCTTCCCCGCAATAAGCCAAAGTATCGCTTTTGTTGCAATTTTTTGTAAGAATTTTTGTGATTGTTTTGTTGATAAGAGTGGCATTTTTTTCAGAGGTGACTTTTTTGGCTAAGTTTTTGGCGACTTTTATCATAATAAGAGAGGATTTGTGCTTATCAATAGTAATCTCTTCGCACTCGCTTTGGAGCTTGGCATTCAAAAAATGCTTGTTGTAAATGCCATACCTACTATCACAAATGATTTCATTATTGATGCTTTCGATGGCTTGAGTGGTTTTATTATAAGAGCTTTTGATTTCTTGTAGTTGTTTTCTTGAGAGATCGCCCACTTTCCCTAATTCTTTTTCAAAAATGGTTATGACATTTTGTAGCATATTGACATTATTAACAGATTCAATTTCTCTAGCGTGTTTTTTGAGAATATTTTGCAAAAGCTGAAAATTGCTAAAAACAGCACTAATTAATTGAAGAGTATTTACCATGCAGCTTTGTGCTTTAATGATTTTATTTTCAAGAGAAATTTGTTTTTCAGAGGGGGTAGATTCAATCTCAAGAAAACGCATAGCGTTATTTTTAAAATCTTGAGGCTTGTCTTCTAATAGTTTTTCAAAATAAATTTTGTAATTATAGGGGCTAGGAAAAATCTTATTGGCAAGCATAGTTTGTATGATTTGCTCGCCATAGGTTTCTAATGAATCGCTTTTGGGTGTTGTGTTTTCTTGTAATGGTTGATTTTCGAGCGGTTGTGGGCTAGAAGAGAAAGAGGGGATATTTTCAATGTTGGGTAATTTTTCTTTCTCTATCCCATCAGTTTCAAAGTTTGGTAATTCAGCAAATGCTCCAAAATCATCTTTCATTTCCAAACCTTATTTCAAGCTTTTTGTCAAAACATTATCAATTAAGCCATATTTTTTGGCTTCTTGCGCACTCATAAAAAAGTCTCTATCAGTGTCTTTAGAGATTTTTTCTAGTGATTGATTGGTGTTTGCTGCTAATATTTCATTCAAAGTTGCTTTTAAACGCAAGATTTCTTTGGCTTGAATCTCAATATCAGTAGCTTGTCCCTGTGCTCCACCTAATGGTTGATGAATCATAATTCTTGAATTTGGCAAAGAGTATCTTTTGCCTTTTGTGCCGCAGCTTAGTAGAAACGCACCCATACTAGCTGCTTGTCCGATACAAATTGTGCAAATGTCTGGTTTGATATAGTTCATCGTATCATAAATGCTAAGCCCGCTTGTAACAACTCCACCGGGCGAATTGATATAGAGATAGATATCTTTTTGTGGATCTTCTGCTTCCAAAAAAAGTAATTGTGCGACAATTGAAGAGGCGATACCATCGTCAATTTGCCCGCTTAGCATAATGATTCTGTCTTTTAGGAGTCTAGAATAAATATCATAGCTTCTTTCGCCACGCCCTGTTTTTTCTATGACGATAGGTACATAATAGCTCATTGTGCTTTCTTGTTGAGTAAATTTGTTAATATTCTATCTTCAAGCATTGCCATTTTGATAGCTGGAATTAGATTGTTATTTTGGTAGTATTCAAGTACAGCTTTTGGGTCTTGACGCATTGCCATTGCTTCATAGTAGATAGTGTTTAGAATCTCATTATTGTGAATATCAATATTATCTCGCTTTGCAATCGCATCAATAATGAAAGTAACTTTTACACTTTTTTGTGCATTTTCTCTTTGTTCTTCACGCTTTGCTTTGAGGGCTTGGCTGTCTTTAGCAAGTTTTTCTTGTTCTTCTTTTGGAAGTTTGCCAAATTCATTTCTCAATAATAAATCCATTTCTTGTTCGACGATTAGGGTTGGAAGGTCAAAATCAATTGCATTATGGAGATTCTCAATCAAAGTGCCTTTGAGTTCATTATTGTAAAGTTCTTGTTTTTTCTCTGCGGCAAGTTGTTCTTTGATTTTTTCTTTGAGTAGGGCTACATTAGCTTCTTTTTCTTCTGGTAGCAAAGTCTTTGCAAAATTGTCATCAATCTCAATTTTGCCTTTTGTTTGGATTTCTTGTAATTTTACTTTGAAAATAGCGGGTTTTCCTGCGAGATTTTTTGCATGATAGTTTTCTGGGAAAGTTACATTAATCTCTTTTTCTTCGCCTTTTTTCATGCCAATAAGTTGCTCTTCAAAGCCTTCAATGAAAGATTTACTGCCGATTTTTAAGAGATAATTTTCTGCTTTTCCGCCCTCAAAAGGTTCTCCATCAATAAAGCCTTCAAAATTAATTTTGGCATATTCGCCATCTTTTAGCTTCCTTCTCCCATCTTCAATGCCCACAAGAGGAGCTCTAGTATCTGCAATTTCTTCTAATCTTTTGTTGATTTCTTCCTCACTTACTTCAGGTATTTTTACTTCTGGAATGCAGCTTTCTACCTTATCAAGAGGGATTGTGGGAGTCAAACTCAATTCTATTTCAATCTCAATTCCATTGTCTTTTTTGTCAAACTTCGTAATTTTTGGGTCGCCAATTAGAGCATTTGGCTCTACTTGAAGTTCCTTTAAAATATCTTGTAAGAGATCTTGAACACATTCTCTTTGTGCGTCTGATTCTAGTTGTTTTCCATAGCGTGCTTTGATAACTGCTGTTGGAATTTTACCTTTTCTAAAACCATCAATTTTTAAGTTTTTTCCAGCGTTTTTTGTTACCTTGTCGATTTTTTTATCCAATTCTTCAAGTGAAATTGTCGCTTGTGCATTAGCATTAGCATTGTTGATTTTATTGACCTTTAAACTCGGGTTCATTTTTCTATCTACTCCAAAATAAAAATAGTTGATGTTGGATTTTATCAAATTTTTGCTTAAATATGCAAATTTAGCAAAATTATTCCCCTATGATTTCTCGCACACCTTTGGAGTTTTGTTCGCTTAAAAAGCCTCTTGCAGTCATTTGTTCTACGATATTTGCGGCTTTATTATATCCGATTCCTAAACGCCTTTGAATATAGCTAATGGAAGTTTTTCCATCTGCTAACATAATGCGTTTTGCTTCTTCATAAAGTTCATCTATCTCGCCTTCATAACGCAAATTGAGATTTTCATCTTTGTTTGGCATAAAATTTTCATCATATTGTGCAGGGCGTTGAGATTTGATAAATTCTACAATTCTTTCAATCTCTTCTTCGGTGCTCCAAGGTGCATGGAGTCTTACAATACCTCCACCAGGTGGTGTAAATAGCATATCCCCTCTGCCAAGTAAAGATTCTGCACCAAAAATATCCAAAATAACCTTAGAATCAATTTTTTGTCCAACCTTGTAGCTAATGCGTGAGGGCAAATTGGCTTTAATAGTTCCTGTTACAACATCAACACTTGGGCGTTGTGTGGCAACTATTAGGTGGATTCCGCTCGCTCTTGCCATTTGTGCTAAACGGGCAATAGAGAGTTCTGCTTCCTTGCCTCCACTCATCATTAAATCTGCTAATTCGTCAATTACAACAACAATATAAGGAAACGGCTCAAACCCTTCGATTTCTGCTTTTTTGTTGTAACCTTCAATATTTTTGATTCTTGCTTCACTCATAAGCGTGTAGCGTCTCTCCATTTCTTTGACGGTGCTATCTAGGGCTATGATGGCTTGTTTGGGCTGTGTGATAACGGGCGTTAGAAGATGAGGAATATCGTTATAAATGCTGAATTCTAGCATTTTTGGGTCAATCATAATAAGCTTTAATGTATCGGGCGAATTTTTATAAAGCAATGAAAGGATCATAGCGTTAATCCCGACGCTTTTTCCGCTTCCTGTTGTTCCTGCGATAAGCAAATGAGGGAGTTTTTTGAGGTCTGTAACAAAAGGATTGCCTACAATATCTTTCCCAAGTGCGAGTGTAAGCGGAGAAGAGGAATTTTGAAAAAGCTCATTTTCTAATATTTCGCGTAAATAAATGGTTTGTATTTGGTTGTTTGGAATCTCGATTCCTACGACATCTTTGCCCGGGACGGGGGCTTGGATTCGGATAGTTTTTGCACGCAATGCCATAGCTAAATCATCTTGTAGAGTGAGGATTCTTGAGACTTTGACATTGGGGCTTGGGCGGAATTCAAAAGTGGTAACGATAGGACCAGAATAAGTGCGGACAATATCCCCTTCAATTTTAAACATTCTAAGTTTGCTCAGCAAATCATTGATTTTTCTATCAATTTCTTCTTCATCAATTTCTATACGCTCTTCTTGAGGCATTTGCAAAAAATCTAGTTTAGGGAGTATAAAATCTGTGCTTATAGGCGATGCTTGTGGAGTGAGTTCGATTTCATCAAGTAATGCTTGATTCTCACTGAGAGTTTGCACTTGGGTTGAATGAGGTTTTTCTAGGTTTTCTAGGTTTTCTAGGTTTTCTAGGGATTGTTGGGATTGTTGGGATTGTTGGGATTGTTGGGATTGTTGGGATTGTTGGGATTGTTGGGATTGTTGGGATTGTTCTGCGGCTCCTACATTTTCTATTGTAGAAGTAGAATCTAGTGTAGAGCTGTTGTTTGGATTTTCTTGTGGTAGTTCTATTGGATTAAATGGTTCTTGAATTTCAATTGTTTCTTGGTTTTGTGGGGTGATTTGTAAGGTTATATCTTTTTTTTGCTCTAAAGATTCTTGAAGTGTTTGTATAAGCTCTTGTTGCTGTTTGGAGATATTTGGTTGTGGGGAGGGTGCTTCTTGTATAGGCTCTTGTGCTTTGAATCTTGATTGAGGAGCAGTATAAGAATCTCCATAGCCATAGCTTGGAAAGCTAATGTTGTGCATTTGTGTAGAGAGATTTGCCTCTTGTGTAGGTTGTGGCAAGGGTTGTGTGTCAAGCGGAGTTTCTTCTTTTGGGGTTTCTAGATGAGTTGGGGATATTTGAGGGGTTTTTGAAATTTCAATAGAATCTATAGAATCCTCTAAATTTTGGGTTTTTTGGGGTGTTTGTGGAATAATATCGGATTGTGTTTGTTCCAAAATGGCTTCTTCTATGGATTCTTCTATCTCATTAGAAGCGTTTTGTTCTAGCATTTCTTGTGCCTTTTTGAGTTCATCTTGGATGGCGTAGCGAATATCTTTCATTTCCTCTTCGTCGAGATTTTTTTGGATTTGGTCTATCTCATCTTTGAGTGCTTCTCTAATCTCTAACATTTCATTATTAGATTCTTGCTGGATAGTTTGTGGTATATTTGCATTGGGATGGATAAGGCAATCGTGAGTAGAATCTGTTGGCTCTTTGTCATAATATGCACTAAAGGGTTTGGCGGAATAGAGATTCTTTGGATAGGCTTTAATGGGTTTTGGTTGCTCTTTGGGTGTGTCTGGGATTGTTTTTTGGGTAGGGAGATTATTTTCTGTGGTTGTATTTTTTGGGGTTTGTTGTGTGGCTAGTTCTTCTGTTTGTGGCTTTTTGATGAGTTTAATAGGATTCTCATCTTCCTCTTCTTCTTTGGCAAAAAAGCCATTTTTGTCAAATTCTTTAAGCCTTTGTAGGCTCATCATGGATTCCATTTGAAATTGGCGTAAATCGTGATTTTCTTGTTGTTTGGCTTCTTTGATTGGGATAAGGCGTATTTTTATTTCTTTTTGTGGGGAATTATTTGTATTGTTTTGGAGTTTTATAATTTTGTGTGGAGAGGTATCTTGAGTGGTTTGTGGCAAACTAGAATGAGGATTCTCATTATTCTCATCTTGTGTGTTTGTTGAATCTTCTTGTTGGGTTTCATCGAGGCTTTCTTGTGTGTCCGTATGAGAGGAGTTTTTGCTAAATTCTGCTAATTCTTCAAGTGTTAGGGGATGCGGAGTGTGTTTGGGTGGAGCATTTTTGGAAGGAGGAGTGAAAAAAGCCTTGATGGATAGTAAGATATTTTTGTTTTTTTGTTGAATCTTTTCTTTGTCTATTTTGGTTTGCTCTAGGTCTTGTTTGATTTCTTTTTTGAAGTTAAAAAGAAGCTCTTTTATAGATTTGTCGCGATAAAGCATTATGCTTAATAAGAATAAAAATAAAGCAAGAATGAAAGTTCCAGTTGGAGTAATTAGGGGTTGTAATATGCTCACAAAGGCAGTGCTAAAGAATCCAGAATCTTTGATAAATACACCTTGAAGCACCAAAAAAGCAAGTGCGCCGATAGTCGTTCCGAGTATTTTTTCTATCAAACGCGGGGTTGTCTTTTGGTGTTTGGAAACTAAATAGGCTAACCAAAAAAGCCAAATATAACCAAGATAGCCAAATAAATAAAAATGTAAATTTGCATAAGAAATGCCAAGACTCCCAAGCCAGCCAAATTTACCAATAATTGATAAAAATCCGAGTATTATAAGGGTTGCAATAATAAGTGTTTTTTGATTAATTTTTAAAAAATTTGCTTTAATGTTGATTCCTTAAAAAATATTCAATAATGGCGAGAGGGTGAGAGAATCGAACTCCCCAGCAAATAGACACCTATTCGCTCAAATGGGTTTGAAGCCCATGATGCCCACCAGTGACATATACCCTCCAAAAATTAAATTTTTGAATCTAGTGTAATTTTACTTAATTTTTACTTGACTATGAATTAAAAATGCGTAGAATTTCTCAAATCAAGCGTGAAATATTTCTAAGATTAAGTTATTAAGATGCCTTTTTTCTTTCATCATTGATTTGTTGGACTTTAATGAGGACTTCAACCATTGCTTGATAGAGGGTTTCTGGTATTTCTTTGTCAATATCAACATCTTTATAAAGCGCTCTTGCTAGTGGAGGATTCTCGATGATTGGAATCTCATGTTCTTTGGCTATATCTTTGATTCTTTGAGCAAGAAAATCCACGCCTTTTGCCAAAACTCTTGGTGCTCTTTCTTTGGTAGAATCATAGCGTAAAGCTACAGCATAATGTGTAGGGTTGGTAACAACAACATCGGCACTAGGAATATTTTGCATCATACGCTTTTTGGCTGCTTGAAACATTAAAGAGCGGATTTTGCCTTTGATTTGTTGATCCCCTTCTTGGTTTTTGAATTCATCTTTGACTTCTTGTTTGCTCATACGCAAAGATTTGAAGTATTGATAGCGTTTGATGAGGTAATCTGTGATTGCCATTACTAAGAAAAAGGCTAGAAGTATTGCAATGAGTATAAGGGCTTTGTCCTTTAGCCAAATCATTTGATCCCCAATGGGGAATAAAGAAACGGTGGTTAGCTCTTTCATAAAGCCCAAAAAAACAAAAAATGCAATGATAAATGCAGTCATCACTTTAAAAGTAATCAAAAAGCCATCGAGCAATTTTTTAAGAGAGATGATATTTTTTATGCCGGTGATGAAATTAAGTTTTTGTAGTTTGGGTTGAATAGCTTTTGTGGTAAGCAAGAATCCACTTTGAGAAATGTTTGCAACAATCCCAGTTAAAACTAATGCACCAAAAATAGGTGCAAGTAAATAAAGAATTTGAAAAGTTAAAGAAATAGTGATAGAAATTGCATCAGAACGCGTTAAATCTTGGTTGAATGAATTATAAATTTGAAAAAAAATATTGCTAATGCCATCAACCCAAAAATTAAAACATAAAAAAATCAAAACAAGACCAACTACTAATCCCAAAAAAGCATTGACATCAGGGCTTTTTAGGACATTTCCCTCTTCCCGTGCTTTTTCAATTTTACGGGCGGAGGGGGCTTCGGTTTTTTCTTCATCAGCCATTTAAAAAGCCTTGTGTTGCTTGTAAATAATCATAAGGGGTATTGAGGTTTTGGGTTTGAGATTCTTCGATTTCTATGAAATTTGTCCCTATAATCCCTAATAGCTCCATTAAGCGATAGTTTTTTTGGGAGATTTGTTTTTGTATGGGAATTAAAGAATCATAAGTATAGATTCCAAGCAAAGGGTGAATTTTTTTGTTTTTGGCAAAAGTGGATTTTTTTGTTTTTTGATAAGATTCTTGGAGTTTGGCAATGCTTTGTTGGGTAAGAAAGGGAGAATCAATGCTAACTACAAAGAGACTTTGAGAGAGCGTTTTGAGAGAACTTTCTAATCCAAAAATAGCGGCAAATTCAGCACTAGAATCTAAAATAGTTGGAATCTTGTAAGAATTTTGGATAGCAGTTTTGCTAGAAAAATAAACTTTTTTAAAAATTTTTTGCATTTTGTTTGCTTGAAAATCAGCTAAACTTTGTCCAAAAAAATCCAAAGTTTCCTTTTTCTTGCCCATTCTTGAGCTTTTGCCACCACACAAAATGATACAATTTTCAATTTCCAACTCTTTGCCTTAAACCAAATAAATACTTAAAAATAGAATTATAGCTTTTTTTGCTTTTCTTGGGTATGATTGCAAAGAAATCTTTAGAATTTAGGAGAACATTTGCTAGTTGATAGTTTTGGACGCACAATAGATTATATTCGTATAAGCGTTACAGAAAGGTGTAATTTTCGTTGTGTCTATTGTATGCCAAACACTCCTATGGATTTGGGCAGGGAAGAAGATGATGTGCCTTTGGAGGGTGTATTAAACTTCATTAAAGTTGCTATTGATGAGGGGGTGAAAAAAATCCGCATCACAGGCGGGGAGCCATTATTGAGAAAAGGGATTGTGGATTTTATTGGTAAGATTTATGAATATAGTCCAAATATTGACATAGCATTAACAACTAATGCTTATCTTTTGGCTCCTATTGCAAAGGATTTAAAGCAAGCTGGTTTGAAACGCATTAATATTTCTTTGGATTCTTTGAAGAAAGAAAAAATTGTTTGTATTTCTAAGCGAGATGGGTTAGAGAAGATTCTGCTTGGCATAGAAAAAGCTCATCAAGAGGGGTTTTTGATTAAGCTTAATATGGTGCCACTCAAAAATATTAATGAAGATGAAATTGTGGATATTTTGGAATATGGAATGGGGCTTGGCATTGGAGTGCGTTTTATTGAGTTTATGGAAAATACACATGCAAAAAATGGCACACAAGGGCTTAGAAGTGATGAGATTCTTGCTAAGATTGGGACAAAATATTCTTATAATCTACTAAAAAAAGATATTTTTGGACCAGCAACTTTGTTTGAAATACCTAGTAAAAATTCTTATATGTTTGGAATCATAGCTCCCCATAATGATGATTTTTGTAAAACCTGCAATAGAATCCGCTTAAATAGTGAAGGCAAGCTCGTGCCTTGTTTATACCATGAAAACGCAGTGGATATCAAAGAGGCTATGTTGCGTGGCAATGCTGATGAGATTCTAAGCAAGCTTAATTTGTGTATCCAAACTAAGCCAGAGAAAAATGATTGGAATGAAAATATGGTTTCTACAAGAGCGTTTTATAAAACAGGCGGTTAATCTTATAGTCCATCAAAATAATAATTTAGGAGAGTTTATGAAACAAATTAAAAAGACAAGTTTGAGTGTTTCTTAGTTTGCTTTTACTTTATTGAGTGCAATAGTTATTACAATGCTTAATTATAGGGCATTTGAGTATGTTTATAATAATCTTTCATCAAGCAATTTTCTAGCAACTTTATTGCTTGTGGTGGCTTATTTTTGTTTGGGGATGGATACTTTTTGATAATTATAATAAAATATTTTAAATAATAATTATTTTCTTTTAAGAATTATTATGTATAATTCCATTAGCTTTTTTGAAAACAAAAGAGTATAATACTAGAATATTAAAACCAAAAGGAGACGAAATGAGTAAAATTGTCCAACAACTTAAACAAATTCAAGCAGATAGTGCAGTTTTTTATATTAAATTACACAATTATCACTGGAATGTTACAGGTATGGATTTTCACCCAACACATAAGGCATTAGAAGAAATGTATGATGATATGGCGGATTTAATGGATGATGTAGCAGAACGTGTATTGCAAATCGGAGATAAACCCTATGTAACAATGAAAGATATGTTAGCAGTGGCTAAAATCAAAGAAGAAAGTGCTACTAGCTTTGATTCAAAGACTATTATTAAAGCTATTTTGCCTGAATATGAATATTTCCTCAATGCTTTTAGAGAGCTTTCAGATACTGCAAATGAAGCTAATGACAAAGCAACAATTGCTCTAGCAGATGAGAAAGTGGCAAATCTTGAAAAGGCAATTTGGATGCTAAAAGCACAACTTGCATAAAATTTGGATTCTTCGGAATCCAAAATTTTGCTTTTATTTTAAAATTTATCTTATATCTATCTTTCAATAAAAATTAACAAAGATTTTATTAATTTTGAGTAAAATTCAATCAAAGTATAAATTTGAATAAGGATTCAATAAATGAAGAAGTTGATATTACCCTTATTGTGCGTTTTTGCGCTTAGTGGCTGTTTGACTACAACAATGCAAACTAAAGCAACAATGTCCCAAAGTGTGTTTATCGACCCTGTGGCTAAATCTGAACAGACAATTTTTATTGCGATGCGAAACACAAGTGGGCAGAATATTAATTTGCAACCAAAAATTATTGCTTTGCTTCAAAGTAAGGGCTATACGATAGTAGATGATCCACAAAAGGCAAATTTCATTTTACAAGCTAATGTTTTGTATTGTGATATTAAGCAAGAAAATAATGCTGTTGGAGCTGGAGTAGTGGGCGGTATGGCAGGTGTTGGAGTAGGGGCATATAATCATAATTCGGCAACAGGGGCTGTGGTTGGTGGATTGGCAGGTGCTGCACTTGGTGCTTTGGCTGGTAAATTGACAGAAGATACGGTATTTCAAATGCAAGTTGATATTAATATTAGACAAAAAATTAAAGGTGGCACAATCAATACGAATTCTTCTGCTTCAAGGCAAGCTAGTGTAAGTGATGGTAGAAGAGCAGGGTTGCTTAATAGTTTTGGTGGAGAACTTGGCAATACTCAAGGTGGTGGAAGGCTAAGTGACAATAGGACAAATTACAATGAGCAAATTTATACAGGCGAATATTCAGAGAAGCAAACAACACTTCTAGCAGAAGCAAGCAAGTTAAATTTGAATATTGATGAAGCAATCCCGGTGCTAGAGGATAAAATCGCTACGCAAATTAGCGGAATCTTTTAAGATACTGCTAGCTAAAGGGTGTTAGCAAAAGGATTGAAATCAAATAAATGCCACTTTAAGACTGATTGCCATTGTGCTTATTTGCTAGTTGGGGCATTTTGCTTGGTGGTTGATTGTAAGGTTTAGTGTTAGTGGTTTGGTGCAAAGTTTGAGTTTGGCATTGTAAATTGTTGGCGTGCTGACTGCTTTTATCATCAGCTGGTTTATTTTGCTATGATGCTTTATAAGGATTGCACTAATGCAAAATCATGATGGGTAGTATCGTAACGATAGAAGAGAAAGAGGGATTATTGATTGAGGTGATAATTACCACAAGGGTGGCAAATCCTTGTGGCCTTAAAGCAAGAGTTAGGCAATTATTCCTTTTTCCTAAAAAGAAAATTTCTCACTTCCTCCCTAAAGAGAGTAATAAGCAAAGAAATAATTGCAATGAATGCGTTGAAATCCATTATGGACTTCTTATTTACGGTTTCCTCCCCACACCCAACTTAATAGCCAAAAAAAAGCCCAGCCTCCAAAGAGACTGAGCCAAACCAAATACAAGAAGTCCATAATGGATTTCAATACATTCATTTTTGTCCATCTTGCCAAATGGATAGAAAATTATATCACAAATTCTAAAAAAGATTGATGTGTTTGCCAAATACATTTTTGGCTTTTGTTTTGGTCTTTTTGGGGGAGTTTATGGCAAGGGCAAGGATTTTTAAAGCTTGGAATTAAAACCCCAACTCATGATAAAGTGCAATAGCATATCTATCAGTCATAGAGGCGATATAGTCCGCACAAATGCGGTGAATCTTAGCCCCATTTTCTATCTTTTTTTGCATTTCTTTGGGGAGAAGATTGACATCATTATTGAGGCATTCATAGAGTTTCCTTACACATCTTTTGCCCATAAACATTTTTCGTGAAATTTCCTCGTGGCGGTAGAGATTCTTAAAGAGGATTTTCTTTAGAATCTTAATTTCCCTTTGCATTTCTTGTGTGTGGCTAATAGGCAAAGAATCTTTTGCATTGTATTTGAAATGTTGCGTGGAACTTTGAATTGGTTTGTTGTTTTGGATAATATCATAAACCAAAATTGTGATTAATCTTGAAGTGAAACGGTAGCGGAAAATCGAATCATTTGGGCTGATTTTTTCTTTTTCTTGGACATAATTAAGGCAATCTTGAACAATTTTGCTCTCTTGTAAAATTTCAAAATTAATTAAACCATATTTTACCCCATCATCAATATCATGGCTAATATAGGCAATCTCATCGGACAAATCTACAATGATTGCTTCTAAGCTTGGGTGAAATTCTGGTTTAAAAGTATCTTTATGCCATTGATTTAAAAAGACTTTTTCATAGGGATAGGAATGTTTTAATATCCCTTCTAGCGTGGCAAAAGTGAGATTTAAGCCATCAAATTCTTTGTATCGCTTCTCTAGGCTTGTAACAACTCTAAAAGATTGGAAATTGTGGTCAAATCCGCAATGGTATCCATAGTGCCTCATAATTTTATCAAGCTCATCACCGCCTGCATGCCCAAAGGGAGTATGCCCCAAATCATGAGCTAGAGCGATAGCTTCAGCCAAATTTTCATCTAATCCTAAATGATCAGCAAGTGTTCTTGCAATTTGACTTACTTCTAGCGAGTGAGTAAGCCTTGTGCGAAAATAATCTCCACTTTGATTTAAAAATACTTGTGTTTTATACTCTAATCGCCTAAAATAAGAGCTATGGATAATCCTATCTCTATCTCTTCTAAAGGGATTTCTAAAGTCTGGATTAACTTGAAAAAAGCGATGGTGTGGATTCATTATAAACCTTTGCCTTAGATTTTAGCTTAAATGCGAGTATTTTACCATACATTTGTGCTAAGATTTTCAAAAATATTTTAAGGAATTTCTATGGTAGTTTTTGAAGATGAATTTTATAAGGTTGTTGCAAAACCTTTTGGGGAGTATCAGACAAATTGTTATCTTGTATTATCTAAAGAAAAAGAAGAATCTTTGATAATAGATCCGGGTATTGGTGCAAGTCAATGGGTGCTAGAAAATGCAAAGAATCCCTTAGCGATTCTCAATACCCATGGGCATTTTGATCATGTTTGGAGTAATGCAGAATTAAAAGAAAAGTTGCCTAATACCCCATTATTGTGTCCTTTAGAAGATGCTTTTATGCTAAAAAGTGATTGTTTTGGCACAGGTTTAACAGAATCAAAAGCCGATATTTTAGTGGGTGCCAAAGCAGATGAATCGCCGATAGAATCAACTGCTAATACTGCAAATTTAAAAAGAGAAAATAATTACTATTCTGGAGATTTTGAAGTGAAATTTGTGTGCTATCCCGGACATACTCCGGGGTGTAGTGTGATAATAATATCCCATAAAAAATCAAAACAAAAAACTATGTTTAGTGGGGATTTTATTTTTTATCGCTCAATTGGTAGAAGCGATTTTCCTTATTCAGATAGTGCGACAATGAAAGCTAGTTTGGAAGCTTTTTTGGAAAATGATGAAGATATGCCTGTATTTCCCGGACATGGCAAACAAACAAGCATTAAACAAGAGCAGGTTAATATTCCTTATTGGCTTATGAGAATCTAATGTTAAAAGCAAAATAAAGATTCTAGCCCCCAAAAGGGGGAGTAGAATTATTTGGACATTGGGATTAAATCTGGGAAGATGAATGCTAATGCATAAGTGAAAATACCAATACCAATTACAAATACAATAGAATATTTTACGGTGAATCTAAAGAGGTCAGATTCTTTGCCGACTAATCCTACCGCTGCACAAGCAATCGCGATACTTTGTGGAGAAATCATTTTGCCCACAACTCCACCTACAGAGTTTGCAGCTAAGAATAGCACTTCAGGTATATCAAGTTGTCTAGCTGTGAGTTGTTGTAATGTCCCAAAAAGAAGGTTTGAACTTGTATCACTACCAGTTAGGAATACTCCAAGCCAGCCAACAATGGGTGAGAAAAATGCAAAAGCATCGCCGGTTTGTGCTAGAGCTAAAGCAAGGGTTGCAGATAAACCACTATAATTTGAAATATATGCAAAACCAACAACCAAAGCAATAGTGAGAAGTGCGAATTTCATTTCATTTAAAGTTTCTCCAAAAGTCACTACAGCAGTAGAAACTTTGACTTTTAAGAGTGCCATTGTGATTAATGCGGTGATGAAAATTGAAGTCCCTGCATTTAAAACAAGCGGTAATGAGAAAACAGAATTAACTGCCTTTGCTTCATTAACAGCTGGTGGCACTTGGATAAGTCCCATTAGGCTATCAAAGTTAAATTTCAATGTAGTAAAGGCTAACGCTTCTTTGAACCAACCTTGTGTCCAAATAATAATCATTGCAATCAAAATAACAAAAGGCAACCATGCAAGTGTGATTTGAGAGGCAGAATATTGTTTGGCTTCAATAGTTTGTTTGCCGCCCACTTCTTCATCAAATTTGAAAGTATTTTTTGGCTTCCAAAATTTTAAGAAAATAGTTGTTGCTGCGATAGATACAACCGCTGAAGCAATATCAGGTAATTCTGGTCCTAGATGTGTTGCAGTTAAATATTGCACCACAGCAAAGCTAAATCCTGCCACAAAAAGTGCTGGCCAAGTTTCTTTTACGCCTTTAAAGCCGTCCATTAGGAATACTAAAAAGAATGGTACAAAAAGTGATAGTGGAGGAAGCATATGCCCAGCAACAGATGAGATTTCAATCGCAGGGACGCCAACAACTCCTGCCATAGCGATAATTGGAATTCCAACAGCACCAAATGCTACAGGTGCTGTGTTTGCAATCAAGCATAATCCCGCTGCATAGAGAGGTTTTAAGCCCATACCAACAAGCAATGCAGCAGTAATAGCAACAGGACCACCAAATCCAATCGCACCTTCCAAAAATGCCCCAAAACAGAAACCTATAAGAATAACTTGTAATCTTTGATCGGGCGTGATAGCGATGATGGATTCGCGTAAAATATCAAAATATCCCGATTTTACCGTAAGCTTATAGAGGAAAATTGCTGCAACAATAATCCACGCAATAGGCCAAATTCCATATAATGCACCATATACAAAACTAAAAAGCATTTTGTCAAATGGCATACCATAGAAAAATACTGCAATAATAGCCGCCAAAATAACAGTTAAAGCTCCCGCTGTATGTCCTTTGGTTTTAAAAATAACTAAAGATACAAAAAAGAGTGCAATGGGTAAAAACGCTACCAATGCACTTAGCCAAAGGCTATTAAGCGGATTATAAACCTGTGTCCATTCCATTCAAACTCCTAGATAAATTTAGTGAATTGACTTTTGTGTCAAATTCATTATAAAAAATATTTTTGAAAATATGTATAGTTTTGTAAAAATGAAATTATTTTTAACCTAAAATGTTACAAAAAGTGTTACAAATTTTCTTTGTAGGGTAAAAATTTTTTGGACTTATTGATGTGTTTTAATGGGAAAATATGTATTTTGTGATAGATTTTTAAGTGAATTAAGTTTTTAATTTGTAAGAAGGAGCCAATCTTGAAAGTGTATTTTTTCTCGACCTGTATCGGTGCAGCAGCGTTTGCCGATACCTGTGTCAATAGCATAAAGCTTTTGCAAAAAGAAGGCGTGCAAGTCATCTTCAAAAAAGACCAAACTTGTTGCGGACAGCCTAGCTTTAACTCTGGGTATTATGAGGAGACCAAAAAAATCGCCCTCCATAATATGAATCTTTTTAAAGGCAATGAGCCTATTATCCTACCTAGTGGTTCTTGCACAGGAATGATGAAAGTCGATTATATCGAGCTTTTTGAAGGAAGTGAGTATGAATCTCAAGCGCGAGAATTTAGTAGCAGAATCTACGAGCTTAGCGAGTTTTTGGACAAAGTGCTAAAGGTGCGTTATGAAGATAAGGGCGCACCTACTAAGGTTACTTGGCATAGTAACTGCCACGCACTGCGAAGCGCAAAGTGCATAGATTCTGCAAAAAACCTCATAAAAAGCCTTAATAATGTCGAGCTTATCGAGCTAGAACGCGAGGAAGAATGCTGTGGCTTTGGCGGGACTTTTAGCGTCAAAGAGCCTGAAATCTCTAATGCTATGGTTACTCAAAAAGTGCAGGATATTGCCTCAAGGGGCGTGGAGTATATTTTGAGTGCAGATTCTGGGTGTCTGCTCAATATCTCTGGTGCGATGAAAAAGCAAGGTGTGAATGTCAAACCTATGCACCTCTATGATTTCTTAGCACAGCGAATCGGACTATAAGGAGGGAAATATGAGCAGTATCAAACAGCAATACCACGATATCGTGCATACCAAACTAGAGGACGCACAACTTCGCAAAAACCTCCTAAGCGTGATGGATACGCTTAAAGGTAATCGCAAAAAACTCATTTCTACGCGATTTTTGGATTGGGAGGCGTTGCGTCAAAAGGGCAAAGAGATTAAGCAAAAAAACCTCTCTAAGCTTGATAACCTGCTAGAGACTTTTGAATCTAATGCCCTCAAAAATGGCTTTATTATCCATTGGGCAAAAAACAGCGAGGAAGCCAACCAAATCGTGCTTGAAGTGATGCAAAAAAATGGCATTACAAAGATTCTCAAAGGCAAGTCAATGGCGAGTGAGGAAACCCACCTCAATGCGTTTTTGAAGCAAAAAGGGCTAGAGCCGATTGAGACGGATCTAGGCGAGATTATTATCCAGCTTATCGATGAGCCGCCCGTGCATATCGTCGCCCCAGCCATTCACAAAAACCGCTACCAAATTGGCGAGATTTTTCACCAAAAGCTTGGCGCACCACTAGAATCCGAGCCTGAAAAACTCAATGAAATTGCACGCGTGCATTTACGCAAAGAGTTTAAAGAATTTAGGCTAGGACTTAGTGGCGTGAATTTTGCCATCGCTAATGAAGGGGCGATATGGCTCTTAGAAAACGAGGGTAATGGGCGTATGAGCACCACGGCGTGTGATATTCACATCGCGTTTTGTGGGATAGAAAAAGTCATTGAAAGCTTTGAAGATGCCTCCACGCTTAATGCCCTGCTTATCCCCTCTGCCACTGGCGCACCGGTAACTTGCTACAATAATATCATCACTTCTCCGCGCAAAGAGGGCGAACTTGATGGACCCAAAGAAGTGCATATTATTTTGTTAGACAACAACCGCTCCCAAATGCTTAGCGATTCACATTATTATCGCGCACTTAGCTGTATCCGCTGTGGCACTTGTCTAAATCACTGCCCGGTGTATGACAAAATCGGCGGACACGCTTATCTAAGCACATATCCTGGTCCTATTGGCGAGGTAATCTCTCCACAAATCTTTGGGCTAAACAAATTTAGCCCTATGCTTGATCTTTGCTCGCTCTGTGGGCGGTGTAGTGAAGTATGCCCGGTAAAAATCCCACTTGCTGAACTCATTAGGGATTTGCGTAGTGAGCGTGTGGGGCAGGGGCGTAAAAGCGTGGTAGGGACAGATTCTAGCACGCAAAATCCAGCTGAAATAAAAGCAATGCGACAATTTGCAAGTCTAGCGACAAATCCTAGCAAATGGCGGTTTGTGCTTACTATGGCAGGGATTTTCGCACCACTTGGCAAGGTGTTTGCACCCTTTGTGCCATTGCTAAAATCTTGGGTGAAATACCGCGAGTTTCCACAAATTAGCGGCAATCTCCACAAAAAAGTATCCCAAATGCAAGGAGTGATTTATGAGTAAAAGTGAAATTTTAGGACGCGTGCGAGATTCTCTTAAGGCAAACACACATATTCCTAGCCCCAAGGTGCATTATGCTAATCCTATGAACTACACACACGCAGAGCTTTTGGAAGAATACAAACTCAATCAAACCAACAATAAGGCAATCGTGCGTGAATCTAGCGTGGATAGTCTAGAATCTACCATAGAGCAGATTCTCAAAGAAGTGCAAGCAAAACAAGTGCTGTATAACACTGATGTGAAGCTAGAGCTTACAGGTGTGGAATCTAAGCTAATCCCCTACACACAAAGTGTAGATTTGGCTCGTGAGGAACTTTTTGGGATTGATACCTCTATCGTGGAGGCGCGCTGTGGTGTGGCAAATCTAGGAATCGTGGGCTTAAGTGCTAATCCAAATGCTCCACGTCTCTCTTCGCTCATCACCAATAATTGCATTTATCTTTTGAAAAAAGAAACCATCGTCGAAAATCTCTATGCAGGGATAGAATCTATCAAAGCCTATGAGAGAGAGCGAAGTGGCAAGGAAATCCTACCTACAAATATCATTTTTGTAGCAGGACCTTCGCGAACGGCAGATATTGAGCTACAAACGGTGTTTGGCGTGCATGGACCACGCGTGGTGTATGTGGTGGTGTATTAGAATGATTCAAGGCTAAGAGCTTTGAATCGCTCTTTTGAGAATTGATTTAGAATCAAAATTGTGTTTATTTATAGAATCGGGAGAAAATGGATAAGGCGATTGTTCTAGTAAGCGGTGGGCTTGATAGTTGCGTGAGTATTGCTTGTGCATTAAAGGATGGTTATGAGGTTTGTCTTTTGCATATTAATTATGGACAAAGGACGCAAAGTCGTGAAGATAGGGCATTTAGTGATATTGCAGATTTCTATGGAATCACACAAAAGCTGATTGTAGATATTAGCTATCTACGGCAAATTGGAGGTTCCTCGCTTGTGGATTCTTCAATGCCTATTGAAGAGGATACGATTCCGAGTGCTAAGGGTGCGATTCCCTCAACCTATGTGCCTTTTAGAAATGCTAATATGATTTCTATTGCGGTGAGTTGGGCGGAGGTTATCGGGGCGAAGAAAATCTATATTGGTGCTGTGGAAGAGGATTCTAGCGGGTATCCTGATTGTAGAGAGATTTTTTATCAAAAATTCAATGATTTACTCAAAGTTGGCTTGTCGCCAAAAAGTGAAGTGGAGATTCTAACTCCACTAATCCATTTAAGCAAGAAAGACATCGTGCAAAAAGGGATAGAGTTAGAAGCACCTTTGCACCTCACTTGGAGCTGCTATCAAAATGAAAATAAAGCCTGTGGAGTGTGTGAGAGTTGCAAGCTACGCTTGAGGGGGTTTGAACTTGCAGGGGTGAAAGATCCTATCAAGTATGAATAATTTAGAATTTTAATGAGAGTGAAATTGCAAGATTCTACTGCGTCATTGTAAGCAAAGTAATCCATAAATTAAATAATACAAAGGGTAGCCACATAGCCAAACCAAATGTGATTTGAATTGTGGATTGTCATATTTTCTAATCGATTCTTGCAATGGCAAAATTCCAAAATATATTTTTAACATTGACTTGATATGATTTCTAAGAGGACAAGGGCATTTATTGTGGGGTTAATGCAATAGAAGCGGAACACTGCCCTTAAATCCCTAATCCCTTAGTTCCAAAGGATAGATTGAGGTAAATTTACCACCACTTTAGCACTAATGCCCACTTTCATAGAGCATATATTGGAATCTCTCTGCTATCATCTGTGCTTTTTGCAAGATTTCATTTGCAATCTTAGGGGAAAAGATTTTGTTTAAACATTCTTCAAACAAACTAAGCCAAAGGCTAAAAAACTCTCTAGGAAAAGGGGGTAAATCCAAATGTGCTTTGAGGGGCTGTCCTTTATAGTCTCCACTTCCAAGCAGCATTCCCTGCCAAAAGTTCGCAATCTTTTTCTTGTGTGCCTCCCACTCTATATCGCTTGTGCCAATAGCATTGTTAAAAATCTCGCCAAGCCCATTTTTATCTACGCGAATCTTTGCATAGAAAATATCCATTAATTGATTGATTGCTTCTGTGCAAATTTCTTGATATTGCATAAAATCTCCTTATAAATAAAATGCGAATTTTGCTAAAATCACAATAAAAAGCCCCAAAATCAATGCTAGAGGATGAATAATCTTTGCTAGCGGATTTGACTTTTTTAAAAGATAATGAAAAGTGAGCGAAACAAGCACCGCAAAGAAAATCAACAAAGCCAAAAAGGCTTTTATCACTAGAAGTTGTTGCAAAGTTGTATTCCAATATCCTATTTCACTTCCTATATACCGACTTATCATTGCCCCACCACTAAGCACCAAAACAAGCAAACAAAAAGGCATAATTTTGCCCCCTCTCTTGCTAATCACACTCCACATTTGGTTGGCAAATTCATCGCCTAGAATATTTCTAATGGGGGTTAATAGCACTACATCAACAAAGATAAAGCCTAAAAAAATAATAGCGCAAATCAAGTGTATTGTTAAAAAATAAGGGTAAAGCATATCCATAAGAATCCTTTAAAATTTAGCAAAAGGATAGCATAAGCCATAAAAATAAATATTGATATATGTTAAGTTTTGCTATACTTCAAGAAAATGGTTAGGATTTTGGAAATGCAAGATTATTTTAAAATGCTTTATGGGCTTGGCTATAAACGCTTTTATAACAAAAATGAAATTTTGTTTTTTGAAGGGGAGATTCCTAAGAAAATTTTAGTAATTTTAAAAGGAAAGGTAAGAATCTATAAAACCACGCAAAACAAAGAAGAAACCTTGCATTATATAGAATCTCTTAATTTTATCGCTGAAATGCCTAGTTTTTTGCAGATTCCATATCCTGCAAGTGCAGTTTGTATGAATGAATGTGAGATATTAGAGATTGATTTAGAAATTTTTAAAAAGCAGTGCATAGGGAATGTAGATTTTTGTCTCCCTTTTATTGCCTCCCTTTGTCAAAAAATCAAAATTTTGGAAAATCACATTTCAAAAAACTCTCAAAGCCTCAAAGAAAGAGTTAAAAAGTTTGCGTTAGAAAACAAAGAAGAATTACAAAAACTTACCCAAAGACAAATCGCACAAAAACTCAATACAAGCCCAGAATCACTTTCAAGAATCCTAAAAGAGCTTAAAAACGCAGGTTTCATCAAAACACAAAAAGGGAAAATCATCATAGTTTGATGAGGCAAAATCAAAACCGATAAAGTGAGATTTGGTATCACATAATAGTTTTTGGAATTTCGTTGCTGTGGTTATTAAAAGGTTTGTAATTTTGGAGAGTTTATTAAGTGGATTTATACTTTTGTAAATTCATTAATGCCCCAAAGGGCATTTGGATTATTATTGTTTCAATCCAAGAAGAGTGTTTAGAATCTGGTCAGAAGTCGTAATGGATTTGGAGCTTGCTTGGAAACCTCTTTGCACTACGATGAGTTGTGTTAAACCGCGGCTTAAGTCGGTGTTACTCATCTCTAGTTTAGAAGCTTGAATATTTGCTCTTCCCCCTGTCCCTGCAGTTCCGATAGTTGCTTGACCAGAGTTTGGGGATTCGGAGTAGAGATTGCTTCCAGATTCTTGCAAACCTTCATAGTTAGCAAAGGTTGCTACTGCTACTTGAGCTAAAGCAAGATTTTGCCCATTGTCAAACTTCCCTATCATTGTCCCTGTGGCATCAAAATAGAAATCTTGTAGCATGCCAGAGGCATAACCATCACCCGTAACTTTATTAGCTTGAGATTCTGCTGCGGTGCTTGTTAGTCCGTCATATCCTCCGCTTGTCCCAAAGTCTAAATCAATGCTTTGTGGGAATGCCGCTCCATTATTAGGTTTAAATTGAATGGTAGAAGGGTTAAATCCTAGAATCTCCCCTTGCTCCCCAAAGGTTACGCTTCCACCCTCTAAGATATTAGGTCTTTGTGCGCTTGCACCGATAATTTCTGCTGGCTCTGGCACGATGATACGCCAATCCCATTGATTGCTAGCAACTTTGGTAAATTCAATAGAAAATTCGTGCTTATTCCCCAAACTATCATAAATATCAAGTGTTTGTGCGTAAGTTGCCATTCGTAAGCCCGCTGTGCTTGTCACATTTCCACCTTCTACCAAAACACCTGTATTCATTGCTTTCATTTGGTTTTTGAAAAGCACATTAGTGGTGGTTAAATCGTCATTGTATGCTGAAACAAAGATATTGAGATTATCAAAGGCTGCACCTTGCACGCCATTTGCTACATTTACTCCATCATCTTTGTTGTTGATTTCAAATTGCCCTGTGCTATTTAGTTTAACGCTTACAGTGTAGTTACTTTGGAGGAATGTTGCACCTGCACCTTGCATACCATTAGCAGCTGCAGCAGAATCTCCGCCAAACTCTTTGACTTTATTAGCATCTTGTTGCAATAACGCACGCAAATCTTCTGTCGTTCTAAATTGTCCAGAAGTAGAATCAGCATCGGTTTGGAGTGTGTAAGTGTATTTAAAAGCTGTAGTAACTGTAACAGCACTATCAAGGTTATTAGGGTTTTCACCAAATCCTAGTGCAGCACCACTTCTACCTGTAACGCGGATATTTTTATTGCTTCCATCTCCATCGAGTTGGTTGGTGTTTTGCAAAATAAGTGTATCCCCTCTTGTGAGAGCTTCTACCCCTGTGGTGTCTTTGAAGTTGTTAATCGCTACTTGAGCAGCTAAGAGGTTGGAAGAACCTGAAGTATTTGGGTCATTTGTCCATGTGATAGTTACTCCATTAATCGTAATGCTTGAAGTTCCATTATGGGTTGCATCAATTTGCAATGGTTCTGTGGTAGCAGTTTGGTAGCTTACCCAAATCCCTTGTCCTTCTTGGAGTTGCAAGGCTTCGCCCGCATCATTAAACATTACCCCCATATCTTGAGCAACTTCGATTTGTTTGTCGGTAGTATCATAGATTCTATCTAATCCTCCAGCGATATAGTTATTATCTGCTGCAGTATCAAGCGGACTTGGACAAGTTGTGTTTTCTGTTTTGGTTCCGCTTGTGAGGTTGATATTTCCTGTTACGCTTGAAGTGGCTTTTGCTGGGATAGTAAGGCGAGGATCGATTGTGATATTTCCAACAGGTCCTGTGGAATCTACGCGGTTGATATTTCCACTCCCACAATTACAATTAAGTTGAGATAAGTCTCTTACCCAACCTTGCACAATATAACCGCTTGTTGTTACAAGATTTCCTACTGCATCAAAACTAAAAGCACCATCTCTTGTATACATATTAGTAAAACCACCATTGTTGCTTACAACAAACATACCATTGCCCTCTAGGGCTAAATCGGCTTTTCTATCGGTGTTTTGCAAAGAACCTTGTGAGAATACTTTTGTAGTAGTTTCAATCCCCGTTCCAAGTCCAACAGAATAATCATTCACTCCTCCATATCCTGCATAAGGAATCGTAGCTGAGCGTTTGGTTTGGCTAACCATTGTAGAAAAATCTGCACGAGAATATTTAAAACCATTGGTATTAACATTTGCAATATTGTTTGATTCAACATCAAGAGCGACTTGATGAGCTTGCATACCGCTTACACCTGACCATAAAGATCTTAGCATTTGTAATCCTTTATTAAAAATATTTGTTTTATGTAAAGCAAATATTATTCCACTTTTGATAATCCTACATTTTGGTAAGCAATTTAATGGCTTAATGATTTTGCAAAGCTAAAGGAATTGAAATAATTTAGAGCTTAGAAGATTTAGATTCCCCCAAAACGCCTTTGACGCAGTGAGAACTCTTGTAGCATTTGTTCTAATTCTGCGGGGCAAAAGTCTGGCCATAAGGTTTTGGTGAAAAATAATTCTGCATAGGCACTTTGCCAAAGTAAGAAGTTAGAAAGTCTTTGTTCCCCTCCTGTGCGAATTAGCATATCTACTTCTGGGATTGTCGCGGTATCGAGATTTTGGGAGATAGTTTCTTGAGTGATTTCTAGTTTTTGGGCTTGTATTTTTAAAAAAGCGCGTCTTAGTTCATCTTTGGAGCCATAATTTAATGCAAGAATTTGAGTAAGTCCATTGCATTTTTCTTGGGTAATGGATTGTAGATAGTGGATTTTTTCTTGTAATTTTGGCGAAAATGTAGAAATATCGCCGATGACTTTGAAGCGAATATTTGAATCTAAATAGGTTTGCTCTTGTTCTTGGAGGTATTTGTCTAAAAGATTCATCAAAAAATCAATCTCGCTTTTGGGGCGATTCCAGTTTTCTGTAGAAAAGGCATAAAGAGTTAGATAGCTAATGCCTTTTTTTGCACAAGTTTCTGTGATAGAATGGATTGTTTTTGCACCTTCTTGATGTCCAAAGAATCTCGGTTTAAATCTATTCTTTGCCCATCTTCCATTGCCGTCCATAATAATTGCAAGATGTTTTAGCATTTAACCCTCTAAATCTAGCAAAAAATCATTGAAATCATAAAGTGGAGCGATTTTGCTATCTACATTAATATGGGCTTGGGAGATAAAGGCAAGCTCGTGTAGATTATTTTTGAGAAGTCTTGCAACACTTTCATACATTACACTAATATCAAGTCTAATTTCGCCCTCAATATTTCTTAAGATTCCCCAAGTAGCACCTAGGTTGGCAAATACGGAATAAAATTCAAGTGCATTTTGGTTTTCGAATTTTTTTTTGCGTAGTTGCATTAAACCATCTTTTTTTTCGTCATCATAATGTAGGGGAAGTGTTAAAACTTTGTGCCTTAAGGACATTAGCATATGGCTTAGGAAGGTAAATTCCCATTTGCTTTCTGCATTAGCTAATCTATCGCTAAGAAAGTTTTTCATTGTATCAAAGGGATTTGTCCCATCTTGCAAAAATTCCTGTAAAACTTCAGAGCTTAATTTCAATGGCATATTTTGATCTTTGAGTAGATGAGGTTGTTTGATGAGATTTGAAAGCGTGATAGAACCGCTAGAGCTTTTGCCCATCATCGCCCAGTATTTACCTCCGATTTCTAATTCTTTGATACTTTTGGTTTCCATTGCGATGTTGCCAACCTTTATCATATAGCGGATACCTTGGAGCTTTTCCATTACTTCTAAACGCATAGGTAAGGCGGCATTAAATTGCGTGGGTTTGCTTGCAGCATTTTGGAGTTGGTTTTGCACTTGAGCGATTTGTCCCATTTGTTTAATCATAGGTTTTCTGCCTCTTGTAAGATTTTTAGTGCCAAAGAAAACTTATCGCATTCCCCCAAATCTTTTTTGCCTGTTTTGTCAATCCAAACAATGTGATTTTTTTGTGAATTAAGGGGGGTAAAGTCTTGTGTGATTTCATTTAAGCAAATTGCGTCTAAGTGTTTTTCTTGTAAGGCTTTTGTGGCATTTTGGATTCCATTTTGGCTTTCGAGTTTGAAACCTATGGTATATTGTTTGGGGGAGAGGCTTTGTAAAATATCAATATTTTTTTCCAAAGCAAGATTCCATTCTTTGCCGATTTGTTCTTTTTTGAGTTTGTAATTAAGGGGATTTTTGGGGATATAATCGCTAATAGCAGCACTCATAAACAAAAAAGGGCGTTTGTTGGAGATGCTAGAATTTTGCCATTTTTGTATAGATTGTAGAAAATCTTGTGAAGTTTCTGTATGGATTGTTTGGATTGCAAGGGGAAGTGTGTAAGGCAAAAGGCTGCCTATGTAAGTAACATTAGCCCCCAAAAAATAACTTGCTAAGGCTAAAGAAGCCCCCATTTTGCCGCTAGAATAGTTGGAGAGATAACGCACGCTATCGATTTTTTCTCTACTTCCCCCACTGCTAATGCCTATTTGCCTATCTTGCCAAAAATCTTTTTGATAAAATGCGCGTATCACTTGATAAGTGATTTCCAAAGGTTCTGCTAATGCACCATTGCCTATTTGCTTGCAGGCTAATTCTTTGCTTTGGGGGTTTATAATGCTAATTCCCCTTTGTTTGAGGATTTCTAAAGATTCTAAAGTGGCGTGGTTTTCTAGCATTTTGGTGTTGGCAGCTGGGGCAATGAGTTTTGTTTTGTCAAAAGCCAAAAAGCTTTCCAAAAGAATATTATCCGCAATTCCATAGGCAATTTTGTTGATAGAATTTGCAGTGCATGGGGCAATAAGGAATAAATCTGCCCAACTTGCAATTTCAATGTGATTGTTTGGAGATTGAGACCATTTTTGTGTTTGGGAGCATAAAACTTCATAATTAGAGAGTGTTTCAAATAAAAGCGGGCGGATAAAATCTTGAGACTTATCACTCATTACAATACGCACTTTAGCACCTAGCTTTTGAAGGTTACGCAAAATTTCTATGGATTTGTAAATGGCAATACTTCCACAAACTCCAAGGGCAATTTTTTTATCTTTTAATAAAGGCGGAAGATTTGGATTCATCGCGTTTCCTTTTTTTGTGTTGTATTTTTGTTTGGAACATAGCCTAAATCAACCATAGCGTTGGCAAGTTTTGCCAAAATGGGACCTCCGGTGCCAGAGCCACTCCCTCCATGTTCAACCAAAAGAGTAATAACATATTTTGGATTATCTGCGGGCAAGAATCCTGTAATCCACGCTTGTGAGCGATGAAAATAATCCATTTCTTCTTCTTTGATTCGCTCTTTGTCTTCTTGAGAGATTCCAACTACTTGTGCAGTTCCTGTTTTGCAAGCCAAATATGCTTTGCTTTCCATTGTGGCATAATAGGCTGTCCCACCACTTTGACTACAAACCTGCCTCATACCTTCTCTTAAAACTTCCATTTTTGTTTTTTGGAAGTCATTTAGAACATCTTTTGGGGAGTATTTGAGTTTGTCATTTCCAATTTGTTTTGCAAAATGCGGTGTAGGAAGTTTGCCTGAAGCAATGAGTGCGGTGTAATTTGCAATTTGCAAAGGGGTTGTTAAAAACATTCCCTGTCCTATGGAGCTTATAATGCTATCCCCATCATACCATTTTTGCTTTAAACGCTGCATTTTGTAACTAGGTGAAGGGACGATGCCTTTGGATTCGTTGGGTAAATCCACCCCTGTTTTTTCGCCTAATCCCATTTGCTTAAGGACATCGGCTACATTTTCAAAATCAACTTTTTGCGATAAGAGATAAAAATATACATCTACACTGCGTTTAATGGCTTTGTAGAGATTTGATTTGCCATGCCCTTCTTTTTTCCAATCGCGGAATTTTCTTCCACCAGATTCGATAAATGCGGGTGTTATAATCTCTTCATTTTCGTCAATTTTGGCATATTCCAAAAACGCTAGTCCCATTCCCATTTTAACAACAGAACCCGGCGGATATAACCCATTGGTGATTTTATTGATAAGTGGCTTATAGGGGCTATCACGCAAGGCATTCCAGTTTTTATAAGAGATTCCGCCTACAAAGTGATTGAGATTGTATTCTGGGTAACTTCCAGCGGCTAAAATTTCTCCATTAGTGGCGTCCATAATGATTGCGGCACCATTTTTGCCTTCAAAGATTTTATCCATTGATTTTTGAAGTTGGATATCTAATGTGGTGGTTATGTTGGAGCCTTCAATGGCTTCTTTGTGGGATATGATATCTATTTCTCTATTGAGAGCGTCCATTTTTACGATACGATTTCCAAGTTGTCCTTGCAAAAATATATCATATTGTCTCTCTAGCCCTTCTTTGCCAATGTTTTTGGTGTATTTTGTGATGGGTTGTTTGTCGATGTCTTGTGAATTAGCTTTGCCTATATAGCCTATAATGTGTGAGGCACTTTGATTGTGAGGATAGTAGCGTCTTGCTAGAGGCGTGATTCTTAAAAATTCACTTTGGGATAGTTGGGGATAGTATTTGAGGATAAGGCTGTGTTCTACAAAGTCAATAACAGAAATTAAATCGTGGTTATAAGAGGTATCTTTTTGTTTGTATTTTGCAATCAGTTCTTCTTTGGTGTATTGAGGAAAAAATTCTATGAGTTTTTGTGTTTCTTGCTCCAAAATTGGCAAATTAGCAGGCAAAGAAAGTCGCGGAGGAAAAGTGAGGGAGAATCCTATATTGTTGGTTGCTAATGGTTCTCCATTGCGGTCAAAAATCTGCCCCCTAATGGGTGCAATCACTTCATCTCTTAAAACATTTTTTGTGGCTTGTTCTTGGTAGTGTTTATTATCAATGATGCTAAGATTAAAAATACGCACTAGTAAAATAAGCCAAAAAAGCACAAAAATACAAAAAATAAAAATAAGACGCTTATTGATTATATTATCCATAAAAATAGCCAAACAAGAATAATTTCAATCAAGGCATAAAAGCCTAGTATCCATGAAAATTCAGGGACATTATAATCAAAGATTGCTCCAAAAAAATTTAAAAAAGCAAAATAGCCAAAATAACCATATAAAATAAACAAAGGAGTCAAAATCCGACTATAACCAAAGAATTTTCGGAATTTTGGCAAGATAACTTTGAAAGAAAATGCCATAAAAAGAATAGTGCTTAAAAAAGGCAAGCCTTTGCTTGCTTCAAAAAAGATAAAAAAGGGAACTAAGAAATAAAACGCTCCAAAATCTCCAGATTCGTATTTTTCTTGTGTTAATACATAAGCAACCCCAAAAAGCGGAGGCAAAAGATAGAAAATATCGCTAATAGAGACATAAACAACAATGCCAATAACAATAAAAAAAATTGTTAAATTTTTTTTATCAGTGCTATTTCGTCGCATAGAGGAAAATGTTTGCATAAGATACAATCCGCCCAAATTTTTTGATTAGGAATATTTTCTTTGCTAATTTCATGAAAGCCTAGTTTTTCAAATAATATTCTTTTGTAGGTCAAAACCAAAACTTCACTAATGCCTAAAAAACCTGCTTCTTTTATACAATCCAAAATAAGTTGTGTGGCTACTCCTTTTCTTTGTGCAAAGGGTGAGACAATGAGGCTGCGTATCTCTGCTAAATCTAAAGAATGGATATGGAGAGCGCAAAAACCAAGTAAAACAGGGTTTTTTAAATCTTGTATGCTTTTGTTTTCTAAGGTGAGTTTGTGTTGAGAGTTAAGCAAATCTTCTTCTTCCCATGCCAAATGGTAAGAGCGAATCATATTTGCCATTGTATCTAAAGGTCTCTCTAAAATAACGCCTCTTTCTACTTCTGGTTTTAGAATCTCACGCATTTTTGGAATATCTTTGAGTGTAGGTTGGGTAATAATCATTGCATATCTCCTATCCCAAGTGTGTTTTTAATGAGAAAATCCCCTATTAAGCTGTGATTAGATTTTTGAAGAGAGCTAGAAAAGAGTGCTTTTGGGAATTCTTTTTTGAGTTTGGTTTGCTCACTTGCATTGAGTTTATCAAATTTGGTAAAGATTCTTAGGAGTCTTTGGTCTTTTCTTAGAAATTGATGAATAAAATCTATGAGATTTTTATCGGTTTGCAAATGAGGGTGGCGACTATCTACTAAATGCACAAACAATCGTATATTGTCGCGTTTTTGGAGGAATTCTACGAGATTCTTATCCCATAATTTTTTTTGTGTTTTGGAAACTTTTGCATAGCCAAATCCGGGCAAATCAACTAAATAAATCTGTGAAGTTTCTTGAGTAGATTTTTGTTTCCAGTGAGTTATAAAAAAATTGATTAATTGAGTTTTACCCGGTGTTTGTGAGCTTTTGGCAAGGTTTTTTTGGTTGCATAGTAGATTGATAAAGGTGCTTTTGCCCACATTGCTGCGCCCAAGAAATGCAATTTCGCTTAATAGCGGAGGAGGGCATTGAGAGAGATTTTGTGCCGAGACAAAAAAAGAGGCTTTAGAGAGTGTAAAATCAATCATTGCTTTTCTTTTTCTAATTTAAAAATAAGGCGCGCTGGAGAATTATCATTCCCTAATACATTAATATAGCCATCTTCATAGCGTATAATGATTTTGTCGCCCTTTACTTTGTTGTTTTTTGCGGGTTCTTCTACAAAGGCATTGCCGATGATTTGATATTCTTGCGTATTGGGTAGATAAATCACTTCATCAGAATTTCCTTGAATCTTTCTATTGTCTTTTAATGTGAGCCAAAAATGGACCTTTCCTATGGCGTGCATTTTTTCTGGACGATTGTTTTTATCAAGGTAAATGTAGGCTTCATCGCACTCTAATTTATCATCCCCGCGTATTACTTGGACATTGCCTTTTAATTGTGTGATTTTGCTTTTTTCATCGGCAATAAGCTCTTGAGCATTGACTACAATTTCATCTGCAAATAATGGGTGCAAAACAAAAAACAATATCAACAATAAATATTTCATTTTTTATCCGTTTTTAGATTTCCATCAATATTTTTTGCGTAAATTTTACCATTTTTATAGAGAATATTTTTGCCTTTTATGTTGTAATTATCACTAAAAATCATAAAATCTCCTTGACCTAGAATCTCTTTGCTATCAGGGTAATAGTTGGCTTGCTCACTCCAAAATTTAATAGAATCGCGTGAATAATTGATACCATTTGGAAAAATGACTTTTGTTCCATCATAAAATGCAAGGCTAGATTGCAAAAATTCTTTGGTGGATTCATCAAATAAATAATGGGTAACATTAATGTGTTCTAATTGTCCCGCATCCTTTCCTATTTCTCTTGCATTTTTGCCAATTACAAAGGTTTCAACACCAAGAGGGGAGATTTTGTAATATTCAAAATCTAACATTTCAAAACGAGAAACATTAGCATTCATCTGCCTTTTGGATTCTTGATAATGGCTTAGAGAAAGAACCATTAAAATGCTAAAGATCATTAAAAAAAGAAAAAAATAAACAACGATATTTCCCTTTTTGAGATTAGAGGCAAAGGATTTTTTGGAGTTAGAGGAAAATCTCATAGAGTTTTGCCTGTAATTTTTCTTTTTTGATAAGATAGTCAATCATCTCTCTTACAGCGCCTTCGCCACCTTTGTTTTTGAGAACTTTTTTGGCATGTTTTTTGATTTCTTTTGCTGAATCTTTGGGTGCAAAAGAATAATGCACCATTTTAAACATTGATAGATCATTTAAATCATCGCCGATAACAGCCACTTCATTAAGAGGGATTTGGGATTCTTCTAAAATTTCTTTGAGTGCTTCTGCTTTGTTGTTAATGCCTTGTTTGATATAAGTAATATTGAGTTCTCTAGCTCTATTTTCTACAATCTTGCTTTGTCTGCCTGTGATAATGGCGACTTTTTTGCCTAGTTTGATCCATGCTGCTATTCCTAATCCGTCTTTGACATTGAAGCTTTTGATTTCATTGCCATCATTGCCATAAATGATTTGTCCATTAGTGAGGGTGCCATCAACATCAAGTATGATGAGTTGTATCATAAAATGCCTTTTGTGCTTGGAATCTCTATTGTATCATTTTTGACACAAGCCCTGCGTAAAGCTACACCAAAGGCTTTGAAGGTTGCTTCAATAAGGTGATGTTGATTCTTGCCTCTTTTTTGGGTAAGGTGAGTGGATAATCCCGCATTAAAAACAAGTGCTCTAAAAAACTCTTCTACAAGCTCGCAATCAAATTCTCCCACTTTGCCTTTTAAATCCACTTCAAAAACCAAAAAAGGACGATTGCTAATATCTAAATCACACTCTACGCAAGATTCGTCCATTACCACTGCACTATTGCCAAATCTTTCAATTTTTTGGATAGGGAAAAGATTTTTTTTGAGAAGTTCGCCAATGACGATACCACAATCTTCTACACTATGGTGATAATCCACTTCCAAATCCCCTTTGCATTCTAGCGTTAAATCCCAATAAGCGTGTTTGCAAAGAGATTCTAACATATGGTTAAAAAATCCAATTCCTGTTTGGATTTTTGCTATGCCTTTGCCATAGACTTCTAGGCTTGCTTGAATTCGTGTTTCTTTTGTGTTTCTAGTGATTGTTTCCATATTTTACTCCGTGGCAATAAATGCGCCTGTAACTTTTTGTGTTGTGATGAAATCTCTTGCTTCTGCTTCACTTTTAAATCCGCTAAGCATAACGCGATAAATAGGGTATCCATTTAGCATATATTCTTTAATAATAGCTTGATAACCATGGGAAGTGGAATGCATTTGTTGGTATTTTTGCGCCCCTTCTTTCTTCCTAAAAGCACCAATTTGGACTAAGAATCTTGAAAGTTGCATGCTAGTTTGCGTGTTGGCTACTTTGTATTCACTTTTTGCTAAAGCTTCTTTGGTCAGAGGCATAGAGCTTGAAATTGAACCATTAAATCCAATTACCTCTATGCGGACATTTGCTGTGCCTTTGGCAATCATATCAATATCCCTTGCAGCACTATTAGATAAATCTATGATTCTACCGCTTACAAAAGGTCCTCTGTCGTTGATTCTTACAATGGTTGATTTTCCATTTTCTTTGCTTGTTACACGCACGATTGTATTCATAGGTAGAGTTTTGTGTGCAGCAGTGTGGGCATACATACTATAAGTTTCGCCATTGGAAGTTTTTTTGCCATGGAAATTTGGTCCATACCAACTTGCAATCCCATCTGATGTTTCGCCTAATGCTACCATGGTTGGATAATACCATTTGCCATTGATTTGATAGGGGCGCATAGTGGCTTTATGTGCCTGTTGGCTATTATTCATAGAGCCATAATTAGGTGTTTTGCTGCCATAGTAGTAAGAATTGCTTGCTTTGTTGCTACAACCGCTAAGGATTAAAAGTAAAAAACTTGCTGCAAAAATAAAATATTTTTTCATTGTTTTAGCCTTTTTCTAAGGGGATAACTATTTCTTGGTTAATAGAGAGAGCATGAGCGTTTTTAATAGCATTGTATTGTGTAATCTTCTTAGATGAAATACCATACCTTTTGGAAATAGAATAGAGGGTATCGCCTTTGCTAACGCGGTGTAGTAGGTAGGATTTGGCGTGAAGATTGGCTTGATTGAGGTTTTTTTCTTTGTAAGTTGCTAAAAATTGATAGGGTAAATAAACTGAATAGATTTTTGCATAAGTGGGAGTGATATTGCGTTTAAATTGAGGATTATATTCTTTGAGTTTTTTTAGGCTTAAATTGGCTTGATTGGCAATCTTTGCAAGAGGAGTTGCAGGGGTTACTTCAATAGTTGCCAAAAGTGAAGTCGCACCTCTATTTAAAAAGTAATCATAATCATTGGTTTTTAGCATATTGATATTATGAAACAATAAAGAAACAGAAAGAATCTTGCGGATATACATTCGGCTTTCAAAAGGAATGTATTTTTTATCTGCGTCCAAAAGCACACTCAAAGAATCGCTCCCTGCTTCTTTGATTGCCCTTTTTAATTTGCCTTCCCCGCAATTATAAGCAATGGCTGCTAAATACCATTTGCCAAATCTTTCTTTTAAGTCTTTAAGATAGATTATAGCGGCTTTTGTAGATTTAATAGGGTCTTTGCGTTCATCGATTTGTGAATTAATGTCTAGCCCCAAAGCTTTAGCGGTTTTTGGCATAAATTGCCACATTCCTATTGCGCGTTTATTGGATTTTGCAGAAAGTGAGAATCCTGATTCAATCATAGCAAGATATAAAAACTCTTGAGGAATACCGGCTTTGAGAAACATTTCTTTTAGGGTGGGGATAAATTCATAGCCATTTTTGAATTTTTGCATTAAATAATTTTGTTGTATATCGTTTAAAAAGGTGTTTTTAACATCAATAAAATGCGAGTTGTTTAAGAAATCTGGCTCTACATCAAAAGTTTTTAAAACTTCCTCGCTCTTTGTATCATAGGAAATAGAATCAAATTGTGCAAAAGCAAAAGAGCAAAAAAGCAATAATGCAAAAAATATTTTCATTCAATTAAACCTTGGAAATAAAGTAATTTTTCTTTAGCTAAAAGTATAGTTTTAAATTTTAGCAAAATTTTATCGTGATTCTGCTTAAAATTTAGGCTTTCTTAGTGTTCGATTGCTTTTGCTGAATCTATTTTTAGCTTGAGTTGTTTAAACCATTGTGCATAAGATTCAATTTCTTCTTTTTCTTGTTTGGTGGGGTGATTAAAGAAAAAAAGGGTTTGGTATTCTCTAATAAAAGCTTCATAAATCCATTGAATCTGCAAAAACTCTTGCGGGGAGAGTTTGGGTTTTTGGAGAATTTGGATAAGAATATTGTAGTTTTCTTTGGTTTTGTTGAGAAAATTTTGAATGTTTAATCTTTGTTTGGATTGATTGGCAACACTAAAAGCGGCTTTGTTGTAAAGGTTTTTTTCTAAAGCTAGATTGGCTAGGTGATAAGATTCTTGATAATTGCCTTTGGCAAATTCTTCTTTGGCTTTTCTACTTAAGCTATAAGAGGGAGAGAATTGAAAATATGCCCAAATTAGAATAAGACTGCAAACAACGAAAAATAGCCATTTTTTCATTCAAGATTCCATTTGATTGTGGATGTATTTTTTTGCATTTTCTAAATCCAAATCTTTTACCCAAAGAGGTTCTTTTAGGACATATGTGATTTTGCTAAATGGCTTTGGAATTTCAAATTTATCCCAACTTTTGAGCCGCCAAGCATTATGATAGATAATTTGAGAGATTACAATTGGCTTTTTTGATTTTTGGGAAAGCACAATAATTCCATCAGCAATACTATGGTAAGGTCCTCTTGGTCCATCTGGAGTAATGGCTACAAAATTATTTTCTTGTAATTTTCTAATGCTAGAGAGCAAGACTTTGACATTTCCTTTGGAGCTAGAACCACGCAATGAATCGATTTTAAAGTATCGCATAGTTTGGCTAATAATATCTCCATCAAAATGTTGGCTAATTAGCACATAGGTTTTTCTTTGTTTTTTTTTGAGCAGTTTTGAAAAGAGGCAAGGCTGCATTAAAAGCTTTCCGTGCCAAAAAGCAATAATGAAATTTTGATTAGAAGTGATTAAGTCGGAAGTTTTTTTTGGGATTTTATATTTGATTTTGCAAGAAAAATAAAGTGTTTTAATAAGAAGAAATATCAAAGGTGGGGCAAGAGCAAGGAGAATCTTGCGGGTTAAAATTTTCATACGATTTTTAAAGAAGTTCGCCAATGAGTTGCGCTCCCTTTGTTTCTGAAATTCTAATGGAGTGAATTTCCCCAATAAGATTTCTGCCCGCTTTTACTCTTATTAGTTTATTCGTATCACTTCTGCCCTCTAATAGCATATTTTGTGCATCATAGCTTTCAAAAAGCACGGAATGGATTTTGCCTATTTGTTTGGCATTATCTTGTGTAAGAATCTCTTTGTGCCTGTCTTTTAAAATGGCTAAACGATTTTTTGCAATTTCTTCATCAACAAGAGAAATTTCGTTATTTTCTAGCCAAGTGGCAGCTTGTGTGTGTGGGCGAGTAGAATAGATGAAGCTATACATTGTATCAAAGCGAACTTTTTCTAAAACATCTAAAGTTTCCAAAAAATCTTCTTCGCTTTCTGTTGGGAATCCCACGATAATATCCGTGCTAATACTTAAATGCGGAATCAAAGAGCGCATTTTTTCAACGCGATTTAAAAACCATTCTTTGGAATAACCTCGTTTCATTTTTTGTAAGATTTTAGTAGAGCCGCTTTGCAAAGGCATATGGATAGCCTTGCAAATTTTGGGATTTTTGGCAACCTCTTCAATAAATTCATCATCCATATGCAAAGGGTGTGGGGAAGTAAAGCGGATTCTTTGTATCCCATCAATCTCTGAAATCTCGCGTAAAAGCTGGGTAAAATTGATTTTGCGATGAGGGCTGGAGAATCTTCTGCCATAGTTATTGACATTTTGCCCTAAGAGTAGAATTTCTTTCGTGCCTTTATCTGCAAGCTTTTTTGCTTCATCTAAGATTAAATGTGCGGGGATTGAGATTTCATTGCCTCTAGTATGTGGGACAATGCAATAGGTGCATTGTTTATCGCAACCAATGGAGATATTAATCATACCTTTTAAGCTAGAATTTTGTTTGTTGCTAAAAACATAAGTGCTATCATCATAATCAATATCTACCCACGCAACTCGTCCTTGATGGAGAATCTGTGAGATTTTGGAGACATTTCTTGCACCAAGCACAAAATCAACCGCTTTGGAGCGTTTTAGGATATTTTCCCCTAAATGACTTGCTGTGCAACCACAAATCCCGATTTTTGCATTTTCTTTTTTGATTTTTGCATATTGCCCTATCTCAGAAAAAAGCTTTTTCTCTGGCTTTTCTCGCACACTGCAGGTATTAATGAGTATCAAATCGGCTTCTTTAGGATTTTGTGTTAAGGTGTAATTTTCCTTATCCTCTAATTCGGCAATGATATGCTCGCTATCGCGTTCATTCATCGCACAACCTAGAGTTTCAATAAAGAGTTTTTTGCTCAAAATGGAATCTTTGTGGCGAATTTATAAAATATGAAATTCATACATATAGTCGCCCTCATCTAAGCCATAGCGAACTTCTCTAAAATAAACATGTTTGCCTTTTTTTTCGAAATATTCTATCAATGCCATCATATCTTTGTGGGAATTTTCTTTGTCACAATAGAAAATATCTCCCTTTTTGCTTTCTAGCATTTCCTCTAATTTTTTGATTGCAATTTTTTGAGGTTTGTCATTAATGTGTTCGCGAACTAATTTAATATCCATAACTTTTGCCCTTAAGAAACTTTTTAGAAAAATAGGTAATTATATATGTTTTTTACTTAAATAATCATTTATAAAATTATATTTATGATTTAAACTCAATGCAAAATAAAGCTTGATAAAATTTAAATTTCTTTACTTAATTAAAGATATTTATGGCACAATTTTAAGTAATTTTTAGTGGAGAAAATTATGTTTAATGGTAAAAATATTCTAATTACAGGTGGGACAGGCAGTTTTGGCAAACAATACACCAAAACTTTGTTGGAGCGATATAAACCACAAAAGATTGTTATTTTTTCGCGTGATGAACTCAAACAATATGAAATGGCGCAAGTTTATAATCAGCCATGTATGCGGTATTTTTTGGGAGATATTAGAGATGAATCAAGACTCAAAGAAGCAACTAATGGGATTGATTATATTATCCATGCAGCAGCACTAAAACAGGTGCCAGCAGCAGAATATAACCCAACTGAATGTATTAAGACTAATATTTATGGAGCACAAAATGTGATTGCAGCGGCTTTGGCAAATGGAGTAGAAAAGGTTATTGCACTCTCCACAGATAAAGCAGCAAATCCTATCAACCTCTATGGGGCAACAAAATTGGCAAGCGATAAATTATTTGTAGCGGCAAATAATATGGCAGGGAGTAGAAAAACGCGTTTTTCGGTGGTGCGTTATGGAAATGTGATTGGTTCAAGAGGTTCGGTTGTGCCATTTTTTAAGAAATTGATTAAAGAGGGAGCTAGGGAGATTCCTATTACAGATATAGAAATGACACGCTTTATGATAACTTTGCAACAAGGGGTGGATTTTGTTTTGAAGAATTTTGAAAGAATGAAAGGGGGTGAGACTTTTATCCCCAAAATCCCTTCGATGAAAATCATAGATGTAGCAAATGCACTTGCTCCAAATCTTCCACATAAAATTATAGGAATCCGCCCCGGAGAGAAGATTCATGAAACAATGTGCCCTAGTGATGATAGCCATATTACTTATGAGTTTGAAGATTATTTCGTAATTGCACCAACCATTCAGTTTAATTTTATTACAGATTTTAGTGTAAATGCCCTAGGAGAAAGCGGGAAGTTAGTTCAAAGGGGTTTTGAATATAATTCTGGTTCTAATACAGAGTGGCTAAGCAAAGAAGAATTTTTAGAGCTTACAAAGGAAATTGAATGATACCTTATGGCAAACAAGAAATTTTAAAAGAAGATATTGATAGCGTAGTAGAAGTATTACAATCCCCATTGATTACTCAAGGACCAAAAGCCATAGAATTTGAAGAAAAAATAGCCACAAAAGTTGATGCTAAATATGCCGTAAGTTTTAATAGTGCTACTTCTGCTTTGCATTGTGCGGTATTGGCACTTGGATTAAGGGAGGGGGAGTGGCTTTGGACGACGCCTATTAGTTTTGTGGCTTCAAGTAATTGTGGGCTTTATTGTGGTGCAAAGGTGGATTTTGTAGATATTGATAAAAAAACCTATAATTTAAGTGTGGAGTTATTAGAAGAAAAGCTCAAAAGAACCAAAAAGCATAAATTGCCAAAAGTATTAGTTGCAGTGCATTTTGGGGGACAAAGTTGTGATATGGAGAAGATTTGGGAGCTTTCTAAAAAATATGGGTTTAAGGTGATTGAAGATGCTTCACATGCTTTGGGGGGGAAATACCGCACTTACCCCATAGGGAATTGTAAGTTTAGCGATATTACGATTTTTAGTTTTCATCCTGTGAAAATTATCACAACAGCAGAAGGGGGAGTGGCAACGACAAACAATCCCAAATATGCAAAGAAAATGCAAATGCTAAAAAGCCATGGAATCACAAAAGAAGTCATAGATTTTGAAAACAAAAAAAAGCCAAGCCCATGGTATTATGAACAGCAGATTTTGGGTTATAATTATCGTTTGAGTGAATTGCATGCAGCTTTGGGAATCTCTCAGCTTAAGAGGTTGGATTCTTATATTCAAAGGCGTAATGAGTTAGCCAAGATTTATTCTAAAAATCTAAAAGATTTGGAGATTACTCTACCTTTTGTAGAAACTTATAATTATAGTGCATTTCATTTGTATGTGATTTTGCTCAATAAAAAGTCTGGCATCAAGCAAAGAGAGCTTTATCAAAAGCTTATTGAAGCGGGGATTGCTCCTCAAGTGCATTATATTCCCATTCATTTGCAACCTTTTTATGCGAGGTTTGGCTTTAAAAAGGGAGATTTCAAAAATGCAGAAAAATATTATAAAAACACCCTAACACTTCCTTTGTATCCGACATTATCACAAGAAGAACAAAACAAAGTCATTGAAGTATTAAGAAGTAATCTTGCATGCAAGTAGATTGTATTTGTATTATTCCTGCGCGTGGAGGTAGCAAAAGAATCCCAAGAAAGAATCTAAAGGATTTTTTGGGAAAACCTATTATTGCTTATAGTATAGAAAATGCAAAAAAAAGCAAAATTTTTTCAAAAATTTATGTTTCTAGTGATGATGAGGAAATTTTGCAAATGGCTAAGGAATTAGGCGTATTGCCCCTCAAGCGTCCAAAATCTCTTAGTGGAGATTTTGTAGGGACAAGGGAAGTGATAATACATTGCATTAAAGAGTTGAATCTCAAAGAGGAATGGGTTTGTTGTCTTTATGCGACAGCGCCGCTTTTGAAGGCTGCACGATTGCAAGAAGCGTTTTTGCAAAGAGATGATTCTTGCTATCTTTTATCAGCGCTAGAGTATAGCTATTCGCCCTTTAGGGCATTTAGGATTGAGGGGGGAAGAAATAAAATGCTTTTTGCAGAGCATTTTATGAAGCGTTCTCAAGATTTAGAGAAAATTTATCATGATGCTGGACAATTTTATTTTGCTAGGGCTAAGATTTGGGAAGAAAGGGAAAATATTTTTGAAGATTCTAAGAGTTTTTTGCTGCCCTCACAAGAAGTGCAAGATATAGATACTTTGCAAGATTGGCATGAGGCAGAGCTGAAGTATCAGCTACTTAAACAGAAAGAGGAATGAAAAGTTGAGGTATATTAGAGAGACGCATGCTTAGGTTTTCCACTTCTGTGAGAGAAAACCAAAGGGATTTTTGCAAAACTTCTTTTTTTAGCGGTAGGATTTGTAGAGTGTGTTCTTGGCGATTTAGCCAAATAATAGGATTGATTGTATCAGATTGGATTAATTCTACTTTTTTTTCAAAGACTTTTTCAATATGGCGGTAATAATCAATGGCTTGTTCGTGATAGTGTGAATCAGGGTCAAAATCATAAAGTCTAATTTTTAATCCAAGTTGTGTTGAAAAATCAAAAACAACCGAAGAGATTTTTTCGGCTTCTTCTAGGTTTTTGGGCAGGATAACTACACTATGAGTAAGGTTTTGTAATGAGGAATTACCAAATTTAAGCAAAGGGATTCCTAAGTCAAAAAGAAAGCCTTTGTGATGGTCAAAAAGAAAATTATCTAGCAAAATTAATCCGATATTTTTGCTATTTTTATCTTTATTGATGATGTTTTTTAGTGAGGTTTCATAAAATTCAATATGCCATGAAATATTTTTTTTATCTAATTGTGGAAGGTTTTTGATTTTTTCAATATCTTCAAAAGATGAGGGGTTAAAAAAGCATAGATGCAATCGTTTGTTTTTGAAATTGTCAAAAAGCCATAGAGTTTGCATAATGTAAGAATCCAAAGAAGCAGATTGCGTAAGATCAAAATAAAAAACAACATCTCTTCCAAAAGGTGTTGGAAATTGCCCGATTTCTTCTTTTATGCGGTGGTAAATGTCCCAAAGGGTTGTTGGGTCCCCAACCAAAAGCAAAGAATCATTTGGAAAAATAGTAGTGGAGTATTTGGGTAAAATCATTTCGTTGTTTCGATAAATAGCGGCGATTTTCCATTTTTTTTGTTTGATAGCTCCTACGCTTCGATAAGCATAAGGACTTCCAAAAGGAACGCTAATTTGCATAATCTCCCCTTGCCCTAATCCAATATATTTGGCGGTGCGTGGGACATTGGGGAATTTTTCAAAAAGTTTTGCACTCAATACATTGTATTCGCATATCATATTTAGCTGTTTGTCTTCTGTAAGTGGCGAAAATTCCCCAAGCATAGTGATTTGAATATTTTTGCTATAAGAGCGGATAATGTTATAAATAATTTCTCTATCTTCTTTTTGGTCTGTAATAATATAACAATCAGTGATTTGTGGGCTTAGAATCTCTTTTAGCTTGCGTGAAGAACAAGGATCAAATTGATAAGTTTCATAGTATTCTGTTTGGTTGGTAGGCAAAAGATTCTTATCTAAGGATACAAAAATATAATAATTTTTATTAAAATATTTATTTGTAATGGTGCTTGCAAATTCTTTTGCTACAATTCCATCTAAAATTAAAAGCACTTTTCGCATCTATAAGCCCTAAATAAAAAATTTTAGAAATGTAACAAAAAAAGGTTGAAAATGGAATTTAATTTACAAAAAAATGATGGAAATGCTAGAGCTGGAATCTTGAGATTAGCACACGGGGAGGTGCAAACTCCAATTTTTATGCCTGTTGGGACACAAGCTTGTGTGAAGGCGTTGGATTTTGCGGATTTACTCGCTTTAGATGCTCCAATTATTTTGGCAAATACCTATCATTTATATTTGCGACCGGGTGCGGAGATTATAGGGGAATTAGGGGGATTGCATAATTTTAGTAAATTTCCTAGAAATTTTTTGACAGATAGCGGCGGATTCCAAGCTTTTAGTTTGAGTGATAATGTAAAAGTTTCTGAAGATGGAATCTTGTTTAAAAGCCATATTGATGGAAGCAAGCACTTTTTTACGCCCAAAAAGGTTTTGGATATTCAATATCATTTAAATAGCGATATTATGATGATTTTAGATGATTTGGTGGGCTTACCAGCAAGCAAAGAGAGAATTAAACAATCCATTAACCGCACGACACAATGGGCAAGAGAGGCAATTTCTTATCATAATTTTAAAAAGATTCAAGCCAAAGAATCTGGAGTAAAACTAACTAATAATATTTTTGCCATCAATCAAGGTGGGACAGATAGGGAATTTAGGGAGGTAAGTGCTAGGGATTTGACTTCTATGGGGGATTTTGATGGGTATGCCATAGGTGGTTTAGCAGTGGGGGAGCCAAATAGCCAAATGTATGAGACATTAGATTTTACCACCCCGCTTTTGCCTAGAGATAAACCGCGTTATTTAATGGGGGTTGGCACACCACAAGATATTGTAGAAGCAATTGCTAGGGGAGTGGATATGTTTGATTGTGTAATGCCAACAAGGAATGCAAGAAATGGGACGATTTTTACTCATTTTGGAAAACTCTCCATTAAATCATCAAGATTCAAGCTGGATACAAATCCCTTAGATTGCAAATGCCATTGCTACACTTGTCAAAATTTCTCAAGAGCCTATTTGCATCATTTATTTAGGGCAGGGGAGATGAGTTATTTTAGATTGGCAAGCATTCATAATCTTGCGTATTATCTTGATTTGGTAAGAGAGGCTAGAGAGGCGATACTGCAAGGAAAATTTATAGAATTTTATAAGAGATTTTATAGCGATTTAGAAAACTAAATTATTTAAAATAAAATTAAAAAATAAAATATTACAATTATAAAAATTCTTTAACCTGAAATATATTTTATATATTATGCTGTGGGGAGGGGCGTTATGCTAGAATGGAGCAATGAATTTAGCGTAAAGAACGCATATTTGGACAATCAGCACAAACAGCTTTTTCAATATGTTGCTGATGCTTATAACCTCACTAAAAATGGTGTAAAAAATAAAGAATCTCTATTACTTCTAATTAACAAAATTTTAGAGTATTCTAAAGAGCATTTTAGAGATGAAGAAAGTTATATGCAACGCATTAATTATCCTTTGTTGAAAAAACACAAAGAATCTCATCAAAAAATGATTGCTACTATCCATAAGATTAGGGCTAATTTGGGGGATAGTCAAAAAGATAGCATAGAAGTTTATAGTTTTTTGAAAAATTGGCTTTTGAAGCATATTTTGCAAGAAGATAAGAAAATCGAAGCATATCGCAGTCGTTTGATTGATATTAATGAAATACCTTATACTCTTGAGCAACAAACGCAGATTCTTGCACAAACTTATAATGTTCAGCAAGAGCAGCAACATATTTATATTTGTCTTTGTCCTTTAAAGGAATTTGAAGTCTGTGATACTCTTCATAAAAGTATGCAAATTAATCAAACTCTTTTGCGATGCAAAACATGCAAACAACCTTTGGTGTTTAAAGATATAAAACTTGATGATGAAAAACATTTTGATGCCTTAGCGAAAAAATATTTTCATTAATATGGAGTATGTATGGTATTTGTTTCAAGAGGATATGAAATTTTTGAAAATGTCTCTAATATCTCGCAGCTTTTGGAAGAACAAAAAGAAGTTTATGGCGAAGAGATAGATTTTTATTTATTGGCTTATGAGACATTCTATAGCAAGCATAATGAAAATCAATTTAAATATGTTCATAACAACAATGTTTTTAATAAAAATTCCAACTATATTGCTAATATTGATATTAAGCAGGTTTATAAAATAGAGATTTGCAGAAAAAAAGATAAAGAAAAAAGCCCTTTTAGTTTTCAACTCATTGAGCAGCAAGATACGCTTTTGAGGGCGAGTTTGGAATGTAGAGGGGGAATTGCTTATTATGAGGGAATGAAGTTTGATATTTATCAAGAGCTTTATAAAACTATGATTTTAGAAGGGTATTTTATTGGGATTAGAGAATACAATAAATTATCTTCCCAAATTGATTTATTTGTCCGCAATATCAAAGAAAACAATCCGACATACCGCGTTTTTTTGGATATTGGGTCTGGTGTTGCAAATCAAGAGGGCAAAAGCGAAGAACTAAAGATTTATCATACAATGCAAGATATAAATTTTAATCATCAAAAAAGTGAAGGATTTATCCCCAAAGTATCTACTAAGGTTGTGCGTAAAGGGGATTTGCTGTTTGATTATATTAAACCAACCAAAGGGCATATTGGGAGGGATTTAAAAGGCAATATTTTGCCTATTGCACCTGTGAGCATTCATGATATTCAAGTGGATTCTAGCATTGTGGCATTAGAGGGGATTTCAAATATTAAATTTCACGCAAGAAAAGATGGATTCCTCAAAGAAATACGCCCTTATTCTTTTATTGTTGATGATGAATTGGATGCTAAGAAGAGAGAAGTAGATAATTCTATAAAGGTGCTTAATATCGATGGTCTTACGCATTCTGATTCTAAGATTCAAGCAGATATTGCTTATATTGGCTCCCATAGAGGAAATATTCAAGCCCAAAAAGTAGTGATTGATGTTTTGGAGAGAGGAGCAGTAGAAGCTAAGGTGGCATATATTAATAGTTCTCTTGGAGGCAAGATTATCGCAGATTATGTTTATATCAAAAATTTACACTCTTATAATGAAATTTATTTTCGTAAATGTTTGGTGGTAGATAATGTAGCAGGGGAGCATAATATTTTTGAGTGTAACCCTGCTAGAATCGCATTTGCCAAAAAGGATAGAGTGGAATATATGATGCTAGAAAAACAATTGCAGACAAAAATTAAGCATTTACGAAAAAGAATGGATGAAATTTATACTTATTTGCTAATTTCACAAGGCAAAGTGCATAAGATTTTGCAAGATAATTCTATTGAGCAACTTCCTAAGAATCTCCGAAGTGTTGTTGAGCAGTATGAAAAATCTTTGAATACTTATCAAAAACTTCTATTAGAATATAGCGATATTGTCAATCTTAATTATGCTAACAAAACGCGATTAAAAAGTATTGATGAAATGGCTTTGGGGGCTAGGATTATCATTCGTGGTAATTTCCCAAATGGAGAATCTCTTATTAGATTTAATCTTTATGAGGGTAATAGTGTGCAAAAAACGCTAAAAGCAACTTTAAATCAACAGAATCTGTATCGTTTGTTTGAGGTTGCTAGTAAAGATGGTCGCTTTAGAGTTGCAAACTCATCTGAGTACAATCCAAAATATTGCGATTGGATTTCGGAGTTTTTTCCTAGAGAAAATGAGAAGAATAGTTTTTGAGTGAACTAAAGTCATAAGCGCATTAGGCTTTGGTTTCAAAAATTAAGCTCTCTTTGGAGAGGATTTGTTCGCTAAAATTTTGAATCGCCTCATTGAGATGTTTATTGGTAGTTTCTAAATCATTTTTTTCTTGTTTGATTCTTTGCATTTCGTTAGAAAAATATTTTTGCAGTGCTTCTTTTTCTTTTGGGGAGAGAGATTCAAGATTGCCATTTTGTTTGATTTTGGCTAAAAGCGCCATTGCCTCTTGTTTGGAAATTTCTTCTAAAACTCTTTGTTTGGGAGTTTTGATTTCTTGTGTTGGATTAAGGTTTTCTAGGGGATTGACTTGGGAATTTAAAATTTCTTTGATAGCTGTATAAAGGCTACCTTCTGTGTTTTTGAGGTGTTCTTTGAGGGTTACTTTACCATTTAAATCCATATCTGCACTAATTAGCCCATCAAGCAAATCATCAAGGGTTTTGGTTTGTTGGTTGGTAGGTGGCTTGGCAATGTAGCTCTCCACTCCATAAATGTTGATTGAATCTCCATAAATAGTGTTTTTTTCTGCCGTTAAAAAGGTGTAATCATCTTTGATGAGGGCATTTTCTTGTGGAGAGAATTTTCCATCTTTATTTAAGTCTGCATTGAAAGCTCCCATATTGTAAGCAATTTCGCCATACCAGCCACTGACATAGGATTCTGCTTTGCCACTCAGACGTAAAATGCCATCATTGCGGGTATAAAAATCGCTTTTGTCAAACTTTTCTTGTAATCTTTGGATATTTTCTTTGGAAAGTAGAGCTTGGACTTTGTCGCCACTGATGCCATCTTCAAACATTACAAGCTGATAGCTAGAATCATTGGTGAGTTTATTTTTGATAGAAATTTTGGTGGAATCTTGTGGGGATTCTTGGTTTGGCTTGAGGCTTTGTATTTCCTCTTGGGCTAGGGCAGATTCTTTGTGGTTGTTGGCTGCGAAGTAGATTTTTCTAAAGAGGATTTTATCGGCATTGCGGATAAGCATTTTGCACTCCTATAATCCTTTATTTTGGGAAGCATACAACTGCACCTAGTTTCATTTTGACGCATCTTGGTTGGCTAGGGTAGATAATTTTTGAAGTTTCTAAGTGTGTTTGATGATTAGATAATGTGGATTTGGTTGTTTTATTTGTGATTTGGGTGGCATTTAAAAGGTTTGCTAATAATAAAATTGTAAAAAATATTGCTTTCATAATTTATTCCTTAAATATAATATTGATTCTTATTTTATGCAAAAATTACTTAAGGTAATTTAAAATTAATTTGAGCAGTTTTAATCAACCAAAAGGGTGCAAAACAATGCGTTTATCTCAAGATTATCGCAGTAAAAAGGCGTATGTGTCTTTGGATTGTGCTTGATGGTGTGGAGAGATTAGAAAATAGGGAAATAGAGATAATACGCTAAAATACAGGTGGAATTTTGCACTTTGGATTGTTTAATAATTTCAAGCAGTATGAAAGCCTATTAATGTTGGTTTGTAGAGATTTTATTTTTTGTAAATTTTTATTTTGGGTTTGGCAAGTGTTGGTTTGAATGGGTAGAATCTGCAAAATAGCTAGGGCTTGGCAAATGCTACGCTTTAAGATGTGTTTGCAAAATGGGACAAATCAAGGAGAAAGCTAGATTGAATCTAGCTTTTGGAGTGAATGAAATTTTTAAATTTAAGAAGATTGATGCCAAAGTCAAAAGACTTTAGCAATGATAGCCTTAAAAATCTAGTTTGTAGTTAATCCAGAAGTTTCTGCCCTCAGTGTAGTCTTGGAATCTGTTTGCATAGCTTGTGCCTCTGCTACCCTCATAACGATAAGGTTCAAAGAAATCTTTATCTAATAAGTTGTTGATTACAAAGTTGATTGTAGAATTTTTTGTCATTTTGTAACTAAATCCTAAATCCAAAATATAGAAATCTTTATATTTCATCATACCCGGAATCGCTCTTCCACCACCACCTTTGCTTTGTGCTAGAGTATCATAACGCCCTGTGGCTTTTAAGAATGAACTAAATTTACCCTTAGTGTAGTTGAGTTTGACAACTGCGATATGGCGTGGGAGATTGGTATAGCGAGTTCCTCCCCATGGATTTGTGTAATCTCCAGATTTGTCGTGTTTTTCCATATAAGTATAAGATACATTAGCGCTAAATCCATTCCAAGTGGCTGTATCCATTCCTACTTCAACGCCCCTTGCTCTATCTTTTCCACGATTTACGACAAGAGAACAACCATCAGTCCCTCCACTACAAATTTGTCCATTTGGCATAGATTCTCCATCGGCATAAGGATCTTGGTCTATGGAGTTTTTAAAGTCAGTTTGGAAAGCAGTAATGCTAAGATTTCCATAATCCCAAACATCAAAAATTGCTCCTATTTCGTAGTTGGTGCTTGTTTCGGGATTGAGTTTGGAATTCCCATGAATATCCCCACCATCTACACGATATACTCCATCGCCTAGTTGTTTTGCTTGAGGTGTTTTGTAACCTTTTGCAACACCGCCTTTTAGGGTAACCCAGTCTGTTAGGTGATAGACTAAATAGCCTCTAGGGATAAATTCCCCTTCAAATAAATCGCTATAAGTATAACGCAAACCTCCTGTTAGGATTAGATTCTCTGTGATAGAGTATTCAGCTTCTGCATAAGGGGCGATAATATTTTGGTCTAAAGTTTGTCCCATATGGATATTGGTTGCTGCTGTGCCACTATCGTTTCTGAATCCTTCCCATTGGTATTGTGCTCCTGTTGTTAGCATCACGCTTCCTAGAGTGTTGAAGTCAAAGGGCATCACAGCTTTACTCTCCACCACATAAACAGTGCTTTCATTAGCTACTGGTGTGCCTGATTTGCTTGTTTGGTCGGTGTATTGGTATTGGGCATAAGTGTTTGTTGTCCCCCAAGTGTAGTAACCATCGTGATTTAACACAAGCCCATTGCGATTATATGAGGAAGTAGAACGCACTTGTCTTCCGCTTGTATTCATTGTATCGGAGTATTGATAATAGTGTTCGCCATCTAAGTAAAGATTGTTTTGATCATTGATTTTCCAATTGAGTCTTGCACCTACATTGCCAATTTTGTATTCCCCGGGGCTATGGCTTGCATATTGATTAGTTAGGGTTTTGTCTGGCCATTTTAGGTTACTATGGTCTTTGCCATAATATTTTCCTCTTAAAGCAAGAGAGAGTTTATCTTTGATGAGTGGAAAAGCCATGTAGCCTGTAACGCCTCTCCCATGTCCATAAAGATTATAGTGTTGTTGGGCTTGAGTCTCAATAGATATTGAACCGGTGAATTTATCTGGATTTTTCTTTGTGATGATATTGACAACCCCACCGATTGCATCGCCACCATAAAGTGTAGAAGCAGGTCCTTTGATAACCTCGATTCTTTCAATCATTGAAATAGGTGGTAAATAGCTATTATCTACTCCGCTAAATCCGTTTTCGTGGAATCCATTAACAGTATTTTGACGCTTTCCATCAACAAGCACAAGTGTGTATCCTGTCCCAAACCCACGAATGGTAAAATCATAAGTTCCTGTTTTGCCTTTTGTAATATTTACGCCGGGAATATCGCTAATTGCATCAGCAATATCTTGCACTGGGCGGCTCTCTAACTCTTCTTTGGTAATCACTGAAATACTAGCAGGAGCGTCCTTGACATCTTGAGCAAAACCGCTGGCACTCACGACAGAAGTATCAAGCAGGTATTGTTCAGCTGCGTTGGCATAGATTCCACTCCACATTAAAGATAGAGCTACAGAAACATAGCTAATGTTCTTTTTGACTTTCATTCTAAAATCCTTTTGATAATAAAAATAATAATAAGATTGAATTCTATTTACTATTTGTTTAAAAATAAATAAAAATAATAATGAATATTATTTATTTTATGCGAAATGTTACAAAGATGTTTTTACCCATTGTTTTTATTGGATTGAATTTGAAATGTTGGTAGAATCTTTAAACTCACTTGAGAAGTTATAGTTGTCTTTTTAAGTTCATTTTTGAGAAAATAATAAAAATTACTTGGAGAAAAAATGAGAAGAGGCATAAGAATTTTATTGTTTTTGTGCTGTTTTGCATTGAGTGGTTATGCAGAGAGTTTGAAGTTTTTGGTTGAAAATATCAAAAACAACCCTCTTTTAAATGCCAAAATTTATCAAAAACAATCTTTACACGAAGAAAAAAAGGGGCTTTATGCCCTTTATCTTCCCAAAGTGGAAGTGGGCTATGCTTATCAAAATACACATAATCCAGATATTTTTTATCCTGCAAATGTTAATGGTCCCTTTGTGGAGGCAACTTGGCTTTTGTTTGATGGATTAAAAAGGGAGGGAAAATTAAAAGCACAAAATGATAGAATCAAGTCCTCTGAATTTGCAATACAAAGCACACAACAACAATTGATTTTGCAAGTTATTCAAAAGTATTTTGGTGCTCTTAGTTTGCAGTCGCGAAAAAAAGCAGTTTTGAGGCAGCAAGAGGAATTACAACAAAGTATTGCAAAATATGAAACGCTTTATCATTCAGGGCTTGCAACCCAAGATACCCTAGAAGCTATCAAAGCACAATATGCACAAAATTCTTATCAAATAGAAAATATAGAACTTGCTTTAGAATCTTATAAAGAGCAACTAAGCTTATTAAGCGGGATAGAAAATCCTAGTTTGGAAGAATACACCAAAATAAAAGAAATAGATTTGCAAACCAAGCCAAAAGATAGGGCGGATTTGCAGGCACAATTTCATTATGTAAAGAGTTTGGAGAGTGTGCCTATGCAACATTCTTATTTGCCAACTATTGCTTTAAGTAATCGTTATATGCACTATGAATACCATGATAGGAATATCCCAACGCTCCCCTTTCCCTTTTCTATAGATAACCCTAAATATCAAAATATTTTTGGGATTAGCATATCTTTGACTTTGTTTGATACTTTTGCTACATATAGGGCTAAGGAAGCCGCACATTTACAAGCTTTGGCGGCAAATTTTGAATACTCTTATCAAAAAGATTCTCAAAGACGCGAACAAATTATCGCAAAAAATGCCCTAAACACAGCAAAAGAAAAAATCAAATGGGCAGATTCTGCCCTGACTTCTGCATCCATTGCCTATGCCTATGCCAAAGATAAATTTAATGCACAACTCATTGATTACACACAATATTTGGGGGCATTAACGACTTTTTTTGAGGCTCAATCCTTTTATGATGAATCTCTTTTTGAATATGAGATTAAAAAAGCAGAATTTTTATACAATAATGGAGAGAATTTGGAGGAGTTTTTGTGAGAAAGATAGCTAAAAGCCTAATGGCTTTGTGTATTTTTGGTGTTTCTCTTTTTGGGGAGGGAATCTATGCTACTTTTAGTATCAAAGCAGTGCAAAGTGCGACTTTGAGCCTTGCAAGTAGTGGAGTGGTAGAATCTGTTTTTGTAGAAATTGGAGACAATGTCAAAAAGGGTCAAAAGCTTTTAGAATTGAAAGCAAAAGATTTGCAAGAAAATGTAAAGATTGCTTTAGCGACTTTAGAGAGTACCAAAGCAGAACATTCATTTTTGGAGGCACAATACCAACGCTATAAACATTCTCAAAATGTTATTGATAAAAATACTTTTGAAAAAATCCAAACTCAATATCAATCTAGTGTTTTTGGACTTAAAAAAGCTAAGGCTCATTATCAATTACAAAAAGAGCTTTTGGATAAAACTATTTTGTATGCCCCTTTTAATGGAGTGATTGTAGATAAATTTGTCGAGGTTGGTGATGGGGTGGGGGCGATTTCAAGTAGGCTTTTTGTGCTAGAATCTAAGCAAAAAAAGGCAATTATTGAGTTTGATTCGCAGTATTTTAATCAGGTAAAAGTGGGGGATAAGTTTTTGTATAAGATTCAAAATCAAGAACAAAAAATCCCTCTTGTTTTGACAAAGATTTATCCAAGTATTGATAAGGATACCAAAAAAGCAAAGGCAGAAGCGGTTTTTGAAAATATTGATTTACCTTCTGGAATCTTTGGAGATGGCTTGATTGTGAGGGAATAATGTCTAAAATTGCAATTTCTCGCCCCATTGCCACTTTGATGTTTGTTTTGGCATTAGTGTTTTTTGGAATAGATGCTTTGAAGCGGTTAAGTGTATCTTTGTATCCTAATGTTGATATTCCAATTATTACCATTACTACTTTTTATCCGGGGGCAAATCCAGAAATTGTCGAAAGCAAAGTGACAGAAAAGATTGAAGAAGCTATTAGTGGGATTGATGCGTTAAAGAAAATCACTTCTACAAGCAGTCAAAATGTCAGTGTGGTGGTAGCGGAGTTTGAATTAGAAAAGTCTATTGAAATTGCTGCAAATGATGTTAGAGATAAGGTTTCTACAATTAGTTTTGGGAGTGAAGTAAAATCTCCCATTATTGAAAAATTTGATGTAGGCGGAACTCCTATAATTTCTCTTTTTGTATCTTCTAAAACTCCAATATCTAGCACCAAAGAGCTTTTGGAGTTAAATACACACACAGATTTAAATATTAAACCATTATTGCAAAGAATTGCTGGGGTTGGAAAGGTAAATTTGGTAGGGTTTTTAGAGAGGGAAATACGAATCTTGCCTAATCCTACTATGCTGAGTAAATACAATCTTAGTTATTTAGATGTAGCTCAAGCCATAAAAGCACAAAATATAGAAATCGATGGCGGAAGGATTATAGATTCTAAACAAGAATGGACAATCCTAACCAAAGCAGATGCAGAAAATATACAAGAATTAGGGGATTTGCTGATAGCCAAAGGTGTTAAATTGAGCGATATTGCTGTGATTGAAGATACTATGCAAGAGCAAAGAAGTTTTTCTTATTTGCATTCTAAAGATATTCAAAGTGGGGGAATTTTACTAGAGATTCAAAAGATTACTGGTGCAAATGAAATAGAAATTACAAAAGCCATTAAGGAAATTATGCCCTATTTGGAGCAAATTAGCCCAAAATATCATCTTACACTTTTGCGCGATACGACAACTTATATTCAAGATACGATTGATGCAGTGGAATTTGATTTGATTTTGGGTGCGTTTTTGGCTGTTTTTGTGGTGTTTTTCTTTTTGCGGAATGTTTCGATTACTTTGGTTTCTAGCCTTAGTATCCCAGCTTCTATTATGGGGGCTTTTGCTTTTATGTATATTTTTGGTATGACTTTGAATCTTGCTACAATGATTGCTATTACCCTAGCTATTGGGATTATTATTGATGATGCTATTGTGGTGATTGAAAATATTTATAAAAAACTTGAAATGGGAATCTCAATGAGAGAGGCTGCATTAATGGGGGTGCAAGAGATTGGTTTTGCACTCATTGCAATTTCTGCAATGCTTTTATCTGTGTTTATTCCGATTGCAAATATGAGTGGAATTACAGGGAGATTCTTCGTATCATTTGGATTGACACTTGCTGCTTCGATTATTATTTCTTATTTTGTGGTAATTACTTTCATTCCGATGCTAAGCTCTAGAATCGCCCAAAGAAAACAAAGTAATTTTTACCTGCAAACAGAAAAATATTTTAAGGGTTTAGAATCTTTTTATGTGCGTATTTTGGAGTGGGTATTAGCCCATAGAGTTTTTGTGGTTATTTCTATTTTGGGCATTTTTGTTGCTTCTTTATTGCTTGTTATGCGTCTTGGGGTAGAATTTTTGCCCTCTGAGGATAAGGCAGAATTTGATATTAAGCTTACAGCCAAACCCGGAATCTCATTGGAAGAAATGCAATACCAAACATTGGCGATTCAAGAGAGGTTAAATCAAGAAAGCGAAGTGGAGTATAGTTTGCTGAATATTGGCTATACTTCTGAACAAAAAGTGTATGAAGGTAAGATATATGTGAGATTATCCCCTTATGATAAAAGAGAGAGGAGTTTGCAAGAAATTATAGAATTTTTGAGAGAGGTTTATAAGCCTTATGCGGAGAAATTTGGTTTAGAGATTGCATTGATTGAGATTCCACAAATTAGTTTGGGAGAAGATGACTCGCCTTTGCAATTAGCACTTTATGCGTTGGATAATGACGCATTGCAAAAAAGCGTGGAGAGAATCATAGACTTTATGGAACAAAGCGGAAAATTCCGAGATATTCATACCAACATTAAACCACCAACCCCGCAACTTAGGTTAAGCATTAATCGAGCATTAGCAAATCAATATGGATTAAGTGCGCAAGAAATCGCTCTTGCTATTAATAGTGCTTTTAGCGGAATGCAAGAAATCTCGTATTATAGGGAAAATGGAAGAGAGTATGATATTGTTTTATTGACGCCACAAAGAAGAAGTATCGAGGATTTAAAGAAGCTTACATTGCGTAATGCAAGGGGCGAAAATGTGTTTTTAGAAGGAATGGTTGAGATAAAAGAGATTGATGCTGTAACTTCTATTAGGCATTATGATAGGCAAAAAAGCGTAATGGTATATGCTAACTTGACAAATGGTGTAAGCTTGGGCGAGGCTACGAATCTTTTGGAAAGCAATCGAGATTCTTGGCTTGGTGAAAGTGTGCATTATAAAATAGAAGGCTATGCTAAATATATGCAAGAAACGAATGCGGCTTTTGTTACTGCGATGATAATGGCATTTGTGTTGATTTATTTTATTTTAGCAGCACTCTATGAATCTTTAATACAGCCTTTTATTATTATGGTTGCATTGCCTTTGAGCTTTACAGGGGCTTTTTTGGCATTGTTTTTGAGTGGTGAATCTCTAAGTCTTTTTAGCATTATGGGGCTAATGCTTTTAATGGGACTAGTAGGCAAAAATGCTACATTGATTATTGATGTGGCTAATGCAAAAAGGCAAGAGGGGATAGAACTAAAAAGGGCTATTTTGGAGGCTGGAGAATCTCGGTTACGCCCCATTTTGATGACAACTATTGCAATGATTTTTGGAATGCTGCCTTTGGCATTAGCAGGGGGAGCAGGCAGTGGGATAAAATCCCCTATGGGAATTGCGATGATAGGGGGATTGCTGGTTTCTATGATTCTTAGCCTGCTTATTGTGCCGGCATTTTATAGCCTTTTGGCATCCATAGATGATAAAATGAGAAGTTATTATCAATGAAAATTTATAAAATGAAATTTTTTAAGGAATCTTTTTTGGATTCATAGTATAATATAACTAGAATTTATAAATAAGGAGGATCATATGAATCCTATTTCAGGTAGTACTTATTATGGGTATGATGCATTTTCAAATGCTCAAAGCGGGATTGATGCAAATATGCGTAGCGCGACTTTGGAGACTTCTAATACAGATATTGCACAAAGCACGGTAAATACTATGAATGCACAAAATGGTGTGGAGGCAAATGCACAAACAATTCAAACTGCAGATTCAATGATGCAAAGTGCATTAGATATTCTTGCTTAATCTCTCTTTTGGAAGTTTTTAAAAACTTCCGCATTAATTACTGCAAATTTTTATAGACTTATGCTACAATTTTTCTTATTTTAATCCTTAAACAAAAGGTATAAAATGGTTGATTATGGTATTAATTATTGGGCAAATGATGATTTTATCATTGAAGATGGCAAGGTTAAGGTTAATTTTTGCAACAAACCTGCTTTGATTGATATAGTCAAGCAAGTGCGAGAAGAAGGTTATCGCGGTCCTTTGCTTGTTCGTTTTCCGCATTTGATTAAAAAGCAGGTTGAAAAGATTTTTTCTCATTTTGAAAATTCGATTAAAGAATATCATTATAAAGGCAAGTTTAAAGCGGTTTTTCCTATCAAAGTCAATCATTTTCCTAATTTTATTTTGCCTCTTATGGAGCAAACACAGAATCGTTGCTATGGGCTAGAAGCTGGGAGTAAATCAGAGCTTATCATTGCTATGGCTTATACTAATGAAAATGCTCCCATTACGGTAAATGGCTTTAAAGATAAAGAAATGATTTCTTTGGGATTTATTGCTGCAAAAATGGGGCATGATATTACTCTAACCATTGAAGGTTTAAATGAATTAGAAACGATTATAGAAGTTTCAAAGTCTATGGGCAAACCTTATCCAAATATCGGATTGCGAATCCGTCTTCATAGCACAGGCGTTGGAATCTGGGCAAAGAGTGGCGGGATTAATTCTAAGTTTGGTTTAACTGCAACAGAGCTTGTAGAGGCGATTTATTTGCTTAAGAAAAACAAGCTTTTGGATAAATTTACAATGATTCATTTTCATATTGGTAGCCAAATTAGCGATATTGCACCGCTTAAAAAGGCATTAAGGGAAGCAGGAAATATTTATGCAGAATTGCGTAAAATGGGTGCAAAGAATCTCAATAATGTCAATATTGGTGGTGGTTTGGCAGTCGAATACACGCAGCATGAAGCTCATCAAAATCGCAATTATACCTTGGGAGAATTTAGTGGCAATGTTATTTTTACCCTCAAAGAAATTGCCAAAAACAAAAAAGAGCCAGAGCCAAATATTTTTATTGAATCAGGGCGTTATGTTTCTGCAAATCATGCGGTTTTGATTAGTCCTGTTTTGGAATTGTTTTCACAAGAATATGATGAAAAGGCGTTGCATTTAAAGGAAAAAAATCCGCCGCTTGTGGAGGAGCTTTTGGATTTGTATAACACCATTGATGAGCGTTCAGCTATTGAATATTTGCATGATAGCTTAGAGCATATGGAATCGCTTTTAACACTTTTTGATTTGGGGTATATTGATTTGCAAGATAGAAGCAATACAGAAGTTTTGGTGCATTTAATTATTAAAAAAGTGATTAAGATTTTAAAGCATAAAAATCATAGTGATATTATTCGGATTCAAGAGCAGGTGCAAGAGCGATATTTGCTAAATTGTAGCTTTTTTCAGAGTTTGCCAGATTATTGGGGGTTAAAACAGAATTTTCCTGTCATTCCTCTTGATAGATTAAATAAAAGACCTACAAGAAGTGCGAGTTTATGGGATATTACTTGTGATAGTGATGGTGAAATCGCATTTGATAAAAATTATCCTTTGTTTTTGCATGATATTGATGTGAATAGTGAAGAATACTTTTTGGGATTCTTTTTGGTTGGTGCATACCAAGAGGTTTTGGGAATGCGTCATAATTTATTTACGCACCCAACTGAATTGAGTGTTGTTTTTAATCAAGAAGAGGGGAGTTTTGAGATTGAGAATCTTTTAGAAGCACAAACGATTTTAGATGTATTAGATGATTTGGATTTTGATACCAAAGAGATTGAAAGGCGACTAAAACAGAAGCTTGATGAGAGTGAAGAGATTCCTCAAGATGAGAAAAAGGAGGTTTTGGGGCAACTTTATGTGATGTTAAGCGAAAATGGTTATTTACGCACAGTCTTTAAAAGTCAAGGGGAAGTTTAATTTGAGTTATGCTAATAGCCTTTTTGGGATGATTAAAGAGGATTTTGGCGTTATTTTGCAAAAAGATCCAGCCATTAATTCTAAAATTGAATTATTCTTTAATTATCCGGGCTTGATTGCTTTGGTGCATTATCGAATAGCACACAAGTTGCACTTAAAAGGTTTTAGGGTTTTAGCAAGAATCTTAATGGGATTCACGCAATGGATTACAAATATCGATATTCACCCAGCTTGTAAAATCGGGCATAGAGTTTTTATTGACCATGGGATTGGAGTTGTGATTGGGGAGACTGCAGAAGTTGGCAATGAAGTAACAATTTATCAAGGTGTGAGTTTGGGCGGAGTGAGCTTGGAGAAAACCAAACGCCATCCAACCATAGAAGATAATGTCATCATCGGAGCAGGAGCAAAAATTTTGGGCAATATCACTATTGGGGCAAATTCTAAAATCGGAGCAAATTCTGTCGTAATTGCTTCTGTTCCGCCAAATTCTACTGCTGTTGGTATTCCAGCAAGGACAATCATCAAGGGCAAAAGCAATGATTTAAACAAGATTCCAGATATTCAATTGCAGCTTTTTACATATTTGCAAAAACGTTTAGAATTATTAGAATCGCAAATTCCTCATTCTGAAGAATTGCAAGCAAGTATAGAAAAACTCAATCTTATATATTATGAATTTCTAAAGTCAAGAAGAGAATAAAATGATTATTTTTTTAAAAGATTTAAAATTAAAAAACTTATTTTTTTAAAGAGGCTTTGCTTGGAGTGTATCATAAGGTATCTTGCGACATCTTTACGCCCAAACATAATAGCAAAAGAAAAAGGAGTCATTCCTAAGCCATTATTTTCATCAATATTTGCACCATTGCTTACTAATAATTTTGCCATATCCAGATATCCTTTAAAGCAAACTCCAGCTAATGGGGTTTGTCCTCTATCATTTTTTTCATCCACTTTAGCGCCTTTTTCAAGCAACATTTTAGCAGTTTCTAAAGAATTATTATAAGCTGCTAACATAAGTAGAGTATCACCTCTATGTGTTTTTAGATTAACATTTAATCCAGCTTCTATCATAATCCTTAGATTTTCAAATTCATTATTTCTAGCAAAATTAAAAGCCATATTGCAAAGCTCTCCAAATCGTTTTTCTTCTTCTAAAGAAATTTCATTCATCATTTTATCCTTGTTTATCTATTAGTCAATCTAAAAATTGATTTTTAATAGCTATGATTTTAGAGTGAGAATTCTCACTCTAAAAGTTATTTACTCAACGCTTTTTTAACACCCTCTGCATATTCTTTGCTAATTTTTTCAAAATGCATTAGAGCTTTGTCTATGATTTTTTGTTCAACACCTTCCATTGATGAGGCAATATTATTAAAGAGTTGTTCTTTTTGAGAATCATTCATTATGTCAAATAGGGCTTTTGGTTGGGTGTAAAAATCATTATCCAATGGCGCATATCGTTGTGCTGCAGCTTCTAAATTCAAATCTGGTTCCAAATAATTTTTATCTTCTTTTGGGCTATCATCATAGCTATTTGGTTCATAGTAAGCTGATTTGTTTTTATACTCATCAAAATTCATAGCTCCAGCAACATTATAGGTATTAACCTCACTTCTTGCTCTATTAATAGGCAAGAGATGATAGTTAGTTCCTACTCTATATCGGTGCGCATCAGGATAGCTAAAGATTCTGCCTTGGAGCATTTTATCAGGACTAAAGCCAATTCCAGGCACGATATTGCTTGGGCTAAAGGCGGCTTGTTCTACTTCGTTAAAGTAATTTTGTGGATTTTTATTAAGAATCATTTCTCCAATATCCATCAAAGGCACGATGCTATGGGGCCATACTTTTGTCAAATCAAAGGGATTGAATCCTAATTTATCCACTTCATTTTCAGGCAAAATCTGCACTTGGAATGTCCATTTAGGGAAATCCCCTTTTTCGATACTATTATATAAATCTCTTTGGTGAGATTCTCTATCTTTGGCAATAATTTCTTCAGCTTCTTTGTTGGTTAAATTTTTAATGCCTTGTTGAGTTTTAAAATGGAATTTTACCCAAAACCTTTCTCCTTTATCGTTGATGAGACTATAAGTATGGCTTCCAAAGCCGTGCATATGTCGATAACTTGCTGGAATTCCCCTATCACTCATTAAAATTGTAATTTGGTGTAAGGCTTCAGGACATAATGTCCAAAAATCCCAGGCTGCATTTGCGTTTCTTAAATTTGTTCTTGGATCTCTTTTTTGGGTGTGGATAAAATCAGGAAATTTGTAAGGATCTCTTATAAAGAAAGTTGGCGTGTTGTTTCCAACTAAATCCCAATTGCCTTCTTTGGTGTAAAACTTAATTGCAAAACCTCTTACATCTCTTTCTGCATCAGCTGCACCGGATTCTCCAGCTACAGTTGAAAATCTCAAGAAAAGTGGAGTAACTTCTCCTTTTTGCAAAACTTTAGCCTTAGTAAATTGTGAAATATCAGCTGTGATTTTTAATTCTCCATAAGCACCGCTTCCTTTGGCATGCACTACTCTTTCAGGTATCCTTTCTCTATTTTGATGAGCAAGTTTTTCAAGTAGGATATAGTCTTGTAATAGTAAAGGTCCTTTTGGTCCAGCAGAAAGTGAATTTTGATTGTCTGCTACTATATTTCCAAAGTCATTTGTAAGTTTTTTCATAAAGATTACCTATCCTTTAAATAAAATTTATTAACAAGGAAATAATATCTTATATAAAATAAAAATAATATTAAATAATAA
>JFBN01307401.1_pt2 | contig 159758 bp, 185 predicted proteins | sample 768741 | NCBI WGS metagenome assembly JFBN01 (sample SAMN01983846, study PRJNA193217) | chicken gut metagenome | biome: terrestrial biome; isolation source: ceca of Broiler chicken | host: Gallus gallus | place: United Kingdom: England | collected 2010-09-07
ACTATTATACTGCTTTGAGAAATTAACTAGCACAAAAAGCTTAATTAAGATTAGATTATCTTAAATGAATATAGAGTATTGTACTGCTATGAACTTTGTATTTTATCAGCATAGTAAATTAATTTTATATTGTAGTTATTTTTATTTTAGCGCAAGACTTCTTTCTGTGCTATTTATTATGATGATTTGCTAAAAAGTTTTCTAATCGTTCCAGTGAACTGTTTATTATTTGCTCTTCTGGAAAATTGTATTCTTCTAAAAGCTTCAAAGCATAATCGAATTTGCCGACGACTGGATGGTAATGTGCATCAGAGCCGACGCTCAGTAATGTACCGTATTTTTTAGCGGCCAAAATAATTTCCCGGCATATCGGTTCACTGCCTGGTCTGGCGGCTGGAGAACTGTTGTTTATTTCTAAAGCTTTGTTGTTAGCTTTAGCCAATCGGGCTAATTTATCAATATCTACAGGGTAAATTGGGTTATCAGGATGTCCTATGATATCTATATACGGATTTTGCAGGGTTTTTTCCATCATTTGGGTTATTTGTTCTTTAGTAGCATTTGGTGCCAAACATTCTTTATGACAGCTGACAATGACAATATCAAGTTTTTTGAGCTGTTCATCCGTAAAATCCAATGTAGCGTCTAAGTCCATAAAATTAGCTTCTGCGCCGCGAAAAACTTTTATACCGTACATTTGAGTCGGTATATCTCTATACGTATTGAAATAAGCATAATTTACACTGCCGGGATAACCGGGTCCGTGTTCTGTCAGCCCAATGCCGTTAAGACCTTTGTCGGCAGCAGCTTTTATATCTTCCGTTACTGTACTGAAAGCATGGCGGCAAAGCAATGTGTGTGTATGAGTATCTACTGTAATTTTCATATGTTCACCTTATTGGTTAGTCTTCGTCGTGTTTTACTCTTTTTGCCCAGAGTGTAGGAACGATTAATATTGTCATAATAGCAACGGAAGCAATCCAGAAAGTAGTGATTGTACCGAAATGATAAGTTGTTACGCCGTTTACGACAACTTTGGCGGAATCCATCAGAAAGCCGTTTACTAAGTCCTGTGCAGCACTGCCGCCGTAAGCAAGAAGACCGATTACACCCATAGCGGCACCGGTGGCTTTACGAGGGCAAAGGTCAACAGCTAAAAGTCCGCCGACGAAACATAAGATAACGCCGAGACCAAAGCCGAAAATGGATACGAATAAAGCGGTAAGATAATAAGAGTTGGCAGGAACATAGCAGATGCCGACAAGGCCAATGAGCATCATTACGCCGAATACGATAGTTGTTACAGAATGACGGGATTTGAAAATTTTATCAGAAATAAAACCGGATAAGAAGGAACCGACACCGCCTAAAATCGGAGAAAGGGCCATAATGGAACCGGCTGTTATAAGGTCAAAACCTTTAGCTTCCTGAAGGAAAATAACGCCCCAGCTGCTGATGGAATAACGGGAAATACCAAGGCAGATAGCAGCTGCTGCTAAAAGCCATACATAAGGATTTTTGATTACCATTAATTGAGCTTCTTTAGTGGAAACTTTCTGTTCAGCTTTTTCTTGGCTGGTTTCGCCTTCAAATTCGTTGGCGCTAGGCAGGCCATATGTTTCAGGACGGTCTTTCATAAAGCGATACATAATGAAGGCTAAGACGATGCAGGCAACACCCGGCATAAAGAAGGCTGCATGCCAGCCGAAAGCCAGGATAATCATAGCAGTACCGAGATACGTGGCCGCTTCACCTACATAGTGAGCAATACTGAATACACCATAGTACGTAGCCAGCTGGCTTTTAGAAAACCATTGAGAAAGTGAGGTGATACATGGTGCTGAACCCATTGACTGGAAAACACCGTTTACAAACCATAAAGCTACGAAAATATACCAGGCATCAGAAAAACCTAAAATAACATTGACAACGGCTGCGCCGAGAAGTCCCAGCGGCACAATCTTTTTAATATTGCAGTAATCAGCGATAAAACCGTTGGCGCATTTACCTACGGCGATAGCAATCATCATAGCAAAGCCCATTTCGCCGAGCTGAGTGGCGCTAAAACCAGCGTCAAGCATAGGTTTTTTGGCTACGCCTAAAGTCATGCGCATAACATAATACATACCATAGCCTAATATCATGGTGGTTACTAATTGAAGACGGTAAGTATGATACATCTTTTTTACTACATTGGAGTCTTGAATTCTTGGTTTATTGACTCCCGTTAAAAACCATTTTAGCATATTAACACACGCTCCTTGTTTTATATTTTTTTGATAAATTACATGTAATTTGTAAAAAAGTATAGATTTTTTTTATTTTATTTGCTACTATAATAGTGTCATAAATTTATGAAGCATCATCCTTCTGAAATATATTATAGTCAGTTCTAAATTAGTATATCTCTGAAATCTTGTTCTTTTAGTAAGTTTATAGGTGTTTTTACTTCGAAATATTGCTTTTTATTCTATTACTTGTAATTTTCAGAGATTTTATGATGAAGGAGGATAGCTTTTATGCTGCAATATGATTTTAATGAATCATACACTGATATTTTTGAATTAAATTTTGCCCCCTGTTTGTCTTATTTACAAAAAATAACCAGTTTTTCTGAAGAACTGGCAGAATTTCATCGTCATCAGAATGTCGGAGAAATTTTATTTGTAGAGCATGGCATAAATCACTGTACTATTGATAATAACTCATATCGTTTGAAAAAAGGCGACTTAGTTTTGATTAACAGTGATGTTTTGCACAATACCTTAGAAGATGATAATAATACGGTAGCTTATATAATAGGTATAAAAAATTTGCAAATAAAAAACATGGAAAAAAATAAATTGGTTGATGCGGAACAAATGCCTGTAATTTCTACATTAAAGACTTTTCCTAAAATAGCCTATTGCTTTTCTTTATTTGAGGAGCTTACTTTATTGAATGCAAAACGGAATATAAATACAAGCAGTAGTAACAATTATATTTTATGTGCATTATTGGCAATTATATATAATATAAATCAAAAAGAAAAAGCATCGCATCAAAAAGATGATTATAATTTAGGTGTGTATATTAAGGAATATATTGATGAACATTATCTTGATGAAATTAATTTAAAAAGTATGGCGCAAAATTTGCATATCAGTGAGTATTATCTTTCACATACATTTAAAAAATATATAGGATATTCACCTATGCAGTATGTTATTCAGCAAAGAATTAAGGAAGCACAGAATTTACTGCTCAGTACAGATTTAACGATTACAGAGATTGCTTTTCATTGCGGATATAATAATTCCAATTATTTTCAATCGGTATTCAATAATATTGTAGGAATGCCTCCGGGAAAATATCGAAAATCATGGAAGGGAATATAAAAGCGATATGTAAAGACATATCGCTTATTTTTGTGCAAAAAATTTTTGGATAAACTCCATAAAGCGGCGTGAAGCCAGGGACATGGTGTTTTTATTCTGCCAGGCAAGTGCCACGGGGCGTGTCGGTTTTTCTCGGATGGGGCGTATTTGCAGACCTTTTTCCAAACCGTTCAGGACAAGACCGTACATGGCGGAAACGCCCAGTCCTTGGCGAACCATAGCTAAAATGGAATAATCATCATATACTTCGTATTCAATCTGCGGTGATAGATGTAGTTTCTGAAAAGCGTTCATGATTACGCTGTAGTCACCTTCATCAAGTAGGATAAACGGTTCTTTGGCCAGTTGCGCCAGTGAAATCATTTCGTTTTGCGCAAGGGGATGGTTGGGCGGCAGTACGGCGAGCATTTCATCCTCATACAGTACTTCGACATCAATTCCGCTGACGGCGTTGCTGTTTACAAAACCGAAATCGACACTGTTTGTCTGAACCCATTTTTGAATACTCGTATATTCGCCCTGTTTGAGAATAAAGTTGACATTGGGATAGATTTTTTTGAACTGCTTCATTAATTGCGGCAGTATGTTGCGGCTTACGCTGGTAAATGTCCCTAGGCGGATAATACTGTTTTCCAGCCCCGTGATTTCCTTATGTTTTTGTTCCAGTGCACATTCCGCGCTGTAGATAGCTTCCAGATACGGCAGAAATTCCTTTCCGTCGGAAGTTAAGGTGATGCCGTCTTTTTTGCGGTCAATTAAGATGACGCCGAGTTCTTTTTCCAGCGATTTTATGGTCTGACTTACGGCGCTTTGTGAATAGCCGATTTTGCGGGCGACTTTACTGAAACTGGCCAATTCGATAACTTTGCAGAAAATCCCGTAGCGTGATATCATCTAATTCCCCCATTAGTATAACTTATGAACTCATTATAAATATTCGTTTTATTTATGTAAATGGTATTGCTATAATATTATTGAAAAAATAGAAAGAAAGGAAATACTGTCATGGAAAAAGCGAATTTAAATGGTTTCATCTGTCAGAATTCATCCGTAAACAGGCAGGTTTTTAAAGACGGTATGCGTGATGGTATACCGATTGCTCTGGGGTATCTGGCCGTTTCGTTTTCGCTGGGAATTGCGGCTAAAAATGCCGGTCTGTCGGCTTTTCAGGGATTTTTGGCCAGTCTGTTGACGAATGCTTCTGCCGGAGAATATGCCGGATTTACGGTAATTGCCACAATGGCTACATATTTGGAAATGTTTCTTGTTATTTTAATTGCCAATTCACGTTATTTAATCATGAGCTGTGCACTGAGCCAGCGTATGCATCCTGATACGCCGTGGTATCACCGCCTATTAATTGGTTTTGATATTACGGACGAGTTGTTTGCGATAACGATTGCGCGGCCGGGATATCTCAATCCGTTTTATACTTACGGTGCAATGCTCGTTACGATACCGTGCTGGTCAGTCGGTACGGCACTGGGGATTATCGCGGGCAATCTGCTGTCCGTGAGTCTGGTCAGCGCTTTCAGCGTGGCGCTGTACGGCATGTTTCTGGCGGTAATCATTCCGCCAGCGCGTAAGAATAAGATTATCGGTTTGTTCGTACTGCTCAGTTTCGTTGCAAGCTATATTGCAAATTATGTGCCGTATATTTCGGAGCTGTCCGATGCCACGCGGATAATACTGCTTACGATTATTCTGGCTTCACTGGCCGCTGTTTTATTTCCGGTAAATCAGGAGGAGCAAAATGACTAACAGTGAAATTTACATTTATATACTGATAATGGCGGGCGTGAGCATGATGATACGCATTGTGCCGCTTACGTTAATTCAAAAACAGATAAAAAGCCGGTTTATCCAGTCGTTTTTGTATTATGTACCATATATTACGCTGGCTGTCATGACTTTCCCGGCGATTGTCAATGCGACGCAAAGCCCTCTTTCCGGTACGCTGGCGCTTTTTGTAGGCATTGTAGCGGCGTGGTTTGGCGCGAGTCTGTTTCAGGTTGCTGTATCGTGCTGCTGCAGCGTGTTTATTCTGGAATTGTTCATACTGTAAAAAAGAAGCTGTAACAAATGGAGTGAACTCTTTTGTTACAGCTTTATTTAGGATTATTTTATTTAAGAGCACAGAGCTCTTAGAGGATTTTTATAAACCGATTTTTCTTAATGGTTTACCGTCCATAAGATTTTTTTCAATAGTTTCCAGCGATATGCCTTTTGTTTCTGGAATTAAACGGATTGTGATTATAATAAATAAGATGTTTAATGCGGCGTATAACCAGAAAGTACCGGCAGCACCTAACGTATTAACCAAAGTTAAAAATGTTGCGCCTAAGATAGTGCTGCTTATCCAGCAGGTAGCAGTGGAGCAGGCAATGCCGAATTCCCTGCTTTTTAAGGGCTGTATTTCTGCACAGAGTGTCCAGCATACAGGAGCGGCGCTCATGGCATAACCTATGATGCAGATAAATATGATAGCAACGGCAGTAGCAGGTACCCAGGCATAAGATAAGTTGTTAACTATGCAGTACATGCAGATACCTATTATAATCATGCTTAAAGCTACAATACTGAACCCTATTTTTAAGATGTATTTACGACCCCATTTATCTACAAAACGCATAGCTATAATGGTAGCAAATAAGTTTACAGCACCGCACAAAACGGTAAATATCATCTGGTCCAGAGATGAAGAAAATCCAGCTAGACCAAAAACGGTAGGAGCATAATAAAATATAATATTCATACCAGTAAACTGCTGCATGAGCATTATGAGCATTCCTAAAAATACGGCGCGACGGACATTCTTATTGGATTTAAAGAGACTCCAACCGGCCTGTTTTATAGTTAAAGCGCCCCGTATTTCATTTAATTCATTTGTTACTTCGTTGGCTGTTTCGCGCAGATTGTATAAAATTTGTTCAGCTTGTTGAAAATCACCTTTAGCGGCAAGCCAGCGAGGACTTTCCGGCAGACGCAGAACTAAAGCGATAAGAATAAATGCGGGAATACTTACAATTCCTAACATGGTGCGCCAGTCGGCATCAAAGCTGAAATACGTGTCTGACAGATAGGCAAGCAATATGCCGAATGTACACATAAGCTGATACATAGCGATTAATCGGCCGCGTGTTTTCTTTTCGGACATTTCAGCTAAATATAAAGGACCGGTATACGAGGTTATGCCGATAGAAAAACCTAAAATTAATCGACATAGAATTAATATATTGACATTTGGTGAAAAAGCGCAGCCTAATGAACCGATACAGAATAATACAGCTCCCCAGAACAGAGATTTTTTACGGCCGAGCAGTACGGAAATTTTATTTGTGGCTATTGCACCAATGGCGGCTCCGAGCATCATAGCACTTACAACCCATTCCTGAAGATTACTGTCGAGCTGTAAGTCCTGGGCTACGAAAGGCAGTGCTCCGCCCATGACGCCGCAGTCCAAACCGAACAGTAAACCTGCCATTGCACCGGCAATTGCCACATATTTTTTGTGTGATTGGACAACGTCTTGATTGATTTTTAAATTGTTTTCCATATAAATTCCTCTTCTCTTATCATTTATTCATATAGAAATAATAAATACTACAGCAAAAACAAGATATTTATTTTCGGTGCGGGAGAATTGCTCCTGCACCGATTTATTAATTTGTCAGCAGAATTTTAAGTGAGCCAGTGCACCCTGATAATCATCTTGTTTGGAAAGAATATCCTGTAAGAGGCGGTTTGCTTCTGTAGTTTTCTTTATACCGATACTGCCGAGAGCGCGCAGATAATTGCAGTATTGTGTATTGCGTAGTTTGATATCATCCTGGAATACTTCAATTTCTGGCAGGGATACAGCAAAGAAATCATATTCCACATTGTCAAACAAATGTTTTTCACCGAAAATAATTAATTGATGATAAGATTTTAAAGCACCTGCCATATTGCCTAATTTTTCGTTAGCCAAGCCTTGATAGAAGATATAATCAGACGGTTGGTCATTGTAATAGAGTACACTGCTAGGTTGAGTATCGCCTAATGTTGCCAGCTGCCAGTATTCTTTGGCTTTATCAATTTCATTTAACATATCATAAGCAATGCCGAGATAATAATATGCTTCATTATCTTTTACATTCGGTAATTTGCCTTCACCAAGATTTTTCGGATAACTTAATGTTGCCAATAAATTATCAATAGCTTTCTGTGGCTTATTGTCTTTTAAATCCTGAATTGCCAGCTGGATTAAAGCGTAACGGTATTGAGTACTTACTTTGCCTTCACCGCCTTCCCACGGATGGAAACGATGTGTTTTTAGAGCGGCAAGGGCTTCTGTGTAATGGCCTGTGCAATTCAGCAGTGTTATATAGCGCAGATACAAATCATCACGTTGTTTGGTAATTTCTAAATGCTGCTGCATTATGGAAAGACGTTGTTCTTTGCTGATATGGGCTTTAGCAGCTAGCTGATCAAATTCCAACCATAAGCGCGGATAGCTGCTGTCGAGGTTGCAGGCTTTTTGCATCATTTCTAAAGCTTTAGCAGTATCATGCTGTTTATTATAGTAAGCTATGGCCAGATTTCTGTAAGCTACTGCTAAGTCAGATTTTATTTCGATAGATTTTTCCCAATGGAAAACGGCTTCCCGATATTGTTTTTTATCATAGAGCAGATTGCCTAAATAATAATGGGCCATAGGCATATTGTGAGAAGAGCGGATGGCGTTCTGCAAAATGGTGATTTCTTCCAAACGGTTAGGGAAACAGTAGTCAGGGCAGAGTGTTTCCGCTTTTTCATAATATTTATCAGCTTTTGTTGTTTGGCCGATTTTATTGTATATATATCCTTGATAATAGGAACATAATGGATTTTTATCTGGACAGTGTTTTAAAATAGTAAGCGCATCGTCGAATAAACCTGCTTTCATGTAATCAAGTGATAATTCAAGGTAATTATGAGCAAATTGACGCATTTTTTCTTTCCATGCAGTAAAATCATTTATGTTTAAAGCCTGTTCATACAAACAACCCATGTATAATGGGTCGATATCCATACTTTCCTGCAGTAATTTTGTGTTGTCAATATTCAATAATCGCTGCAGAGCCAGTTTTAAGGTACGGGCTTTCATATCGTGCCAGTTTCTAATCAGAGATTTATTTATAAAATCCAAAGCTTCGTTATAATTACCTTTTCTTGCGGCAAGACAAGCCAGCCAGTAAAAACCGGTATTTTGCATTTCAGCACTCCAGGTTGCTTTATAAAAAGCATCAAATGCTTTATCATCCTGCTCGGTAGCTTCGAGAGCAAGACCTAAATTAAAATAACATTCACCGTAATAAGGATTTGGATTTTTCCATGTTTGTTTTTCTATGGCCGTTTCGAAATATTTGATGCTGTCTTTAATACGTCCGCGTTTGAAAAGCAGTAGGCCGTAAGCATTGTTCAGACGAATATCCTTACTGTCGCGGCGCAGTCCTTCTTCATAGTAATCAGCCGGTTCAAACGTTGCATGGCGATACTGTTCTAAATGAGTGCCGGCAAGATATAAATCTTCCAGTGATTTCATTTCCTGCGGTTTTTTCATGTACTCAGCCGGTTGAGGAATTGGCTTTAATTCTGATTTGTATACGTTGTAATTAACAAGTGTTCTGCCATTATGTTTTACAAATACTTTGCAGTCAGTTAAATCGTCTTGTGCTGTAAACTCAGCCATAAAACATGTTTTTGGCGACAAATCGGCTGTAGTCTTGTAGATAGTTGTATCTTTGGCTATGACTTGGATGTCTGTATCAGTGTAAGTACCTGTAGCATAGACTTTTAAAGTAAATTTATTTTGATTGTCTTTTGTAATGCTGAGCATAGCATCTTTTGTAGCGTTGCCTACTCTGCCAACTTGTTTATACGGCATGAAATACTGTACGAATGTTTTTTCTTCATGTGGTTTGAGCCAAGTAAAATCAGGTTGATTGTCGGTATAAACACCGGTCATAAGTTCGATGTATGGACCGTCTTCATCTGTTAAGTTATTATCCCATGTTTTGCCGAAATCACTGTTGCCCCAAGTCCACTGTTTTTTACCGGGAGAGATATGGTGGTCAGCAACATGAAGTAAACCAGCCTGTAGTTTTTCATCATAATTACCGATGAAATTGAAATTGGAATGGGCTGCCATATAAGAAGTAGGAACTTTAATATTTTTGTAGCGGGAAATATCTACTCCGGCAGAATAATCTGCTTTATAATATTCGCCAGTGGCAATTGGAAATGTAGATACAGCTCTTTTTCCATGGTCCATGACGGCATTTACATCTGGAGGAAAGACAGAATAGGTATTATCATTCACTGGGACAGCAGGATTTGCCCACCATAAAAATGTTTGCGGTGTATCCGTATGATTGTACAGTTGACCTTTAATTTCAATATATGCTTTATCTGGATATAAAGAAATTTGTGCCATACCTTTAGTGCCGTACATTTTATCAATTTCGCTTACATAAACACTACAGGAACCGTCTGGATTTTCACTGATGTTATAATCAACTGGTGAATAAGTGGATGGACGGTGATGTTGCGGCCAGTTAAATTCAATACCGCCGGAAATCCACGGACCAGTAAGACCGACTAAAGCCGGTTTTATCACATGATTGTAATAAACAAAATCATAGCCGTTTGTTTTATCATAAGCACGCTGAATGCGTCCGCCGAGTTCTGGCAGTACCATAACTTTTAAATATTCATTTTCTAAAAATATCGCTTTATAGGATACATTTTCTTTTATATCGGAAATTTTTTCGGTAACAGGCAGAGGATACACTTTTCCTGTACTGCCTTGATATGCTCTTTTTTCAATAAATAATGGATTTTTTTCTGGATTATATACTTTGTATGTAGGAATGATTAAATCTTCCTGCCATACCTTAACTTTATCAATAGTTGCCAAATTAATCTACTCCTTTTGGTTTTTCTTAATCTCTATTAAGATTTTATAATAGAATAAAAATAAATAAAATATCTAATCTAATATAAAGATGGACAATATTCCAAATATGTGGTAAGTTTTTTATATGGAACAGATAATTGATAATAAAAAGAGAGATGGCTTTAAAGGTGAACGTTTGATAGTTTTGCCTATTGAAGTCTTTCAGGATTATGTAAACCATCCGCAGGTAAAGAGAATGTATTTGACAGATATTGGATATTTCCCTAAAGCTGAGCACCATTATCGAGAACGAAAAGAAGGAGTTGACCAATATATTTTTTTCTATTGTACAGAGGGTAAAGGCGTAATATCTGTAGATAATAAAGAATACATTTTACAGAAAAATGAAGCTTTTTGCATTCCGAGAAACAAGGGACATTTTTATTATGCTTGCGATGAAAACCCGTGGAGTATTTTGTGGGTGCATATTAAAGGCGAAGATACGAAGTATTTTCCTTTGGATGAATGCCGTATTATACATTTTTCAACAGAAGCATCTATTAACCGCATGTTTTTTCTGTTTGATTTGTTATTTAGGGTATTGGATGTATCGTATTATAGTTTGGGCAATTTTATTTATATTTCTCAGGTATTAAATTTGATTATGGGAGAAACGTATTGCCGTGAAAAGCCAAAGAGTGTATCTAGTGAAAATCGCCAAGTAACATATATTGTTCGTTTTATGTATAAGAATTTAGATAAAAATTTGACGTTGAAACAGATATTGGATGAGTTTAAATGCTCAAAAAGCCATTTAAATGATATATTTCAAAAGGCAACGCAACATTCACCGATGGATTTTTATATTAATTTAAAGGTGCAGGAAGCATGTAAACTGCTTCGTTCTACAGATTTATTGATATATGAAGTGGCTGAAAGACTCGGATATAAGGACCAGTATTATTTTTCGCGTACTTTCAAAAAAATAACAGGCATGTCACCGTCCGATTATAGAAATAAATAGTCCATTAAATAGGAAAATGATACATTCATTTTTAATATAAAACAGAGATATCATAGAATAAAATAATTTTAATGAGAAGTGATTTTATGATAAAAGCTGTTTTATTTGATTTTGACGGAACCATTGGTGATACATTACCGTTAGTGGTGAAGGCAATACAACAGGCTACAGAACCTTTTTTGCGGCGGACTTTATCGTACGATGAAATAGCTGAAACGTTTGGTCCGTCCGAAGAGGGAAGTATTTTAAAGTTGGTGCCGAAGCATTATGATGAAGCATGTAAATTGTTTTACCAGTATTATATTGCGGAACATGAGATGTGTGCTACTCCGTATAAAGGTATTATTGAACTGATAGAAATGTTAAAGAAATATAATGTTTTAGTCGGTTTAGTAACAGGAAAAAGCAGAAAAACAACGGATATTTCATTGAAAAAATACAATATGACAGATATTTTTGATATTGTTAAGACGGGATCATTGCAAAAATCTGTAAAGGATGAATGTATAAAGCAGATTTTACAGAAATGTTCATTACAGTCGCAGGAGCTGATTTATATAGGTGATATGCCGAGTGATATTGACAGCGCCCGAAAAATAGATGTAAAAATTGTTTCCGTACTGTATGCCACTCTACAAAATGAGGTTGCTATAAAAGCAAAAAAGCCTGATAAAATATGTTATTCAGTAGAAGAATTAACAGATTATTTGAAAATACAAATAAAGAAGTAGAGGTATATAGTATGATTTCACGCAGTTTATTTGGCAAAACATCAAATGGAGAGAATGTTTATCTGTATGAATTAAACAATTCATATTTAAGATTAAAAGCTTCTGCATATGGAGCAGCGATTGTAGCTTTAATAGTCAAAGATAGAAAAAATAATGATTGCGATGTTGTTTTGGGTTATGATAATGTAATATCATATGAGCAGCAGAATTCGTATATTGGCTGTATTGTGGGTAGATGCTGTAACCGTATTAAAAATGCTGAATTTGTTTTGATGGGTAAAAAATATATTTTATCAAGAAATGAAGGACATAATCATTTACATGGCGGTTTTTCCGGTTTCAATAAAAAACTATGGCAAGCGAATATACTTGATGATAATTCATTAAAATTGACATATATCAGCGCAGATAAGGAAGAAGGATATCCTGGTCGATTGGTTGTTTCAGTAATATATACGATAAGAAAAAATAAATTGTTTATTGATTATGAAGCAAAATCGACAAAAGATACAATTTGCAACTTAACCAATCATACGTATTTTAATCTTAATGGTTATAATGAAGGTAATATGTTGGATAACGAAATCCAAATATTTGCGGATGAGTTTAGTGAAGATGGTAAAGATTTTTTACCTACGGGAAGAATTTTGCCAGTAATGAATACGCCAATGGATTTAAGAAAAAAACAATTTATAGGAAAAAATATTGCCAGTGAATATTATCAGATAAAAAATGCAAATGGCTACAATGTAAATTACATTATAAAAAAACGTAAAAACAGTCATATTGTTCATTTTGCTACGGCATATTCAGTTAAGTCGGGAATAATATTGAAAGCGTATACAGATATGCCTTGCTGTGAATTTTATACAAGCAGTTATCTTGATGGAAATGCTGTAGGAAAAGATAATGTGCCAATAAGAAATTACAGCGGTTTTTGCTTGGAACCGCAATTTGCACCGAATGCTGTTAATATGCCGATGTTTATAAAACCGATATTGAAAAGAAATAAGAACTACAAATCTCGTACTATTTATGAATTGATAGTTAAAAAATAAAAAATAAGCTGTAACAATGGAGTGAACTCTTTTGTTACAGCTTTATTTTATGAAAGTAACTATTAAATTAATTAATAGGAGATGATTTCTGCCAGGTGTTTTAAATCTTCCGGATAAACTTTTTTGTTTGTTACGGCATCGCGCAGGTCAATGCTTACAACTTTGCCGTCTTTCAGTCCGAATACAACGCCGTACAGGCCGGATATAGCGGCAAGGGCAGCCTGTTCACCGAGAATGCTTGCATATACACGGTCGTTAGCCGTCGGCGAACCGCCTCTTTGCACGAGACCCAAAGTCGTAAGGCGAGTGGAAACGCCTGTTTTTTCCTGCATTTCCTTAGCGAGCGACTGCATGTCGGCTACACCTTCGGAAGCTAAAATCACTAGATACGTCTTGCCTTCGTCATGAAGCTGTTTAGCTCTGGCAATGACTTTTTCCTGGTCGTATTCTTCATCAGGAACGATTACCAGGTTTCCGCCGCCTGCAACAGCTGTGTATGTAGCAAGCCAGCCGTATTTATTGCCCATTACTTCCAAAATGAAAATACGATGATGTGCTGCTGCCGTATCTCTTATCTGATTGATTGCGTGTAAAATCGTATTAGCGGCCGTATCGCAGCCGATGGCATAATCCGTGCCCCAGATATCATTTTCGATTGTTGCTGGAATGCCGATTACAGGGAAGCCGGTTTCTCTGGCAAATTCTTCCGCGCCGCGCAAGCTGCCGTCGCCGCCGATGACAACGAGTGCATCAATATTGTGCTTTTTGAGATTTTCGTAAGCCAGCTGACGGCCTTCCGGTGTGTACCAGCGTTTGCAGAAGCTTGTTCCGAGGAATGTGCCGCCGCGCTGAATGGTATCAGCTACCGATACGGAAGTCATTTCCTGCATATTATCATCAACAAGACCGCGGTAACCGTCGAAAACGCCCCAAATGCGGGAACCATTGCTGATCACAGTACGAACAACGGCTCTGATGGCGGCGTTCATGCCCGGTGCGTCTGTGCCGCTTGTTAATACAGCTATATTTTTTACCATAAATAAAACCCTCCTAAAACCTTTCACAAAAGTATCTACATATTGCAAATCTACAGAAGTTCTATCTATAATTATTTCGCTAACCGATATTTAAAATCCTTTTAAAATTTCTGTAATCTTGACACTAAACTTGTGAAATGATAAATTTTATGTAGAAACTGTGTAACTGACGGAAGTGGAGTTAACCACATGAAGCACAGTATATTAAAGCCGACCGTCTGGGCAAAATAAATTTTAATCTATTGGAGGAAATCGTAATGAATTCTATGGAATTAAAGTACGGATGCAACCCTAATCAGAAACCGGCGCGCGTGTATATGAAGGATGGACAGGATTTGCCGTTCACCGTTTTAAACGGCAGAGCAGGTTATATCAATCTTCTGGATGCCTTTAACAGCTGGCAGCTGGTGCGCGAACTGCGCGAAGCTACAGGTCTTCCTGCGGCAGCTTCTTTTAAACACGTAAGCCCAGCGGGTGCTGCTGTTGCTGTGCCGCTGTCGGATACACTGAAAAAGATGTATTTTGTGGAAGGTATTGAACTCACACCGATGGCTACGGCTTATATCCGCGCTCGTGGTGCTGACCGCATGTCTTCTTACGGCGATTTTGCGGCTCTGTCCGATGAATGTGACGCTGCTACAGCAAGATTTCTGGCGCGTGAAGTTTCCGACGGCGTTATCGCTCCTTCCTACAGTGAGGAAGCTCTGGAAATATTGAAAACGAAACGCAAAGGCAATTACCTTGTAATTCAGATGAACCCTGATTATAAAGCTCCGGAACTGGAAACGAAGGAAGTATTCGGCGTAACGTTTGAACAGAAACGCAATGACGTTAAAATTACGGAAGAACTGTTTAAAAACATTCCGACTAAGAATAAAAACATTCCTGAAGCGGCAAAGCGCGATTTACTCATTTCATTGATTACGCTTAAATATACGCAGTCCAATTCCGTATGCTACGCTAAAGACGGTCAGGCTATCGGCATCGGCGCCGGTCAGCAGTCCCGCGTGCACTGCACTCGTCTTGCCGGCAATAAAGCTGATATCTGGCATTTGCGCCAGGCTCCGCAGGTTTTAAATCTGCCGTTTAAGCCGGATGTTCGCCGTCCGGACCGCGATAATGCTATTGATGTGTATATTTCCGATGAATATATGGACCTGCTCGGCGGTGACGAATGGAAACGTGTATTTACGGAAAAACCGCCTGTATTTACAAAAGAAGAAAAACAGGCTTGGCTGGCACAGGTAAAAGGTGTATCCTTAGGCTCCGACGCATTCTTCCCGTTCGGCGACAATATCGAACGTGCGCATAAATCCGGCGTGGAATTCGTAGCGCAAAGCGGCGGTTCCATCCGCGATGATAATGTTATTGCAACGTGCGATAAATACAATATGGCAATGGCATTTGTAGGTATCCGTTTGTTCCACCATTGATAAATAGAAAAAGACTGTTACATGCGATTTTTCATGTAACAGTCTTTTTTTATTTTGGATAGAGTGTGCTGTTCAGCGCAATATATGATAAAGAGAAGTATTTCCTAATTTATTCTTATATTGCGCCGGGCAATTTTTCTTTGCTGGCACAAAGAAAAGTTGCCGAAAATTCACCTTACGGCATAAGATAGCTCTAAATGCTAAAGTACCAAGAGCTATCTTAAAAGTGCCTTGGTTCGTGCACTGCTAAGATATTTTCACTTTAAAAATAAAATTTATTAGCTGTAACGTTCAAAAACTCACTTACGCTCAAACATTTGAACTAAAAACACATCTAATAAATTTTATTTTTAATAGCTGGAGCTACCGTGAAAATCTCCAACGCAGACAAAAATTCAGCATGATTGGCAAATTGCAGTGTCAACAGCTCAGTTTTTAGTTCTTGCTGAATATCTGAAGGCACGAGCCAAATTCCGAATGTTTCGAGCCGTTGTACCGACTATGTTCATAGAAGAGCTGCGAAGGCTCGCCCAGTGCAACGTTAGCGAAACGTTAAAGAGCATTTCTTTTTGGGTACTTTTTCTTTGGGCAACAAAGAAAAAGTATCTGGTGCAATTACATTGCACCAAATTGATAAATATGATTTAATGGTCCGCTGCCTTTGCCGAGGTTTAGATTGGCTTTTAAAGCTCCTGTGATATAGTTTTTGGCATTTTGAATGCTCGCTGCCAGGTCGTATCCAGCGGCTAGGTTGGAGGCGATGGCGGAGGACAGCGTGCAGCCGGTGCCGTGCGTATTCGGGTTGTTTATGCGTTCGCCTTTGAACCAATGGATATCGCCTTTATCCCATAATAAATCGTCAGCCGTATCGGTCAGATGACCGCCTTTAATTAAAATAGCCGTCGGAATTTTTTTTGCAATCGTTTCCGCCGCTTTTATGCAGTCAGCCTGATTTTTTATCGGAAAGCCGCAGAGAACTTCTGCTTCCGGCAGGTTCGGCGTGATTAAAGTCGCAATCGGCAGCAGTTTTTCGATTAAAGTGGCGGCTGCATCTTCTTCCATTAGGCGGCTGCCCGCTGTGGAAACCATGACAGGGTCGGCTACGATATTTTTGGCTTTATATTCGATGAGTTTATCAGCAATCATTGTTATGATGTCTTTATTTGCCACCATGCCGATTTTTACGGCATCAGGGTAGATGTCCTGAAAAATGCAGTCGAGCTGCAGTCCGACAAAGTCAGCTCCGGCATCTAAAATACCGTAAACACCTGTGGTGTTTTGAGCAGTCAAGGCGGTAATGGCGCTCATGGCATACATTTTATGCGCCGTGATTGTCTTTATATCCGCCTGAATACCGGCTCCGCCGCTGCAATCCGAACCGGCTATGGTTAAAACTTTTTTCATATGAATACCTCATTTCTGTGTAGTTGATTATTTCCTCTGATTGACAATTAAGTTCATTTTACAACATAAAATTTTTCTCTGCAAAATTTTTCAGTTTCATTTCAGAAAGGTGGATTAATATTTCAGTAAAGTGAAATATTAGGAGGAATACCTATGGATAAGGGTGTAAATCTCACCGCTGGAAAAAAATATATTGCAGATGGATTTACTATAACTAAACCCGTTGTTTGTGCTGTTTTAGCTGTAATATGCGTATTATACATCTGGCATCTCGGTTTTTATCCGCTGATAAATCCCGATGAAGGCAGATATGCGGAAATTCCGCGGGAAATGCTGGCGAGCGGCAATTTCATCACACCGCATCTAAACGGCGTGGAATATTTTGAAAAACCGGCTCTGCAATACTGGATTACGGCTGTTTTCATGCTGATTTTCGGACAGAATGAATTTGCCGCGCGGCTGTTTCCGGCACTGTGCGCTTTGGGCGGGATTTTTTGTACATATTATCTGGGCTGGAAAATGTTTGACCGCAGGACGGGCTTTTTGGCTATGACGGTCGTAGCGACTTCATTTTTGTATTTTGTAATCGGCTCATTGAATATACTGGACATGGCTGTGTCGTTTTTTATAACATTGTGCATGACAGCTTTTTACCGGTTCGGTGTTACGGGCAAAAAATATTTTCTGTACGTATTTTATGCTTCCATGGCGTTGGGTTTACTGACGAAAGGACTTATAGCTATTGTACTGACGGTGGGCATTATTGCCGTATACGCTTTATGTACGAAGCAGCTTCGTCTGCTGTTTAAATTGTTTTCGCCTGTCGGCATCGGTATTTTCCTGCTGATAAGCGTGCCGTGGTTTTATCTCGTATGCAGGGATAATCCTGATTTTTTCTATTTCTTTTTCATTCATGAACATTTTCTGCGCTATCTGACGACGGTGCATGACCGTTATCAGCCGTTTTATTTTTTTGCGCCGTGCCTTATTTTAGGTCTGTTTCCTTGGGTTGGGTTTTTATTTACTTCACTGCCGGGAAGAAAAATGTGGCAAAGGTTTAAAAACAGTACCAAATGCAGTGAATATATTTATCTGCTCGTCTGGTTCGGCATAATATTCGTGTTCTTTTCGCTGTCGGACTCCAAGCTTGTGCCGTATATTGTACCGTGCTTTCCGCCGCTGGCTGTTTTGATTGCAACAAGGCTGACGAGCGCGTCTGATTTTAAACGGCCGCTTATTATCAATGCAGTTATGGCTTTTCTGCTGGTAACGGCTCTGGCTGTTACGGCATGGCGGAATGATTTCGTATCTGTACGGGAATTTATTTTATTCGGCTGTCCGTTAATTATTATTCTCGTTTTTTCCAATATATTTAATTTAATTTTATGGTTTAAACATAAAAATGCAAGTCAGGTTATATGTATGTCCATTGCGGCAGGGATTTTATTCTGTTTTTCGCTTCAGCCGATAATCACGGAAGTAGCGGAGCACCGCAGCGGCAAGGAAATGGCACAGACTGTCAATCTTTGGAAAAATCCCGATACGTTCATTATCGGTTATCAGGAATACGTACAGGATTTGCCGTTTTATACAAAGTCGCGCGTAGCTTTGTACGACTGCTATGATGAATTGAAATTCGGCTCTGAGCATGAGAGCGGACGCGGCTGGTTTTGGGATAAAGAAACTTTGCTGAATACATGGAACAGCAGGGACAATATTATTTTGGTCGTGCCGCAGAAAAAGAGGGAAGACTGTTTTAAGACAATGAATTTGGATTTGACGAAATTACGTCATCGGGAATTTGAACGGTATATAGTAATCATGAAATGAAAAAAAGGCTTTTTGCAGAAAAATACAGCTGCAAAAAGCCTTTTTTAATTTTGTTCTTGAGTGTCTGTAACAGCTCCGTCATGCGTGAATTTGAATTTCTGCTGATACGGCATTTTGACGATATTGCCGTCTTTGTCTTTCGGCGGAATGATTTCAAATTTTTGCAGTGCTTCCAGTGCCGCATAATCCAAATCTTCAGCTTCTTCCGGTGATAAGTCCGGATAGGAGTCGCTGCTTGAGTATTTAAAATCGGCCTGAATGATTTTGCCGTTATCGTCCATGATGTATTCTACGATGACGAAAATTTCCTCGCCTTCCGGGACAATATCATGGTCATACACCGGTTCGGCGGATTTCTTTATGGTCGGATTGTATGATTTTAAATCCTCCAGATTATTCATATCCAGTTGAATTTGTTTGATGAAATCGTACTGCGATTCGTCAATTTTGCCCAGCGGGATATGAAGGTCGCTTAGTTTGCGGTATTTGGGTTTATGTTCCTGTTGGGGCGCAGGAGCAGGCTGCACCTGCGGTTTTTCCGCTTCTTCCAGCGGCTTGGTTTCCGGCGCAGCTTCGATATTTTCCTGGGCGACGGTAACTTCCGACTGAGCCGGTACTTCCAGCGGTATTTCTATATCTTCATTATTTTCGTCCGGCACCTGCACATCCACATAGGTTATATCGCTTTCATTGTACTTCATGTCTTGCGTGGATTGGCTGTTCAGCGATTGCGTCATATTATTCATGACATAGCCGCCGAGAGCGAAGAAGCCGACATGAGCGGCTAGGGAAACGGCAAGGCCTATTTTAAGATAATTTTTTGTCTGCATAGTAATCCTTCTTAATGTTTAAGCTGTTACTATTGTATCACAAAATTAGGAACGGTATAACAGAAATACGCCGATACAGATGATGGCAATGCCGCCGACTTTGGATAAGGTCATGGACTCGCCGAAATAGAAATAACCGACAATGGCGGCGATGATATAACCGATGCTCAAAAATGGATAGGCGTAGCTTACTTCCACGCGGGATAAGACCATCAGCCAGACGAGAAAGCTGATGACGTAGAACATCAAGCCTGTCCAGACGTACAGATTGGTGCTGACTTTTAAAATCATCGTGAGTATGGCATTTATATCGACCTGCACAGTGCCTATCTGCGACATACCTTTTTTCAGTACAAGCTGAGCACCGGCGTTTAAAAGGACGCCAATCAGTATCAGTAATAAATTTGTCAAAACATTTCACCTCAAAAAATTTTTATTATGTGTTATTATCCGTTGTGCTAGTAAAACATTGAGCCTGTAGCCAGCAGTATAATAGTTTATATTTGTTCGATGTTGGCACTTAACCTCACTAAATATAAACTATTATACTGCTTTGAGAAATCAACTAGCACAACAAGTATTATACTAATACGGTATTATGAAAATAACATAAAACAATTATAATCGTTGTGATTTCAAATAGCTACTGCGGATTTTGTTTATGATGAAATTCAACGTTCATTAATGATAATTATACTAAAATAAATTTTTAAAAAATTAATAAAAAAATAGCAAAAAAGATATTTACAAATTGAAAAACATATGGTATATTTAAGTCATAGGTTATGGGATATGTGATATACCATAGATGATAAATGATATGTGATATTAAAAATAAGAAGGTGCGATTATGAAAAATACGTCTGTTAGTGAATTGAAACAAATTGCGATTGAACTCAGAAAAACAGCTATCACTATGATTTATGAAGCACAGTCAGGTCATCCGGGCGGAGCTTTGTCGGCGGCTGATATCGTAACGGCTTTATATTTTAAAGAAATGAATATCGACCCGCAAAATCCGAAATGGGAAGACCGCGACCGCTTTGTTTTATCTAAAGGTCATGTTTGCCCGATACTGTATGCGGCGCTGGGTAAACTGGGATATTTCCCAAAAGAATACCTTCACAAATTAAGACAGGAAGGCTCTATCCTCCAAGGACATCCTGACATGAAAAAATGTCCGGGTATCGATATCTCCACCGGTTCTTTGGGACAAGGTTTATCCTGTGCAGTAGGCATGGCTATTGCCGGCAAACGTGACCAGAAAGATTATCGCGTATTCGCTATGCTCGGCGACGGTGAATGCGACGAAGGTCAGATTTGGGAAGCTGTAATGACCGGTTATAAATATAAATTGGACAATTTAATTGTTTTTGTAGATAACAATGGACTTCAGCTGGACGGAACATGCGATGAAGTAATGCCGAATATTGATTTGGGCAAACGTTTTGAAGCATTTGGTTATGAAGTTTTTTACATCGATGGACACAATATGGAAGAAATCGTAGCTACACTCGATAAAATCAGAGCTTCGCACAACAATCTGCCGAAAGCCATTATCGCCAACACGGTAAAAGGCAAAGGCGTGTCCTTCATGGAAAATCAGCTCGGTTGGCACGGTGTTGCGCCGAACGATGAACAGTACAAACAGGCAATGGAAGAACTCGAAGGAGGTTTAAAATAATGGATACTACGAAAAAAATTGCAACGAGAAACGGTTTCGGTGAAGAAATTGTTACACTTGGTAAAAATAACGATAAAATTTATGTTATCGACAATGATATAGGTAAATCCTGCAAAACGGGCGCATTCATGAAAGAACTGCCGAACCAGTACCTGAACGTAGGTATTGCAGAACAGAACGGCGCCGGCGTAGCAGCAGGTCTGGCTACATGCGGTAAAATTCCATTCGTTGTAACGTATGCTGTTTTCGGTTCCCTGCGTATGTGCGAACAAATCCGTCAGGAAATCTGCTATCCGAACCTCAACGTAAAGTTCGCCTGCTCGCACGGCGGCGTTACTCCGGCAAATGACGGTGCCAGCCATCAGGCGATTGAAGATATGGGCGTGCTTCGTACTCTTCCGAATATGACGGTTATCATGCCGGCTGATTATTATTCCGCGAAAAAACTCGTAGCGGCAGCTGCTGAAATGTACGGTCCTGTATTTTTAAGATTTACGCGCGACAATATTCCTGTTATTTATGATGAAAATACGGAATTTGAAATCGGTAAAGCTGTAAAACTTTCCGAAGGCAAAGATGTGGCTATCATCGCTAACGGCGATACGGTCCGTCTCGGTATCGAAGCTAAGGAAGCATTGGAAAAAGAAGGTATTTCCGTTCGTCTGCTCGATATGCACACGATTAAACCGCTCGATAAAGAAGCTGTTGTTGCCTGCGTAAATGATATCGGCAAAATCATCACAGTGGAAGACCATAACATCATCAACGGTCTCGGCAGTGCCGTATGCGAAGTCGCAGCTGAAATGGGCAAGGGCAAAGTTCACCGTATCGGTATCCAGGACCAGTTCGGTCAGTCCGCACCGTATGAAAGACTGCTCGCTATGAACGGCATCACGGTGGAAAATATCATCGAACAGGCGAAAGCCATTCAGAAATAAGAAACGCTAAATTTATATAAAAAAATTAAACAAAGGAGTCTTTAATATGTTAGATTTTACAGATCAGGTCGTTATCGTAACAGGCAGCGGTTCGCCAAAAGGTATGGGCCGCGTTATTGCTAAAACATTTGCAGATAGAGGTGCAAAACTCGTTATCGTTGATATCAACGAAGCCGGTGTAAATGAAACGGTGGATATTCTCAAACAGGCAGGTCATGAAGCTATCGGTCTTAAAGTGGACATCACTTCCAAAGAATCCGTTGACGCTATGGTTCAGACTGTTTTAGACAAATATGGACGCATCGACGTACTTGTAAACAATGCGGGTATTTCGCAGAAAGTTACAGTTGAAGATATGACTCTGGATGATATGAAACGCATTTTCAGCGTAAATATGTTCGGTTTGTTCTTATGTACTCAGGCGGTGCTTAAACCGATGAAAGCGCAGAAATACGGCCGTATCGTTAATCTGTCCTCCGTATCCGGCAAACGCGGCGGCGGTATTTTCGGCGGTGCTCACTATTCCGCTTCCAAAGCAGGCGTACTCGGTTTCTCCAAAAACCTGGCGCGTGAAGTAGCAGCTGACGGCATTACTGTAAACAGCGTATGTCCTGGTCTCATCAATACGGAAATCTGGAAATCCCTGCCGAAGGAACAGGCTGATAAAGTCATTGCCGATATTCCGGCAGGCCGTCCGGGTGAACCGCAGGAAGTTGCCAATACCATCTGCTTCTTAGGTTCGAAAGAAGCTTCTTATATTACCGGTGAAGATATCGATATCAACGGCGGTTCCCATATGGACTAAAAAAACAGATTATCTTGCTATTTTCTTTAATAATATACCCCCATCTTAGAGCAGCAGGATACAACCTATCCTGCTGTTTTTGTTTGTAAGTTTATATGTTCGGATTATTTTAGGAGGTAATTTTTATGGCTCGTTCTATAGCGGAAATTGAACACAGTACTGTCAGAAAAGTTTCAAAACGCTTAATTCCGTTTCTATTCCTTTGTTTCGCAATTTCAATTTTGGACAGACTCAATATCTCGTTTGCAGCATTGCAGATGAATGAAACGCTTAATTTTTCCAATGAAGTTTACGGTCTCGGTGCAGGTATTTTCTTTATCGGTTATTTTCTGTTGGAAGTACCGGGCGGTGCTTTGATGACGAAGTTCGGCGCGAGAAAATGGATTTCCCGCATCATGATTTCCTGGGGTATCATCTCCGGTCTTACGGCATTCGTTACGACTCCGGCGCAGTTTTATGCTGTTCGCTTTGCACTCGGTGTAGCGGAAGCCTCCTTCTTCCCGTGCATGGCGTGGTATCTCAGCCAGTGGTATCAGACGAAACATCATGCCAGAGCACTCGCCGGTTTCATGGCGGCAATCCCGGCGGCATCAGCGCTCGGTTCGCCGATTTCCGGTTATCTGCTCACTTTGGATTTATGGGGCTTTCACGGCTGGCAGAACCTGTTTATTTTAGAAGCAATTCCGTCCGTCATCTTAGGTGTTATTACGTATTTCTATCTCACGGATAAAATTGATGATGCCAAATGGCTGGAAGCTGATGAAAAAGATTGGCTCAAAAAAGTTCTGGCCAGAGAAGAAGCGATTAAACGTAAAAAGAAATCCATCACTTTCATGCAGGCTTTAAAAGAACGCGATGTATTAATTCTGGCATGCGCATATTTCTGCTGGATGGCAGGTTACTACGGTGTAATCATGTTCTTGCCTACATTAATTCACAGCCTGTCCAGCTCTATGGGAACAAGCATGCTCGGCTGGCTTATCGGTTTCATGTATTTACTGGCGGCTATCACTATGGTTTCTGTCGGCAGAAGTTCGGATAAAAGACAGGAACGCCGCTTCCATGTGGCAACTTCTCTCATTGTTTCGGCTATCGGTCTCGTTATTTCCGTATACGTGGCGGAAATTAATACGATACTTGCTATCGTTATTTACACTATCAGCTTGTGCGGTGCATACGGCGCATACACTCCGTTCTGGGCAATTCCTCCATCCTATTTATCGGGCAGCGCTGTAGCAGCAGGTATCGCGCTTATAAACAGTGTCGGCAATCTGGGCGGTTTCTTCGGTCCGTACATCTTAGGCGCTCTGTCTTCTTCGACCGGTTCGTATACAACGGGTATCTTTGCATTGGCCGGATTTATGATTTTAAGCAGTTTAATTGTAATATTTGTCATTAAGCAGACAGGTAAAGTTGTTAATTCGTGATAATTTTTGCATTAAAATTTAAAATGCGGGAGGCTTTAACATGAAGATCGGATTTATCGGACTAGGAATTATGGGCAAACCAATGAGCAGAAATCTGCTGAAGGCAGGTTTTGAGCTCATAGTATATGATATAGATGAAACAGCTGTAAAAATTATCGAAAAAGCCGGTGCCAAGCCGGCTTCCTCCCCGAAAGAAGTCGCGCAAAACAGCGATGTTATAATAACGATGCTTCCCAAAGCTTCGATCGGAAAATCCGTGCTTGAAGATGAAAACGGTATTTTGGCCGGTATAAAAGAAAATTCTGTAGTTATTGACATGAGTTCCGTTTCGCCGGTAGCGTCAAAAGAGTTTGCGCAGCTGATGGAAGCGAAAAAATGTAAGTTCCTCGATGCTCCTGTAAGCGGCGGAGAAATAGGTGCGGTAAATGCTACAATGGCAATCATGATTGGCGGAGATGAGGCCGTTGTGGAAAGAGTCCGTCCTATTTTGGAAGCTTTGGGAAAATCTATTACAGTAGTTGGTCCTAACGGCAGCGGTTCCGTTGCCAAACTTGCCAATCAGATTATGGTGAATTTGAATATAGCGGCGGTGGCGGAAGCGCTGGTGCTGGCAACAAAAGCGGGAGCCGACCCGAAAAAAGTGTTTGAAGCGGTGCGCGGCGGCTTTGCGGGCAGTGCGGTTTTGGAAGAAAAAGCCCCGATGATGTATTCGCGCAATTTTAAAGCGGGCGGGCCGATTTACATCAATCTGAAAGATATTACCAATGTTGTGGCTACGGCTGATGAACTTGATGTTCCGCTTATCTTGACACCGCAGCTCAAAGAAATAATGATTTCGCTGAAAGCAACGGGTCATAATAATGACGACCACAGCAGTATTGTTCAATTTTATGAAAAAATTGCCGGTGTAACGGTAAAAGCAAAATAAATAAAAAAAGGAATTGTCGTAAATGGCAATTCCTTTTTTATTTTAGATGATTTTATGTGCATTTTTCTCTAAATCTAGAGAAGAATGCACATAAAATATAATGGAAATGAAAAATCATTCTTTGGCAAAAGAATCAATGAGTGTAGCTTCAACCGTATCATATACGCGGAGAATATCGCGCTGTTCAATCAAGTCGACGATAGCATAATGATTTTTGAGGCATAAATCAATGCCGCCTTCTTTTTGCAGTACTTTTTTTATTGACGGTTCAAACATTAAAACGAGCGTTTCGAGGATTGAGGTTATCAATTTATTATGTACGCATTTGGCAATGGCGAGATGAAACTGCATATCGAGTTTTATCAGATTTTCGACGGAACCCTGTTCCGATTTGGCTACGCGGTTTGTTTCATCGACTAAATCGCGGATGGTTTTGATTTCTTCTGGCGAAGCCTTCTGTATGGCCATGATGACAACGATGGATTCTACCATCACGCGCAGCTCGAAAACATCGGTCGTATTTTTCGGGTCGAGTATCAAGCGGAAAATGAGCGGATTGAATACTTCGTGCGAGATAGTATCCTGCAAAAACGTTCCCTGACCGCGTTTCGTTTTTACTACGCCCATAGCGTTTAAGACGCGGATAGCTTCGCGCAGAGAATTTCTGCCGACGCCGAGCTGTTCGCACAGCTCCGCTTCAGACGGAAGCTTGTCGCCGGGCTTGAAATCGCCTTCGATAATAGCCTGCGAGAGCTGTGTAATAATTTCATTTACTAAGGTATCCGAATTACCTATTTTAGCTAATCCCATAATTTCACCAACTAACAAATTATTTATTTTACATAGTGAACAGATGTCATGCCGTTTGATTTTGCTTAAGCACAATATCTATTATATATACCCACTGTGCCAGTTAAATTCCTAAAGCAGTATAATACTTTATATTTAGTGAGGTTAAGTGACAACAGGCAGCGAATATAAAGTATTACACTGCTTGTTATAGGCTTAATGTTTTACTCGCACAACAAGTATTATATATATTATAATACGCTTTACTGTGATTTATAATATTATTTTAAGCTAAACAGCAAATAAATTCTATATGTATGATGATTTTTCAGGAATTTTTCAGTTAAAAAAGATAATATTTCAGTTACTTAGTTGATTTGTCGAAGCAGTATAATAAATGATATTTCTTAATTGTAGACGGCAGAATAAAATAGTATAATTATAGCGTTTGTTGTTTTATTTTGCTGATAAAGGAGGATTTTTTTGCGAGATTTTATTTTGCGCAATAAGGGTTTCGTCATCGGCTTATTCATTTTAGCCGTTTTCTATCTGTATCTGGCTCATCTGGGAGCGTATCATCTCATGGACCCGGATGAGGGAAGATATCATGAAATTCCGCGTGAAATGCTCATGACGGGAGATTTCATCACGCCGCATTTAAACGGAGTGGAGTATTTTGAAAAACCGGTGTTGCAATACTGGGCGACAGCCGCCATAATGAAAATTTTCGGCGTAACGGAATTTGCGGGGCGCATTTTTCCGGCTCTGTCCGCTATCGGCTGTGTGGGGCTGACGTTTGCACTCGGCTCGATGATGTTTTCACGCCGTACGGGATTTTTGGCTGCTGCCGTTCTGGCGACTTCATGCTTAAATCTTATCGTTGCTTCCATTAATATTCTGGATATGGCGCTCACGTTTTTTATGACGGGCTGTATGGTGTCTTTTTATGCGTTTGAAAAAACGGCGAAGAAGAAGTATCTGCTGCTGTTTTACATAGCTATGGGTCTGGGCGTATTGACGAAAGGCCTTGTCGCTATAATTCTGCCGCTGGGAATTTTATTCTGGTATGCGATGCTGACACGGCGGCCGCGTCTGTTCTTACAGCTGTTTTATCTGCCGGGGATACTGGCTTTTCTGATTGTCACCGTGCCGTGGTTTTATCTTGTCTGCCAGGCTAATCCCGATTTTTTCTATTTCTTTTTCGTGCGGGAGCATTTTCTGCGTTTTACAACGAAGATGCACGACCGGTTCCAGCCGTGGTGGTTTTTCATTCCGTTCGTATTTATCGGTATGCTGCCGTGGACGGGCTTTCTGTTTTCGCTGTTCAGCAAGAAGGGAATTATCCGCAAGAGTGTATCTGAGCGAAGCCGTTTTGATATAATTTATCTGCTCGTATGGTTTTTCGTCATTTTCGTTTTCTACTCAATTTCCGATTCCAAACTTGTACCGTACATCATGCCGTGCTGGATGCCGATGGCAGTTTTGATTGCGGCTTCCATTGAACGGTTTGAACAGGAAAATTCATGGCTGTGCCACAGTTTTTTGATAAACTGCGTACTGTGCCTTGCTTTCGTCTTTGCGCTCGTCGGCTATGTGTTCATGTCCAATTATCTGACGATTGACGAATTCATTGCTGAAGGCGGTATGTTGACGGCGGCATTGTTTATCGGTACACTGACAGCTATTATCGTATGGCGCAAAACGAGGGATTTTTGCGCTGCGGCTGCTATGCTGTGCATAATGGGCTTTTTCTTCGGGCTCGGTCTGCATGACGTGCAAAAGCAGATACACAACAATCAGTCGGCTTATTATGTGAGTCAGCGGATAAATGAATTAAATCCGAAAGACAGTCTGATTGTAAATTACGGCGAGTTTTATCACGGCACGGTCTACTACACAGACCAGCGCGTGGCTCTGGCTGACTTTAAGGGCGAGCTGGAATTCGGCCTGTCGCATCCGTCCGGCGAAGGCTGGTACTATACGGGCGAAGAGCTCAATGATTTGTGGAACGGTCCAAAGCGTATTATAATTGTAGTTAAAGACCGTTATAAAGATAAATGTCTTAGTATATTAACTACTCCAGCGAAACAGACAATCACTGAAGGAGCGTATACTGTACTGATTAATAAATAGAATTTGGAGGAGTATATAATGCGTAAAGAATTTTTACCTTTTGCCAAACCGCTGGTAAGCGAAACGGCGATTGCTGATGTTGCCGACTCCATTCGCAAGGGCTGGATGGCAATGGGACCGAAAACAGTTGATTTTGAAAATAAATTTGCTTCGTATACGGGAGCGAAATTCGCCGTGTCTGTAAATTCGGCGACGGCAGGACTGCATTTAGCCGTTATGGCGCTGATAAAGCCGGGCGATGAAGTAATCACGACAGCAATGACGTTTGCCAGCACGGTAAATGCTATAATCTACGCAGGCGGCAAACCGGTATTGGTGGATATCGACCCGCATACGTTCAATATAGATATAAATGCTGTGGAAAAAGCGATTACCCCGCAGACGAAAGCGATTATCCCGGTTCATTTTGCCGGCCGTCCGTGCGATATGGATGCACTGGAAGCGCTGGCTGCCAAATACAATCTCGGCATTATCGAAGATGCGGCGCATGCGCTCGGTGCTGAGTATAAAGGCAGAAAAATCGGTGCCGGACGCGGTAAAAATCATATTGCCGTATTCAGCTTCCATCCGACAAAAAATATCACGACGGGTGAGGGCGGCATGGTATGCACAGATGACGAAGATGCAGCGGAAATCATGTCCATGCAGCGTCAGAATGGCATGAGCAAAGGTGCATGGAACCGCTATCAGGCAAACGGCAAAGCGCATTACGACATCTTCAAGCCGGGTCTTAAATATCAGATGATGGATATTCAGGCTGCTATCGGACGCGACCAGCTCACTCATCTGGAGGATTTCAACAATCGCCGTCGTGAAATCGTGGCGCGTTATCAGAAAGAACTGGCCGATGTGAAAGGCTTAATTTTGCCGCCGGAAATTGAAGCGGGCAATGTTCATTCATGGCATATCTATACGCCGCTTATTGATATTGATACGCTCGGCTTCAGCCGTGATGAATTCATGGCGCAGATGAGCGCGCGCAATATCGGTACGGCATACCATTATCAGGCGCTGCATCTGTTTACCTGCTACGGCGAAATTACAGGGCTTAAAGCAGGCGACCTGCCGAATGCCGAATACGTATCGGAACGCATTGTTTCTCTGCCTCTGTTCCCGGCTATGACGGATGAAGACGTGACGGACGTAATCGAAGCGATAAAAGAAATCTGTGGAACGAAAGGCTGATTGGAGAAAAATGGCTAGTCCTGAAATTTCAATTGTAATTCCCGTATATAATGAGGAAGAATCGCTGCCGCAGCTGTTCAAGGAATTATATCCCGTGATGGAGAATTTGCACCGCAGTTTTGAAATAATTTTCATCAATGACGGCAGCCGCGACAAATCGTTTGCCATGCTGTACGATTTTCAGCAGAAGCATGAAAAAACGGTGCGTGTCATTGATTTAAACGGTAATTTCGGTCAGCATATGGCGATAACTTCCGGTTTTGCCAATGTGCGCGGTCAGTACGTCATTACGCTCGACGCGGATTTGCAGAACCCGCCGGAGGAAATTCCGAAGATAATCGCGAAAATGGACGAAGGATATGATGTCATTGGCACGTGCCGCCAGAACCGCCATGACCCGCTGTTTCGCAAGGTGGCTTCCCGTCTGGTCAATAAGGCAACCAACCGTATCAGCGGGCTGAAAATCAATGATTACGGTTGTATGCTGCGCGGCTACAGCCGCCGTATTGTGGATATAATCGTGCAGAGCAGAGAGAGCACGACATTCATTCCGGCGCTTGGACAGAAATTTGCCGTAAATCCGATTGAAATTCCCGTAAGCCACCGCGAACGTGAATTCGGCGAGTCGAAATACAGCTTTTTCCGTCTGCTCCGCTTGAATTTTGACCTCATGACGAGTTTTTCGATTGCACCGCTGCAAATGGTGACAATGAGCGGCATGGCGATATCAATTTTGAGTTTCATCTTTTTCATCTATATGATGCTGCGCCGCATTATTGTCGGTTCAGAAGCCGACGGTGTATTTACTTTGCTTGCCGTGAACTTCTTCCTGTTCGGCATCACGATTATGGCGCTGGGCGTCATCGGCGAATATACGGGGCGCATATATAAACAGATACAGCAGCGGCCGCATTATATAATCCGCCATATTTATGAGGAGAAAGAAAATGAATAGACCGCGCATAGTTGTATTTGCCTACAGCGAGCCGGGTTATACGTGCCTGAAGGAGCTGATTGCGCAGAAAGCGAATATCGTCGCCGTGTATACGCATCAGGATGACCCGGAAGAGGAAATATGGTTTCACTCCGTGTACGATTTGGCGAAGGAAAATAATATTCCTGTATTTCGACCGAAAAAAATCGACGCGGATACAGCCGAATATATAAAAAATCTGCGGCCGGAGCTTATATTTTCGTTTTATTTCCGCCGCCTGATACCGAATGATATAATTTTAATGCCGCGGCTCGGTTCATATAATCTGCACGGCGCACTGCTACCGAAGTACCGCGGGCAGACCTGCGTAAACTGGGCTGTAGTGAACGGTGAAAAACGCACCGGCGCAACGCTGCACCTAATGACGGAAAAGGCCGATGAAGGCGATATCGTCGACCAGCGCGGTTTTGACATCGCCTTTACAGATACGGCAATCGACGTATTCAAAAAAGTAAGCGTTATGGCGGCGCAGATTGTACGCGATAATCTGGCGGCGTTGGAAACGGGAATGGCAAAACTCACGCCGCAGGATAACAGTAAGGCGACGAAATTCGGCAGACGCAGACCAAAAGACGGACTGCTCGATTTTAATAAAGACGCAGTGAGTCTGTACAATCTCATTCGCGGCGTAACGCATCCGTTCCCCGGCGCATTTACTTTTGTCGGTGCCCGCAAGCTTTTCGTCTGGTGGGCAAAGCCGGTGGAAGGTGAAGGTAAACCGGGCGAAATCGTTTCAGCGCAGCCGCTTTGCGTCGGGACGAAAAACGGTCTGTTGCAGCTTGAACGGCTGCAGTGGGAAAACGAAGCGGAAATGAATGGTGACCGTTTTGCGGCCGAACTGCCAATCGGCACGAAATTTAGTACGAATGATTAAATTAATGGAAAGAAGAGGCTTTAACAGATGAAGATTTTTGTTACCGGAGTCAACGGTTTTATCGGTTCGCATTTTCTGGAAATGGCTCTTGCTAAAACTGACTGGGAAATTCAGGGCTTTGATTTGAGCGACAGCAATATAAAACAGTTTCTTGCCAATCCGCGTTTTCAGATGAAGACGGGCGATATTTTTAAAGAAGAAGATTGGCTGTATCAGCAGATTAAACAGTGCGACGTGCTGCTGCCGCTTATCGGCATTGCCCGTCCTGCCTATTATATAGAAAAACCGTTCTGGACTTTTGAACTGGATTTTGAACAGAATTTGAAACTGGTGAAAAAATGCGCTGAATATGGTAAACGCGTTATTTTCCCGTCCACTTCGGAAGTTTACGGTATACCGGATCCGAACAACAATATCATGGACGAAGACAAGAGCAATCTGACGCTCGGTCCTATTTCACAGAGCCGCTGGATATACAGCTGCAGTAAGCAGATGATGGACAGAGTCATTTTCGCACTCGGTCAGGAACGCGGGCTGAAATTTTCGCTGTTCCGTCCGTTCAACTGGGTCGGTCCGCGTCTTGACAGTTTCAAAGAGGCGGCTGAGCACAAAGGACGCACGATTACGCAGTTTATCTATGATGTATTGTATACAGGTAAAATCACGCTCGTAAACGGCGGTATGCAGCGCCGCAGCTTCACGTGGGTCGGCGACGGTGTGGAAGCGCTTATCGCCATCATCAATAATAAGGATAATCAGGCGGAAGGTCAGATTTTCAACATCGGCAATCCGGCAAACAATTACTCCATTAAGGAAATGGCGCAAATCGTCGTGGATGAAATGAAGAAATTCCCGTGCTTTAGAGAAAAAGCGGAAAAGGTGGAATTTGTCATTGAAAATTCCGACAGCTATTACGGTAAAAATTACGCCGATGTACAGGACAGACTGCCGTCCGTGAAAAAACTGGAAGAACGTCTCGGTTGGAAACCGAAAACGACGTTGCAGGATGCGATTTACTACACTTTACAGTGGTACGAAAAAGAACTGAATAAATAAAAGACAAAGCCACCGCATAGTGCGATGGCTTTTTTGACAGAGGATTTACGATGAAAAAAATTGCAATAAAAATTGACGTGGATACAAAGCGCGGCTACGATACCGGTGTACCGCGCATGCTCGACGTATTCAAGCAGGAAAAGATAAAAGCGACGTTCTTTTTTTCCATGGGAACGGATAATTCCGGCAAAGCCATCCGCCGCATTTTCCGCAAAGGCTTTTTAAATAAAATGCTTAGGACGAAAGCGCCGAGTACGTACGGTTTAAAAACGATGATGTACGGTACGTTATTGCCTGCGCCGCATATTGTGGAACCGAACCCGGCACCGTTTCTGCGTGCCGTAAAAGAACAGCACGAATGCGGTATTCACTGCTGGGACCATGTGTACTGGCAGGATAAACTGCCGTATCTGACGGAAGATACGATTAAGGCTGAACTCACGAAAGCGATTGAGCTCTTTAATAAAATAGCCGGTTTCAGGGCGAAGGCATGTGCAGCGCCCGGCTGGCAGGTGACGCCGCGCAGTCTGAAAGTCCAGCAGGAGCTGGGATTTATCTATTGCAGCGATGTACGCGGCTACCGGCCGTTTTATCCGGTGATGAACAATACGGACTACATGCCTCTGCAGATACCGGGAACACTGCTGACGATGGATGAATGTCTCGGCAGCACGCTGGACGGCAAAGTGATAACGGAAGACAATATCGTGAATTACTGGCTGAGCCACTGCGACCGGAATTTTAACGTGCTGACCGTTCATTCGGAAATGGAAGGGCTCAAGCAGCTGCCGATTTTACATGCGTTTATTCTGAAAGCGAAAAATATGGGTTACGAATTCGTCAAGCTGGAAGAAGGCAAAAATGTACCGGATATAAAACGCTGCGAGGTGTTTCACGGTTATCTGCCGGGCAGAGCCGGAACGGTGGCGCGCCAAAGCGAGCCTTTGGATTAATTTATCAAATTTTTACTTTTTCTTCATTGGATTTTTAAACAGCCGTTTTATAATAAAAGCATATCAGTTAGGAAATAGCACCTCTGGTACAAACAGCTTTATAGAGGAAGGAGACTTGCCCCGCGCGGCAGCAACTATCCTCTATGAACAATCCATTATCGAGGGATACATTATGAACGATTACAGTAATATTTTTCTGCTGAGTGATATGGACGGCACATTAATTAATTCCAGTGCTCAGATTTCTGCTGTAAACAGATATGCTTTGGAGCAGTTCACCGCAGGCGGCGGCACCTTTGCCGTGGCTACCGGCAGGACAATCAGAAGCTGCCGGGATTATCTCGGCGAATTGCCGATAAATGCTCCGAGTATTTTCTATAACGGAACTATCATGCAGAATGTGCATAATAATGTAGCATTGAAAACATTATCACTGCAAAACACTCAACTGACGGCTTTTCTTGCACAGTGTTTAATCCACTGTCCGCAAATGTGCATCGAACTGCATACGCAGGATACATTTTATATCATCACGGACAAAGCGTATGACGACCCGGTGATTGAAAAGGAAAATCTGCCGTACATTCGCGCCAATTTAGGCGACATACAGGATATACCTGTTTTAAAAGTTCAGTTTTACACTGAAAATCCTGAATTGATATCATGGCTCCATAATTTCGCCCAAGCTATGGAGATTGATAAAATCGCCAAATATTTTACTTCGTGGTCCAGTTATTTTGAAATCATTCCGAAGAATGCTTCCAAAGGTATTATGCTCAATGAATTGCGCAAAATGCCGCTGTATCGCAATAAAATATTTATCGCTGTCGGTGATTTTGACAATGATATAGAAATGCTTCGCTGTGCTGACTATGGCATTGCTGCCCGAAATGCTACGCAAAACCTCAAACAAGTAGCAGACATCATCGGCGTAAGCTGTGATGACCACCTTCTCTCTCATGTTATCACTAAGATTATTCCCAATCTGGCTAAATATTCGGCAGCAAATCTGCAAACGGCATAAAAGGTTAAGATTTTTTCTTAGCCTTTTTTTATTTGGCCTGAAATGCTAAAATGACTATGATTTTAGTTTGGAAAAATTTTGGGTGATGAATATGGAAAAAGCCAATGAACTGATGAAGTATAAAAATATCAACAAAGAGGAACTGCTTTTGATACCGCAGGATTTTCCGTATGTAATGAAAGCGATTGATTTCAGCGATTTTCGCAACTGTTTCGTTCCGTGGCACTGGCATAATGAAATTGAAATTTTCTATATGAAAAGCGGCGGCATAGAATATTATCTGCCCGGCGGCAGAGTGAATTTTCCCGCAGGAACGGCCGGAATTATCAATTCCAACGTACTGCATAAGACGAGACCGTATTTTGGTATGGAAAAGGATATTCAGCTGATACATCTTGTAACGCCGTCCTTTCTTGCCGGTGAGCAAGGTAGCCGGATAGAGCAGAAGTATATCACGCCGCTTGTGAATAATCCGCAGTTTGAATTTGTAAAAATAGCACCCGGTGATAAAAAGCGGCGGAAACTATACCGTCTGATACGAAAATCCTTCGAGTTGAAAGATACGGATTTCGGCTATGAGCTGAAGCTTCGCAATATATTGGCGCAAATATGGCTGGAGATGTACGCGCTGTCGGATGATTTGTGGGCGGACAATAAGACGTACAGCAATGTGAGTGATAAGATAAAAGCGGTGATAGTATATATTAACGAGCACTATGCAGAGAAAATTTCCGTAAAACAGCTGGCAACTGTCGCTTTCGTCAGTGAACGGGAATGTTTCCGTCTGTTTCAGGAATGTCTACATATGACGCCGATTGAATACATTGTGAATTACCGTTTGCAAAATGCCTGCCGCATGTTGGCAGGAACGCAGGAGAGCGTTACGAAGATTGCACAGAGCTGCGGGCTGGGCAGCAGCAGTTATTTCGGCAAGATTTTCCGGGAAAAGATGGGCTGTACGCCGTCGCAGTATCGGGCTAAATGGCGGAATAGTGATAAGAAACGGCGGATATAATATATTTATCAGAAGTTGATTGCATTATAATGATATTGAAAGATGTAAAAACACAAAAGGAAGTGATAAGTCATGTTTGAATTGAAAATTTTAAATGTAGTGAAATTCATTGAAGCGGTAAATAATTGCGCTCAGGCTGTCAATGTACTGTTGCCGACGGGAATGAAGGCAAACATCAACGGTGTGTACGCCGCACAGCACGAATTAATCCGCCAATTCAGAGAAAATAATAATTCATTGAATTTGGTGCTGGAATTTGAAAACTATACCGATTATATGAAAGTGATGTTATTTGCGATAAGCGATAACTACAGTTACTGCCATGATTAGAAAATTTATTCAGGAAAAAAAGAAAAGCTCTTTGATAGAAAATTTATCAAAGAGCTTTTTGTTATTTTACGGCGAACTTTTTGTAAGTTTCGTATAAACGGTTCAGCGCCGCTTGTATATATTTGGTCGGGCATGCCAAATTCCAGCGTTCGAAGCCTTCGCCGGCTTTGCCGAAAATGTATCCTTCATCAAAATACAGGCAGGCTTTTTCCCGATTAATACGTTCCAGCTCCGCCGGCGGTAGATTAAAGGAGCGAAAATCGAGCCAGAGAAGATATGTTGCCTGGAGCTCGGTGATTTTCACCTGCGGGAAGTATTCCTGCATGAAATCGGTGATGAGCTGTTTATTCGTACTGATTAAATCAATTACCTGCGCCAGCCAGTCTTCGCCGTGAGTATAGGCAAGGCGGCAGGCTTCATAGCTCAAAATGGAGCAAGCGAAGTCAGCGTCGGTCGCCTGTTCAGCCTGGAATAATTTGCGGTATTTTTCATTTGGAATAAAAATATTGGAAAGCTGCATTCCCGCAAGGTTGAAGGTTTTACTCGGCGCGGTGCAGATTATGCACTTGCTGCGTGCAGCTTCGGAAACGGTCGCATAGCATGTATGCTTAAATCCCGGCATGATTAAATCGGCGTGAATTTCATCCGATACGACGAATACATTGTGCGCCAGACAGATTTCGCTCAGGCGGGAAAGTTCGTCTTTCGTCCAAATTCGGCCGCATGGATTATGCGGACTGCATAAAATTAGCATTTTCGTGCCGGGAGCGGCAGCAGCCGCAGCGAATTTGTCCCAGTCGATATCGTATGATATGCCGTTGTTGATGAGCGGCACTTCGACAAGGCGGCGCTCGTTGACTTCAATTGCTTTGTACATAGGATAATATACCGGCGTGAACAGCATAATGCCGTCGCCTTTTTGCGTGAAGGCTTTAACTGCCGTGAAAAACGCATTGACTACGCTGTGCGTTTCAATCAGCCAGTCTGTCTGCACGTCCCAGCCGTGATGCTTTTTCATCCAGTTTATGACGCTTTGGCGGTATTTTTTATTACTGCCGGCATAGCCGAGTATATTATTGTCGATAAAATTTTTCAGCCCTTCGGTGATTTCGGGCGCTGTTTTCAGTTCCATATCGGCAACGGAAAACGGAATAACGTCATCCGTAACAAGCGGATTTCCTTTCATTTCCTGCCATTTTTTCGAACCGATACCGAAACGCGGGGAAATATTTTCAAAGTCGTATTTCATGAGTATAAATCCTCTTTGTTATTAAAGATTTTGAATTAAAGAAAGTGCCCTGATTCGTAGACCACTAGAGATTTTCACTTTAAAAATAAAATTTATTAGCTGTAACGTTCAAAAACTCGCTAACGCTCAAACATTTGAACTAAAGGCACATCTAATAAATTTTATTTTTAATAGCTAAAGCTACCGTGAAAATACTTTAACATGGATGAAAGTTTTAGCATGATTAGCGAAACATAGTGTCAACAGCTCAGTTTTAGTTCCAGCCGAGAACAGAAGGTACGAGCCAAATTCCAAATGTTTCGAGCCATTGTACCGTCTGTTTTTAAAGAAGGGCTAGGAAGGCTCGCCCAGTGCAGCGTAAGCGAAACGTTAAAAAAGGTTTTTTCTTTTTGGTTCGTTTTTCTTTTGACCTTTCAAAAGAAAAATGAACAACTCCCTTATTTATGGCTATACAAACACCAAGGTTCTTCCGCCATGTAGTTTCCGTCATTATAATATGCGGCTCTTGCCCGGCAGCCGCCGCAGCTCATTTTGTATTTGCATTTGCCGCAGTTGCCTTCAAATTCAAAGGTGCGCAGTTTCTTTAAAACTTCATTGTTTTTCCAGATTTCGTCAAATGGTGTCTGGCGCACGTCGCCCAGTTCCATATTGAGGTAGGCGCACGGCTGGACTTTGCCGCGCGGACTGATGATGCAGTAGGACGTTCCGGCAAGACAGCCGCGGCGGAAACGCAGTTTCATGCCCATCTGGTCGGCAATGCGCATAAACTGCGGCGCACAGGTCGGTTTTAATTCGATGTTCACTTCCTGCTGTTTTTTCATGATGCGCGTGATGACATCTTCATATTCTTTAGCGCGCAGTGTTTCGGCTTCAATGTTTTTCGCTCTGCCTGTCGGCACTAAAAAGAAAATATGATGCGCAACGGCGCCTTCGGCAACGGCAAAATCGGTTAAAGCTTCCAGTTCATGCTGGTTCCAGTCCATTACTGTTGTATGAATTTGAAACGGCAGTCCGGCTTTTTTGCAGTTGCGCATACCAGCTACAGCTCCGTCCCAGGCGCCTTTGTAGCAGCGGAATGTGTCGTGTTTTTCTCTATCCATGGAGTCGAGCGAAATTCCCATACCCATAGCGCCGGCTTCTTTTAATTTATATGCCATTTCTTCCGTGATGAGCGTGCCGTTCGTGCCGAAAACGCTGCGCAGGCCAAGACTTGTCGCATGTCTGACGAGCTCTAAAATATCGGGGCGCATCAGCGGTTCGCCGCCGGAGAATATCATGATTTTAAAACCGGCTTTGGCAATCTGATTTAAAAGTGTTTTTGCTTCCTGCGTGCTGAGTTCTTCTTCCGCTTTGCAGCCTGCTTCGCGGTAGCAGTGTTTGCAGAACATATTGCAGGCATTTGTCGTGTTCCAGGATATAATCATTATTGTTCGCCTCCTACGATACCGATTTCTTCATCCGTCAGATAACACGACGGGTCGGATTCCCAGAAATCACCGGTGCGGGCTTCGGCACGGGTGCGGAAATTGCCGTTGCAGTTATCGAGAAATTTGCATTTGGCACATCTGCCTTTTAAAAGCGGCTTTCTGTCTTTAAGCCCTGCCATAATCGGATTTGTCGTATCCTGCCAGATATCGCCGAATTTGCGTTCGCGTACATTGCCGAATGTATGGTGCTGCGTGAACTGGTCAGGATGAACATAGCCCAGCGGGTCGACTTCGGCAAAAGCTATACCGGAGCGGTTGCCGCCGTTCATGGAAATGTATTTTTTTATCTGGGCGGCAAGTTCGTCTTTGCCTTCAGCAAGAGCTTTCAGATACATATAAACGCCGTCGCAGTGATTGTCGACGGTGAGGATTTCTTTTTTCAGACCGCGCTCTTCAAAATCGCGCGTGCGGCGGATGATGATATCCATGGCGCGGCGCGATTCTGTCGCCGTTACGTCTTCGTCCATCATCTGATTGCCGCGGCCGGAATAAACGAGATGATAAAAGCATACGCGGTTGATATTTTCCGCTTCGATAAAGTCGAAGATATTTTCCAGTTCCTGAATATTGTGGTGATTTATTGTGAAGCGCAGACCGACGCGCTGTCCTACGGCTACGCAGTTTTTGATACCGTTCATAGCCGCTTCGAATGCGCCTTCTTTGCCGCGGAATTTATCGTTTACTTCGCGCAGCCCGTCAAGCGAAATGCCGACGTAGCCGACGCCGATGTTTTTTATTTTGCGGGCAACTTCCGGCGTAATCAGCGTGCCGTTCGTGGATAAAGTAGGACGCACGCCTTTTTTCGCAGCGTAATCGGCCAGTTCAAAGAAATCGGGACGAATGAGCGGTTCGCCGCCGGAGAATAATAGTACCGGCACTTTGAAATCGGCCAAATCGTCGATGAATTGTTTGGCTTCTGCCGTTGTAAGTTCGTTGGCGTATTTTTTCGCGTCGGAACTCATATAGCAGTGGCGGCATTTTAAATTGCAGGTGCGGGTTGAATTCCAGACGACGACGGGACCTGCTCCCGGACGCACGCCGTTTTTGGCTTTATGGGCTTCATTCGTATAGCGAAGCGTATCGCCGAAATAATCTGTAGCAAAAAGTAATTTTGTAACGCTTATCAATTAGCTCACCTATCTTATAAATATATTAAAAATATGAACGACATTCATTTTTACAATATATTTATAATAACAATATCTTGATTAAAGGTCAATAAAAATACTTTATGAAAAAAAGAAGCCCCGTTTAGCGGGGCTTCTGCGTGAGATACAGAAAAAAGTCTATTTATTTTAGAAAGAGAATTCGACTTTAGTGAAGAATGTATCAGCGTCTTCATCGGTGGAAATATCTTTACCGGTGAAGTATTCAACATCGGCGATGATGTTTTCAGCTAATGCGTACTGTACGCCGAAGACCATGCCTTTCTGGTCAGCTGCTGCATCATCGTAAGTCGGCTCGATAACGGCATTCTGTCCTAAGTGGCGGTAGCCTACGTATGCGCCCCAGGAACCAGGGTCAGATTTTTTGGCGCCTTTGTAGTCGAGTTCCACAATGCCGGCGTTTTCGTAGTTGTCAGCATCGGATTTGGCGTATTGACCGACGAGTTTTACGTTTTTATCGAAAGCGTAGCTGCCGCCTACATACCAGATGCCGAGGCTGTCGTCTTTAAAATCGTCGGAGACAGGCACGTCATGCTGTTCGAGATTTTGCAGAGCTGTATAACCGGCATTGAGTGCCAGTTTATCATTCGGCGTGTAGTCAATCTGCGTGCCGTAGTATTCAGCCGTAACGTCTCTGTTCGTTTCTTTGTCGCCCGGTAAATCGTGTTCGTGATTGTAGCGGCCTGCCATGAACGTAGCGTTTAATTTATCGCTGCCCCAGCTTACCGTTGCACCGGAGAACGGGTCATCGATTATCATGCCCTGTGCTGTGAAGAGAGGAACTTTACCGGCCTGTACAGTACCGCCGAATAAAGGACCTTCCACCCATGCACGGCTGATTTCTCCATCACCGTTGGAACTTGTGCTCAAATTCAGGTCGTAATCGATACGGGCATTGGCAGTCCAGCCGGAGTTGCCGATATATGCTTTCGGTTCTAAACGGAATGTAACTTTATTGGTAAGTTTGTCTTTGCCTGCATCGTGATTTTCATCAACGTATTTGTATTTTACTTTACCTTTCCAAACCACATTGTCGCTTTTCTTTTCCAGGTCGGCAACGCGGACGCCGAGATTGTCGAGTTCATCGGAAAATTCAGCCGCCAGTTTATCAACGATAGCTTTATCGGCTTTGTCGATATCCGTTTTGGCCATAGCGCGAGCGACAATCTGCGCCATTTCATAGCGGGTCATCGTATTGTTGCCCTGATATGTGCCGTCAGGATAACCGTCGATTACACCGTCAGCGGCAAGCGTGGATACAGCATCGTATGCCCAGCTGTCGGACGGAACATCGCTGAACGGATTGGCAGCGGCAAAAGTAGTGCTGGCTGCGCCGACAACAAGAGCAGCTGTGATAGCGGAAATTAAAGTTTTTTTAGACATGAAATAATACCCCCGAATATAGTGAATAAATACATTTGTACAGATTATATGATTAAAGTTGCCATGTTGCCTTTAATATATGACTGTACATCAACGGGTCTTATTATAAAGAAGGGATAAAAAATATTTATGAAGTTGCTGTAAATATATCCAGAACTTTTGTTAAAATATAAGTAAAGACTTTTTGATTTGTAAAAACAAAACGAAGTTTTTTCAAAAAAAGAATAAAATGGTATAATGAAAAAGACTGTATATAAAGATTATATATTAGTAGTTGTGCTGGTAAAACATCGAGCCTTTAACCAGCATAACAGGTTATATATTATGAATAAGAGGGATTTTTATGCGTATTTTACTGGCGGAAGATGATAAACGATTGTCGAAAATGCTGGCTTTTCTATTAAAGAAGGAAAAATATATTGTAGACTGTGTTTATGACGGGCAGGAAGCAATGGAATATGCTGAGTTGTCGGATTACGATATTGTTATTTTGGATTGGATGATGCCGAAAAAAGACGGTATCAGCGTCTGCCGCGAACTGCGCCAGGCAAAAAAGCAGACGGCAATACTGATGCTTACGGCGCGCGACGCGCTGGAAGACCGGATAGAAGGGCTGGACAGCGGCGCGGATGATTATTTGGCAAAGCCGTTTGAATTTCCGGAGCTTTTGGCACGATTAAGAGCTTTATCGCGGCGGTTAAATAAGACTTTTCACAATGATGTAATAGAATGCGGCGGACTGAAGTTGAACTGTCAAAGCGCTGTGCTGATTTTTGGCGAAAATCAGAGTTCTTTAAGTCCGCGGGAATGTCAGATAATGGAGCTTTTTATGCGCAATACGGGACAGATTTTGCCGCGTGAGCAGATTATGGACAAGGTATGGGGTTATGATACGGAAGTAAGTTCCAATACGCTCGATGTTACGATAAAAACCATTCGCAAAAAAATCGGCAAATTGGGTTTGAGTGAGTGTATTTGCACCGTTCGCGGTATCGGTTACAAATTTGAAATGAGATAGATTATGTTTGGAGAATTTAAACAGAAAATAGTTAAGGAATACACGTTTTTAACGAGTATTTTATTATTGACAGTTTCATTGTCTATTTATGCTACAGGTTTTTATATATCGTACAAAGAACAGGTTTCGCATATACAAATGCTGGCAGTTGAAGAAAGTGAAGATTTATTTTACAGGATTAATCATGATGATTTAAAAGAATACATGTTGAATGATGATGTTCCGGGCAGTGATGACGGTTATTTTAACAGAATTTTTGTTTATGGTCTGGATATTAATCATAATATAATGTTTCAGCATAATTCCATGGAGTGGAGTGAGGATTTTATGAATAAAGCCATTTCTGAGAATTTGCTGGAGTATAATGAAAAATATTTTAAATTTGAACTTGTGGATAATCGCCATCCTAAATTATTTATGACTATGCGCTATCCGCTTATTGAGCAACAGGAATTTATGGGGGAAGTTTATGTAGGTATAGAGGCGACGCATTGGGCAAGAGAACAGGCGCGCGTATTTGCCTATTTAATACTGTTTAATCTGCTGGCAAGATTTTTTATCCGTTATATTAGCTATAAATTGGCTAATAGAGCCATGGTGCCGGTAGTGCAGTCGTTTGAACAGCAAAAGCAGTTTGTCGCCAACGCTTCGCATGAACTCAGAACGCCGCTGAGCATCATTATATCTGGCATGGAAGTTTTAAAATCGGATGAGGAAAATAAATTGTCAGCGTTTTCGCAGGATGTAATGAGGGATATTAATGATGAAGCGCTGAAAATGAAAAAATTGATTGATAATCTGTTGCTGACGGCACGTAATGATAATGATACATTGGCTGTAAATCCGACGGTATTTTCATTAAATGAGCTGCTGACGAAATTGTATAATAAATTTTCTTTGCTGGCTGACCGAAAAAATATTGAAATAAATCTGGCGCCGCTCAATGAGATTTCAATATATGCCGACAGTATGCACATAGAGCAGATACTGACGATTTTAATCGATAATGCCGTGAAATACACGCCGGAAAACGGCATGATTGATATCGGCATAAAAGAGGATAAGCAGCATATTATCATATCGGTTAAAGATAACGGCAAGGGCATAGCGGCAGAGGATTTGCCGCATATATTCGAGCGCTTTTACCGCGCAGAGAAATCGCGTACTACGTACGGCAATGGGCTAGGTTTGTCCATAGCACAGATACTGGCACAAAAGAACAATGGAAATATTATTGTAACGAGCAAGGAAAATGAAGGTTCGTGTTTCAGCTTGACTTTGAAAAAAGTATATTTTTAATTATAGATTTCTATTTGACGGGTTCTTTGCTTGTCAAAGAACTCGAACCAAAGAAAGTGCCGGTTCGGCACAATATAAGATAAAGAGATTGAATTTCTTAATTTATCTTCATATTGCGCCGGGCAATTTTTCTTTGCTGGCACAAAGAAAAGTTGCCGAAAAAGAAATGCCTAAGTTCGTAGCCCATAAGAGATTTTCACTTTAAAAATAAAATTTATTAGCTGTAACGTTCAAAAACTCGCTTGCGCTCAAACATTTGAACTAAAGGCACATCTAATAAATTTTATTTTTAATAGCTAAAGCTACCGTGAAAATGCTCTAACATGGATGAAAATTTTAGCATGATTAGCAATACATCGTGTCAACAGCTCAAAGTAAGTTCTTGCTGAGAATGGAAGACACGAGCCAAATTCCAAACGTTTCGAGCCGTTGTACCGTTTCTGCTTATATAAAAGCTACGAAGGCTTGCCCAGTGCAGCGATAGCGAAACGTTAAAGGTTTTTCTTTTTGGTTCGTTTTTCTTTTGCTCTCCAAAAGAAAAATGAACATATATACTTGCCAATGGATTTTATCAGCCAGTAAATAGCAACGGCAAAATTTAAAATAAAATTCTTCAGATTGGCGAAAAACGACTTATCCGCCAGTTTATCCTTGGGTAATCTGTTCATTTACGGCCTCGCTTATTTCCGTGAAGGAAAAATCCAATTTATCATCAACGCAGTCAACGGTAATCTGCTGATGCTGTTTGATTTTCTTGCGCAGCAGTTCTTCCGCCAGCGGGTCTTCCAGATAACGCTGTACGGCGCGTTTAAGCGGGCGGGCACCGTAGGCGCTGTCCGTGCCGTGTGCCAGCAGATACTGTTTGGCACTGTCCGTAACGGTGAGTTTTATGCCCATTGCCAGCAGGCGGTTTTCCAGATTGTGCAGCAGAAGACCGATTATTTCCAGCAGCTCTTTGTCGGTCAGCGGGTCGAAGATGATGATTTCGTCAATACGGTTTAAAAATTCCGGCTTGAACTGTTTTTTCACTTCTTCCATGACGAGTTTTTTAGCATCGCTGTTTGCATTTTCTTCATTATTATTTACAGAGAAACCGAGAGCGGTATTTTTTTGCTTCTGCAATTTGAAAGCACCGGCATTCGATGTCATGATGATTACTGTATTTTTGAAATCGGCGGTGCGTCCCTGACTGTCGGTCAGGCGACCGTCTTCGAGCACCTGAAGCAGGATGTTGAAAACATCGGGATGGGCTTTTTCGATTTCATCGAGCAGGATTACAGCGTACGGTTTGCGGCGGATGGCGTCGGTAAGCTGACCGCCTTCGTCATAGCCGATATAGCCCGGCGGTGCGCCGACCATGCGCGATACGGTATGTTTTTCCATGTATTCGCTCATGTCGAACCGTATCATAGCCGCTTCGTCGCCGAAAATGGCTTCGGCAAGGGAGCGGGCAAGTTCCGTCTTGCCGACGCCGGTCGGTCCGAGGAATAAAAATGAGCCGATAGGCCGTTTCGGGTCTTTGAGCCCCGCTCTGGCGCGGCGGATGGCTTTGGCAACGGCTGATACACCTTCATTCTGGCCGACGACGCGCTTGTGCATGATATCCTCCATATGGAGCAGGCGGTCGGCTTCTTTGGCTACCAGTTTTTTCACCGGAATACCTGTCCATAAGGTGGCGACATCGGCGATATCGTTTTCCGTAACTTCCACCTGCGAGCTGTTCTGTTTTTCCCAGTCCGATTTTACTTCGTAGAGCTGCTGTTTCAAATTTGCTTCGTCGTCGCGGATTTTGGCGGCAAGTTCGTAGTTCTGTTCGTTTATCGCCTTTTCCTTGTCTTTGCGGAAGGCGTTCAGCTGCAGCTCGAGCGAGGTGATGTTGCGCGGACTGGCAACGGTGCTGAGGCGGACTTTGGCGGCAGCTTCGTCCATGAGGTCGATGGCTTTGTCCGGCAGAAAGCGGTCCGTTATATAGCGGTGCGATATTTTCACGGCGGCTTCAATGGCTTTGTCCATGATTTTGGCGCAATGGAATTTTTCGTATTTGTCGCGTATACCCATTAAAATGGAAATGGCATCTTCGACGCTCGGTTCATGCACCATTATCGTCTGGAAACGGCGTTCCAGCGCGGCGTCTTTTTCGATGTACTTTTTGTATTCCTTCAGTGTCGTTGCACCGATTACCTGAATTTCGCCGCGCGACAGAGCCGGTTTTAAAATATTGGCGGCATCGAGCGAGCCTTCGCCTGCTCCAGCGCCGATTAGCGTGTGCATTTCGTCGATGAACAGAATAACGTTTTGCGTTTCGATTATTTCATCGATTACTTTTTTCAGCCGGTCTTCAAATTCGCCGCGGTATTTTGCTCCGGCGACAAGAGATGCCATGCTGAGCGATACGACGCGCTTGTTGGCGAGGACTTTCGGCGTCAGCCCCTGAATGAGCCGTTGCGCCAGTCCTTCCGCTACAGCCGTTTTGCCGACGCCCGGTTCACCGATTAGAACGGGATTGTTCTTCGTGCGGCGGCTTAAAATCTGAATGACGCGCTCGATTTCGCGGTTGCGGCCGATGACGGGGTCGATTTTATTGTTTTTCGCCAGCTCGTTCAAATCGCGTCCGTATTTGTCGAGCAACGGCGTAGCAGACTGCGGCGCTTTGGTGTACGTTTTTTCCGCAGACGAAACTGTTTCTTCATCACTGTCGTCGTTATCGTTGTCATCATTGCCGTTTTCATTGAGCAAATCCAGCACGGTGGAATGAATAATGTCAAGGTCAGCACCGAGCGAAATCAGTATCTGCGAGGCGATATTCTCCTTATCGCTGACAATGCCGAGCAGGATGTGTTCAGCGCCGATATAGTCATGCGATAAAATCTGCGCTTCTTTAACGGCAAGTTCCAGCGTCTCTTTCGCATCCGGCGTGTAGCCGATTTCATGAATATAGTAATCGTCATAATCCTGCGACGGCGCTATATCGTGCACCCGCTGGCGCAGGCTGTACAAATCAATGCCCAGTGAGGACAGAGCCTTGGCAGCGATACTGTTTCCTTCGTGCAGAAGTCCCAAAAGCAGATGTTCCGTGCCGACGTAATTGTGTTTTAGATGTCTGGCTTCATATTGTGCCAGTTTCAATACTTTTATCGCGTTTTGTGTAAAACGTCTTTGCATAACTATTCCTTTCTATTTTGCAGGCCGGTAAATATTTTTCTGATTACGGCGGCGCGCTGTTTTTCGATTTCCTGCGGCGACATATTTTCCGTTTCGTTCAGATTTTGCAGATAATTTTTCTGTCCGGCGATTAAAAGCAGATTTAAGATATCCGCCTGCGTTTCGTCGATGATGTTCATATCCACGCCGAGACGCACTTTGCTCACAAGATTGAGCATTTCGTGCTGGGAAATGGAATGGGCGTATTTCAATATGCCGAAAGAGCGCCATACTCTGTTTTCCAGCTTATCGTGCGAATAGCTCAAGAGCGCCTTGCGCGCATCGTGTTCATGCGAGATAATTTCCTGCACGGTGGCGGACAGATTGTCGATTAATTCCTGTTCCTTGAAGCCGAGCGTCAGCTGATTGGACGTCTGGAAAATATTGCCCAGGCTGTCTTCGCCGAACAGACCGCGGATGGCCATGCCGAGCTGCGGCGAAATGTTGATGATTTTGGAAATCTGCTGCGTCATGACGAGCGCCGGCAGATGAAGCAGTACACTTGCCCGCAGTCCCGTGCCGAGATTGGTCGGGCAGGCGGTGAGATAGCCCATTTTTTCGTCGAAGGCGATGTTCAGATAAGCTTCGATAGCGTCGTCGATGGCAAATGCCGTTTGCAGGCAGCTGTTTAAATTAAGTCCCGGTGCCATGCACTGAATGCGCAGATGGTCGTCCTCGTTCACCATGATGCTGACGGACAGGTCATCGCTTAAAATGACAAGGCGGTTTTCAGGACTGTCAATCAGTTTCTGGCTGATGAGAAATTTTTCCGCCAGTACATTTTGCTGCAAACGGTTTAATTTATCTATCTCTAAATAATCAAAATGAAGACCCGTTGCCGTTTCAATCGCTGGTATCAGGCGCAGTATAAGTTCTTTGACCTGAATTAAATCGGCGCGTTTGGCACGGTTGGGAAACGGAATGTTTTTCAGATTGCGCGCCAGGCGGATGCGGCTGGCAAGCGCAATATCACTGTGTTTGCCCGCAGTGTTGAGCCAGGCAAGGCTCGGGTCGGTAAATAAAGCCGTATTAGTCATTCATATCACCTGCCTGTTCTTTATGCAGATTGGTATTCAACTGATTTTCCAGAAGTTTGATGCGGTCGCGCAGAACGGCAGCCTGTTCATATTCTTCTTTATTGATATATTCCTTGATTTTCTGGCGCAGGGCGGCGATTTCCTGTTTAAGACCTAAAGTACCGCCGGCGCGGCGCGGAATTTTGCCGATATGGCTGCTGTAGCCGTGAATACGGCGCAAAAACGGTTCAAGACGTGCAGCAAATGTTTTATAGCAGACGCTGCAGCCGATTTTGCCGGTGCGTTTAAAATCATTGTACGTCATCTGGCAATTCGGGCAGGTCAGCTCCGGTTTCAGCTTCACTGGTTTGGCTTCATTGCCGCTATTTGTTTCGTGGTTGAAAATTCCCGACAGAAAATCATTAATCGAGAAAATATTGTTTTTCTCCGTGAGCAGACCGAGTTTCAGCGCACAGCTTTCGCACAGATGGTGCTCGACCTGTCCCTGACTCGTCAGCTCCGTTATATAAATGCTGGCTTCGTTTTTATTGCATTTATCACACAGCATAATAATCCTCCTTTTGACTACGCAAAGTTTGCCAATGTTAAAATAAGCGACTTCATAAGCTCGGCTCTGTCTTCCGGCTCGAGCTTGTCGAAAACGACGGAAAGCGTCTGCAACATTAAAGCAGCTTCGCGTTTTTTAATGATTTCACGTTTATACAGATAGTGAACGATATTTTTGAAATCTTCGAATGATGTTTTGATATTTATTTTGGCTAAAATATCCTGATAAATTAAATCCTGCAGCGGTACTCTGCCAATGCGGATAAATCCGCCGAGACCGCGGCGTGATTCCACGACAAAGCCTTTGTCCTGAGTGAAGCGTGTGCTCAAGACGTAGCTTATCTGCGAAGGTGCGCAGGAAATTTCATCGGCAATATCTGAGCGTTTAAGTTCCACTTTACGGTTTTGCTCCGCCGCCAGCCGACGTAAGATGTAATCTTCAATTAAATCAGCTATATTGCTCATAATTATCACCTTTACTTTGATTATTTTAATTGTTAATTATATTATAGTTTGACTTTTTGACATTAGCAAGGTTTATTTTATGGAGCAGATTAATTAATATAGAAGAAATAAAAAAGATACCCAATAACGAAGCGTTATCAAGTATCTTTAAGCTTTTCAGCTGGCACAGCGGGTCAGTTTATATTTATTTATCCAGCGTGATTTTTGCCTGAACCGTGCTGCCTGGCGTAACTTTATCTATCATATCGTCAGGAAATGAAATTCTGGCGGCAGTAATAAGGCTGTTATTACTGTCGTCGGTATGCGTAACTTCCAAAACAGTACCGGTTAAATTCAAATCATCAACAGTATAATTGACGAATTGACCGGGATGAACCTTGTTGTACTGTTCTTCCGTCAGCGGCGCTTCTACCCAGAGATTTTTCGTATTGCCGATATTAAGAAAAACGTCGTTTTCTTTCAGACTGTCGCCCTGTTTGAAATCGGTAAGATAAACAATGCCGCTGACCGGCGCAGTGATATCGGCGTAATTTTTATCGGATTGAGCCTGCTTGAGGGCAGCCTGTGCCTGTTCGAGCTGTACCTGCGCACTGGCAAGAGCTTCGGAAAGTTCTTTGGACGGCGCGGACGAAACTTCCTGCGTTACTTGGCGCGGTGCACTGGCTGCGCTTAAAGCGGCCTGAGCTGCGGAATATTCAGATTGGGCTTCCGTGTATTGCGTTGCGCTTACGGCACCGATGGAGTACAGTTTGCTCATTTTCTGCGCTTGAGCGGCAGCAGCGTCAACGCGTGCCTGAGCAGCGGCGATATCACCGGCGGACGGCGCGGCGCTTACTACGGTCTGTGACGTGACGGAATTTTTAATCTGCTGTTCCAGATTATCATAATTGGCCTGAGCTTCGTCGCAGGCTTTTTGCAGTGCTTCTATCTGCTGCGGTGTAGTGATTACTTTGACTTTGGCGATTACCTGTCCGGCTTCGACCTTATCGCCGTCATTGACGAGAATTTCCGTCAGCGTTCCGTCCGACTGGGAGCTGACATGAACAACGGAGCTTGTCAGTTTGGCATCAGGAATATCCAGTACGGATTTGGCTTCGTTCCATTTGAAAATGCCGAATACCAAAACAGCGGCGATAACAAGAATTAAGGGCAGGCTGTAGCGTATTACGGGTTTAATCTTTTCAGTAATATCTGTTTCCAAAATAAAATCCTCCTAACATCTTTCGCAAAAGGAAAGTATGCATAATTCTTTTCAATTAAGTATAAAAATAGCACAAAAAAAAGAAATATACAAGCAAAGAGGATTTTTTTAATCAATATTTAATTATCATGGCGCGGACGACGTTCGGGATATCGTACTGGCGTTTTCCGGCACCGACACCTACTTTTTCAATGGTGAAATTTTCCGGCAGAACGTCATCTGTTTTGATGGCGGCAATGATGGCTGCACCGGTCGGTGTTATGAATTCGCCTTTTGCTCCGGTGAAATGCAGTTTCAGGTTGTGCGCGCTGGCAATATTCACTACAGCTGGAACGGGAATAGGGATGGCTCCGTGCTGACAGTTGACAAAGCCTTTGCCTTCGGAGAGCGGCGAGCAGGCAACTTTGGTGATGTTCAGTTTATCCAGACAGATTGCAGCGGCTGCAATATCGACGATAGAGTCGACGGCTCCGACTTCGTGGAAATGGACGTTTTCCACAGTCGTGCCGTGCGCTTTGGCTTCCGCTTCGGCGATTATCTGGAAAATCTTACGGGCGATGGCTTTGGCGTTATCCGTAAGCTGGGAATTATCAATGATTGCCGTGATATCACTCAGATTTCTGTGTTCATGGTGATGATGGTGATGTGTTTCATTATGTTCTTCATGTGTATGATGTTCATGTGCATGGCCGTGCTCATGCTCGTGTCCATGTTCATGGTGATGATTTTCTTCATATAAATATTCCATGTCGTGGTCATGGTTGTCTATATCCAAAATGACGTTGAAATCACAGGCATCCAGCGCCATTTTTTTTACCCGGCTGATATTTATTTTGTATCCTTCCAGCGGCAAGGTCTGCAAATTGTTGAGCAAATAATCCGTTTCCACGCCCAAATCAAGCAGCGAAGCGACGAACATGTCGCCGCTGATACCGGCGTAGCATTCCAAATATAACATCTGTTCCATATGAAAACCCCTTTTTTATTTATTGTAATTTATTTTAACTCTTGGAGTGAACTTCATGTCAAGTTTTCGGCATAAAAAAAGACCTGACAATCTGTCAGGTCGTATTTGCAAAATGGTGCGTCCAGCAGGATTCGAACCTGCGACCGCACGCTTAGAAGGCGTGTGCTCTATCCAGCTGAGCTATGGGCGCATGTCTCAATGGAGTAATCTCTCTTGAGAACATTTAATATTATAGCGATATCAGTATGATTTGTCAATACTTATTTTCAAATTTTTTATTTTTATCAGTTTGTCAGGCTGCGGACAGGAGCCGGAATACGGCCGCCGCGGGCGATGAAGGCATCGGAGCTGTATTCGCTGCGTACTTTTACAATCGGACAGTAGCCGAGAAGACCGCCGAAGTTTACCGTGTCGCCGATTTTTTTGCCCGGAACAGGAATGATGCGGACAGCTGTCGTTTTGTTATTAATCATGCCGATAGCCGCTTCGTCGGCGATGATGCCGGAAATCGTGGAAGCAGGCGTATCACCGGCAACGGCAATCATGTCGAGACCGACGGAGCATACGCACGTCATGGCTTCCAGTTTTTCGATGGAGAGGCTGCCGCGCGCCACTGCATCAATCATGCCGGCATCTTCGCTCACCGGAATGAATGCGCCGCTCAGACCGCCGACATGGGACGAAGCCATAAGACCGCCTTTTTTAACGGCGTCGTTTAAGAGGGCAAGCGCTGCCGTCGTACCCGGAGCACCGCAGCTTTCCAGACCCATTTCTTCGAGAATATGCGCTACGCTGTCGCCTACAGCCGGTGTCGGAGCCAGCGACAGGTCGATAATGCCGAACTGCACGCCGAGACGGCGGGAAGCTTCTTTGGCTACGAGCTGGCCGACGCGCGTGATTTTGAAGGCCGTCTTTTTAATCGTTTCGGCAACTTCGGTGAAGTCGGCACCTTTCAGACCTTCGAGTGCGTGTTTTACAACGCCCGGGCCGCTGACACCGACGCTTACAACTTTTTCCGCTTCGCTCACGCCGTGGAAAGCGCCTGCCATAAACGGATTATCGCCGGGAGCATTGGCAAAGATGACGAGTTTGGCACAGCCGATAGCTTCGCGGTCGCGCGTCAGTTCCGCCGTGCGTTTTACGATTTCACCCATTTCGCGCACGCAGTCCATGTTGATGCCGGCTTTCGTCGAGCCCAGATTTACGGAAGAGCAGACCAAATCCGTTACAGTGAGTGCCTGCGGAATGGAATTTATCAAAATGCGGTCGCCGTTTGTGTAGCCTTTTTCCACGAGAGCGGAAAAGCCGCCGATAAAGTCGATGCCGATTTCCTTGGCTGCTCTGTCCATTGCTTCAGCCACCGGTACGTATGTATCCGTTTTGCAGGCTTCGGCCGCGATGGCAATCGGCGTTACGGAAACGCGCTTGTTAATGATAGGAATACCGTACTCGCTGGCGATGTCTTCGCCCGTTTTTACCAGAAATTCACCTGATTTGGTGATTTTATCGTAAACATTGTCGCAGAACTGTTTCAAATTCGGATGAGCGCAGTCTCTGAGGCTTAAACCGAGAGTGATGGTGCGCACGTCCAGTTTATTTTCCGTTATCATGCGATTAGTTTCTAAGATATCATTTACTGTAATCACGAAAGTTCCTCCAAATATTTTTTATCTTAAATAGTGTGCATAGCGTTGAAAATTTCTTCGTGCTGAACTTTGATGTCCACTTTCAGTTCAGCGCCTTTTTCTTTGAGAACTTTTTGCAGGTCCTGTAATTTGATATCTTTGTCGTTCATTTCCGCAATCAGCACCATGTTGAAAAATCCGTTCATGATATTCTGATTAATGCTGATGATATTTACATTATTTTCCGCCAGAACACTGCTTACCGTAGCGATAATGCCCACGCGGTCCTTACCTACAACTGTTACAACAAGTTTCATTTGCCCAATCCCCTTAATCTAAAATAATCTGTTACCGATTTTAATGTAACACTGATATTATATCATTAATAGATTTATTGTGCTATTGTTTTGCTAAGAATACATTCTATATGTATAATAATCTATTGTGCTAATTGATTTTCCCAAGCAGTATAATAGTTTATATTTAGTGAGGTTAAGTGACAACATCGAACGAATATAAACTATTATACTGCTGGCTACAGGCTCGATGTTTTACTAGCACAACTAATATAATAACAAGAGGAGGTTTGCTTATGAAAATTTTGCTGACGGCGATAAATGCCAAATACATTCATTCATCGCTGGCTATACGTTACTTGTATAAAAACTGCGCGGATTTGGACTGCGACATGAAAATGCTGGAGGTGTCGATTAACAATCACCTGATTGATATCGCCAATCAGATATTTGACGAGCAGCCGGATATTCTGGCCGTGTCGTGCTATATCTGGAATATCGAGCTGGTAAAACAGCTTCTACCGCTCGTGTACAGACTTTTGCCGCAGTGCCGGATAATTTGCGGCGGGCCGGAGGTTTCGTATGAAACGAAAGCGTTCATGCAGGAATTTCCGATGGTGGACTTTGTCGTGCGCGGCGAAGGCGAGGAAGCTTTTCGCGCTTTAATCGAAATGCTGCTTGCCGGAAAAGACGATGCAGAGATAAATATAAACGGCGTAGCGAAGCGCAGGGTTGATAATTCCATAGATGAAGGTGTTGCTGTTACGGTGGCCGATTTGGACAGTATCACCTTTCCGTATGATGAGGCGGATGTAGAAAATCTCAAAGACAGAATTATTTACTATGAAAGTTCGCGCGGCTGCCCGTACGCCTGCAAATACTGCCTGTCGTGCGCAACGCGCGGCGTGCGCTACCGTTCACTTGATAAGGTTTTTGCCGAGCTGAAATTTTTTATCGACCACGATGTGCGTCAAGTGAAATTTGTCGACAGAACGTTTAATGCCGATAAAGAACATTATCTGCCGATTTTAAAATTCATTGCGGCGCAGGACTGTCGTACCAATTTCCATTTTGAAATCGTGGCGCACCATATTGATGAAGAAATCAAGGAAATTTTAAAGACGATGCCAAAAGGGCGTATTCAGTTTGAAATCGGCATACAGTCGACGAATTTACAAACGCTCGGCCAGATAAGCCGCGCCAATCCGTGGCAGGAAATGACGGAGAATATAAAATCCATCATGGCCTACGGCAATATTCATCTGCATGTGGATTTAATTATCGGGCTGCCGTACGAGGATTTAACGTCGTTTGCCAAGTCGTTCAACGATGTATATCTATTGCAGGCGGATATGCTGCAGGTCGGCTTTTTGAAACTTTTAAAGGGCGCGGCGATGAACGATTTGACGCAGGAGCATGGTTATGTGTACATGCCGCAGGCACCGTATCAGGTCATCAGCAACAAGTACATGGATTATAAGACAATGCGTTTTTTGCAGATATTCGTCGACCTGGTGGAAATGTATTACAATGCGGGCAGATTTCGCCGCACGGTTACGTATTTAATCGGTTTGTACGCGCAGAATGCGTATCAGTTTTTTGCTGATTTTACAACGTACTGGCGGCAGCATAATCTGCATTTGGCACCGCATGCGCCGAAAAATCTGTATAAATTTCTGGCGGATTTTATTGCGGCAAATGATACGTTCAGTGATAAAGCCGTTATTTACGATATTTTGAAATTCGACGCACTCACAAGCGACGGCGGTAAGTTCAGGCCGGAATTTCTGCCGTGGCGAGAAGTGGCAAAACAGGCGACGGATGATTTTTACAAGAGTGAACAGGCGCAAAAATATATAAAAAACTACCAGTTCAAATCATGGCGCGATTTGAAAAAGAAATTTGCGCTGGAAATTTTCGACTATGATATGATAGAGGCATTGCAGGGAAATATAAAAAAACGGCAGAATATCATGTTGCTCGCCTATGAAGATGACAAAATTTCCTATCAGCAGATACAGAAAGGGGATATTGCTTTATGATATATTATGCTTTTTCCGATTATCTGAAACAGCGTTACGGCGAAAAAGTGTACAAACTGCCTATCGGTCTGCCGCTGACATGCCCGAACCGCGACGGCTCCTGCGGCAAATTCGGCTGTACTTTCTGCGGCAGTATCGGCGCAGGATATGAAAATCTGCCGCCGGAGCTGTCCGTCTCCGAGCAGATACGCATGAACAAGGAACATATCGTGCCGAAATACAAAGCGAAAAAATTCATACCGTATTTCCAGAATTTCAGCAATACGTACATGCCGCCCGAGCAGCTCGAAGCCTATGTACGCGAAGCGTGCCAGAGCGACGATGTCGTAGCCGTTTATATCGCCACCCGTCCCGACTGTGTCAATGACGTGTATCTGGAAATTCTGGCACGGATTGCCGCGGAAAAAAATATCGACATTTGCGTGGAGCTCGGCTTGCAGACGATTAATTACAAGACGCTCGCCAAAATCAACCGCGGACACGGTCTGGCGGAATACATCGACGCCGTACTGCGCATAAAAAAATACGGATTGCTGTGCTGTACGCATGTTATCTTGGATTTGCCGTGGGATGATGATGCCGATTTAATTGAAACGGCGCGCGTCATTTCCGCGCTCGGCGTCGACCAGGTAAAACTGCATGCGCTGTATATCGTGAAAAATACGCAGATGGCTGAGCAGTACCAAAACGGCGAATTTACCATAATTTCCTGCGAGCATTATAAAAAGAGAGTCGTCGATTTTCTGGAAAATCTGTCGCCTCATATCGTACTGCAGCGATTAATCGGCAGAGCACCGGCGGAAAACACGCTGTTCAGCAACTGGCAGACGGGCTGGTGGAAAATCCGCGACGATATTGTCAAATTCATGCAGGAGAATAACCGCTATCAAGGAAGGCTCTGCAATTATTTAAACGGCAGTGCCGTACAGAAATTTTTAAAATAAAATCCAAAAGCCGCTGTGCTTATTTTGAGTTGTATCTTTATATAAGAAGATACAACTCAATTTCAGCATAGCGGCTTTTTATTATTGTTTACCTTTTGTGTTAGTTGATTTTCCAAAGCAGTATAATAGTTTATATTTAGTGAGGTTAAGTGGCAACATCGAACAAATATAAACTATTATACTGCTGGCTTAAAAGCCCGATGTTTTACTAGCACAACAGATTGTTATTTATTTGTCATTTGTTGATATGATTTTACATATTTATTCGGCGTAGTGCCTTTGTATTTGCGGAATGTTTTTATGAAATACGATAAGTCGTTGAACCCGCAGTCATAGGCGATATCGGTGATGGAAACTTCCGGCTCGTTGATTAATTTCATGCAGGCGCATTCAATTCGGTAATAATTCAAATACGAAATCGGCGATTTGTTCGTCATATTCTGAAAGAAACGGCAGAAATATTTCGGCGACAGGTCGGCGGTGGAAGCCAGTTCCTCCAGTGTCAACGGCTGATTATATGATGTTTCGATTAAGTGGAAGACTTTTTTCAGTTTATGAATGTTGCGTTGATTGTTATTGGCAAAATTAGTTAAGGACACAGTATACAATTTATTTTTTAAAACGAGACCGAAAAAGGTCAGTATGGAACCTTTAACGATATACTCAAAACCTTCGTACTGATTTTTTATGGTACGGAACATCAGCCAGACGAGCTCTTTTATCAATGTCTGCTTTGCTGTATAGTGCCGATTTATAAGAATTTGATGGTCAAAAAATTTTTGCAGCATGCCGCTTTCGCCGATATCCGTTTCAAACAGTTTTTTGTCGAAGACGATACATTCGTAAATGGTGTCCTCCAGAAAGGCCTTGCCTCCGTGCACTGCTCCTTCAGGAATGAATAAAATCTCTCCCTGCTTTACGGTATATTCCTCTTCGTCAACGGAGATGACGACATTGCCGTGCAGTACACGAATGATTTCATACTGTATGTGCCAGTGGTACGGCATATTATAGCGCGGATGGTGGTTCGTCACGTAATGGTATTCCACCGGAAAGGAAAAATTGCCGCGCTCTCTCTGTTCATTATAAAAACTACGTTTCATTTGATGACACTCCCTCAAAAAATACATAAATTAAAAGTAAACATTCGGTTGATAAAAATATAAATTTTATTACAATTTGTAAAAAGTGAATATCGTCATATTTTTGGTGATAATACAACAAGAAATACAAAATCAGGATTGCTATAATTTAATCATCAAATGAAACACACAGTAAACATCTAAAGTATACAACAAAAAATAATAATTTAACAGATATTTTTAGGAGGAATTTACAATGGCAACAAACAGATTAATCGGCGATTATCCTGTAATCGGTATCCGTCCTACGATTGACGGACGCAGAGGCGTTTTGAAAGTAAGAGAGTCTTTGGAAGAACAGACGATGGGCATGGCCAAAGCCGCTGCCAAACTGTTCACGGAAAATCTGAAATATTCCAACGGTGAACCGGTAAAAGTAGTAATTGCCGACACTACTATCGGCCGTGTAGCGGAAGCTGCTGCTTGCGCTGAAAAGTTCAAAAAAGAAGGCGTGGATATCACATTGACGGTAACACCGTGCTGGTGCTACGGTTCCGAAACAATGGACATGGACTCGAAAACAATTAAGGGTGTATGGGGCTTTAACGGCACAGAACGTCCGGGCGCTGTTTACCTTGCTTCCGTTTTAGCAAGCCATGCACAGAAAGGACTGCCAGCTTTCGGCATTTACGGTCATGACGTGCAGAACGCCGATGCAACGGAAATTCCGGCAGACGTTCAGGAAAAACTGCTGCGTTTCGGCCGTGCCGCTGTGGCTGTCGCTACAATGCGAGGCAAATCGTATCTGCAAATCGGCTCTATCACTATGGGGATCGCCGGTTCCATCATTAATCCAGAATTTTTCGAAGAATATCTCGGTATGCGCGTAGAGTCCGTTGACGAAGTGGAAATCATCCGCCGCATGACGGAAGGTATTTACGACCATGCGGAATTTGAAAAAGCGTTGAAATGGACAAAAGAAAACTGCAAACAGGGCTTTGACAAAAATCCTGATTTCTGCCGTAAGACAGACGCAGAAAAAGAAGAAGCATGGGAATTTGTCGTAAAAATGATGTGTATTATAAAAGACTTGTTCAACGGTAATAAAAATTTGCCGGAAGGCTGTGAAGAAGAAGTCGTTGGCCACAATGCCATCGCCGGCGGTTTCCAGGGACAGAGACAGTGGACGGACTTTTATCCGAACGGCGACTTTGCCGAAGCTTTGATGAACTCCTCCTTTGACTGGGAAGGAGCAAGAGAACCGTACATTCTCGCTACGGAAAACGATACATTAAACGGCGTAGGCATGCTGTTTAACAAACTTTTGACGAATACGGCGCAGATTTTCGCTGATGTTAGAACGTACTGGAGCCCGGAAGCCGTTAAACAGGCGACAGGCTACGAACTGGAAGGTATCGCTAAAGAATCAAAAGGCTTTATTCACTTAATCAACTCCGGTGCAGCTTGTCTTGATGCCTGCGGCGAAGCAAAAGACGCAGACGGCAACGGCGTTATCAAACCGTTCTGGGAAATGACGGAAAAAGACCAGAAAGCCTGCCTTGATGCGACGCAGTGGTGCCCTGCCGACAACGGCTATTTCAGAGGTGGCGGTTTCAGTTCCCGTTTCCTGACTAACAGCGAAATGCCTGTAACAATGGTTCGCTTAAATCTTGTAAAAGGTCTAGGTCCTGTACTTCAGATTGCTGAAGGCTGGACAGTTAAACTGCCGGATGAAGTATCCGACAAACTCTGGAAACGTACTGACTACACTTGGCCGTGCACTTGGTTCGCTCCGCGTCTGACCGGCGAAGGCGCATTCAAATCCGCTTATGATGTAATGAACAATTGGGGTGCAAACCACGGTGCAATCAGCTACGGTCATATCGGCGCTGACTTAATCACGCTGTGCTCCATGCTCAGAATTCCTGTTTGCATGCACAATGTACCGGAAGACAAGATTTTCCGTCCGGCTGCTTGGAATGCTTTCGGCATGGACAAAGAAGGCCAGGACTACAGAGCATGCCAGAATTACGGTCCGTTATATAAATAATTCGTTTGTAATGGTAGAACATATAGCCTGAAATCAGCAGTATAATAGTTTATATTCGTTCGATGTTGTCACTTAACCTCACTAAATATAAAGTATTATACTGCTTCAGGAAATCAACTGGCACAACAGGTATAAATAATTTGGAGGAATATATTCATGGCTTATGAAGAGATAAAAGAACAGATTTGTGATATCTGCCATAAAATGTGGCAGCTCGGCTGGGTGGCGGCAAATGACGGCAATATCACCGTAAAACTGGAAGACGGCACGTTTTTAGCTACTCCGACAGGTATCAGCAAAAGTTTCATCACACCGGAAAAACTGGTGCATATCAATGCCGAAGGTGAAATCTTGGAAGCGAACGAAGGTTATCGTCCGTCATCGGAAATAAAAATGCACCTGCGCTGTTATGCCGACCGTGACGATGTGGGCGCCGTGCTCCATGCTCATCCGCCGACAGCAACCGGTTTTGCCGTAGCGCATGTACCGCTCGACCGTTATGACATGATTGAAACGGTAGTGGCGCTCGGTTCCATTCCGATTACTCCGTATGGCACCCCTTCTACGTATGAAGTACCGGAAGCGATTGCCCCTTACATTCAGGAACATGATGCAGTGCTTCTGGAAAATCACGGAGCACTGACGGTAGGTTCCAATCTGGTGGAAGCTTATTATAAAATGGAAACACTGGAGTTATTCGCAAAAATTAATTTAAATGCGTATCTGCTCGGCGGTCCGAAGGAAATTTCCCGTGAAAACATTGATAAACTTATCAATCTGCGCAGTTATTATGGCGTAAAAGGCAGACATCCGGGTTATAAGCACTATCAGGAAGATTAAAGCTCTCTCAAATTTGGCAGCAAAAAAGTCTAATGGCTTTTTCGCTGCCTTTTTTTATGCCAATAACAAAAATTCTAATTATTTTTTTAATGTGAATATAGTACCATTTTTGGTGATAATACAACAAGAATTAACATAAACGGATTGCTATAATTAAATCAACAACGAAAGAAAAATCAAAAATAAAAGAATATACACAGAGGAGTGAAAAAATGGAGGAAAATATTAAAGTTTTGGCTTTGGACTTCGGTGCTTCAAGCGGCAGAGCGATTGTCGGCAGTTTCGACGGCGAAAAGATAACGTTGCAGGAAATTCACCGTTTCGCCAATGAGCCGGTAAATTTACTGGGCACCATGTATTGGGATGTACTCAGATTATTTCATGATATAAAGACAGGCTTGATTAAATCCAAACAAATCGGCGGTATCAAAAGTATCGGTATCGATACATGGGGTGTTGATTTCGGTCTGTTGGACAAAGACGGTAAACTGCTTGATAATCCAGTGCATTACCGCGACGGCAGAACGGAAGGTATGCTGGCGGAAGCTTTTACTAAAATGGACAAGAATGAATTTTATAAGATTACAGGCAATCAGTTCATGGAAATCAATACGGCATTTCAGCTTTTGGCGCTGAAAAAACAGCGTCCGGAACTGTTGAACCGAGCTGAAACGATGCTGCTCATGCCGGATTTATTCAATTACTTTCTGTCTGGTAAAAAAGCTACGGAATATACGATTGCGTCCACTACACAGCTGATGGATGCAGAAAATAAAATCTGGTCCTCAGAAATTATTGAAAATTTGGAGTTACCGAAAGAAATATTCACGCCTATCGTGCAGCCGGGTACGAAAATAGGTACATTAGCGCGGGATATATGCGATGAGCTCGGCGTCGATAAAATGGATATAATCGCTGTTGCCGGTCACGATACGCAGTCGGCAATGGTGGCAGTACCGACGCAGGAGGACGATTTCATATTCTTATCCTGCGGTACGTGGTCGCTTTTGGGCACGGAGCTTAACAGTCCGGTCATCAATGAAAAATCGCAGCAGCTGAATATCACCAATGAGGGCGGCGCAGGAAATAAAACATCCTTCCTGAAAAATATCATCGGACTGTGGCTCATTCAGGAAAGCCGCCGCCAGTGGATTAGAGAAGGTAAAGAATACGGCTTCGGTGAGCTTGAACAAATGGCGCGCGCTGTCAGCGATATTGATGCGTTCATTGATACAGATGACAGTCAATTTGTTCCGGCGGGCAACATGCCGCAGCGAATAAAAGATTACTGCAAGCGTACCGGTCAGTACGTACCGCAGACTGAAGCGGAAATCGTGCGCGTAATCGACCAGAGTCTGGCAATGAAATACAGATTTGCGCTGGAAGAAATTGAACAGTGCACCGGCAAAAAATATGCAGCCATCAATATGATTGGCGGCGGCATTCAAAGTTCTTTGCTCTGCCAGCTGACGGCGGATATCTGCGGCAGAAAAGTAGTGGCAGGTCCTGTTGAAGCGACGGTAATGGGCAATATCGCTTTGCAGCTCATTTCGCTGGGCGCGATTGAAGACATAAAACAGGCGCGCAGGATAATCGCCAATTCAGAAAATGTAACAGTATATAAGCCGCGCGATTGTGCCAGATGGGATGAAATATACAAGAAAGTGAAGGAGAATATCTTATGCTGAAAAATATACCGAAAATATTATCACCGGAATTACTGAAAGTTCTTTGCGAAATGGGACACAGCGACAGAATTGTCATCGGCGACGGCAACTTTCCAGCGCAGTCCATGGGCAAAAACGCCATCGTTATACGCTGTGACGGCCACGGCGTACCGGAAATATTAGATGCTATTTTACAATTATTCCCGTTGGATATCTATGTGGATAAACCGGTATCGCTGATGGAAGTAATGCCGGGCGATACGGTGGAAACGCCGATTTGGGATGAATATAAAAAAATCGTGGCCAAATACGATGAACGTGGTGCAGAAGCAATCGGCAATATTGAACGATTTGCTTTTTATGAAGAAGCAAAAACGGCGTATGCCATTATCGCGACGAGCGAAGCGGCGCTGTATGCCAATATCATGCTGCAAAAAGGCGTTGTGACGGAATAAAATTTGGGGATTTTGAGGAGAGTTTGAATTATGGATAATAAACCGAACAACAATATACCGATTGTTGCCAAAGAATATAGACTGTATTTTTTCCTGCTGGTATTCTGTTTTGCTCTGTGGGGACTGCTCAACAATATGAACGATACGCTTGTACCGGCGTTTGCTAAGATTTTCATGATAAAAGCAGTTGACTCATCTCTCGTACAGGTGGCATTTTATGGCGCTTATGCAGTGCTTGCCATGCCGGCAGCGTTCATCATCAAGAAATATTCGTACCGTGTCGGCGTTCTCGTCGGTCTCGGCTTTTACATGGTCGGTGCTTTCGGCTACGTTCCGGCGGCACTATTGCAAAATTATAATCTGTTTCTCGTTTCCATTTTCGTTCTGGCATGCGGTCTGTCCGTGCTGGAAACGACCTGCAATCCGTTCGTACTGTCGCTCGGTGCACAGGAAACGAGCGTACGCCGCTTGAATTTTGCACAGGCGTTCAATCCGGTGGGTTCCATTGCCGGTCTGTTTCTCGCAAAATATCTTATTCTTGCCAACTTAAATCCGGCCGACCTTGATGCGCGCATGGCAATGTCGGCGGATGAACTTGCCGCTATTCGCCATACGGAATTGTTCTGGATTTGTGTACCGTATATCGGTCTCATTTTTGTCGCTGTAATTTTATGGCTTATTTTCTTCAAGAGTAAATTAAACGAAAAAGACGCGCGTACGGCAATGACTGTGCCGGAAGCGTTCAAGAAACTGTTTAGCAAACCGCGCTATTACTGGGGCGTATTCACGCAGTTCTTCTATGTAGGCGTGCAGGTGGCTGTTTGGACATGGACGATTAAATACATCATGACGACGGAACATATCGTCGAACATGAAGCCGTTGACTACTTTATTATTTCCATGGTGCTGTTCATCATCTTCCGCTATGTCTGCGTATATCTGATGAAATATTTCGTTCCGGCAAAAATGATGGCGGTGTTTGCTGTTGCTGGTATCGTATGCTGTCTTGGTACAATTTATCTGCCTGCCAGCGTCTCCATCTGGTGCCTTATTGCGATTTCCGGCTGCATGAGCCTGATGTTCCCGACTATTTACGGTATTGCACTGCGCAATCTTGGTCCGGAAGTAAAATTCGGTGCGGCAGGTCTTATCATGGCAATTCTCGGCGGCGCGGTAGTACCGCCGGTTATGGGCTGGCTCGTGGACTCTGGTGCGCTTAATTTCTTAATCAGCGGTTTCTCCGTAGAGGAAGCTTCCATCCGAACGGCATACTATTTCCCTATCGTATGTTTTGCTATCGTACTTATTTATTCTCTCGCATTCAGAAATGTAAAAGATTAATTTTAGTTTAGAAAGTTTATTGTGCCGGTATATTAGTTCTTAGAAAAATTAGCTGGCACAATAAGTATTAGAAAAGGAGTTTTTATCTTGAAAAATACGGTTATTGCAATCAGCCGTCAATACGGCAGCGGCGGCAGAGAACTTGCCAATATTTTAGCGGAAAAACTAGGCTACAAATTATACGACCGCCAAATCGTGCATATGGCGGCGGCGCAGCTCGGCATCAGCGATATGAACGAAACGCAGCTAAAGGAGTTCGAGGACAAAGTTCCGCCGTTATCCTTAAAATTCATGCCGTTTTACATTTTCGGCATGAGCGGCGCCAAACCGATGAACCACAAAATGTTTGAACAGGAAGCAGAAATCGTACGCCGTCTGGCAAATGACGGCAACTGCATTATTCTGGGACGTTGTGCCGATGTGATTTTGCGCGATAATCCGAATGTATGTTCCGTTTTTGTCTGTGCCAATGACGAGTTCAGAGCAAAACGCGGTCTGGAAGTATATGAAGGAAAATCCGTCATTGAATTAAATCAGGAAGATGCTAAACGTGCCGAATACTATGCTTATTATACCGGCAAGGAATGGGGCAATCCGAAAAACTATGATTTATGCGTGAATACAAGTTATAAACCGTTGGCGGAAATTGCAGATATAATTATTGAATATGTGAATAAAGATTAAATAAAAGCCGGGGAAGAGTGTATCTTCTTCGGCTTTTTTATTTTTTCAATTTGACAAGATATGCCCAAAACGGGTAATATAAATTGCAAGTTGAAGAAATTTAGATAGTGTTAGGAGTAAAAGAATATGCTGCTGGAAGATTTGGTAAATAACAATCTGTCGAAGTTAAATCCTACGGATTTGATTGTTTGGCGCTATATTTACGCGCATAAAAAGGAATGCTGCTATATCTCCATTTACGATATAGCCGATGCCTGCAACGTTTCGCGTACAACGGTGCTGCGCTTCGCGAAAAAGCTGGGGCTGGACGGGTTCAGTGATTTGAAGATGATGTTGAAGATGCAAATAAGTCAGGCGTGGGAACAGCCTTCAATGGATATTGCGCAGGCAACGACTGACCTTTGCCAGAAAGTCGGCGAAGAAGTCGCTAAGCAGGATTTTACGCGTATAAATAAATTACTGTACCATGCCAAACGAATATTTATTTATTCCTCCGGCCATGTGCAGAAAAACGTGGGCAATGAACTGTTGCGTTTGTTTGTCAACTGCAATGTGTTCATATATGAAATCAAAGGTTCTGATGAATTTAAAACGATTTTGCATTATGCAACGAAAGATGACTTGTTTATTATTGTATCGCTCACAGGCGAGTCGAAAAATGTGGTGGAATTCGGGCAGCAGTTGCATGCACAGGGAATACCGCTTATTTCTTTTACGCATTTGAAAAGCAATACTTTGGCAAGTCTCAGCACGGAAAATATTTATGTGACGACCATTGCTCTGCCGGCTAAACTGGACGGATTGAGATATGAATCCATGCTTGGTTTTTTTGTGGTGGCGGAAATATGGTTCGTCAGCTACAGCCAATACTGCGCGGAACAAATCAGCAGTGACGACGAAGCAAATATGAATGAATAGAAAAAAGCACTCTGCCGGAAAATTCGGGCGCGAGTGCTTTTATTTATAGTATTTATAATATACAAAGGGTAAATGTGATATATCACAGCGGGCGTGATAAAGTGCAACCGGCGGTTACAATGCCCTAAAAGCCTTGAAACTATTGCATTTATAAGTTATATGCGATATTATAAAGACACAAGGTTGATAACAAACAAAAACAAAGACATAAACAGTATTTATACAAAAAGGGGTTTTAACAATGAAAAAATCTTCAATCGTAATCGCCGGCGGCGGCTCTACTTTTACACCGGGTATCGTAATGATGCTTTTAGACCATGTGGACCGTTTCCCGCTTCGTCAGATTAAATTCTATGATAACGACGCAGCTCGCCAGGAAAAAATCGCTAAAGCATGTGCTATTCTGTTAAAAGAAAGAGCACCGGAAATCGCTTTCTCCTATACGACTGACCCGAAAGAAGCATTCACTGATGTTGATTTCGTTATGGCTCATATCCGTGTCGGCAAATACGCAATGCGTGAAAAAGATGAAAAAATTCCGATGAAACACGGCGTATTCGGTCAGGAAACTTGCGGCCCTGGCGGAATTGCTTACGGTATGCGCTCCATCGGCGGCGTAATTGAAATCCTTGATTACATGGAAAAATATTCCCCGAACGCTTGGATGCTCAACTACTCCAATCCGGCTGCAATCGTTGCTGAAGCAACAAGAAGACTGCGTCCGAACTCCAAAATCATCAACATCTGCGATATGCCGGTCGGCATTGAAGACAGAATGGCTGAAATCTTAGGTCTCCCGGGTGGCAGAAAAGATATGTGCGTTCGTTATTACGGTCTCAACCACTTCGGCTGGTGGTGCGATATCCGCGACAAAGAAGGCAATGATTTAATGCCTCGCATCAAAGAACATGTTGCTAAATACGGCTACGTTGTAAATCCGCAGACTCATAACGATGAAGCAAGCTGGAACGATACTTTCGCTAAAGCAAAAGACGTTTATGCTGTAGACCCGGATACTCTGCCGAACACTTACCTCAAATATTATTTATATCCTGATTATGTATTCAATCATGACAATCAGCATCCTGACCATACACGTGCTAACGAAGTTATGGAAGGACGCGAAAAGAACGTATTCGCCGCAGCACAGGAAATCGTGGACAAAGGCACGGCTGTTGACTGCAAATTCAAGAGCGACGACCATGCAAGCTATATCGTAGACCTTGCAGAAGCTATCGCTTTCAATAAAAAAGCACGTATGCTCTTAATCGTTGAAAATGACGGTGCAATCTCCAACTTCGACCCGACAGCTATGGTTGAAATTCCTTGTATCGTAGGTTCTAACGGTTACGAAAAAGTATCCATCGGTAAAATTCCTCAATTCCAGAAAGGTTTAATGGAAGAACAGGTTTCTGTAGAAAAACTCGTTGTTGAAGCTTGGATTACAGGTAGCTATCAGAAACTGTGGCAGGCACTCACGCTGTCCAAAACTGTACCGAGCGCTTCCGTTGCCAAAGCAATTCTGGATGATTTAATCGAAGCAAATAAAGATTACTGGCCTGAACTTAAATAATTTAGCTCCACCATTAAGATATTAAGATTGAGGCACGAAGCAGTAGCTTTGTGCCTCCTTTCTTGAGGAAAAATAGTTAGACAATTTATATGATTTTCATAAGTAATAAAGTTGGTTTCATATTATTAATAGAAGAGTTATTTTAAAATGAAAGGACGGCAAGGAAAATGGCTTTTAGTAAAGACGTTGTAATGCAGAAAATACAGCGTTTCGGCGGCGCAATGTTTACACCGGTTATAATGTTCGGTGTATTCGGTATTTTCGTAGCAATTTCCATTTTATGTAAAAACCCGATGATTTTCGGCAGCATTGCTGAAAAAGGAACGGCTTGGTATGATTTCTGGTATATTATTGAACAGGGTGCTTGGACGGTATTTAATCAGCTCCCGTTGCTGTTCGTAATCGGTCTGCCTATCGGTCTGGCGAAAAAGGAAAATGCCAGAGCCGTTATGGAAGCATTTTTGATTTATCTTATTTTCAACTATTTCGTATGCGGTATGCTCACACTTTGGGGTCCGACTTTCGGTGTTGACTTTGCTCAGGACCCGGTTCCGGGCAGCGGTCTTACGACAATCGCCAATATTAAAACACTCGATACAAGCATGGTAGGCGCCATCTTAATCGCTTCTCTCGCCGTTTGGTTACATAACAAGTTATTCGATGTTGATGTACCGGAATGGCTCGGTTTGTTCAAAGGTTCTTCCCTCGTTGTTGTCGCAGGTTTCGCTCTCATGCTGCCTGTTGCTCTCCTCTTCTGCCTTATCTGGCCGCATTTCCAGGCTGCCATTGCTTCGCTGCAGGGCTTTTTAACAAGTGCCGGTGTGCTCGGCGTATGGGTTTATACATTCCTCGAACGTATCCTCATTCCGACCGGTCTGCATCACTTCATCTACATTCCGTTCATCTTCGGTCCGGCCGTTGTTGACGGCGGTATTCAGGCTTACTGGCTCCAGCACATTCAGCAGTTCGCACAGTCCACTCAGCCGCTTATCGAACTGTTCCCGCAGGGCGGTTTTGCACTGCACGGCATGAGCAAAATGTTCGGCTGCCCAGGTATCGCACTGGCCATCTACTTCACGGCTAAGAAGGAAAACCGTAAAAAAGTCGGCTCCTTACTGTTCCCGGCTGCAATCGTTGCCCTTCTCTGCGGTATTACTGAACCGCTCGAATTCACATTCTTATTCGTTGCTCCTGTACTGTTCTTAATCCACGCCCTGCTCGCCGGTACATTTGCAGCTACGCTGTATTTCTTCGGCGTAACCGGTAACTTCGGCGGCGGTCTTCTGGACTGCGCATTGTTCCAGAACTGGATACCACTGTTTAACAATCATTGGGATACGTACCTCACTCAGATTATTATCGGTTTAATCTTCACATGCATCTGGTTCATTGTATTCAGAACATTAATCATAAAACTCAATCTGAAAACGCCTGGCCGCGGCGATGATGAAGAAATCAAACTCTACAGAAAAGCTGACTACAAAGCGAAAAAAGCGGGCGAACATATGGACGAACGCGACATGAAAGCGGCAGCATTCCTGCAGGCGCTCGGCGGTAAAAGCAATATCGTCGATGTAACCAACTGCGCTACACGTCTTCGTGTAACTGTCAAAGACGACAGCCTCGTACAGCCGGCAGGTGCATTTACGGCGGCGGGCGCACATGGTCTTGTTCATAACGGTCATGCAATTCAGGTAATTGTCGGTCTTTCCGTACCGCAGGTTCGTGAACGTTTTGAAGCACTGCTTCAGGCACCGGACGAAGAAATTCCTACATTCGATACTCAGGAAGTAGCGGCTGAAGCTGAAAAACCTGTCAGTGAAGCTACAAAGGAAAAATATGATGCGCATTTGAAAGCATTTGCTACAGGTCATCTTGTACCGATTGAAAAAGTTCCGGATGAAGCATTCGCTTCCAAAGCAATGGGCGATGGCGTAGGCATTACTCCGACGGATAAATACATCACTGCTCCGGCAGACGGCTCTGTTATGATGGTAATGGAAACGACAGGTCATGCACTTGGATTGAAACTTACAACCGGTCTTGAAATTTTAATTCATATCGGCATTGATACAGTAAATATGAATGGCGACGGTTTTAAAGTTCTCGTAAAAACGGGCGACAGTGTAAAAGCCGGCGACAAACTCGTAGAAATTGATATCGACAAAATCAAAAAAGCAGGCTACAATCCGATAACGATTATGGCTGCAACAAATTTTGACCAGTATGCAACACTTAAATTCGCTCCTGAACAGGATGTAACAGCAGGTAAATCGACAATTGCAAATTATTAACAGCTATCCCCATACTAACAAATAAAATATATTTCATTAAAAGAGGCTTGCATGACGAGCCTCTTTTATTTTTATAATCAAGTTGATGCATTATTTTGCTTCGGTACATATGGTATAATATCAATATAGGAAATATGAAGGGAAGTAATTAAAATGACCATAAAAGACTGCGTTAATTCTGCAATAAAGAGTTTTGAACTGGAGGGTTTTATATATACCGCTGAAGAAAAAGATGTATTAAATAAAGTTGCTAGTGGAGAAATATCCATAGAAGAAGGGAAAACCATTTTCATGCAGGAATTGACTAAAAAATACGGTACTAAATTTTAAGATATAAAGCGAGGTATACTTTAATTCAGTATGACCTTAAAACAAGACGACAGCTATGTACTAGAAAATAAATTGGGTATAAAAAACCGGTTTATATTGGATGAACATGAACGAAAGATTTCCACGTTTAATGAAATCAGTATCCGTAGAAAAAATTATAAAAAATTCACTTTTAATACATTGAAAAATATTCATAAAGAATTATTTAATGAAATATATCAATGGGCAGGAACCATTAGAAATGTTAACATATCTAAAGGAAAAACTCTTTTTTGTCCTATTGAAAATATAAATTCTTATGCGGATACAATCTTTAAGAAGCTGGAAAAAGAAAATTATTTAAAGGAATTATCGCAAGATGAATTTTGTCAAAAGGCTGCCGATTTGTTCGGCGATATAAATGCACTGCATCCTTTCAGAGAAGGGAACGGCAGAACACAAAGATTGTTTCTTTATCATCTGGCTAAAAATGCCGGCTACGAATTGGATTTAAATCAGTTAGATAAAACTAAATACATGACGGCATCCATTGAGTCAATGCTGACAAGTAATGAGAAAATGGAAAAGTTGATGAAATCGATAATAAAACCGTTAGCTAAAGAAAAAGTCAAAATCCGCAAGCAGAAAATAATGATGAAGTTTCCTGACAAGAATAAAAATAATAATCGCAATAGAGAACGTTGATTAAATATAATATTATAGTATCTTTTTTGACTAATTAATATGAAAACTATATTTAGTATATGGAGGATACGAAATGATTAGCAAGGCGGAACAAGAATACAGGCGTAAAATTATAGAATATGGTATAGCCTCCTGTGAATTAGAAGGCTGTATTATAAGTAATGAATATAGAAGATTATCCAAGAAATATATTAAAGGCGAAATGACATTAGAAGAATTAGGAAATGAAGTTCGTAAAAATCTTCATGGAGATTGATTAATTAATTTGCATAAATGGAGATTGTAATGATTACGAAAGAAGAACGCGAGCGCAGACAAAAAAACCTTGCTTATGCAATAGGAAGTTGTGAAATGGAAGGCTGTATCTTTACCGACGAAACGAAAAAACTTTATGAACGATATGCTAATGGCGAGATATCTTTAAAAGAACTCGGCGATATAATAGATAAAACATTGCCGAAGAAATAGGTGGTATATTGAAATATTTATCAGGCATATTTGCATTGAATTTAATGTGCGATTTAGATACATTCGGCGACTGGCATACATCAGCGATTAATTGGAAAAAGTTGAACTTTTGGGACAGCAATCACAGCATATGGGGCAATTACGGTATAGAAACAAATAGAACTATTCCGGAAAATAATGGAAAATTTAATGTCGCTAATCATATCAGAGCACTACTCGACTTAATCAGTATAGGCGATTTTCCAACAGCACAGGGAATGCGGGACAACTTCATCTGTAACGATAAATATACGCCGGAGATTTTTTCTAAAGTTAGTATGTTGAAAAACAGGGAAAACTGGCTGGAAATAGATAAATTCATGAGTAAAGAATATATGTTGCAATGGGTACGATATAAAAATAGCGTCGGTATATACAGGGAAAATTTTGACAGAGCAAAACACAGAAAAGTTATTGATGATTTCTTAGCGGATTTATCAGCGATACAAAAGAACGCTTTTGTACTAAAAGGCGGAACGGCATTATTAAAATGTTACGGTCTGGACAGATTTTCCGAAGATATCAGCTTAGACGGAATAAAGAAGAATATTATAGGATTTATTGATAAATTCTGCCGGAAAAATGGATATGAATACAAAATAGTTGCAGATACGGATATTGTGAAACGAGTCTTTATAAATTACGGAGGAGATAAACCGCTAAAAGTAGAAGTTTCGTATAGAAAAAGAAATATACCTAAAGAATATTACATTAATTTTAACGGCATAAATGTATACACGATAGATATGCTTTGCTTGATGAAAATCAATGCTTACATGAGCAGAGACAAACTTTGTGATTTGTATGATTTATGCTATATAGGTGACAGATATTACGCTAAATTGTCACCGGCAGTTAAGGTCGTTTTACAGAATGCTTTGGAATATAAAGGATGGGAACAGTTTAATTATATAATTCAGACACAAAAAGACCTATTAATTGATAATGACAAGTTAGTCAATAGGTTTTCAAAGCTGTATGATAAAATTGGTTTATTCTTTGATGAACAGCAACAAATTATTTCAACATCAGAAAATAAAAGTAAATTACCGGGCAAATAAGGCTTTTTATTTACAGCTTTTTTATTTCATGATAAAATTTTATTATGATTTAATTAGTTTTTGAGGACAGTGATTTTAATGAACAGTATATTAGTCATTCACGGACCGAATTTAAATCTGCTCGGCACACGTGAACCGGAAATTTACGGCAGTATGACTATGCAGGATATAAACGACGATTTGCAGAAACAGGCAGACGAAGCCGGTGTGCACATTGATTTTTTCCAGAGCAATCATGAAGGGGAAATCATCGACAAACTGCACGAAGCGCGCGGCCGATACGATTATATAATCTTAAACGCCGGGGCGTACACGCATTACAGCATTGCCATCCGCGACGCTTTGGCGGCGATTGAAATCCCGACGATTGAAGTGCATATATCGAATATTCATCAGCGTGAAGAATTCCGCCACCATTCTGTAATCGCACCAGTCGTTGTTGGCCAGATTTGCGGTTTCGGTCTGGAAAGCTACAAGGCGGCGCTGTACGTTGCCGTCAGAAAATTGCAGGAAGAAGGCTGAGCACATGGCTGATATGAAAAACCGCATTTTGCGCCTGCGCGAATTTATCAAAGAAAAAAACTGCGACGGCATTATAATTAATAAGGAAGAAAATCTGCATTACTTCAGCGGTTTTACGGGCGACGACACCATGCTCGTCATCACAATGTATGATTGCTATCTCGTTACCGACTCCCGCTATATCGAACAGGCGAAACAGCAGACGGATTTTGCCGTTTTCGAGCAGACAATGGGCCTAATTAGCAGGACGGCGCAGCTTGTAAGAGAGCTCAATCTCGTCAGCGTGGCGTTTGAAGGCAATGCTCTTTCTTATAATTCCTATGTTAAACTGAACGATTTGCTGCGTGAATACGATATTGACTTTTCCGTTTCCGTTGATTTGACTGAGCTTCGCACCGTTAAAGACAGTGAGGAAATCAAGCTTATCAAAAAGGCAATCTGGATAAGCGACGAGGCGTACAGTCATATCATTAAATATGCCAAAGCGGGTATGAGTGAAAATGAAATCGCCTGCGAACTGGAAACTGTCATGCGCAGACTCGGCAGCCAGCGGCCGGCGTTCACCACGATTGTTGCTTCCGGCGTGCGCGGTGCTCTACCGCACGGAACGGCTACAGATAAGTTGATAAATGACGGTGAATTTGTTACAATAGATTTCGGTGCCGTTTACAAAGGCTATCATTCCGATATAACGCGTACTTTCTGTATCGGACAGGCAAGCGACAAACAAAAAGAAATCTATGATATTGTTTTAAATGCACAGCTTCTGGGACTGAAGGAAATTGCGCCCGGTAAAAGTGGCAAGGAAGTGGACGCTCCTGTCCGCGAATATATTAAAAATGCTGGCTACGGGCAGTATTTCGGTCACGGACTGGGGCACGGCGTGGGGCTTGAAATTCATGAACTGCCGCGTCTTTCACCGCTCAGCCCGACAGAGAAGCTTGAGGAAAATATGCTTGTTACTGATGAGCCGGGCATTTATCTGCCGGATTTCGGCGGTGTCCGCATTGAAGATACTGTTCTCGTTACGGCGAACGGATGTCAGCCGCTTACAAAGAGCGATAAACGGCTTATCGAAATAATGTAGAGCAAACGCTTTGCATTCAATAAATCAAATCAGAGAATAATATTATTTTGGAGGAATGTTTTAATGATTTCCAGCAGTGATTTCCGCACAGGCCTTACACTTGAAATTGACAACGGTGTATGGCAGATTGTTGATTTCCAACACGTAAAACCGGGTAAAGGAGCAGCTTTCGTCCGCACGAAAATTAAAAACGTGCAGACAGGTGCCGTTGTTGAACGTACTTTCAACCCGAACGAAAAATTACCGGCAGCTCATCTTGAAACGAGAAGCGTACAGTATCTGTACGAAGTTGACGGCATGTACACCGTTATGGACAACGAAACATACGAACAGTTCGAACTGACGAAAGACCAGCTCGGCGATGCTTTGAACTACCTGAAAGAAAACATGGATATTTCCCTGCAGTTCTTCAAAGGAAATATCATCGGCATCAGCCTGCCGAACTCCGTTAACCTCAAAGTCGTAGAATGCGAACCGAGCGTTAAAGGTGATACGGCAACAGGCGCTACGAAAATGGCGAAAGTTGAAACAGGCTATGAAGTTCGTGTACCGCTGTTCGTTAACGAAGGCGACGTACTCAGAATTGATACTCGTACAGGTAACTATATCGAACGTGCTTAATCATTGGACCAGCTCTATTTTAGGGCTGGTTTTTTTGCGGATTTTTATTAATGAAAAAGCAGGAACCGAAATGTGTTCCTGCTTTTGGTTTTAGTATAAATTTTTTTGCAGTTCCTTGACTTTTTCAATGTCTAAGTGAATACCTTTGGAGACGGTTTCAGGACTGAGACCAATTCTTAAAAGATTGATAGCATTTTGAATTTTTTCCTGTTGTACACCTTGTTTAATACCTTTTTTTATACCGCGTTCTTCTGCAAGGCTAAGTTTTGTTTTTTCTTCGCGAATGGCATCTTCACGAAGCTGATATTTATAGTACATTTCTTCATCATTGACGAAGGTTTTTTCATAGGATAGTGCTTTTTTCAGTAAAGGTTCACTCATAGTTAAAACCTCCATTTCCTTTTCAGTGCATTTTCCGGAAAAGTAAGCTCCCCATGCTTCCAATCTTTTTACCTTTTTTATATCACTGATTTTAAGCTTAGGCAATTCCAGAAAATGCAGCGTAATACAGTCTGTAATTATTTTTTTAGATTTTTCGAGAGTAAAGCTGGCTTTGTTATGCCAGTCAGGTTCGTTTTTAAATAATTGAAAACCTAACAGATTTATGCCGACGACGGGTTTTAATTCGTTATACTGTTCGCCCCGTACCATCTGTTCGGAGTACATCCTTGACAAATAGTACATGGAACGTTTCGGCATATAGTTTTGGCGAGCTACCTGAAGTTCGATATCTACAAATGAATTATCATCAATGCTGGCGCGAATATCGAGTATGGCGAGTTTGCCGTCTATGGTCAACGGGTCGAAAAAAGGATTGAGGAAGCGAATTTTTTTGAATTCGTTCTCTTTTGTCCTGTCCAGAATAAGATTTAAAAATCTAAGCGTCAAGTCGCTTCGTTTTTCATTACCCATTAGATTTTTAAAGAAAAAATCATTTAAACGATTGAGCGGTCTGTTGTTCATGTTATCCACCTCAATTTTATTATAGCATAAAAATTGGGTGATAAAATCATTTTATACTATGATATATTTATTATAAAAAAACCTGAAGTACAAAAACTTCAGGTTTTTTGCATTGAAATGTTATTTTACGATGAGCACCGGGCATTTAGTGCGTTCCAAAACGTATTTGCTTACGCTGCCGAGCAGTACGCCGCGCACCAGACCGAGCCCTCTGCTGCCCATGATGATTAAATCAGCATCAATTTCCTTAGCATATTCCGTGATGGTTTCCGCCGGGTCGCCCGTGCGGTAAACTTTAACGACTTTCATGGATTCCGGGAATTTTTCCAGTGCCGCGTTCAAAATTCTTTCGCCCGCCTTGCCGATTTCCAAAAGAATGTTGCCGGATAGATAAGCATTGATAGCCAATTTATTGATATCAGCTACGTAAAGTACATGCACTTCCGCTTCGCCGAAACGGTTGACTTTTATCGCTTCCTGCATGGCGCGTTCCGCAATTTCCGAACTGTCAATAGGTACTAAGATACGTTTCATATTAGCCGACATAATAAACCCTCCTCTTAAATTGTAAAACCGTTCTAAATTAATTTACACTTATTATATTCGCTGTAAAGCTTTAAAATCCTGCCGATTTTGCAATTATTTTAATTTGTATTAATCGGATTTATATCTATGGTGATGTTTTTGTCCGTGTCGATTTTTTTCTGCCGCAGAAATTTATTTACAATTTCTAAATCATCCGTCTTGATAAGCAGATTGAAACGGTATATATCTTTGAATTTGGCGACGAGGGCGGGGGCAGGTCCCATTATTTTTATGTTCATATTGTTAAAATACTGCTCTGCCTGCGTTTTTAAATCACTGGCGGCTTTCAGCGCTTTTTCCTCGATTTCATTTTGGAATGTAAGCTTAATCAAATGGCAAAACGGCGGGTAATACAGTATTTTGCGCATCTGCATCTCTTCCTGATAGAAAGACAGGTAATCTTGTTTCATGCCACACTGCACGGCGTAATGTTCCAGATTATATGTCTGCAATACGACATGGCCCTGTTCATGGCCACGCCCCGCTCTGCCTGCCGTCTGCGTTATCAGAGCGAAAGTGCGTTCGCTGGCGCGGAAGTCGGGCAGATTTAAACTGGAGTCGGCGCTGATAATACCAACGCCTGTTACACTCGGGATATCATGGCCTTTGGCGACCATCTGCGTGCCGAGCAGGATATCATAAAGCCCTGCTTTGAACTGTTTTAAAATATCCTGATGAGCAAATTTTCTGCCGGTCGTGTCGCGGTCGAGCCGGATTATGCGCGCCTGCGGGAAAACTTGCGCCAGTTCCTCTTCCAGCTTTTCCGTACCCGAGCCGAAAAATTTGATGTAGCGGCTCTGACAGTTAGGGCAGACATCGGGCACCGGCTCCGTGATGTCGCAGTGATGGCACTGCAGTACGCCGCGGCGGTGATAGACGAGCGGCAGATTGCATTGCGGGCATTTTATCACATGACCGCAGCTGCGGCACATAACAAAAGTGGAAAAACCGCGCCTGTTCAGCATGATGATGAGCTGCTGTTTTTTCGCCAGCGTCGCTTCAATCAGCTCCTGCAATTTGCGGGAAAGAATTTTGCGGTTGCCGCTTTTCAGCTCCTCACGCATATCCACGCCTTCAATGTACGGCATGGGAATATTGTCGATACGTTCGCGCATCGTGAGCAGGGTGTATTCGCCGTTTTGTGCTTTATAAAAACTTTCGAGCGAAGGGGTGGCGCTGCCGAGCAGAAATATCGCATCATAAATCTGCGCCATTTTTTCCGCCACATCATGGGCGTGGTAGCGCGGCGACTCATCCTGTTTATAAGAAGCGTCGTGTTCTTCGTCCATCACAATCAATCCCAGATTGTCAAACGGGGCGAACAGGGCGGAGCGTGCGCCGATAACGATACCCGCCTGTCCCGTTCGTATGCGCCAAAATGTGTCGTTGCGTTCGTTTACGGACAATTTGCTGTGAATGACGGCGACATCATCAGCAAAATACTGCTTGAACGACGTGACAAGCTGGCCGGTCAGTACGATTTCCGGCACGAGGATTAATACCTGCCTGCCGTCTGCGCGTACTTTCAGCGCCGTTTCGATATAAATCTGCGTCTTGCCGCTGCCCGTTACACCGAACAGCAGGAATTTTTTCTGCCCCTGCCCGATTTTTTCCTTCATTATATTTAAGGCGTTCTGCTGCTCCGGTGTCAAAGTCCGCTTTGCCGCTTTAGCCGTAAGCATGTTTTTGTAGCTGTCGCGCAGTTTCTGCCGTTTTTCCAAACGGATGTAGCCAAGTTCAGCCAGAGCATTCAGCGTTGCCGCGGAAATACCGCGCTGTTTTAAATCGTAAGCACTGCTCTCTTTTATTTCATTTAAATAGAGCAGTGCTTTTTTTTGCGCCGGTTTGCGCTTTAGCGTGTCTAAAACCGTTTCGTCGACTGCCGCGTTGAGCACGGCGTATTCGACGTAGATTTTTTTGGCTTGACTGTGATAAATATAGGAACGTGTTACGTAGTTTTTGGCGATTAATTTTTCCAAATCGGCTGTAAAGTTTTCACCTGCTCCGAAACTGCGCCGCAATGTTAATAAATCGGCATTTTTATACGCTTTCAGATATGCGAGCAGCTGTTTTTGACCGGCGGGCAGTTTCGCGAGTTTTTTCGTCGATAAATCCGTTTCGTTGATATTGAACACGGGGCGGATTTTCACGCTGTTTTTGCCGGGAATGAACAAGCGCATCGTTTCGCCGAGCGAGCACAGATAAAAATCAGCCATCCATTTTGCTGTAGCATACATGTTCGGCGTAAACCACGGCTGGGTATCAAGTACGTCTTTTACGGCTTTCAGTCTGGCTGTATCCAAATCAGCGGACGTATCATGGATTTTTATGATAAATCCTTCCATAAGGCGGCCGCCGAACGGTACGAGCACGCGGCAGCCTGCTTTTAAGAAATCGAACTGCTCAGGCACGAGATACGTGTACGGCTTGGCAATGCTCTTTACGGGAATATTAATATATATATCGGCTGTTTTTTCCATATAATCATCTACCTAAAATAAAATTTTCTTCTATTATAATATAGAAAAACCTCTATCACAAAATTATTCTGTAATAGAGGTGGTTAATTTCGTAGATTAACTCAATCAGCGAAATACATATTAGTACCTGAGCTATCTGTCTTGATACTAAAAGTATATATGCTAAGCGTATACCTGTCAAGGAAGCCCGGTATTATTTAATAAAAAATTAATCATTAATTAATGCAATTTTAATTTTATACTGCACAGTCATTGTCAGGTATAAGCCGTCAAAATTGCCGTCAATAGAAAAGGAGTGCTATCATGCCGAGAAAAGGAGAAAATATTTATAAACGCAAAGACGGAAGATGGGAAGGCAGATACGTCGTAGCTAAAAAACCTTCGGGAAAAATCATTTACAAATCCGTATACGGTCATTCATATCTTGAAGCGAAGCAAAAACTGAGCAAAGCCAAATACGAACATCATCACAATATACGCCGTATTATCGTTCATTCGAACACACTGACAATTTCTGCCGCCAGTCATGAATGGCTGAATTTGAAAAAAGCGCAGATAAAAGAATCATCGTTTATAAAATACAGCAATATTGTCGAAACGTATATTGTCAAAAATATCGGTATGCTTAAAATCAGCGAAATGACGGCAGACCGTCTGGAACTGTTCATTCACAATCTATTAAGGCGCGGCGGCAGAAAACAGCAGTCCTTGTCGGCAAAAACCGTTTCGGATATCGTTTCTGTCTTTAAACGCATCTTGCAATACGTCGTCCGGAAATATCAGATGAATATCTGCGATTTAACCGGTTTGAAAATCCGTATGCTGAAAAAGCCGATACAGGTTTTCAGCAGTGTAGAGTATAAAAAACTGGTGAATTATTTGCTGCAGCATATGAGCAGGATAAACACAGGCATACTTTTGGCATTGTTTACGGGTATCCGCATCGGTGAGCTGTGCGCGCTCAGGTGCGGCAATATTATACTGGACGAATCGGCGCTCGTTATCTCCGAAACGCTGCAGCGCATTCAGACAAAAAGTTCCGCCGCAAAGCGCAAGACGAAAATAATCATAACAGCGCCGAAAAGTCTGTCCTCTTTGCGCAAAATCCCCCTGCCGTCCCTGTTAATGCCGCTGCTTGTGCAAATCTGCGCTTCAAAAGACAGTTTTCTGCTGACGGGAATGGAGCAGAAATTCATTGAACCGCGCACGGTGCAAAACCATTTTCACAGAATACTGCAAGCCACCCATATTATGCACAGAAATTTTCATGCACTCAGACATACTTTTGCAACGCAGTGCCTGAGCTGCGGCATGGATATAAAAAGCCTCAGCGAGATTTTGGGACATGCCAATATAAACATCACATTGAATAAATACGTACATCCTTCTTTTGAAGAGAAAAAGCAGTCTATGGATAAATTAAGCGACTTATTAACCGTCAAATAAATTGTCAAATTCTGGCGAAATAGCGGATAATCAGGTAAACATCTGCAATTTCGCTGATTGAGTTAATCTGCGAAAAAATAAATTCTACATACAAACTATGTATTGCATAAAATAATAGGGACGTTGATTTTACAATTTAATATATTTTCATAAAGGGGTCATTATCATGCTAAATAAGTTTTCAGAAAAGATGAAAAAAGGCATTGGTACAGTATCACTGGCTTTTTTTCTTTGTTCATCCATGAGTTTTGTACATATAAATTGGGCAGAAGCCGCCCCGCCGCCACCGCCGCCCAATCAGACAGAAAAAAAACCGCCGCCGCCGAAAAAACCGGCGCCGAAGCCGAATGTAAACAGACCGAAACCGCCTGCTCATAAACCAACGCCGCGACCGAATGTAAACAGGCCGAAGCCGCCTGCCCATAAACCGGCACCGCGACCGAACGTGAACAGACCGAAACCGCCTGCTCATAAACCAACGCCGCGACCGAATGTAAACAGACCGAAGCCGCAGGTAAATAAACCGGCGCGACCGAATGTGAACAGGCCAAAACCGCAGGTAAATAAACCAGCACGACCAAATATAAACAGACCGAAACCGAATAACAACTTTAAGCCGCCGATGACAAAACCTGCGACAAAGCCGAATAATAATTTCAAGCCGCCGACAACAAAACCGGGTAACGGCTTTAAACCGCCGGTAACAAAACCGAACGTTAAACCGACAAAACCGGGCAATGGCTTTAAACCGCCAACAGTAAAACCACCGAAACCGGATATTAAGCCAGCAAAACCGGGCGATGGCTTTAAGCCGCCGGCAGTAAAACCGCCAAAACCGAATATGCACAATCAGAAAGGACCAAAACCAGACATTAAGCCGCCGAAAGGACCGCGGCCGGATATTAAACCGACAAAACCGGGCGATGGCTTCAAGCCGCCGACAGTAAAACCGCCGAAACCAAATATGCACAATCAAAAAGGACCGAAACCGGATATTAAGCCACCAAAAGGACCACGACCGGATGTCAAACCGCCGAGAAAACCGTCGAAAAAATTTACAGTGCTTCCTGCTCCGCCGAGCATAACGCTGGTATCGAGAGAGGCACCGCCTCCACCACCATCCGATTATGAATATGAAGAAGACAAACCGAGTGTATGGGAAAGAATTCTGACGGGCATATTCCTAGAAAGAATGAGCTTTGCCAAAGACAACGCCGCTCTCACTGCCGAACTTAATGATATGGGCTTTGCCTGTGCAGGGCTTGACCTTGAATATCCTGACAAATACGTGCAGATTTACTGCAACAGCTACGACGGTGCAAATGATGCGCATATCGACTACTATCTGGACAAAACATCGCTGAAGGTTTTAAACTACAATCCGCCGTTCTACACGATAAAAGTCAACGAATACAGCACGGATACTTCAAAACCGATGGACAGACAGATGAATACATGGGAATTTCGGTACAATCTGAATGCGCATACAGTTACATTCACCAACTTGTACGGCGATTACCATAGTAAATACAAAAATTCCAACCGCATGGATACGATGAATGTCTATGCGCTGGAACCGGATATTGCCGCAATGGCGGAAATGGCTTTTTATATGGCGTACAATATGAGATTTTTCAATAATCAGGCTGACAGTTTCTATGATGTAGAAACTTTATAAGCAAAGTATGAAAATATCTCATGCCGGTTATGTGATATAGCCGGCATGAGATATTATAACATAATCAGTATTCATTTTTTGTATATTTTTTAGGAGGTCTACATATGAGAAAAAAGAATTTTTTACGGTTAATCAGTTTATTCGTCTTTATGTTTATTTTAAGCGGAACTTTCATCACGGAAGCAGCTACAAAGAAAGTGGCTGTGGGTACATTCGCCAACGGTGCCAAATCGCGTTACGGCAGTCTTGCCTGCACTAATCTGGAATCGAATATTTTCAGCGGCCTTGTACAGAACAAAAATTACGAAGTCGTGGAACGGGCGCAGCTTGACCAGATTTTCCGCGAACTGGGTCTGCAAAATTCCGGCGTGGTTGACAGCAAATCAGCGATTGAAATCGGCCATATGTCGGGTGCAGATTATACGCTTGTCGGCAAAGTGCTGACGGCGGAAGTAATTCCGTTTGACAACGTTTTTTACCGCGGCTACAAAGGCAAAGTGGCATTTGAAATGCACCTTGTAGACAACAAAACGGGGCTTGTCATGTTTTCCGATGTTATTTCCGATACGGACAGCCAGATGTATTCGCCGGGCGTTTCCGTTAATTCGCGCAATCTCATAAGCGCTGCTGCCCGCAGTGCCGCAACGAAGGTTCTGGAAAAAATGAATGAAATAACGCCGCTTACAGGTACGCTCCTCAATGTCGACAGAGCAGAAGACGTCGTTTATTTCGACCTCGGCTATGACAACGGCGTGCGCGAAGGCGATACGTATACGGTTTATAAAGAAGGTGCACCGCTCGTTCATCCGGCGACAGGTGAAATACTCGGCATAAAGGAAACGGTTCTCGGCACGGTAAAAGTCAAAGACGTGAAATCTAATTATTCCATAGCTGAGATAAAGAAGGAAAAAGGCTCGTTTAAAACCGGTGATAAGATTAAACGAGGTGAATAATCAATGAAAATAAAAAAAATAATTTGCCTGCTGGCGGTTGTTTTTTGCTTCTGCATTCCCGTTTCAGCACAGCCGATTACTGTGGCAGGTTACGGCACAACAGCGGATGAAGCGGAACGCGATGCACTCCGCAATGCAGTGGAGCAGGCGGTGGGAACGCTAGTCGACTCGGCTACGCTTGTACAGAACAATATGCTCATCAATGATGAAATCTACACGCAGTCGCGCGGCTACATCACGAATTATACTGTCTTGTCGCAGAAATTGACCGGCGACGGCATGTATGAAGTTACGGTCAATGCCGATGTGGACACCAATCCTAATTCCAAACTGATGAGCGAATTGACGCGGTTGGGCATTATAAACCGCCAGCTGCGCGACCCGAAGATAGCCGTCGTCATTCCGGAATACCATATCAGAGCGCGCGTACCGGACCCGGCAGGTGAAACGGCCGTAATAAACAAACTGATTGAAGCCGGTTTCTCGCGCATTACGGATATCAGCGACACGCGCTACAATTTAAATAAGCTCAGCGCCATAACGAAAGAGGACATGGAAAATATCGCCCGCAGCCGCAATGTAGATATCCTGATTGTCGGTGAAGCGTTCAGCGAAGGCGTGGGCGACGTCGGCAAATTCCTGCCGAGCGGCAGCAACACGGGGATTGTTTCCTGCAAAGCGCGCCTTGAAGCAAAAATTTTCATAGCAAAAACGGGACAGATAATCTCTGCCAAAGGCACTTACGGCACGGCAGCCGATTTAACGGAATACATTGCCGGCAAGAAGGCGCTCGAAAATGCCGGTGAACAGATGGGCGATTATATCGTGGAAAAACTCTTGAACTACGGCAGCTCGACCCGCCAAAATCTGGAAGTAGTCGTAGCAGCGTCGGATTTCAATAAAATAAACGCCATTAACAGCGCCATGCAGAAAATACGCGGCGTAGAAAGCTCTATGGTAACGGATTACAACAACGGTAAAGCGACGCTTTCCGTCAAATATTCCGGCACGCCGCAGACACTTTTTAATCAGTTAAATCAAGCGGTTAATTTCAATATAAATTTGCAGTCCTTGTCATATAACACTCTAAACATCACCGCTTATTAATAAAATAAATTCATAGAAGGGAAGTTTTATTCATGAAAAAATCTTTAATCGCGCTGTCGAGCGCGCTGGCGTTCTCCGTAGCGGTCGGCGCAGTGCCGCTTAGCGACTACACAACGCCGCAGACGGTACTCGCCGCGCCGTATCAGGTAGCAACATCCAGCGAAACAATCACAGCTGACGGCTACGGCCGTTATCCTGCCGGAATGCCGGCTAGTATTGCCAAAATTCAGGCAAGAAGAGCAGCTGTCGTTGATGCACAGCGCAATCTCTTAGAGTCGATAAAAGGCGTTGCCATCGACTCAGAAACGACAGTAGAAAATTTCATGCTGAAAAATGATGTAATTCATTCCAAAGTAAGCGGCATTATCAAAGGCGCGCAGGTTATTTCCGAAGAAGCACTGCCGGACGGCTATAAAGTTACTGTAGCAATACCGGTTTACGGTGTGGATAGCGTCAGTGATGTGGCGATTACGGCCGTTGTCGGCGACAAAGCACCGGTGCCTGTTCCGCAGCCTAGCCCGAACTATAAACCGAGTGTTGCCATTTCCGGCGGTTATTCCGGTCTTGTCATCAATGCTAAAGGCAAAGAACTTGTGCGCACGTTCTGTCCGGCAATTTACGACACGACAGGCAGAGCAATTTACGGCGTGTATAATGTCGATAAGAAATACGCTATTGATTACGGCGTAGTCGGCTATGCCAAAGGACCGGAAGGCTGGGGCAAAGTAAAAGCAGGTACTTCCCGTGCCGGTACTAATCCGCTTGTCATCAACGCTGTCAGCGTACGGGAAAGAACGGTCAATAAATGTGATGTCGTGATTTCCGTAGAAGATGCCGACAGAATTCTTGCTGAAAATGCGCGCAGTCATTTCCTCGACAAATATGCTGTAATGTTTGAAATCTGATAATTTATCGGTTTCAACAGGTCATTTCGGGAGGAGATACTATGCCGAAAAAAATTATTATGCTTGTATTAGTGTGCATACTGTTTCCGGCAGTCGTATTGGCCAATCAAAGTCAGGATAAAGTTCCTTGTCTCGGTGATTTGAATTGGGGAGAATCATCGTATACTGTTTCTCAAAAATATCGCTTAACGCAAATACCTTCGTTTACTTATGATAGAACTGGTACTGTGTGCAGTGTATCATTAGATAATCCGTATATTTATGGAGTAAGAGTCATGCCTACAGCTACAATGATATTTACAAACGATAAATTGTATTTAATATCATTTACTTTCAGTATGTACGAAAATGATACAGAATATAAGCGGATTAGAAAAATTTTTATAGAACAATTTGGCGAGCCGTCTAAAACAGCAACATTTGATGGACGTTCCGAATACACTTTATGGGATAAAGATGTATTTTCTATAACATTAACAATGAGTTCGATATCGTTTTCACATACTGGATTATCTGAGGAAGCTGAAAAGGCAAGTGATGAGGCACAGGGAAAAAATATAACTGACTGGAGCAGTTACGTTCATTAAAAATTATATAAGGGAGTGCTTTTGCATGAAAAAAATTCTTTTAGTATTAATGTCATTATGTATGTTAAGTTCTGTATGTTTCGCTTCTATGGCGGATAAGGTGAACGCTATATCTTCTTATACTGGCGAAACAAAAAAAGTTTCCGTACTTTTGGATGCGCCGCTCGGTTATATGAGTAATGAAGAAATCAGAAACATAGTTGTAGAAAAAGCAAATGAAATGTTTCCTACACCGCAATTTCTTGTAACACCATTTGAAGACAGCCAAATGATGAAGCAGATTTATCGTGAAGAACATAATATGCCGACAGTAGAATATGCTTCTACATTCGGTACAGCATTAAAAATGGCTGATATTCAAGCAATAGGACAGAGTTTAGACGCTGACTATGTGTTATTTATTCAGGTAAGTGATAGCGGCCCGAGCTACAGTAACAGCAGTTCATGGATACCTTTTGTCGGTAGTATCAGCTCCAGTAAAGCAAAAACTTCCGTAAAATGCGATATCAGAATAATGAATATAAGCACAGGTAAATATGTTGCCATGAAACAGACTGTAAAAGACGGTGCGGACTCTTCATCTTCCTTTATGGGAATTGGCGGCGACCAGCCTTCTTTTGATAAAGCATATCAGGAAGCTATCGAAAGATGTTTGTATGAATTAGATATTGATACATCTACTCTTTAAAATTTAATAGTAAGCAGGTATTTGATTGTAGAATACCTGCTTACTAAAAATACCCAATAAAAAAATTCAGAAATTTTATTTAATACATACAATACAGGAGATGATTAAAGTGAAAAGAGTATATAAATGTTTTTTATTAGTCAGCCTGATAATTTTATTTTGTAATTCAGTCGTTTTTGCGGAAAATGTGGAATGGGAAAATAAAGGCGTGGATTTCAAATCAATCAAGACCGTTTATATTGAACCGGAAATTGAATATTATGACGGTGTAAATCTTTTTGACGTAACGAATGCGGATTTATTGAACATTGTAAAAGAAAATCAGAAGTATGTAAAAAAATATAAGATAGTGCCGAACAAGGAAACGGCAGATTTAATTCTCAAAGTAAGCGTTATGGATTGGAACAAACGCGATGAATATATGTATAAATACACCAGTATTGCTTACGATACGACGGTAACGTATGAAGATGAATACGGCAACAAGGCATATACGAAAACACCGTACGTCAATGAATACGGCGGATATTACAAGCATTACGATTATTTTTCCATGAAAGGCACAGTGATGACGAATGACGGATATGTGGCTTATATCTATATAGATAATCGCGAAGCGCAGAAAGATAATATCAATATGTTTGAACGGGCGGTAAAAAATTTCTTCAAGAAATTTAACGGCACGAAATAATCTGACGGGAATGAAGGTGTAATTTATGAAAAAAATTGTTCTAATATTGAATATGCTGTTTGTTTTGTTTGGTTTCAGTACGGCATTTGCCGAAAACAGCGCCTGGAAAAATCCGGGGTACGATTTTTCCCAGTTAAAAACAGTGTATGTAGAACCGGAGATAATCTATGCGCCGGGTTGCAGTATCGGCGAGCTAGAGCTTTATAAAAATCTCGTTACACTCGACGAAGAACGGGACAGACTGGATGAATTTGAACTTGTAGATGATGCGTCGCTGGCTGATGCCGTTATAACCGTGAATGTAACTTCTTGGAATATAAAAGAAACGTATGTGCCGACGAAAGTATATACAAAAGAAGCTAATATAGAATATATTGATACGGACGGCAGCACCACTTACGAGCCGGTAACTTTCGAACTGTATACGGAAGAACATTATACTTATGAACAGTATTTTACAGCGGAATTTACAGTAACGGATAAAGCGGGCAATGTCGTTTACAAAAAAATTGAGAAAAGGGAAGCGTCTAAAGATACATTCGCTATGTTCGGCAGAGCGATAAAGGATTTCTATGATGATTTCGAAGAGATAAAAGAAGATTATATAAAAGAGCAGAAAAAGAAAAATAAATAATAAATATTTCAGTAGTAAATTTTTCGAGGAGGGGAATTTATTATGTTAAAGATATTAGTATCGCTTCTTTGTATTATGATGATGTCATTATCATCTGGTTTAGCTTATTCTCCACAGGATAATTTTGTACAGCAGAATATGTATGAATTAACAGGAGCCTATCTCGGTGAAACAGTTGATGAATTACATAAGCAAAATTTATTAACAGCAGATTCTATAGGTAGAAATGTAATATTATTAGAAACTGTAGATATTAATGGAGTAATTTTAAAAAAAGGGGCTATAGCAAATATTGCTAACAATCAATTGTGTTCTTTAATTATTGAATTTGATAATAAGGATATTGAAAAAACAAAAAAAGTGCAAGCATATTTTGTCAATAAATTAGGACAACCAACGTTGATTACGCAACCAACAGAAGATATGAAACGAATTAATATGATATTAGCATCATATTCTTGGGAAAATCAAACGTATTATATTACTGTAGGACAAGGGCGGATAAGCTTTTCAGAAAAAAATCTGTCAAGAGAAGTTTCAAAAAAAGGTGTTATTTATTATATAAAATACTGTCAGGGATATATGGAATATAGTAAGGGCAATTCGAATATTCAAAATATATATTATGTGGGAGAAAAGGGCAAAAAAGTTTTTGAAACTGGTATGAAAACAGCAATAGATACTTATAAAGAAATGTTTAGAAAAGACGCAGAATTAGCGAATAGTGTAAAAGCATATTTTGCTGATAAACCGGAGTATGCTGAAACACTGAAATTATTTTTTGAATGAAAGGCGGTACATTTATGAAAAAGTTTATTCTTTGTTTAATCGTTTTATTTAGTTTGACAGCGGTATGTTTTGCCCAGCCGAATATGAACAGTACAACGGAAAAAGTTGCGGTGCTGACTGATTTACCTGCCAGTATTGCCAATACCTATGATATAAAAGCACGAATTGTACAAACAGCGACAAGAGTTTTTCCGTATCCCCGTTTTGAGATTTTATCATATGATGATACTGTAGTTGCTAAAAAGAATTTCGTTAAAGAACGTGGTATTTCAGGAAACTGGGGCAAAAGTGATATAAGTTTTGTCGGCAGTATGGTAAATGCGGATTATGTATTTTTTGTATCGGTAACAGATTATGGCGCTGGAACAGTCTACAATGAAGATGATTCAAGCTACGATATGTCCTCAATACGATGTGATATAAAAATCTTGGATATAGCCAATGATTTTTATGTTTATGAAGACAGCATAGACCAGGAAGGATATGATACACCGTCATTTTGGGAAAGTTCATCTCAAATAAAAGCATATTCGGATGCTTTACAGCGATGCCTTGATACAGTGAATATCGATATGCGTCAATATTAAGCGAAAAAAGATATACTGTAATCTGAATTTATTCTTTACAGCATATCTTTAAAGAAAAATAGAAAGGTGATAGAAATGATTAAACGATATATAGTATTAACTTTTATCTGTTGTTTATTACTGACAAGTTCCGTTTTCGCAGCTTGGAAAGTTGAAAAAACTTATATGGGTGAAGAAACAGTAGAAGTAGGCGATATCTGGCAACCGCCGATAGAGGGTGTACAGATATATTACGATGCTACAAATTTAAATAATATTGAACCTATTACGGTAAATGTATATAATGATGCGATAAAATTTACGGAAGTAGGAGATACAACTATCACAGCTTATTTTCCTGAAGCAATGGAAACAGTTACTATTCCGACAGGCGCTTCATATCAAAGTCCAACCAAATATACTGCTATAGTAAAAACTTTTCATGTAGTACCTTCTCCGCAATACGGTACATCAATAAAAGTTCCTATTCCAGAAAACAATTATGCTCAGGAAGTTTTGGAATTATTTAATAAAGAACGAACAGCAGCGGGATTAGAACCGCTAATTTTAGATGAAGAACTTTGCCGTAAAGCGGCAATTAGAGCACAGGAAAGCAGTATAAATCAATTTGCTGAATTCATGTTTAAAGATGAAAAAGACAGAGCACCTGTATTAAAAGATAAGAATTATAAAAATATGACTGAACAAACTTTAGGAACAAATAATGAACTTGTAGATATAATGGGCACTCCTGTTCAACAAATTGCCGACATGTTAATAGCAGATGATGTGGCAGGATTTCCCAATCAATATAAAACAGAGAAACTATTAAAGAAAAAATATCGTTATTTAGGAGTAGGATTTGTTAATAGCACGGAAAAACCGGATGAATATTGGTGGTCAATCTTGCTGGCGGATAAAAAGAAATAGGAGTAAATTTTTATGAAAAAGCGTGTATGTGTATTTTTCGCAATATGTATGCTGATGATAAATAGCACGGTATTTGCGGAAAGTTGGAAAGATGTCAGCTTTACGGATGCTTTTAAACTGTATCTGGATACAGATGATATTTATTATGATAATACAGCTGATTTGTTGGTTTTTAAAATAAAGATGGAATTTAATGATGAATTCAAAGCAGATTTAGCCAAGAATTTCACAGATAAAGAAAAGAAGCTTATTGATGAAATAGCATATCAAGTTAAAGAAGAATGTTTTGACCCATATGAACGGAGTATATATACTCGGCAATACACTTTTAATGACATAAACGGAAATATACTGCATATTAATAACACTCCTAGTGAAAAAAGAATAATAACTGCTACGGAAAAAGATATTGTCGATATCATGATAATAAATCAGGTGATGTATTATTATAAGCTTAAAAATTAATAAGAACAATTTTATACAATATAGTTTCGATTAATTGAACATGATTGAAAAGGAGTGAGTTCGTATGAAAAGGATAAATAGATATTTATGTCTGTTAAGCATATTTTTGCTTTTTTGCAGTTCAACTGCGTTGGCGGAAAATGTGGAATGGAAAAATAAAGGCGTAGATTTTGAAAGTGCGCAGACCGTTTATATTGAACCGAATATTGAATATTATCAGGGCACGATTTTATTTGATGTAGACAAGGCAAATATCGCAAATGCAATAAAAGAAAATCAGAAGTATTTAAAAGAATATAAAATCGTATCAAACAAAGAAGCTGCCGATTTTATAATCGTACCTAGTGTTGTGGAATGGAGCAGCAGAGATGAATATGTGCCGCAGAAATCAGAAGTAAAATGGACGACCGTTGTTGATTATGAAGACGAATACGGCAACAAGGCATATTCAAAATATCCGGAGTTATCGGTGAGCGGCGGATACCGTAAGTATATTCAGTTTTTCACCGTTAAATTCACCGTGTATGATAAAGACAACTATACCGCTTATGTATATGTTGACAGACGTGAAGATGAAAAAGAAAACAAAAATATGTTTGAACGGGCTGTAAAAAATTTCTTTAAAGAATTTAACAAAACAAAGTAAGGAGGTTATTTCATGCGAAAAGCTCTTTTAAATCTAAGCATTATTTTTTCATTGCTGTTATGTTCAACTGTAGCTTTTGCCGAACACACCGAATGGAAAGATGCTACATATGATTTTACAAAGATAAAAACTGTTTATGTAGAACCAGAAATTGTTTATGCGCCGGAATGTACCGTTTCAGAGCTTGATTTATATAAAAATCTGGTAACGCTGGATGAGAATATGAAAAAGCTGAAAAATTTTCAAGTGGTTAATGATGTAAGTATGGCTGATGCGATTGTTACAGTCAATGTAACGGCATGGAATGTATCGGAAAAATACATTGAACCGGAAGAATATACTTTACAGGAATATGCTGAACATGTGGATACAAATGGCAATGTAACATATGAGCCGGTAACACTTGAAGTATATTCAGACGGGTATTATGAATATGAACAGTATTTTACAGCAGAATTTTTAGTAACGGATAAAGCAGGGAATTTGATTTATAAACGAACGGAAAATCGCCAAGCGGATAAAGACACATTTGCCATGTTCGGCAGAGCGATAAAAGATTTTTATGATGATTTCAATGATATAAATGATAATTGATTAATAAATTAAGGAAGGAGCGTTTATGATGAAAATATTCTTTCTAACAATATGTATATTTTGTTTTACAGCTACAACAGCTTTTGCAGGTTTTCATGAAAATGGTATCGGTGAGTTTTATTTTGGTGAAACAAAAGAAAAAATTCAGCAGCAATATATCCTTTTTGATGAACAGCCCAAAGAGGATAAAATATATTATTCAATAATAGCTCCTTCCTTTGATTTTTATGGTATAGATATAGAACAACCAATTTCATTAGGTTTTAAAAATAATCTTTTAGTAACAATTCATTTTCGTACACCGTATGCCAGTCTTGAAGATATAAAATCTCTCCAGCAGAAACTTATGCAAGTAACTCCTAAAAATTTCGGCAAACTTGAGTTTTTACTTCCGGGAGAAGCTGTATCTGTACAAGAAGATAGGTTGTTGTCAATATCGTGTATAGATATGAGAGATTTTTTGCCACCACTTTTTATACTGGAAAACAAAAATTACACGTATTTGAGCGTTTATATGACGAAGGATGCAGCATAGTTTTATGTATGTAATGTTATAAAAAGAGGTGAACATAATGAGGAAAATTTTATTTCTAAGTTTAATGATAATCGGTATTTTATCATCAATAACAAGTGCTTTTCCAATAGATAGAAATATAGATTACTATTCAAGCAAAAATGATATATCCACAACAGAAGACGTAATAAATGTAAATACTATAGAAAATGCAGTTAGTGTAAATCCTATTCAGGCGCAGCTGTCGGAAATGTGCGGGCTGAAGTTGGGAGCTTCGTTGGCGGAGGTTTATGAGAACAATTATCTGCTTAAATCCCAACGGCAAATAGATGACGACGCTATTGTGCGTTATGATAAAGCGTGTGCAATGTTTTATTTGGCAGATACGGTCTTTCAGGAAAATATACGGCTGGAGTTTTATGAAAACCGGCTGGAAAATGTGCTGTTTAAATTTGAAGGAAATGGCGAAAGTCTGAAAGATTTACTAATCGGTAAATGGGGAAATCCAGCGAGCAGTATAACGGTAGCCGACAGGGTGCGCTATACATGGCAAGATGGCGATTACGAAGTAAGACTGATAATTAAGGGCAATACGGGAAATCTTGTCTTTTATTATATGCCGTATGCGCGGATGGCCGACAAGATTAAGCGTTTGGAATATGCCGAATATCTAAAGACAGCACCGGAGGTTGTCAATCGATTTGAAAATCTGGTGAGAAACAGTCCGCAGTTTAAAGAAAAATTCCGGCAGGAACTGCAAAATGACCCTGAATATGCACAGGCATTGCAGGAAGCCGGTATGGATATGAGTATTTTTAATCAAGTGAGGTGATGTTATGGGAATGGTGCTGAATATTATAGGTGTGCTTTCGATAATAGTACTAATCGGCTGTATATTATTTATAATATATAAACTGATTAGGCATGGAAAGCAGTCATTAAATCTAAATTATTTTCTTGGTATAGTAATCTGTGTATTGTTTTTTGTTATATCTATAGAAGCAGGAAAATTTTATCCGGCTGAAAATAATATTTGGCAAAGGATAACACAAGTAACAGTTACCAAAACAGAAAGAACTTTCGATGAAACAGAAGAAGTTCAAAAAATTATGGCAGGTACTAATTTAACAGAAGAAGAAGCTTGGAATGTAATAAATATTTTTAGACAATGTGGTTTTGAAGAAATTTATTTTGATGGAGAAAACAGTAAATTAGATGAAAAATATGGCAAAGGATATACTTTTAAATATAAGGATAAAATAATCAATGCTGTTATTAGTGACGGTGGTTATGTGTGGGTAATATTTAGTGGAAATTGCTATTTTTATGAAAGTCAGCATATTCAATGCAATCGTGAAGAGTGGTATATATCTGAAGAAGAAAAAGAAGAAATGAAAGAAAAAGCTTTAAATAGTTTAGAGAAATATGCCCAAAATAGATTTGCTGATACAGATGATTGGCAAGTATTAAAAATATGGCAAGAGAATAAAGGCTATTTAATTAGTTCGTTAGAAAGTGAAATATACGTATATTTTCTTCCTAATAAGCAGTTAGATACCATAATAATTAAAGATGATGTTTATTATACACGATATAAAAAATAGGAGGTCTTTACTATGATTTTTTGTGAAGAATGTGGAACAAAATTACCAGAAGGAACTACAAAATGCCCGAATTGCGGTGCTGTTGTCAATGCAGTCAATACGGAAATAAATAATATTGACATATCTAAAGATAGCAGTAAAGCTGCTGAACAGGTTCAACAAAATTCAGCTCCGCAAAATGAAGCAAGTCAAGTGGCAACTGAACAGAATGCACAGCAGTATCAGCAACAGACTTATGCACAGCAACCGTATGCACAGCCTATGTATCAAAATTATCAGCAGCCGCAGCAGCCATATAATTATGCGCCTAATCCTGCTTATAATATGCCGCAGATGCACGGTTTAGTTCTGGCGGAGGGAGAAGTATTTGTACGTCAATATCAATGCAGTTATATACAGAGCTTTTTCCATTGGATTAGCGTTCTCAATTGCAAAGGTTATCTGACGATAACTAATCAACGCGTAATTTTTCAAGGTAAAGGACCGACAAGCCGTATAAACAGTGAAGTGTCCATAGATTCAATCGGCGGATTTGACTCTTACTGCGGCAGAAATATTAGTATCTGGGGAATTCTTATCGGGCTATTGGTTACGCTTGCAGGTTTTTCCAACTTTACAGTTACAACCGTTTCATGGTTTGGCAGATATAGTTCGCACAGTGAAATAAATCTGATGGGCTTACTTGTGATGGTGATAGGCATACTTATAATTTTAGGCAGTATTCAAAAAAGTTTTCTGTTTAAGATTTTTTCCAGCCGAGGCACGGGAGCGACCATAACTTTAGGTGTTGGCCCATTGACTTCTTTTGGCAATGGTGCTTTAAAAACTTTAAAAAGTGCACCGACGCAGGATACAGATAGAATGATTAATGAACTGGGTGCAGTGATACATGATTTACAGATTATGGGTGATGCTGCCATAGAAAAATGGAGTAAGTAATGGAGAAATGATATGGAAAATAATGAATGGAAATGTCCGAAATGCGGCAGGATAAATACTAATAAATTTTGCGGTGGTTGCGGAACGAAAAAGCCGGAAGAAAATACAAATCTAAATCCGTCTACAGCAGTAAAAAATCAGCCGATATTGAATGTACCGCCGAATATGCCGCAAGATGCAAAGCCGAAATCGAAAAATAAGCTAAGATACATTTTGATAATCATCATTGTTGTTTTAATCGGTGTATTAGCCGGAATGTATTTTGTCAACAGCAATAAAGCGGCGGAAAATACAACGGCTACAGCTACTGTTGAACAGGCGGCAACTGATACAGAGGAAGCAAAAACAGAAGAAACGAAACAGGAGGAAGTCCAATCTGCTGATAAGGAAAAAAATAAAGAACCGGCAGCAGAACAGAAAGCGGCAAATCTTGATTATCTGAAAGAAAAAGTCGTGCCAAATGCGGAAAAACAGAAGAATACAGATGTTTCTGATGCGGGAGTCAGATTTTTTGAATACCATAAATCTATAACGGAACATAATCTGCGCAGAGCGTACGGCTATCTTTCCAAGGATTTTCAAAATCGCATGACATATGAAGGCTGGGCTCCCGGTTTTGATAAAACGCTGTCCAGTAATCCTTCTAATTTGCAGTTGATTTCAGCTGAAATAAACAGAGTAGAATTTTCCTATGATTTGGAAGCACGGGATAAAGATAATAACAGAGTAAAAGTGCAGACATTTAAAGGCAAGACGATACTCATAAAAGAAAACGGCAATTGGAGAATAGACTCAATTGTAGCAGATAAAACAGGAGAACATTTTGAATGAATTCGGGAATGAAAAAAATACTGTTTATACTATTTTGCATTGTTATGGTTGGTGCATTTTCGGCTGGATGCGTTTCAGAAGAAAAAACAACAGTATCGCAAAAAGATATCAGTTCCATAATTAATGATAAAACACTTTCGACTAATGAGCGTGTTGAAGCCATTTTAAATCAAATGACACCGGCGGAAAAAGTAGGGCAGATGGTTATGATTGGCATACAGGGTACGCAGGTAAATGATGATAGCCTGTATATGCTGAATGAATACAATATCGGTGGTATTGTGCTTTTTGACCGCAATATGGAAAATAAACAGCAAGTACAAAAATTAACAGCGGATTTGCAAGCAAATGCACCAGAAAATATACCGTTATTTATTGGAATTGATGAAGAAGGAGGAGATGTAATTCGTATGGAAACTGAACTTACACCTCCGCCTTCCGCCAAAGAAATTGGTGAAACAAATGAACCAGAACAGGCAAAAATCTGGGCAGATAAAACGGCAAAAGAATTGAAGGAACTGGGAATAAATTTAAATTTTGCTCCTGTTGCCGATGTTGGTTCTAATGACCGTCGCTCTTATAGCACAGATGTACAAAAAGTAACTGAATTTGTTATAAATGCCGGCAAAGGTTATGAAGAAAATAATTTATTATATTGTTTAAAGCATTTTCCGGGTATTGGCAAAGGTCAAGTTGATACCCATATAGATGCTTACAGTGTACCTGTCGACGGTGAAACTTTACGCACTGAAGATTTAGTACCGTTTAAATCAGCAATAAACAAACTATCGTCTAATAAACATTTCATTATGGTATCACATCTGACATATCCGGCATTTGATGAAACATCTCCTGCCAGTCTTTCGCCGAAAATTATAACAGAAATTTTGCGTGATGAACTGGATTATCAGGGAATTGTTATCACTGATGATTTAGAAATGGGAGCTATTTCAAAACATTACAGTTTTGAAGAAACAGGTGTAAAAGCTGTTCAGGCAGGTGTAGATATAGTTCTTGTATGCCATGAATATGAACATGAAATTGATGTTTACAATGGAATATTAAAAGCAGTACAGAACGGTACAATCAGTGAAGATAGATTAAACGAATCTGTGCGCAGAATTTTAAAAGTAAAACTGATGAACTTAACTTAAAATTTGAATGGCGGCTCCCCTATTTAGGAGCTGCCACTACAAATTTTTTATTACATATAAATGTTAATTATTTAATTATAAATAAAGGAGGAATATATCATGAAAAAATTTTTCGGATTAATACTTAGTATTTGTTTTTTATTTTCCGGGAATTGTTTAGCTATGCAATTTTCTCAGCCTAAAGAAATAGGTATTACAGGCTATCAGCAGGCAGGCGGTAGTGGAGTAATGATTAAGGGAGCTACATATAATGATGGAAATTATTATACGAAACTTACTCCAAATAATAAAAAAGGTTACGAAAAAGGCATAGCACGTTATGGGAATGGAAAAGACGCATTATATGTTCATTATAATTTTGGAAAAGATGATCTTAGATTTGGCGGTAAGGATATAAAAAATACAATTGCTAATGATTATTTGATTGTACAAATGTATAAAATTACTTCAAATGAACAAATTACATTATATCCATTATATAACACATATGGACCAGAACTTAATTATATTATTGTCGGCAGACGGGCTGACGGTAGATTTGTAAAATATATTGATACAAATGAAATAACTCGAAGATATTTTGGTTGGAATGGAGAAGGTGTTTCTCCTGTTATATACAGGGATTTATCAACTCAGGGAGATACATTAATTATGGAATATAGAAGGCGTTATAGTATGAATGGTATAGCAAAAGGTAATTTTTATTTTAAATGGGATGAAAACGCTCAATGGTTTAGTGTTGCACAAGGAGAAGAACAAATTATTAGATAGGAGTGTTAATTTATGTACAAAAAAGTTTTTATAAGCACAATATTAATAATTTCAATACTTGTTGCTGGTTGTAGCAAAAAAGAATTATCTGAAATAGAAGTTGCAAATTTATATTTAAATGTAGCTATTAGTGAAGATGTTAGTATTGCCAAAGATACAGGATATGAAGATAGTATAAGTGAATTTGTATTTAATTTAAAAAATGAAGAATATAAAAAAATATTACGTTATAAAGTATTACAAGAAGGTAATGTATGTACTCAACAAGAGTTTAATCGATTATTAGCCGTTAATCAAAAACTTCGTAATAAAACAAAATTTCGTGTTGAAATTAATGAAGAAGCAATGAAAAAAGAAAAAGATAAAAATTATACACATATGAGCGCATATATAACGACAATAGATAGAAAATATTTTTATGATAAGTTTAGGGAAAAATTAAAAAGCAAAATAAAAATAGATGAAAAAAAATTACTTAATGGAAATACAAAATCTTCACATGTAATGAATGTAGCTTTTGTATATTATGTTGAAGCTTATGAAGAAGCAGCAGAAGACATACTTAATAGTAATAATTTTTTAACAGAGGAAACAAATTTAAGTATTCTTCTAAGATATAATAAAGCAACAAATAAATGGGATTTTTTGTTATATGAACAATTTATAACTGTACTTACAAATAGAACTAAATATATAAGATTATTTTAATTAGACATATATTTGTAAGAAAAAAGGAGATATTATTATGAAAAGATTTTATGTTGCTATGGTATTTGTTATTACTATGATATTCAGTTCTAGTGTTGTTTTTTCCGGTCCGGATGATATTGTGCATGATAAGGGATTTAATAATCTGTACTGGGGACAGACAATAGAACAGATAGCTCAAAATTATGATATTGATTTAAATGATTATGAAATTGACGGTATTTACACAAAATATAAAATTCATAAGGATTTTCTATATGTATATAACATAAAAGCAGTTCCAATGATAGAGATATATTTCTATCATAATAAATTAGCTAAGATAAAAATCACCTTTTTAAGTCGTTCTGGAAATGATAGTTGGAAAAATGGTCAAACCATAATAGAAGGTATTATCAATAGTTTTGGTAAACCAGATATGAGAGATAAGCTTTATGCAAGATTAAAAAATAAGCCACGTATAACTGAGTGGAATAGAACTGATACAGCTGTAATTTTTACTCGTTATGATATCAGAGATAATTATTATTCAACATTAGAATTGGAAGACGGCAGTTTACGATAATTTATTCAGGATGAAAAGGAATAAAGAAATATATGAAACAGTTTATTTGTAGTTTACTTTTCATATTTATGTTTATTTTTCCAATTGTTGGCGAAACAGCTGTAAAGAAAGTAGCTGTAGGTAATTTTATAAACGCTGTGCATACGGAATATGGCGATATGGCTTGTAATAATTTGCAATCTGCTGTTTTAAGCGGATTAGTGCAACACAAAAATTATATTGTGTTGGATCGCAGTGATTTAGAGGAAATGTTGCAGAAAATGGGAATACAAGACCTTACTAAAATAGAAGGTGATAAAGCTATACAACTAGGTAATATTTCCGGTGCTGATTATACTTTAATTGGTACGGTAATCAGTGCGGAGGTTATTCCATTTGATAATGTTGCTTATATTGGTTTAAAAGCTAAAGTAGTTTGTGAATTACATTTAGTCGATAACAAAACGGGAATTGTATTAAATTCAAACGTAGTATCCGGTACAGACAGTAGTATTGTTTACAATCGTTTAAATGATTTAACAAACACGAATATCCTGCCAGAATATTTTTCAACAAATGCTAATAATCTTATATGCAATGCTGCAATAGATGCAGCTGATAAAATCATGGTTGAAATGAATAAGGTAAATCCATTATCCGGGGAAATTTTAAGTGTAGATATGATAAGTGAAAAAGTATATTTTAATTTAGGTTATGAAAACGGAGTTCAATTAAATGATATTTATACTGTTTATGAAGAAGGTGCTCCATTAATACAGCCTCAAACAGGAGAATTTATCGGCGTGAAAGAAAAACTTTTGGGAACAATAGAAATCGTTGAAGTCAGCAAAAATTATTCTGTTGGCAAAATAAAAAAACAAAAGGGCGATTTCAAAAGAGGTAATAAGGTAAAACGTGGTAATTTATTGTAACGTATAGGAAAGAGGTGCTTCTTTATGTTAAGAAGATTTATTTGCCTGTTAGGTTTAAGTGCATTGATTTTAACAACAAGTGTTTGTTTTGCTGAATCGCAATCACCAGACAAAATTCTCAATCAAATTTATTTAGGTCAGCCGTTAGAAGAAGTACAACAGAATTTCTCGCTTGAATTTGAAGAATATGATGATGAAGAAAAAACTACAAGCTATAAGGCATTCATTAATCCGTTGGAAGGATATGATGTATCTATAGAACAGCCGATAACATTGACATTTTTTAATAATAAACTATCAGGTGTATCAATGATTAGTAGTTGGGACATTCCTAAAGATAGATTAGAACATCTCGATAAATTAAAAAAGATAGTTCAAGATATTTGGGGCAATCCAATGTCTTCTGAAACAAAGCAAGAGGGTGGAGAAAGTAAATTTGATATTTGGGTACCAAAAGGAAAAAATTTATTATTTGGTATCATTTATATAAATGCCTTTAAATTACCAGGTAATGAAACAGCGAAGTCTTCCTTTTTCATTCAGTTTTTATCAAGGGAGAAGGAAGAACGTTTAAAATAATTATGTAAATGGAGAAATACTATGTATCGATTAGTTAAAATAATATGTTGCAGTGTTATATTATCTGCAATTATCCAAGCAAACGCTTTAGCAAGTGATATCATTACGGAAAATGGCTTCAGAAATTTGTATTGGGGAGAAAGTATTGAAGATATTCGGCAGTCTTACGAAGTTACTTACTCAAAATATTATATGAGTGAAAATGCAGTAACGTATACTTTTAATATGGAACCAGCAGATATAAACGGCGTACTATCTACACCGTTTGCAACCGTAAATCTTTGGAATGACCAGCTCTATAAAATAACCATAATGTTTAATGCGGATACATTGGAACAGTCGAAACATAATTATGATTTAATGGTTGCGAAAATCAGTGAAACATTGCCGCTGTATAAACAGGGAACAACAAATGATTCTGAGGCAGCTGTATGGATTATGATGAACGGTACAGCGGTTATGCTGGGACATTTTAAAGAACTTAAAGACGGGAAATATGTAAATGTATTGGTTATGGATAATACTTTTATAGAAAATCAGGCGAAAAAGAGAAAATCTGAATAAAAAATAAACTTTTAGAGTAAAAGGAAAAATTGTATCCGCCAAAGAATATTATGAGTAATGAATTTTACGGTTTAAAGGAGAGTTTGTATGAACCCGATAGTAAGAGGAATATTGCTCATTTTGTTCGGTATAGCTATTGCTTTTTCGTTTATGTCGTTTTTTTCGGCAAAGGATGCGCCGAAGGAGGAAACAAAGACGGCTTTCGTTACAAGCGGTCAACTGTTAAACGGCAGTGATTTACTGCCAATAACGATGACAAGGGAAAAACAAGGATAGAAAACGGCGGTGTACGACCTGCAAACAGGTTTTGCACCGCCTTTTCATTTAGAAGGAGATGAAAATCATGCGAAGGTTTTTGGGATTAATGATGTTTATATGTTTGTTGTTTTCAGGAAATTGTTTTGCTATGCAGTTTTCCCAACCGATTGAAATAGGAGAAGCAGGTATTATGCAAGCAGGTGGAGGTGGTGTATACATTGATGGTGCTAATTATAACAGTGGAAAATTTTATACTAAATATAGAAAAGACAATACACGAGGTTATGAAAAAGGCATAGCACGTTTTGGCAACGGAAAAGATGCATTATATCTTCATTATAGCTATAGAGGATATTTAAAATTTGGCGGTCAAGATATAAATAATACAATAGAAGATAATATCCTTATTAGCACTATTTATAAAATCAAATCTAATGAAGGAATAACACTTTATCCAATATACAAAACCTACGGACCGGAATTTGATTATTCTATTATTGGCAGACGCGCTGACGGCAAGTTTGTAAAATATATTGATACAAGAGAAATAACAAAAAGATATTTCGGTTGGAATAGAGAAAGTGCTTCACCTGTAATGTATAGAAATTTATCTGTACAAAATGATACTTTAACTATGGAATATCAACATTATGGAAATAAACAGCGTATACAAGGAAAATTTTATTTTAAATGGGATGATAAAGCACAATGGTTTGGTATTGCACAAGGAAAGGAAGAAGTTGTAAGGAGCGGATATTAATGAAAAAGATATTTAGTGTTTTTATTCTTGCTGGAATAATGATGTTTTCAACAACATGTTTTGCTTCATTATTTGATGAAGTTTATTTTAATGGAAATAAAAATTATATTCATTTTGATGGTGGAATGGGAAGAATATGGTATGTAGTTGCCAATACTGTAAATGTTCAAAAATACAATCCTCCAGAATATATTATTGCTATTGATATTGTACAAGTAAATCCTGAAAATAACGCAATGAGTAGACACCAAACAAAACGATTTAAATATAATTATGATTTACAAAAAATGTATATTGAAATGTATAATCCAGAAAATAAAACATATTATTGGGAGTATATAAAAGACCCGCATGAAAGAGTAAAATATCATGTTGCCGATATACCTATGGGCGAATTAACTTTTGCTATAGCATATAATATGAGTTTTTATAAGGACGGACCTTTATCTTGGTATGCTAAAAGATATTTTGAAACTCTAAAATGAGGTGATTTTATATGCGGTGGATATTAGGCAGTTTGTTATTTGTGAGCATCTTCTTAATGATTTCAGCTACTGCATTAGCTTTTCCGAAAGATGAAAACGGTTATAAGGAATTTTATTTCGGAGAAGATGTTAATGATATTCTGTCTAAATATGAGGTGATATCTGTTAAAAATAATGATGATGGTTCAGTGGTTTATACGATTGAATATGAAGATAACAGTCTGGAACAATATGATATACTGGCTGTTCCTGATATACAGCTGGAATTTAAAGACGGCAAATTGTGCTCGATAAACAGATTTTTTATAGGAGCTTCGCTAAAACACGCGGCATTATCATTTTTGGAATTGGCAGGTGGGATAGAAAATAATTTTGGTAAAGTAAATGCGATTGAAAAATCTGAAGAAGACAAAACAGTTTATTATATCTGGCAGGGAGAACATTGTAATATTATTCTTGTAGTCGGTTTAAATCCGCTGGATATTCCTGAACCAGATGTTGAATTATATCGCATATTCTTTACAATTTGGCCGGTAGAATAATCATGATATATAAGAATTTGTGAGGTGGTGTTATGTTTAAATTAAAGATATGGATAATGACTTTCTGTTTATGTATATTATTTTCCGGCAGTGTTTTGGCTGCGGAATATAACGGCGAATATACTGTAGAATTGGGAAGTATCTGGCGGCTGGAACAGGACGCTCTGTATGATGTAGATGATTTTTCTATGGCGGAACTTGCCAATCCCGGTTTGAAATTCGTGAAAACGGGCGATGTAGTAGTCGGGGCATTTATACGTGAGAACGGTCAACTGTACAGATTGCAATTTCTAATTCACGTTGTGCCGCGCGGCCATGATTTATCTGTTTCTGACGATATTTCCTTGCGCAATTATGCACAATCTGTTTTGGAGTTGGTTAATCGAGAGAGAGAAAAAGCCGGCAAAAGACCGCTTGTCTTAAAGGATGATTTGTGTCAGATGGCGGATATCAGAGCGAAGGAATTAACTGTATTATTTTCGCATACGCGTCCTGACGGCAGAGACTGCTTCAGTATATTCGGCAGCAAACAGGGTAAGATATACGGCGGCGAGAATATAGCAGCCGGTTCGTCTACGCCGGAAGCTGTAGTAAATCAGTGGATGAGTTCTCTGGGACATCGCGAAAATATTCTAAATGGAAAGTATCGTTATTTGGGTGTAGGTTATGCTTATGATGGGAATAGTGAATATGCTCATTACTGGGTACAGCTGTTTGAAGGATAAAACTGTTTATAACGCGAATATTATTTGTAATAAATATTAATGAAAGGAGTTTTCCGTATGTTGAAGGACAAAATTAGAAAATCTGTCGGTATTTTGACTATGGCGTGTTTTCTGGCAACGCCAATCGGTTATGTAATAAGCACTAGCACGACGGAAGCAGCACCGCCTCCGCCGCCACCTAGACACAGAATGGCACCGCCGCCTCCGCCGCATCATAAAGCGCCCGGCTGGAAAAAGGCACCACCTCCGCCGCATCACAAAATTAAACCGGCACCGAAAAGACCGGCTCCGCCGCCACCTCCACCGCCGAGACATCGCAGATAAGAGAAAAACCTCTGACAAATATTGCTGTCAGAGGTTTTTCTTTAGAAGAAGCACGATTTGCCGATGAATTGCATAGTGAAAAAACATTATTTTTATTATGTTTATTATGCCTTATTTTTAAAGAAAGTAGGTTTATTTTTACTTTTGAATATGCTTTATTTTAGTCGATTGATTACAAAAAACGGTTGCAAAATGGTTACAAAAATAAAGCCGTACCCTTATGAAGTACGGCTCTTTTTTGTATTTCAGATTTTTCGATTTTTAACGTTTTAAATAGATTGTATAAAATAACTACCTGCCTACTACAAACTACTTAGCACAATGGTATCATCTTCTTTCGTTAAGAAATATCAAATGCTGTCAATTTTCTTTTCTAAAATATCCATGAGTTTGCCATCGGCACTATCCAAAAGTTCAAGATAAACCTGATTGCGGATTTTAACCCATTCGCTGTCTGTTTCAGAAATTTCTTTTTCTAGTTTTTTTCTTAATGCCTGTTTGCGTTCATCGAGCTTTGGTTTTACAAATAAGTTCAAAATTACGTTTAATAATTTTTTCATTGTACATATCTCCTAACATACTATATATAGTATAAAATCTTTTGGCCATAAAACTAAAAACTATATATAGTATATTATTCTGTTGTTTCTGTATCCGGTGCTAACATGTTTAAAACTTTTTCCAGTATCCAAATGCCGCCGCTAATCAGTACCGGAAGAAAAATCAAGTCGCGAAATTTCACCCAGCCTTTTTCATCCGCCGCCGAGTTTTTTAGTTCCGCAATGAACGCGGTGGCCACTTCTTTTACATATGGAAACGCGGTATTTTTAATCCAGCGCATAGCAACGTCTTTTACTTCGTTTGTTACGAAATCCTTAATGTTATTTAACACTTCGTTTTTAATTTCTTCTAAAGTCATAGTTTTTTATCTCCTTTTATAATAATTTTTCGTAGTCGGTTATGCCTCTGGAAATCGCAGCCGCAAAAGCACGCTGGCGCAGTTGTAGCTTATAAGCATCCTCCTCGTTTGAAATGAACGCCGTTTCTACAAGTACCGCCGGCATAGTCGTTTCCCGGAGCACACATAAATCTGGACGTTCTTTAACGCCACGGTCCACTGTGCCCAAAGAATTAACAATCTGCGACTGAATACATTTAGCCAGCAGTTCCGCCTTGCCGCCTGTGCTATAGATGAGCGTTTCTGTACCTTTTGCGGATGTGTTTTTAACTTTATTGCAGTGAATAGACACGAAAACATCTGCACCGGATGCGTTAGCGGTGCCGCAGACATTCGGCTTGCTCGGTGTTTCTCCATTTAAATTGTCCGACTGAATAAGCTGGCATGGGTAGCAAATACCGTCCATAATATTTTTAACTTCCTGCCCGATTGCCAGCGCGATATCAACTTCACGCAGACCGTTCGCGCATGCACCGGGGTCAAGGTCCATATCATGTCCCGGATTAATAAAAACGTTTAGCATTTACATACCTCCTATCTAAATCTTAATAATATCTTGATATCACGATTTTATTTGCTTAAATATCATGATATATTAAGATATTTTCTCTTAAAGCCTTGATTTATAAGGCTTTTTTTATTTGCCGGTTATTTGCAAACTCCTCGAATTCGACACGTTTAGGCAAATTAACTTAAATTTTAACTAAAATTAACTTAAATTAACTTAAATTTGCTTACTTAAGTCTAATATTTAGGTTGTTCATTCCTTGCTTTTTTAACATTTTGCTTAATGGATTTAATACAGTTTTTCTGTCTTTCTCTGAAATCCACAGAACACACCAGTGAAGCCATGAAATGGATTTAATACAGTTTTTCTGTCTTTCTGTATAGTTATTTCACGAAGTTCTTTTAGTTCAGATAGCCACTCATATAATAATTTATGTTCATATGCGCATTTGGAACAACCGTTTGATTTTTCTTTGCAGTGTTTAATTGCTTCATCTAATGTCATTTGTATTCTCCTACTGCCTTTACTAAAAAAAGTCAAGTTTTTATCATTTTTCCTATGTGGGAAAATAGCACCAATTTTTTATAATACAGCCGATAAAAAGCCGACAAAAAAACCGATAAAAAAGCCGAAAGCCTTCCAATTACCAACCGATAAAAATCCAGCAATAACAAGGGTTTGCAGGTTTTACTGTCCAAATAACCAACCGATTAGCAACCAATTACCAACCGTATTACAAAAAGCCGATATTTTGTAAAAAGTTCATACTCAAATTACAAAAACAGCCTATTTTGTAATTGACGTACTGGCGCCACCTCGTCAACATTAGCGGTTTTTCTTAAACTCGGTAAACTGCGCTAGCGTATCTTTTAGCTTCTGCGGTATCGGCAGTCCGCAATTAGCCGCGTTTTCTAAGATACTAAGTCCTTCACGCCCAATAAAAAAGAGCATAACAACGTCTTTAGCCATTGTCTGCCCTATCAGGTCAATTCGATATGTCGCCGATATCAGCAAAAGGATAACGACTTTTTTTAGTGCACCGGTACCGCACTTCCTGCTGTCCAGTTGCATATTCGGATTTATACATGCAGCACTTATTCCGGTTATATAATCAATCACCATTAAGATTAGCAGTGTTTCGAAGGTTTCCGAAAAAGCTCCGAATAAATGCTGCATTATCACACCCACAAGGGCAACACCTCCACCCACTATTGTCTCAAGTTTTGTAGGAACTAAGGAATTTATAAAAGTAATTGTTTGCTCATACATAGATACTCCTTTAAACTCCTATTAAAGGAGTGTGATTAATTTGAATAAAAGATTAAAATTACCGAATGGATTTGGCTCTACTACTAAGAAATCCGGCAATCGCCGTAAACCATTTGAAATAAGAAAATGGATTGACGGACGGCAGAAAGTTATTGGCTATGAAGCCAACTATGAAAGCGCGCTTGCTTTTCTTTGTGAGTACAATAAAAACCCGTTGTTGTTCTCCCCGTCTGAAATAACATTTTCCGAGTTATTTACTTTAGTTAAAGCCTATCTGTACCCACGCATTAAGCCGCATACCCAGCAAAGTTATACTGCCGCATATAACCATTTAAAACGGTTATACGATAAGCAATTTGCCAAAATCCGTATCGGAGATTTGCAAGCTGCTATCCGAGATATTCACGATACCGGCGCAGGTTACAGCACCCAGAAAAAGGCGCGGCAAGTTTTGCACCACATGTACAATTATGCGGTCAAGTATGAAATAATTCCACCGGAACGAGATATAAGCCGATATGTTGATATAGACAAAGATAAAAAAGTCTATAAGAAAACCATATTCAACACACGGCAGATTTATAAATTGTTTCGTGCTACTGATGAACACCGATATGCAAAAATGATTTTAATGCATATGATGTTAGGAACACGCCCCAGCGAATTTTTGAATATTGAACGGTCCGATATTAAAATCCGACAGCGATATTTAATAATTCGTGAAAGTAAGACGGAAGCCGGCAGAAATAGAATTATCCCGATACACAAGCAGACATTGCTGTTTTGGATAGAACTGTTAGCAGAAAACAATAAATACATTGCCACGGATAGTAGCGGTGCACGGCTTAATTACAGCCGTTTTCGTACTCGTTTTGATAGAACACTAGCGGACTTGAAAATAAAACGCCATACGCCCCACGAGTGCAGACATACATTAGCAAGTTTATTGAATAATGCGGATGCTAATCCGACCGCAATAAAAAGAATACTAGGACATGCCAGCAGTAGCATAACAGAAAAACATTACACGCATAAAGACCTGCACCAGCTTAAAAAGGCAATGGATTTAATAGTCTTTAAATACTAAATCCGGCACTAATGCGGCGTTAATATTTTTCCGTAAAATGTGCATATCCCTTTATTTTCTAAGGCGGAACACGGCACAAATACGGTAATATAATTTTTGGCATAATAAAAGCACCTCTTAACCCTTGTCGTTATTGGGATTAGCGGTGCTTTTTGCTTTTTCTGCCAATGCAATTTTTTCTGTTTGTATAATTTCCTTACGCTTGTAATCCGGACATTTTGGATTAGTGCAAAAGCCTTCTGCATCAAGTTTTCTTCCACAAAAAGTACAAAATTTAAGCATTATTTAATTCCTCCAGTTTTGTCGCATATTCATCTAATGTATTTTGTCGTTCCTGTTGTAATTCAGCAACATATTCAGTATCGCCGTTATTTTTTGCAATCTGAATTGCTTCATCGATTGCTTTAATGTTAGTTTCATACTCTGATTTAAGCGCGTTTGCCTGTTCCTCTAATGTAATTACCCTAGCAGGCGCAGAAATCGGCTTACCGGTCGCACTGTCGCGGATATAGCCTGTACCATTGTCGCCTTGTCCTTTGTTACCTACATAATACTGGTAATCTTCGTCGGATATCTCAATATATCCATCAGAAATCAGTTTTTCTTTACCGCCATAATTATTCAACATGGTAGACGGAACGGAAGCCTCACGCTCGCCGTTTTCGTTAAATTTACAAAAATATGTTATCAATTTTATCAATCCTTTCTTTTATTATGTATTCATTATTTACAGTGGGGAACAGCTACATGTGCTGGTAATAATTATGCGTTATTTTCTCTACCGATTGCCTTTAAAAATCTAGGGATAATAACTGCAACAGATGTTTTCAATGTAGATAATACCAGTGGTAATATAATTCAATCTTTGATTGGTATAGGATTAATCGGACTTTATCAAGCTAGAGCTAGAGGTCGCGGCATTAATGACGTCGGCGGAACAAGACCAGATTCAAATCCTACTTTTAATTGGTTTGCTATTGGATGCTAAACAGTGGGGAAGTATTGAGATACAGCCCGGAAATTTAACCGGTGAAAATACACTTGCCGTGGCATATACACAGTTTTATAGAGCAACAGCCACACATATAGCACTAGATGGGCATGATAGTTTCGGCGTAAACGTCGGAAATCTTACAAAACTGACGGTACGCAAAACTAATACAATTTCTGGTACGTTTACAATAGATTACTTAACTGCGGGCTTTTAAACAGTGGGGAAGTATTTTAAATATAAATCAAGAAAAAGATATTACTGTAACATTCGCAATAACTTTTACTAGTGTTTTTTCTGTATTAGCAAGCAGTTCATCGTCGAACTTTCCATCTAAGGTAGCTAACATAACAAACAAAAATTTTGTTACGGGATTATCAGACCCTGCAGAGACTGCTCACTCAATTAGATGGTATGCTTGTGGTAAGTAACAGTGGGGAAACGGTAGTGCAAATGTTGTTTTATCTTTACCTATTACTTTTACCAAACAGCCGTTTAGAGGTGTCGCGGTGGAGGGTCCCGGAGCTAGTTCTACAAGTAGCACAACAATACGAGATTTAACAACCAATACCATTTATTTAAACAATAATTATCCTGATACATCGTGTAGCTATATTGTTTTTGGTGTATAAACAGTGGGGAACATCAACTATTCCTTCTAACGCAAAATACGTATTACAAAACTTACCGATAACGTTTATTTCATTTTACAAAATAACTGGTTCTCACGCTGCTCGAACTGTTAATTATGCATTAGGTTTTAGTAAAATTTCTCTAAATTCTTTTGAAGTAGGGAAAGACGATGAAAATACAACCGGGACTCATACCGTAGACTGGTTTGCTATTGGATATTAACTTCCTATTACCAAAAAATAAATACCCATTCCGCTGCCTTGAGAAAAATGTACCGTACATCCTTGTAATGTTTCTGTTCCTTTTATAACACCAAAAAAATCGTAGGAATCACCTTTAGAACTATTATATGGAAAAGACATGATTACGGAAAAATTAGAGAAAGATATTGGATAAGTTATATCATAATCATCGCTCCCGCCTGTTATATTATTGTTAAATCCCCACTGTTCAGGTATTCGACAGTGGGGAAATAATGTGAGTATGCGAATAGATGCTACACCATACCAAGTACCTTTTAATATTACAATGCCCGGTTATCTTTGGAGTAATGCCACTATTAACAGCGGTGATATACCGGATATCGTAATAGTTCCATACATTCAAAACGCCAACGCCAATGGACTACAAATACTAATAGACTATGAAACAGGACATACTTATGTTCCAGGAACAAGCGTAACAAATGTTTTATGGATTGCCATTGGATATAATAATTTAAATACCTATAGCAATATAATGAGCAGCCCACGGTAATTTTATGGGTTTTTCTCCAGGCATTCCCAATCTTGCTCCTATTATTGTAGTATCAAGTCTATTTACTACAGTTGTACTTGAGCCTGCACCTCTATGTGTTGCTACGGCTATAAAAGGTGATTTAAAAGAAATGGCTAACGTCTTTGTTCCCGTAACATAATATGTTTGAACAATCGTAGAAACATTTACTATTCCCCACTGTAGAATTAGACCGCCAAACAGCTTACCAAGACTAATATAGCCGTTTTGTGCCATTAATCCGGTAATGCCTAATGCTGGCACGGTGAATGTGCTGCTACTCCATTGTACTTGTAAATTACCATCTAGCGCATTTATAAAATTCTTAACCCACGTTTGCACCCACTCGGAATTTACTATTTTTTTGCTGTTATCACCTGCATCTGGTGTCGGTATCGTAGAACCGGCAAAAAGACTAAGTAAACCATCCATTGTTCCACCTGTCAATGGCAAATAATTATTAGCAATATTATTTTGATTTGAGTTTAACTCCTGAGTTTTTAAATCCAGTCGTTTAAACAGCGCGTCAAACAGCTGATATGGCGGCGGCGTCTGTCCTAAATACCCCCATCCTTTCAAATAGTTTTCATCCGTCCACTCTTGAGTGGACGACGCGCCAGAAGCAAATATTTTATTATAATCTTGTGCCATAAAAAAACATCTCCTTTGTTAGAAAGCTGAAGCAAATGGAGCCTGTCCAAATCCTTTAGCATACATTTGACCTTCAAACCCAAATACATATCCTTCAAATTCAGACAAAAAAATTAAGCCTACTCCGGCAGGCTTAACGAATAATTCCATTTGTCCTAATAATAATTTTTCATTGTCTGTTAATTTTCTCCCGATACCGATATTTATTTTTGCGTTACCGGCATTCTGAATTAATATATTTTTAGTGTTAAATATATATTGCAAAGAACGCAAAGTATCATTTCCGTAAGCAAAAGTATTATTTTTAAATACCTTTGCCCATAAGAACATTCTGTATTCCGTATCAGATAACTTCATGCTTGCTAAATACGGTTCATCATAACTTTTAAACCTTGCTTGTCCAAAGCCTTTAGTGTTTAACTGCCCCTCGAAGCCAAAAAAGGACAGTGCTATTGTATTTGTAAGATTTCTATCTCTGCTTACAATTTGCCCGATACCATCTAGTTGCACGCCTTCACCAGTATCAATCCATCTTTTGTTTTGCAAATCATCAAGAGCAACATCTATTTCTGCCAACTCTTCAGATACGGCATAAAACATGGCTTTTAATATTTCAGTGTTAAAAAACTGTGCTAATAAATGTTTTATCATACGTTCATATCGGTCAATCATTTATTTGCACCTCAATTCTGGATAAATCAAACGAGGCTTTCTCCGTTGGTTTTATTATTATATTTTCTTGCTTATATTCTCCTGCCACCTCTCCGGTACATGCCGTTATACTAATAAATGCAATACCTTGTATATTGTTATATAATGTGCCTATAAATTTTTGTAAAATTACATCCTGCCCGACTGTTATATTGTTTGTCTGTTCTAAAATAAGCTCTCTTATTTCATTTATGTTATTGTTGCCCCATTCTGTTTCAGTGTCTTTTGTTATTTCTATTTTTAGCCATACTTTAACAGCAACTGGTCTAGCAAATTTTATTACGTGTGTTACACCTGCGCTGTCGCGCACACTTTTTTCTATTTCACCATTGAAATCTATGCCTCGACAGGAATATTGATATATTGTTTCAGCTATTTCCTGTTCGTCGCCACCTTCAACGATTACTTTTATGCTGTGCGGCAAAAGGCCGTCGCTGTCTATTGTGTCTGTATTATTTTCAGTAACTAAACAGGAAGTTACACCGTCAACACGTCTGTATACATTTGCCTGTATTGCTTCTATCATGTTGCTGGCTCTGGCGTATACGGACTGCGACCAGCGCTGTCTAAGCTCTGTATCTGTTTCAGCGTCTCTGCCTACTATATTTTTTATATTGCTTACGCTGTCCCAGCCGTTTATCGCCGTATTTATCGTGTCCACTGTGCCTATTCCCGGGTTTATGGAACCGTAAATATCACAGTAAAAACTTATTGGTGTGGAAACAGACTGTATTTTTAAATTGTTTACACTTATTTTCATGGTTTTTTCTTCATCTGCCGTAGATATTGTAAGAATGTTATTTGTTAAATCAAAATTTATGTCATTAAAAGAAAAACCGCTGTATAAAGTTGTCAAGACAGTGGAAATATCATCTTCCGATTTTGCAGTATAGTCCTGTGTTTGGCCATTAATTGTCAAGCTGTATGTTGTACCGGTTGTAATAGTATCTATAGTTATTTCAACCTTAGAAGCGTTATTTTTATCTATATATACATCATCATTATTTGTATAAGTATTGCTATCCTTATCCTGAATTTGACTGTTTGAAGGAATAAGCGTCTGGTCAGTTCCTGTACACAAGCAGATTATTTCCGTTCGTTCCGCTTCTATCGGTGTTATTGCCGTAAGTGCCGCGGCGTTGGTCAAAGATGTTCCCGTTGCCGTATTAGGATACATGGCATAATAGACATTTTCCGTCTGCTCCCAAATATCAGCAAGTTCGTAACCGATAATTCCGTACAGTTGCCCGAAAATAGAATTGGCACCGGATTGAATAGATATACCCAGTTTATCGCTTGTACGCTGTACCAGACTGTCTATTATTTCCGGCAGTCTTTTTCTTTTAAATCCTTCAGGACTTAATCCGTATTTAACCTCGTCCGCCATATCCTAACACCGCCCTTTCTGTAATTAGTCCATAATCGGTATCAATTTCAAAATCTACATACAGTTCACGAGTAACACGCCTGAAATCAAAATCTAGCGATACTATGCTTTTCACACCTTCAACACTCTGGATTTTTTCCGTTAAAATCTGCCGTATATGGCTCATGTTCGGATTTTTAACTAATACATATTCAAGATATGGAACGCCTTCCCGTGTATCTAAAAACCATTCACCGAACCAGAAACGAAGCGTTATAAGTACCTGCTGTGCCACCCGTTCAGCGTTATCAATTAAAATCAAGTCATTATTTTTTATAACTAAATCATTAGATGCTATATTGAGTGCTATATCATAAGCCAATAAATCACCTTCTTTACTGTGGCTGTCCCGTATTTCCACCACCGTTTTCGACGTTGCCGTGTGTGTGATGGACAAGACTTATACCGTTTACAGTCAAATCACCGCCGCCGAAATTAAAAGTAGTTCCGTCTGCCAGCGTGCCGCTAAATCCGCTACCGGTAAGTTGAACCATAGAACCGCCATTAAACAAACAGACGCTGCTCGAGTGTTCAATATTACTCTGCGTAGCATCTGTATATAATCCGGGAATACATAGTGCGTCATTCAGTGAGTGCGTGCGTATATCGTCGGAATTATTGTTTTGACTTATAAAGTTGTCTGTCTGTCGTTCGGCGAATATGAGTAAACAGCCGTCTCCTGTGCTTAACGGAAACGTACACCCTGCACTGCCACCCATGCCGATTGGAAACTGTACCGGCACATTATAAATAACAGGGTAGGCAAGTTCTCTATAATCCGCTGTCTGATACGTTCCGACCGGTTGGACGCTGGCTCTGTTTGTTGCCGGATTGTACTCAACAATTTTACCGGGCAATGCGGTATGTACATTGTTTATCTTATTATCAATCCAACCGCCGATTACATCTTTTATTTCATTATCCGTTTGCATAAGTCAGCCTTTCTATCAAATCAAATTCACTCGTCCAATCATTCCCCATGCTATCGCCGCTGTGTTTTACAGCTTCAACACGGAACCAGCCGGTAATAATTTCACTTTCAACTTTCACGGCATCACCCGGCAGAACAGACGGAGCTAATAATGTTTTTATCTTCCAGCCTGCTTGTTTTTCGGCGCGGTCTTTTTTCTCTTTGCGTTTTCTTTTACGTTTCGGCGTTTCCTTATCCGGCTTTGGATTGGATTTTATAATCCGTTCCGGTGAACCGATAAGCCCGCTGTCTTTGGCAAAAACTACACCTCTGTTTTGCAATATGCCTTCTTCTAAAATTATTTGCAGAACGCCGTTTTGAATGGACCATTTTACACCACTGCCATAACATATTTCAGACAATGCCTCAGCGCCGTTGCCGATAAAAGAATAACCGTTTGTAAATGTCCCGAATGTTGCTCCCTGTCCGTAAATTACGGCAAGTCCCATATTGCTGGCTATAGCGTTTATTATCGTATTTCCCGGTGTATTCGGCGGGAAAGACAGGCTTATTTCACAATCGCGGATAGCTGTCCCGCCGTCGGCAAGTCGAAACTCAGTTACAACGTCTTTACCGCTGTTTTTAGTATGAACCTGCAACGTATTGCCGACAAACATCTTTACTGGTCCCGTTGTTTTTTCATATCCTGCGTAAATTTCACATAGAATATCAGATAGCTCTAATGCCTTTCTTGTTTCATCACTAAGATTATAGATTTTCAATACAGATTTATTTGTTTCCTTAGTCAAATCCTTGTTGATATCGAATTCGATTTTTAAGCCGTTTCTGTTATCGATATTGGAAAAAGCATACCCAATACCGGGAAAAGCCACTTTATACTGCCGTTTCCAGTATTGCATTTAATTCACTCCCTGATACATAAACTAAACTTGCTTTACCGTTTATGAAATCATCTCTGCCGATATTTTGCATATCTGTCGTTACGGTGGCCACTATTTCGCCTTTTATGTCTAAATGTCGCTTATATTGGCTTAAGAGCGGAAAATTCGGCACGATACGAATACTTCGTACTATATCAGTGTTTTGACTGTCGCGTATATCCATGCTCCATCCTTTAAATACATCATTGTAAGCAAAATGCAGTTTATAAACGGTATTGTCAAGTGTGACCGACTGTACAAAATCATTAGCATCCGTCATACTTATCTGTATCATTTTTCACCCTCCTAATATTGCAGGGCGGAAATAATTGAAACGGCCGCCACGGTAGCAGTAATTTCCCTTCCTGTGCTGATATCGCCGTTAGCATTGTAATCCGCCTGTAAGCTGCTTATATTTACCGTTGCCGTATTAGCGACGGTTGTCATGCCCGTGCCGATATCTTTCTGTTCAGCGGTGCCGCCGTCTTTTTCGGTCTGCCCTGCTTTTCCTTGCGCGTCGTTGCTGGCGTACTCTTCCGGTACTTCTTCCGTCCGTTGTTCCACGACTACAACATGCTTAAAATTAAGCTCCATCTCATAGCAGATACCGGTTTGAACATTCCGCCTGAGTGGAGCCGTGAGCATTACCATATCGTCATAAATCGCGTCATGCAATGTAACTGTTACAGGGTCGGCTTTTTGATAAATCTGCATTAGGGCATTAGCTACATCACCAAGGCGGTTCACGTTCGGTGCGCCGCCAAAATGACTTAGAAAAGTAACGGGTGTCGGTGTGAATACCGCCGTTAATTTCAAAGATAGCGGTTTTCTTATTACATGGTCGGCTACAACAAAGCCGGTTTCAACGGGATTTTCAGTAACTTCACTTTCAAAGGTTACTTCGTATTCTTTCAGTACATCAATTTCTAATGTATCACCTATTTTGCAAGGTGTTGTTATCTGTCTGAGAAGTGAAGGCATAGTGCCGGACATTGAACCTTGCATATTGTTTAATAATCCATAATCCGCCATTTAATCACTCCTTACGGATAAAAATAACTTTGTCCTCGTATCGCTGTTGCCAACTGTTCTTCGGAATTTAGATTATACGTATTATTCTGCGTCATATTTGTATAAGCGTTGGATATGCCGCTGCCTATGCCGTCCAGTATGCTTCCTGCAAAACTTTTAAGGTTGTTAATACCGTCTATTGCCCATTGTATTTTATCCATTACCCATGTCTGTATAGCATTTGCGATTTCCTGTAAAATTCCTAACGCAAAAGAACCCAAATCAGCAAAGAAACTTTTAACGGAATTAATTGCATTACCAAAACCGGTTATAAGTGCGCCTGCCGCCTGAAAAGCACCTGCGATAAGATTTCCGAAAAACTGCGCGATACTTGCAAGTGCGCCGCTCAAACCCTGAGCTAGCCATGCAAAAAACATTGAAACAACTTCCAACGCCCACATAAAAGCAGCAGATAATCCTTCAGCAACTAAATCTTTCAAAATAACTAATTGCTCATAACACCATGAAACGGCTTCTATAACAAATCCTATAGCTCCGGCAACAGCAATAAAACCGGCATAGATAGACGTTAAAATAATCGCTCCTATGGTAACAATCAGTTGAGCAAATTCCTGATTTTCTTCTATAAAATCCGCTACCAGATTTATCACCCATGTAAACGCTTCGATTATCGTACCTAATAGACTGGCTAAAATACCAAATCCTTCAGCAACAAACGGAGTAAGTGAAATGAAAGCATTTTTTAATAATGGAAATAAATCGGATGCCAATCGGGAAATAGCTTGCCAAGCAGGTTCTATTGTCGGAGATATTCCGCTGAATATTTGTTTTATCGAATTACCGATTTCCAGAAAATCCGCAGTATCTAAGCTGTTTATTTCATCTACAAGAGGTTTAAACACACCTGCAATATCCATAATGACATCTTTCAATGCAGAAAAACCTTCGTATAGTGCAAATAAAACAGGATATTTATCTTGAAAGTTATCAAGCCATTCCTGACTGCCGTCATAACTGTCCATCAAAGTAAATAAATCATTTATTACACCGGAAATATACATAACATTATTGGATATAGCTTTGGCAATAAAGCTGAATACACCTGTTCCGCGTTCCAATCGCTGTGTAAATCTGTTCCAAAGATTTTCTATCTGCTGTAACGATTGACCGATAGTTGTCGGCATTTTAGCAAAATCAGCGTCCATAGCGTCGCCAGCAGCTAAAATAGCTCTCATGATATCTTCGGATTTCAGCTCACGCTGCGACCCCATTTCTTTCAGCTCGCCAATATCCTTGCCGAAGTATTCAGCGATTTTCTGCATTAGCGGTTGAGCATTTTCATTGAGTGAGTTCAGTTCATCACCCATAAGAAAGCCGCTGCCGAGTGCCTGGCCTAATTGTAGTATCGTGCTTTGAGCTTCAGCAGTACTCGCACCGCCAATCGTTAAAGATTTTGATACAATATCGGTTGCCCGCATGAAATCATCATTGTTAAAGCCGTATTTCTTCGTACCGTTGGCAATCTTAAAATACAGATTTCCCATTTCTTTCATGCCCTGTCGGTTCTGCTGTGATAAATCGTATAATCTATCTTCTATTCCGAAACGTTCTTCATCCGTCTTCGTTATCGTTCGCAGCCTACCGTCTAAGTTCATCATTTCATCAGCTGATTTTTGAATAGCCTGTGTAAAGGCAACAATCCTATCAACAGCAAAAGCTGCCACCAGAGCCTGACCGACCATTTTCGCACCGTTTGCTAAAGACTGCATACTGTTTTGCAGTCCTAAGATATTTGCTCTTGCACGTGAAGTATCGGCGTCTATTTTTAAAAATTTGCCGTTGGAGCTGTGCCAGCGTCCCAGTTTATCCTGGAATGCGCCCATTTCCTTCAGCTGTTTTTCGGTATACATAGCCTGCTTATCTGCCTGTCGCATTTTATCAATTAGATTTTGCATACCGTTTTTTACTTTATTCAATCCTTCCGACTGAAAACTGAACCTTGCAACCAATTCACGTACTTTCACCGTTTAACCCCCTTTCTTGCTTTAGTTTTCGGCATATTGGCATATTCGATATCAGATTTCATGTCCAGATATTGGGATATTCGGACAAGCTCCGCTATCGTTACATCTCCGTTTTTTACTTCCGTAAGCGATACCATGCCGCTATCTATAGCCCTGTATATAAACAAGGCATTTTGAAGTTCGTCCGTTATTTTACCCGGAACGGTAATTTTATCTCTCCGAATGCCTCGCGGACGCCAGACGGGAGACTGGAGAGCTTGGAAAAATCCAGGAAATTAATTTTAAATATTTCCACCATTAAGGCCAGCAGGTCAAAAGTTCTGCCGGTAAAAATTTCATTAATAAGCCCTTCATCCAGCTGAGTAAATGTTTTCGTCCCGTTGTTAGCTGTTACTTCAACTGCCACATAGTTTTTATCAAGAAGCAAGTTCATGGCTCTTTGCAGTTTGTCGCCGTCGAGGCCCGCCGCAATCTGATACAAGGCATCTGAAAAAACTGGTGCCAAAGATAACCAGTTATTCGTGTCCGCCTCCGGTGCTTTTTGCAGTCCTGTAAGTGCTCCGGCAAGTGCCGGCGTAATTATTTTCTGCAAATCGCCCAACACTTTAATCGCCTTAAATGGTGCAAATTGCCTGATACTGAATACATAGTCGCCTTGCTGAAATTTTGTAAACTTACCGCCGTCCCACATTAATTATTACCTCCGATAATCGGGGCTGTTACCTGCCCTGTGTATAATGTCCATTCTCTACTGTCGATACTTCTGCCGTAACTTGCCTCCGGCATATTAGCCACCCATGCCTGTTCAGCAGAAAATAGCGTCTGCCCGCTTAAATCTTTGATTAAAAGCGGCAGCAAGCCCGCACCTGTTGCCCTGTCTACGTTGTACATATTGGATAAATATGTGTTAGAGGTGGAACTTGTTGCAAGCGTGATTGTTACCTCATACGTCTGATTTGGGTCAATACTTCTGCCGACTTCACCGTCAGCACCTACATAAATCTGGGTACCGTCGCCATTCGGCGCGATGGTAATTACATCATCTTCGGAAAATCCGTGCAACTGTTCGGCCCCGAATATTACAAGTAAGTTTTTGGGATTATATGTTAAAACTCCGTCAGCCATTTATATACCTCCTTTATTCATTGATGAGATTTTCATACGTGAACGAACCTGTAATTTCCACAACATTAATAGCACCTGCTAAACGCGCTGTGAATTTCACATCTTCCAGCAATCTTTGAGCCTTTGTATTTGCCGGAATATTAGCAGCCAGCGGCATTTCTATGCTAAAACCTAAGTTTTCATTGTTGTCCTCGTCGTACTCCGTCGGTGCAATGCCGCCACGACGCTGACCGAGCAAAAGAGCCTGCCTAATTTGATTTTCGATTAAAGCGATACCGGCATCAGTATATGGTACCTTGTCAGAATTGATTAAAAGATTGAACACGTTGATTGTAATCTCTTCCTGAAGCCAGTCGCGGAAACGGATTACATCAATCCATTCATCACCGGCGACTTTGCCGTTTTGCGTAATGCTCTTATTGCGGAATGTTTCAAATGTATTGCCGTTCTTGCCAGATACTGCAAGATATTCCGTTTCTGTCAGAGTGTCGGCAGTTAAACCGGATAAAACTTTATTCGCCCAGTTTTCACCGCCTGGTTCAATAGCGAAACATCTTGCCATTATTCCCGCTTCAAGATATTCATTGTTAGCAAGTTCATGGTAAAAGGCAAAAGTGCGGTAATAATTTTTAGCTTTAAGCATAGACAACAGGTCCGTATCTGTTTCACTGTCTTTTGCTCCCTGTTCTGCCGTAGATGTGCCGAAAAGTTTTATTTGTGTTTCTACCCATTCAGCCATTGCCATAATATCGTCTTTATCTCTGCTTGCAAGAACAATGCCGTAAAAATCGCTGTCGCTGGCCATTATAGCACTCATGGTATCAGCTATTTCTTCTGTCGGTTCAGTAAGTTCAGCAGATAAATTACTGGATATTTTAATAGCAAAAGACTTACCGGATTTGGCAGTAAGTTGCAGTTTTTCACCGGATGCAGTAGCGGTTACGGCAGTATCACTTGCCATTAATGCTTGCAGACCTTCGATAATTTTTGTTGCCGTTGCACTTGTCTGACTGTTGTATTTATAGGCTTCTTCATCAACAGTGCCGTCAGTGTCTTTGCTGGATACAGTAATGGTATAATCCGTATTGTCTTTTACATTGTTTACACTTAAATTTACTTCTTCAACCTGTCTGCGACCTACTTTCACCTGTCTCGGCCGCGGCGTCTGGGAGAATGCCGCCGAAACAGCTTTATAAATAGGGTTGTCAGTAGAAAAACCATCATTTGTTAAATCGTTTATATTTGTATACGTAACGACACGATTTAAAGTATTGGCATGTGTGCCGACAACAAGCATGGTTGAAAAGCCTTCTTTACTAACTCCGTTAGTATTAAGGCTTATTTGTACATTAACAATTCTGTCTATATTAGCCATGTTTTCACTCCGTTTCTATATCAATCGGTAATTTACTTCCTGTATCGCCGTTTACTTTTACGCTTGCGATATAGCCTACATCATCAAGATATGTCGGTGTAAATCTAATAGTTATATCAACGCTGGCACGGGTCTGAAATGCCGTTTTATCCACCAGTTTCGAAATATCCTGCACCGCTTCGTGCTGAACTATAACGATACCTGCATTATCCAGCTGGCTCATCACCGTATGTTTATCTAAGCAGTTAAGCAGGTTATTCAACATTACGCAGGCATCTAAATCAGTGCCGATTTTAGTAAATATCTGTATTTCAAGCGTCAAATTATTATGCGCTATCAGTTTTTCTATACCGGGTTCACCACTGTTTATTATTTCTGTCGGTACTTCTTCCCGATACGCATAAAAACGCATTACGGCAAATGTATCTATAATCTGTGGCGCATTTTGATATGCGTATATTACTCGGTTTTTGGGTAATCCCAAAATTTCCGCTACAATATCATGTAAAATTTTTTTCTGTTCATGCGTCACATGTATCCACCTCTTGGGCATAGGCTTTATAGTGGCTTATTACGCCGCTTTGATAAGCATGGCAAGTAATAATTTTATATCTTCTGTCCATATATAAAAGCACGTCAGCATTTTGCGCCGGCGTGCCTTGTTTTTCTGGATACAGTCTTGTATCTGTATAAATTTTTACAGCGTTCACGGTTCGTATGCCCTGCGGGAAAACCTGATTATATTCATCCAGCGAAATTGGCTGAACGGAAGCCATTATTTTAAAACTTTCCGTTTCACCTTTCTGCCAAACGCCATTATCATCATATTCGCCGCCGCTCGTCCGCTGTATCGTGAATTTTCTTCTAAATCCCATTTATTTATCCTCAATAACATGACGTACACTCTGCCACATATGTCCTGTATCTATAAGTGGTTTATCACTGCCTTTTTTCTTAATCGTAGCTGGAGAAAGCGGCACATAATCGCCGTCTGTAATCTGTTCTTGTATCATGCCTGTAACAGATAGCCCGATTAAATCCAAAGCCCCTCGAACAGTAACGGAACCGTCCAATATTTTAAGAGCCAATCTATCGGACAAATTATTTATCTTGCGCTCGTTTTTATCTATAGCGGTTCGGATAAATGAACGTTCCGGAATTTTGCCGCCGGGGCTTCCGAACTCATGAAGACTGGCAACATATGCAAGGCTTTCTTTCCCATCAAATGTTTTATCGCCGTCTTGTATGCCTATTTTAACGGCTTTAGCATCTATTTTACGCATATTGCGCAAAATCTTTTTCCAGCCTAAATCTTTATCAACTACGGACATTTTCTCATCATTCCAATCGGCCGCAGCGCAGAACGCAGGGCGATAAACATTTTGCCGTAATATGTCTTATTTAAAAGGCTGTCTATTTCTGAATCAGAAGTATTTACGTTGCCATACTGCCGCTGCAAGTCGCCTTCTTTTTCCATTAAGACATCTCCGGCAATCAATGAGCTATCCGCTGCGCCTGCTTCGCTGTTGTTTGCAATATTAAACAATGTGAGCTGATGAGCTACAAGAAAACCAACGGCTTTATTGTAATGCTTGCCGAAATATTTTTTAGATACTAAATCAGCATATATACTAATAAAGCCTGTCAATTCGTTGTCGTTTATATCATCAAATTCGGGTGCTATTTTTCGTATTAATTCTAAAACTTCATCATACATAATTTAAACCATATTGGCTTTTTTGAGCCGTTTTTCAAGTTCCTGCTCTATATTTTGTGTTTCTATTTCCGCCGTCTTAGCGTCTAAGATAACAATAGAGCCAGATTTTAATTTTTCATCGAACACAGGATATTTTTTTCTTAATTCGTCAATATCCTGGATTTTTTGTGGAAATCCAGGTTTTAACTTGATATTGCCGACATTTACAATTTTAGGTTCTTTATTTTGTACTAATACGTATTTTGTAATAGCCATTAAGCACCCACCGCCTTTGTAAAGCAATATGGTCTGAATACCGTTACGCCGACAACTTTAGAGCGACACGGTACATTGAAAGATAAATTCTTTTCCTGTACCGGACGTTGGTCAAAACGGAGCGGAATTTCAAAACGTACATAATCCGGGTCGAATACGCCGGCGATAATATAATCTTTGGTGCCCGTACTGTCTGCGTTTTTAAGCTCGCCCACTTTGAGCCAACGTCTTACTTCTGGATAATTTTCCTTCAACATGCTTAATACCGTTTGTGTCGTCTGCCCGTTATCCGTTGTATACAAAGTAGTAGATAATGCGTTATACGGTCCCGGTGCAAATAAAACTGTATCCGCCTTTTCAGTGTCATCTGTATTGTCGGAAATACTTTCGATAATAGCGGCGACATCTTTATACATCTGTTCGGCTGTTTTATCGCTTAATTTGGTAGAGCTGGACGTGCCTGTTGCCGGTAAAGTATATTCACTAAGATTTGCATTGTCTAGAAATCCGATAATGCCGTTTTCGGCGTCACCTTTCCATGCAATACTGTTTAACTTAGTATCAATAGCACGTTTTACAGCGTTGCCTTTCATGGTTGTAAGCGGCAGATTTGCGAAAGCGGCATGTTCTAAATCGCTTACAGAATACTGATACGCTGCGCCCACTTCTTTTACCTTTACGCTTGTTTCCTGTGCCAGAATATCAACAAGCGGTAAATCATCAGCAGGATTAGCAATAATTTTAGCCATACCTACCATATCATAAATACGCTGCAACGCTGTTTCAGCTCCCGGAGAAATTTCCGTCTGTACCGGAAACACCGTAAACGCGTTTAATCTAGCATGAGTTACCTGTAAAACTCTCGCTCTGACCTGCGTAAGCATACGAGCCAGAAAAGCGGACTGCGTAGCGTCTAAACGTGTTAAAACTCGACTGATTGTATCAGCGTCTAATCTTTCAACTTTTTCAATATATGGATTTGTCATTATTTATCCTCCTTTAAGCTCCTGCTGTGTAAGTCCCCGTTATTGTAGCCGTACTCTGGTCATTAAGATGAGCCGTTCCAGATATAGTGTTTCCTGTAATATTAAGCTCAATAGATGTGATTTTAGCACCGGTATCACCCTTATCTCCTTTAGCACCTGCCGCTCCATCGGCACCTGCCGGACCTTGAGCACCTGTATCGCCCTTTTCACCTTGCGGGCCCTGCGGACCTTGAGCACCTGTATCGCCCTTTTCACCTTGCGGGCCCTGCGGACCTTGAGCACCTGTATCGCCCTTTTCACCTTTTTCACCTTTAAGCGAATTAAAGAAATCTGTTTCCGTTTTGCTGGAATTACCTTCCTGCTCTCTCCAGAGTTCAAAAGCAGATTTGCCATCTGCTCCATCTTTCCCGTTGGTACCATCAGCACCTGCTGGACCGGGTGTCATGGTTCGAGTATCGGCATCATATATACCTTGCTCCATACGATTAATTTCATCAGCAGTAATTATGTCTCCAGTTTTCCAGTCTTTTTTTGTATAAGCCATATTTAAACCTCGTTTATTTAACTCTAGCTTCGCCAATTTCAGCACTACCTACAGCACTAGAAACTGGATTTATTACTCCCCCTGCATTACTGCCGTTGCTGGTGTTCTAAGTCTTACGACTGCCAGACCGTCTTTATCTGCACCCTTATAATAATAAGCATTAGATACGGCAGTACCCGTTTTTCCCCACGCGTAAGTGGAAGCCATTAAACAAGCAGCGTCGCCTGCCGTTACATCTTCACCTACTTTTACATAAATATCACCGCTTGTAACCACCGGAACGGTATAATTCTGCGGATAATATGGTTCAGACGATTCTTTATGATGGTGCATAACAACGCCAATTACTGTACCGGAGCCGGTGTATTTTTTTATCTGATTTTCATCTGTACCTTGAATTACAGCGTCGCCTGGTTCTAAGCCCGTTTCTTCTTCGACTGCATAGCTGTCAATTATTTTATTCGTGGCATCTGCAATCATTCCCGGAAAACCTTTGTCTAAATCTCTTGTATACCACTGAAAAGCCATTATTTCATACCTCCTAAATAAGCTTTTGCTTCTGCCTGTTTCATTTTTTCAGCAAGAGCAACATAATCCCATTCATCTTCATTTTGTTTCTGCTGCGAGCCAGCGCTGCCGGATTTGCCGTCGTTGATATCTTGTCTTACTTTACCAGCATTTTTATTAAAGTTTTTACTCTGTTCTTTGCAGATATCAAAAACGCCGTTGATGTACTCATCAGATTTGCCGTCAAGATTAAAGCTGTCGCCGTTTACTTTCTTAATAACAGCCATTTTAATATCTTTGTTGCTCATGGTATCGGCTTTGTCTAAATTATGCTGTTTAGCAATATTAAGCATTTCGACACGTTCCTTTACAGCACTGTCAAAATTAGCAGTTTTATTATTTTTCTCATCTGCTAAATCTTTTTCAAGTTTATTTGCTTTTGCTTCAAGTGCGTCATACTTGCCCTGTAATGCGTCAAAATTAGCTTTATTTTTTGCTTTATCAGCTCTTAATGTTTCAAGTTCAATTTTTACTTCTTCGGCAGCCTCATATTCTAATCCGTTATCAAGTCTTACTTTTGCCATGTGTTTTTTAGCCTCACTTTCAATTATTTGGTCACCATCCATATTAAGACGGGCGTTTCCTGCCCTGCCTTTCGGCACTATTGCTAAATGATTATATCTAATATTGCGCTGTACTGCGTCGTAATGTTTTCCGTCCGGAGTCGTGCCGGGTGTTTCATCTAGGTCTAAACTATAGCCGCAAGATAATTCCCTTGCCGCTGTCGGCAAAGAATAAATACTAACATCTGCCCGGATATTTTCACCGTCCTGCACTCCTTCCGATAATACAGTGCCAACTATAGGCAGTTTATCCGCATTTTTAGAATTAACCATTGCTTTGTGCCCTAAAGTAATCGGTTTTCCTCTAATGCTTTTCAAGCTGTCTGCGTTAAAAGCTTCCTCCGGCGGTCTGTATTCAATACGTTCACTGCCGTCAGCGTTTAAATATTTAAGCAAGCCGACACGCCCGATTATAGGTCTATCAATTATAAATCCCTCGTCTGTCTTAGTTGCTTCAATCTGATATGTGTCATATCTCTGCATTAAATCACCACCTTTCTAGGTATAAAAAAAGCAGCTTTTTTTAGCTGCTAAATTCTAACGCCTTGTATTTTTAAATTATCTAAATCAATAACAGGTACAGCGACACACCGGCAACGGATAGCCATTCCCGGATGACCGTCCAGCGGCGGACTGTCCCATCTGAATTTTTTACCGTTTCGTAGTCTATGAGCCGGTCGAACCCTGCTATCTCCGGCGGTCCGCCAAATATATTCCTGAATACCTGCCATTGTCTGCCGGTATTTTGTGAGTTGCCCGTTTAACTTCCCTATCTGGTCAACAGCAATAAGCTGCGCCCGTCTTTTACTTACTCCGGTAAGTTCCTGTATCTGTTTTGTAACCTGCGGCGTAAGCGTGCCGTTTTGCACGGCATCCGAAACTATATTTTCCAGCCTATCGAAATATTGGTTTTCAACACTTGTTATAAGGTTTATATTTTCCTTTACCCATAGTTCAGTCATTTCTTCAAGTTTCGGCTCGGATTGGAATACATCAACGCCTATTGCCGATTTAAGACTTTGGCGGAACTCATTCATATTGAAATTATTTACTGCGTCTATCATCTGCTGAATTTTTCGTTTCAAAAAATCCCTTGTAACCAGAATATAATAATTTTGCTTTATTTTGTTTACTATAGTGTCTAAAACGTCCCCTACTGCGTCCATGCGGTTTTTGTCGATAAAGTCCGTTATATCCTGCATATTTTCCTTAGTAATTTCATGAAGATTGTTCACCAATGCCGTAAGTTCTTTGGAATACTGCCTTTCATATGCCATAGGATAACGCCATTTTCTTTTCGGTATCTTAATCATACATCATCACCTGCCGGCAGAATATCCAGCGTTCTATCAAGTTTGAAGCCTTGTTCTTCCAGATAATTTCTCACCTCTATAGCGTCTAATGCTCCGATAGAAACAAGCGTATTTAATGCACTGACAGTTGTCTGTAATTTTTCTGCTTTTAATTTGGCGGTTTCAGCCTGTTCCTTTTCAGTTGGAATGTATAGCGGTTTAAAGTGTATATTCCAGCTTTCCGGCAGAGCGATATTATAGCATTTTGATAGCAAATAAATAAATCGGCTCAGTTTAGATTTTAATTTTCGGCGTTGAAGCCGCTGCACCATTGCATAATACTGCTGAAAATCCGCTTCACCCGTTGCATTTTCTCCGCCCGGAGAACGCCCGAATAATATAGTAACGGGAATTTCAGACACAGCTGAAAGCATTGTTTGCACTCTGTCCAGAATATCACTTACACCACTTAAAGAAACGCTTTTTATATCGAAACTGTCCCGGCTGTCTATGGCTAGAGTATTTAAGATATTTCTAACCATATCTATCATCTGTAAATATTTTCGGACCTGTTCCTCGCCGCCTTCGATTGACAGTTTACTTTCAAGTCCGTCTATGGAAATAACACCCTGTGCCATGCGTTCCATTATATCTATAGCGTATTTATTGCCGACATCATACTTTAAAACAAGGTCGTTAAACAGCTGTTCAAGTATCATACCGCCCCAGCCGTCCCGCTCATTCCTTATTATATTCGGAACGGTCAGACCGTCAAAAACAATCAGCCTGCTTGTATGGATTTCAAAACATGCTCCATTGGTTTCATCATTTATGATGTACGTTTCAGGCTTTCTGTAGCGGATATTATTTATATCGTTATTCCATGTCATCGGTAAAACTTCTTTGGCGGAATATATGCGGATTTCATCAATGGACTGTATACGGTTTTCATTAAGCGGCTCGGTTAAATCTTCAGTACCGTCCTGAAATATCGGAAACAGTACGGAACCGCCGTAAACTCTGTCCCAATACAAGGCAGTTGCAAATTTTGTTTCATATTCCAAATCTTCCAGCACGCTTTGCAGTTCATTGTTAGCCTTTTCATCAGCTTCTTTTATAAAAAATCCGTTCCTTAGAGCTTCATCACAGGGAACGGTTACAATTTTTCGGAATATGCCATTTTCTATATAGAGATTTTCCGACATTCTGGGCGTTATGAACTGTGTCCTTACTATGCCGGTATGTCTGCTCGGGTCGTAACGAAGCGTATTTAAGCCGTTTACTACGTTAAGCAGACCATCTGTTCTGTTCAAATTATCACCACCTACCTTATAAAAGAACTTCGAAGTTTCTAATTTTCGTCAAGGCATTGAACGCATCTGAACTTGCGTCTACCAAATCATCATGCAGACCGTCAGGGAAACTGGATAGCTCATTTGTATAAATCCTGTTCCAGTCGCCGCGAAGCAGTAGAACATTTCCCTGCTGCCACTGCGAAGCAAACGGTTCGGCGCGGTTTATCTTACTGCCGTTTACCCGTTCCGTCTGAACATTGAAGCCTGCCAGAAAACCTACATAAGACTGCGCCTGTTCTTTACCTGCCTGTCCAGGGTCCTGTGGAATGTGAATACTGTTACATCTGTAATTTATTCTATCCTGTATTGCTATGCTTCTAACTGCCTGTCTTACGCCCGCAGCATTTAAACAGCCAGTAAAAACGTCCAGCACGATAAACTGCCCGTTTCTAAGGCGTGCCATAAGTACACCAGCCGTTTTATCGGGACTTTTATTCTGTGGCGTTGCTTCTGTTGCCGCCAAATCCCACGCCCTGCATATGCCGATTATTTTATCCGGTACGACATTGACAATCGGTGCTTGATTTGCTTTAAAGTATAAGCCGCCTGCCGGTCTTATCTTCCAGTTGCCATTTAACAGCTGTTCTTTTGTAACTTCGTCCTGCGCTTTTAAGTTGGCCAGATACTCGCAGTTATTCTCAAGCAGTATTTTATTATCGTAGACGCTGGACGGAATGAAAGTAAAAGATTTCGGTTCAATACCGTATTTATCAAAAAGTTCATCGGGATTATCCGCCCAAATCGGCTCATCATTCATGATGATAAACCAGCGGATTATACCGCCACGCTCTTGAATTGCATAGCCCGTGTCTTGGTCAATATACCACTTTATAAAATCCGCCACCCAGCTATCCGGGTCAGGGTTGCACGTTGCCCTTATATACGGTTTTATGCCTGCCGTAGCGGAACGGTTACGGGTAAGCATATAAGTAAACTGTTTCCAGGAAAAATGCGTCAGTTCCTCAAATTCAATCAGAGGTATCTGCGCTCCTTGGTAATCGTAGACCGTCTTATCATACTGCAAATGGTTCATCACGATTTTTGCACCGCTAGGAAATCTGAAATATCTGTTTGGACTTCGTATATCCTTTGCTCCTAGTGCTGTATACATTTCAAGAGCCGTGTCCCACAATCCGCCCGGCGTTGTAATCTGTGGAGACGTTCGACGAAATATGATGCAGGAAAAATTTTTATTATTGATGTGCCTTAAAGGCTCAATCAGTGCGGCATACGTTTTGCCGCCTCCGGCCGCGCCGCCGTAAAAAACTATATCAGCATTAGATGATAAAAATTGTTCCTGTTTTCCCGGCTGCGGTCTAATAATCATCTTTATCCCTGCCGTTATCTGGTATATACACCTGAATTATTTGCTTATGTTCTACAGTGTCTACCGGCTCAATATTATCTTTCTGACCGAGCCACTGTTTGCCCAGCCAGATTGCCATGTTTGCGTTTTTCTGTGCTAATTGGAATTGCGCCCTTCTAAGCGATATTTTCCCTAAAGCCCGCTTTTGTCTGAATACTTCGGAGAAACTGAGCTTATACGTGTCTTTGCACCATCTATTCAATGTTTTATCCGACACGCCTAGTACAAGACAAATTTCCTCCTCTGTTGCCTGAATACTGCACATAGCTTCAAACTGTAATTGATTTATCTGTTTTTTTGGCCTACCACCTCGATTTGTCATGATATTCACCTCATTTTTATAAGTTGTAAGATAACCATTCCTAATCATCCGGGGGATATAGACCCCAGAACACTAAAATCTATTCTTAGACAAGCGGGCTTGAAATAAGCCTGCTTGGAAAGGAGTTTTATATATGAAACTTGTTTATCCTGCAATTTTTTATCCGCAAGAAGAACAATCAGGGTATACTGTAGAAGTTCCCGATTTGCCAGGATGCGTATCATGTGGCAGCGATATTGCTGAAGCTATAGCAATAGGAGCAGATGCCGCTTCGGGGTGGGTACTGGATGAAATAGAAGATAATAAACCTATTCCGAAAGCTAGCCACATTGAAAACATTCATCCTAAGGACGGCGGATTTGTAAGCCTGCTCGTTTTAGATATGGACAGTTATATTCAAAAATATGGAACAAAATCTGTACGGAAAAATTTAACTATTCCTGCATGGCTCAATACTCTCGCCGAAAAAAACAATCTAAATATTTCTAAAGTATTACAAGACGCTTTACTGCAACTGTATAAAAAACAAGCAATATAAGAAAGACCGCTTTTATGGCGGTCTTTTTTTGTACTAAAAAAGCCACCATCAAACTGACAGTGGCATAATTTCATGCTATAATATTTTCGTTGCTCATGTCTCCAATCCTGCAACGGAGAGGAGGTGTTTAACAATGAATTTGATGTTTTGCCTACACATAGTATAACACATTCACTCGATTTTGCAATAGAAAAGCCGCAGGTTATTCCTACGGCTCGTTTTTTTATTTACAAGTCTAATAATATCACAGGATGCGAGTAAACTTCCATAAACTTTCGTACACTTTAGTACACTTTCGCAAAGTATTTTTTTAAATTTCTCGCTACTATCTGTAATCCCTGCTTTTTTAGGCTATGAACCCATGTATTACTCATGCCCAATTTTTTAGCAATTTCATCCCATTCATATAACCCGATATAGCGGAAAATAAGTATTGTTTTAATCTTTTCATTCATATTCAAGCTCATCAAGAACTTCTTAACCTCTATACGTTTATTAAGCCAATCCGTCTTATATCTCTCCAGTTCCTGTTCTTCCGCTACCAAAACCGCAATAAAATCGCTTATATCATGCTCTTTACCGCCACTACTAGCGCCTTTTAATCTGGTGAAGGATTTTATTTCACCAGTTTCTTTCCCATTTTCATCTTTTACTTTTTCATATCCACGTTCATATCCGGATGTAATGTTTTGCGTATTTCTTAAATCCTGAAACATACATTCACATTGCAACATGGCTTGTTTCGCATTTTCTACTTGTCTTAACCACTCAATGGCTTTTTTGATATCCGTATTATTTTCTGGCATTATAAATCTCCTTTCGCTTAAAGACGCCTAAAAGGGCGGTAGTTTCCGCCCTTAAAATCAAATTTGTAAATTATATCCCAGTACTTTTAAAACAGCAATCAGATTACCGCTGTTGATATCATTGCGCCCGTTAATATAATTTCGCAATACACTCTTTTCGATATTAGCTCTATCCGCCAGCTCCGTCAGCAAAATTCCTTTCTCGTCCATCATCGCCTTTATATCTTCCCGCAATTTGTTCGCATACTTTGTATTCAGATTTCTGTAGTTTGCCATTTTATCCGCTCCTAACCGATTAAAAGCAGTCCCGCCGCCACAACGATAATCACCATACATACACTGCCGATAATCTCAGCGTCTTTCTTTTTGCGCTTTTTATACTCTTCCAATTCGTGCCGCGTTGGCATTCTCTTTATCACTTCAATATTTTTCATATTCAGTCCACCTTTTCATAAATGTATTTTATATATCCGCTGTATGGGCTTTTCACCGGCTCTTCATCGTAATAACCGCGGTCATTGTTTTTCTTAAAGCCGCTGTTGTATACATCATCTTCCGTCATGGCGTAATGGCCGCCGTGATTTTTTATGGCAATATGAATAAACTGCTGTGCCACTTGCACGAGGTCGAAACTCTCTGACATCAGATGAGCAAAATCCTCGCGGCCCATTATTCTTTTATCGGCTTTTCGACAGCAATCTGCATAAGCCTCCGCCCATTCCCTAAATTCACTCACTACTTTTGCGTGCTGCTGTTGCAGTGTTGCATTGTCGAATTTCCGGCACGCCGGCATACGGCGGAATTTAAATCTTTTCCTGCTCAATATCTTCACTACTTTCCATATATTTTTTATACATCTTGAAAAAATCTGCGGCAGTCATAATTACAACCCATTCCGATTTATTTTTGCGATGAGCAACAATCGGGATTTCATTTTTGTCTGCCGCTGCGCAATCTCTTTTCGACTGATTCAGCGCATCGTACAGCCGCAGACTTTCCGTCCGTTTGACCTCGATGTGAATGCCCGGTAGTCCTTCAACATCTCCCACTTGTCCCGTTTTGCCGCAATGTTGTGCCGTGCGATGAACGTTCATGTATCCGTGTTCTTGGCACAGATGAGCAAATTCAAGCTCACCTGCTGCCCCTTTTCTCCGTTGCATTTTCCCCATTATGCCGCCCTCTTATATTCAAGCACCATGCGTTTTAATATGGCAATATAACATTCGATTAAACGTTTATCTTCGCCGATTACATCAAGATTATTTATCTTAGCGATAACTTTCTTCGTAGCTCCGGCAAGGCGCAGACGTTCTTTTTTATTGTTTACCCGCAGTGTTAAATTACAGTTGAATTTCTGTTCTAATCTTTTATAACTTTCCTGCCATGCCGCACTAAAACGGTCCGTACTGTCGAGTACCGGAATGTATTTGGCTATCTGATTGATAAGCGGTCTTACATGTGTCCGCCAGTTGTCGTGGTTTATCGTCCCACAGTCATAAACAAGCTGCATCTTCTTTTCCATATTGCCGATGCGGTCATTTTGTACCCGTGTTACCATTTCGATATTTTTCATGCGCTTATCCTGTTCCACTAATGCTTCAATCGTTTTATTTATGCTTTGCCCGATTTGCTGAAGTGCTTCCAATGGATTTGTTTTTTGCATGGAGTAGGTGCCCGTCTTGCGAAGCGTCGGCAGGATTTCACCCGTTACCCAGTCCGTGAAATTTTCTGCTTCCTTTTTTCTGCTGGTAAATGCCAGCTTGTACATATTGCTTTCATTGATGAAAGTCGCCTGCTGTTCTCCACCATTCGTAAGGGTACGCATACTATGCACCCCCTTTTCAGATAATCTTCTTCTAGCTGTAGTATTATCTTTTATATCCAAAACTCTACATACATCAGCCAACATAAAATACGGTTCATCGTTAATCAGCGCTGTTCGAACTTGTCCGAAATGTTCGTTATTAAAAATCTGTAATTCGTTCATTTTTTATCAATCCTTTTCTTTGCTTCTTTTATCATTCCGTACAGCCTCATAAGCCATGTTTTTTTTCAACATTCTTCCTCTTTTAGGCTTCATTCTGGTGTGTATTTCTATTAACACTTTGCCAGCCATAAATACTTTTTCCATCTTAGACAACGGTCGTTTCGCCATAGATTTTCTTGTTTTTGTAATTGCCATGATTTCACTTTCCTAAAACATCTCTAAAACTTTCCAAAGTATCAGCCAAAGTATCAAAATGATGTTTTGGCTGATACTTTGGAGATACTTTAAAATTCTTCCATACTGTTTAAAACAGCTTTTAGTTCCTGCATTTCATCTGCCGTCAATGTTACACCCTTGCTAATTTTCGAGTAATCCGGCGCATAGCTGCGGATATCGTATTTCGGCATCTGGTTTCGCCACGAAACAACGTTCAATTCTTTCCGCCAGCCGTCATCATTTTCCGAAATTACTGCAATCGGTTTTACTATTATGAGATTATATTTTGAAATTGTTTTCATGATACTGCCTCCCATTTCTTTTTCTGCGCCAATCTGTCCAAATAGCCCTGCGCTTCACCCGGCGTTGTTCTCACCTTATTGGAACTGCTTTTATACTTATGATTGCCCAAACTCTTTGAACCGATTTCCTTTTTACATACGGCGTATTGGTTATCTCCTAAAAGTCCCGATACATAGTAAATATATTTTCCGTCCGTGTAGTTCATGTATTTGCCTGTTTTTCCCGCTATTACTTTCATAATAAATCCCGTCTTTCTCTTAGAATTAAACTATTAAGGCTCATTCCGCCGCTCATGCCGAGATTTGCCGTTTCGCGGTGATGTTTTTCCGGATGCTTCCAGTATTTTCGTTCATGCTCCACGCAACAAAACACCGTTCGTTTATCACTTATTGATTTAACCTGCACCAATTTTCCGCAGACACGGCAATAAAATTCTCTAATCGGCAACCCTTTATCATCATCTTCATGTTTCGGCGGATTTTTCCTGTAGTTTATCCTGTTCACTCTTTTTTTGCATTTTGTCGAGCAGTACATCTGCCTGTTGTTTTTCGGTTTAAACTCTTTTTTACATTCAGGATTGGCGCATATTTTTATCAACTTCAATCCCCGCCTTTTGTAAAAAATTCACAGCCCGCTTTCTTTGTTCAAGTGTTCCTGTCGGAATTAATTTAAATTCAAAATGCGAATTGTGTTTTTCATACTTCGGTAAAACTGCTATCAGTATTTTCGTCCTTTCATAAAACATATCCTGAAAAAACGGCAGTCTTACAAGTAAATCAAAACATTTAAAATCCGCCCTGTATTCAAGTTTTGTCAATTCTCTTTTTATACTCTCGTAAATCCTGCCGCCCTTCATGCTGTCCGCCATATTCATAAGCGCAACGTACAAACTGTTAATCTCAACCATTTCGGGATTAAGAGCGGCGAATCTGTCGTCAAGTTTACGGACGTATCGTGAATACCAGTACGATACATTTTCCGTTATCTCGATTGTTCCTTTTTCCTTCAGCCGGTCAAATTCACAATCGACTTTGTATCTGAAAAACGCCCTGTATTCAATCAGCGACGGCGGCTTTTTGTTTATCCGCAAAAAATCGTTCAGCAGTTTTTCCATAACGAAATGTACCGTTTTATCAGTCGGTCGTTTTAAAAATTTCTGCACCGATTTGAACTCAAAATATTTCTCTACCGCTTCATCCACCGTAAGCAGAGGATTTTTATATATTTTCACAACCTCGTCATTATAAAGCTGCGTTTTATTTTTCTTTTTCATATGCAGCTACGGCATCATAAAAATAATCAGCCTCTCCTTTTTTCAAATCCCGCATAATCTCGTTATGACCTTTCAGGGCCTCTTTTTCGGTGAAATATTTAACACCCCATATTCCCGTACCGCAAAATAAATAATCTTCTTTTTCACTTATGAAAATCAACGTTTCATACATTTTATCCAGCAAAAATACCGTCGATACCATGTAATACTTGCCTTTATAGGTGAATATAGTTCTTTTTTGAAAAAAATTATCTTTTATAACAATTCGGTTTTTACTCATCATTTATTCTCCTGTTTCAAATAATTTATCTAAATTTACAGGTTTTGCTTCGCCTATGCTCTGCTTGTATTCAATCACTTTTTTCAGTTTCTGTTTATCGTCCCAGTACGCCGTAATTGTACCGTAATGAATACCCGTTATTTCCGCCAATTCTATCCGTTTATCTCGTTCCGGATGTTCTTTCGGTACAAATACAGGAATTGGAATTTTAGCACGTTTGCGGTTTTGTTTTTCTACGGCTCTGCGGATTTTAATTACATACATTTTCTTTCTGCACTCATCACTGCAATAGCCTATTCTGTGATTGGTCGTGATAAACTCGCGCCCGCAGTATTTGCAGTGCTTAAAATGTTCAGCCATACAATCACCTTAATTCATCAAGATTTAAACCTTTACGCTTGGATTTTGCATTAAACACTATATAAAAGTTTGTCGATTTGAGCCTGTCGATAATCCTGCCGGAATATGTGTCCAGTAGTTCGTCTTTCGTCATGTTCGTGGTGATTATTACGGGCTTTTTGCGGTTGTAACGTTCTGTAATTATGCTGTTTACCTTTGGCAGCACCCACGGCGCTGATACATCTTCTCCGCCCAAATCATCAATCACGAGCAGCTTTGTTTCCCGCAGCCGCATTTCAAATCTGCCCCACTCTTCCAGACTTCGTGCCCGCATACTATAGAGATTGTCCATAATGGAGCACATCGGGATAAACAATCCGCTGCCGCCCTGCTCGATAAATTTTCTTAGCACACATACAGCAAGCGTTGTTTTCATAGTGCCGTAACTTCCGGAAAGGATTAGCCCTTTGCCCTCTGCCACGTATTTATCTATATTTTTTGCATAGCGGTATATCATCTCGGCATTTTCCCGAATATCATTATCTACGCTTATTGTCTGAAATGATACGTTTTTAAATCGTTCAAAGATACCAGCCTGCAAAAGCTCTTTATCTTTAATCCCAACCACTTGTTTCGTTAGCAAACTTTCTTTCGACATCTTCGATTGTTTCGACCTTACGCGATTTATATAAGCCACCACGTCCGGCTGGTTTTCCGCGTCGAACCACTGCGGCTTTTTCTGTTCTGCTTCCGTTTTCATCACCGCCTGTATTTTTCAATATTCCTTCGATATAAGCCAGTGAGCGCCGATTACGCATCACGGCTATTTCGATTGCTTCTTTTACTGTATCTGCTCCGTACTCTGATATGAGTTTCGATAGCTTATCCGTTTCCAGCGGAGAACAGCAGGATTTATTGCTTATCTCCCGCAGGTACAATTTGCAGATATTATCGAGAGGATTTTCCGCCGCTGTAGGTGCTACTATTTCTTTTGTATTTCCATTTGTATTTATATTGTTTTTATTATTATATTTATGTGGACGTTTGCGTCCTACCTCGGCGGACGTTTCCGTCCTACCCCTAGGACGCTCATGTCCTACCTCCCCGGACGCTGGTGTCCTACCCCTAGGACGTTTGCGTCCTACCTCATCAGATAATTTAGCTATCTGAATTACTCTAACATTGGTCTTTGTAACTGTTCTTGTTATATATCCCAATTTTTCCAAATCAGCTAAATTACTTCGTATCCTGCGTTCGGTTATACAAAGATGCTGGGCAAAATGAGAGCTGGAAGCAAAGCAACCGTCATTACCGGAGAGTGCCAATATTTCTGCGTATAGTAATTTTTGAAGTGGTGTCAAATCTTGAGCCATTAATATATCTGCCGGTACAAATACACCTGTAAATTCCTTCTTGTCGCCTTGCTCCAGTTCGCCCATTTTGCCACCTCATTTCAATTTGCCGTTGGTTGATTTTCTTTTTCCAAGATTTCTCCCGTTTCCATATCTACATTTTTAGGATTTTCGCTGTTTGTCGGTTCATCTTGAATATCTTCCATATCAATCGTCGTTTCATCGGCGATATCGGTCATATGTTCGGAGAGATTACTCTTAATCGTTTCATCAGTCGTTATATTTCTTACAAAATCCGTTTTAATCGGCGCATATTTGAGCAGTTGCTTGAGTACCGTCTTTTTCGCCATAGCGTCAAAATTTGTCGTCCACGGCGAATATTTACTGTTTGCCGACTGGCTGAATTTCTTTTTATACTCGTCGATATCCTCAACGCTCATAACTTCGAAGCCGTAGCCGCCGCTTTTAGTGTGATATACGCCGTAGTATAAAATGGCATCACCACGGTTTTTGAGTACCGGTTTATGCACCAGTTTCGGCGTAAGTCCGTATTCAAATTCAAACACATCATTTTCATAAACGACATGGGCCGCAATATCCGTGATTTCTCCGCTTCTATAGGCAAGGTCAATCAATCCTTTGTACCCAATCTGGAACTGTGCTTCAAGCGTGCCTTTGTTGCGATACGGAATTAAATATGCCTGCCCGAGCGGCGTATTCGGCTCAAGCCCGAGTTGTGCTGCCTGCATCATTGCCCCGAGAAAACTCATCGGCGTGCAATGCGCTAGCTGCGGATTATTAGAAACCGCCGTTAGTGCAATGCGCGTAAATCGTTCCGGTGTCATCACGCTCGGCAGTGCCTTTGCAATCTGGTCCTTATATGCCACAATCCAGCCTTTTATCGTTGTCGGTTTTTTCGCCGTCACTGCGTTATTCGTTTTTGCGAGTAATCCGCCTTTTGTACTTGCCATAATATCAATCTCCTTTTATTAACCTAATTTTTTTATCGAAAATCTGCGGGAAGGTGCTCCTTCTTTCAGATACTTTGCATAGATTTCCGGCTGTTCCTTTTTAAGCAGTTTGCTGTCGATACTTTGACGCGCTTTTACGGTAGTCCAATTCACTTCATAATTTCCTGCATAACCGTGCTCATTGTCGCCGAGAGCCGTTTTTAATTCATTTTGGTATCTTTGTATGGTTTGCTTTATTTCTTTTTCCTGTGCCTGTGCTGTTAAAAGTTTCGTTACCGTATCGAGTACATCTGAACCAAGTTCCACCGGCTCGATTTTGCCGCCTTTGAATTTTTCACTCAGTGCCTTGCCGCATGCCTCCGAGCCGTCAACCGGCGGTTCAATGCCGAGTGCCATATTTTCAAAGAAAGCCTGTTCCGCACTCATCAGCGCTTTAGCATCTTCTTCATTGAACTCGACTTTGCGGATTACATAATCGGAGCAGTTGTCAAAAAGGCAGGCGATATAGCAGTAATCCATTTCCATAACGGTCATATAATGCAGTATCTGACAGTAATAATTGTCCGGTATCTGTCCTTCCTGCCAGCGGTCTTTGGTAAAACCGCTGGATGTTTTGCATTCAAGGAAAGAATTTTCGCCCGTAATCATCCGGTCAAGCGTTGCACACGCCCACGGATATTTGTCATTCACCCATACGCCCGTTTTACGGAGCTTCTTGCCGGTATCAAGCGTAAATCTGTCGGCGACAATCTGCTCTGCGCGCTTGCCGAACCAAACGCGCATATTACCGGATAAATCTTCCGCCTGCTGTTTACCTGTCTTTTCCAGATAGAGCTGATACGGACTTTTCCACTTGCTAAAACCTGCAACCGAACCTGCATCACTACCGCCGATATATTTATTTCTCAGTGCAAGCCACGCTTTTTCATCATTCGCCATCTGAGCGGCGGTCATAATTGTCTTTATTGCCATTTAAAATCCCTCGTTTTCCATTACTGTTATTTTTAAACTAGCTTTCTTCAGCATAACCATATCAAAATATCCAAAATGGCAATCTTGAACAGGTATATTTAACAGTTCAGCTAGTTTTGCATATGCTCTTTTCCGTATTTTTCTTCTATTGGATTTGTTTTTCCAAAATTTATCAAATCTGTCATGGCACTCATGCTTTAACTTTCGCATTTTCCCGTCTGATAAAATACCAAATGCTTCACGCGGTCTAGGTTTGTGTGTGCCTACATATGCACCGCAATTAGTACATAAATAGCAGAACCCGCTTCCATAGAGCTTGCCGTATATATTGTCGTTGGTCGTATAAATAACTTTTCCGCCGCATAAATTGCATATTTTAGGATGTAAATCTATTGACATATTGCGTATTCCTTTTCTATAATCAAATCAAGTTTAATAATTTTGTTTATTCCGGTTGTCTTAGAGGCAGCCGGCTTTTTTTATGTTTGCCAAAATAACAGCCTGTCTTTTAATCACCGATTGCAAGAACGGTACAATTTCATTCGGCTTAAATATGCCTTTTCGCTGAATATATCCTTGTTTTGTCGGTACTAAATAAATTTTCATATTATTAAGCCTTCCTTTCTTCGCCCGGTTCTAATGCAAAATACTCATCCATATATGCGGAAAAATCCTCTGAAACGCAACTTATGCCTCGTTCGTCGATTATTTCACCGTCATCATTCATCCGAAACCAATCGCCGCCGCAGTTTTCCGCTTCATTTGGGTTGATGTCCTTTACATATACCCAGTTTCCCATTGCCATTAACGCTATTGCCGTTCTTTTGTTTGGTAATTTAATCATGTTTATCACCTTTCATTTTTCTTTTTTTTCATTATATTTTTTCCAATATTCAGCTTCTCCCCAATCTTCATTCCAGCGTCTGGAATTACAGCCTACGAAGAAAGCGCATACAATAAAACCCCACATACCGCCGAATATAAAAGCAGCTATATAACTAAGCATTATTTTTATTTCCCTTCTTTTTCGGTTTCGGATACAATCCTTTGTCGTAGCATGTGCGGTCATCGGCACATACGGGAACCGTCAGCCCGCAAATAAGACATAATTTCTGTGCTTCATATTCTTTTATACGTTTTCCGCACCGCCAACACCTCATGCTCAACACCTCTACCCTAACGACTTATACTGAAACCTTTCAACTCCCGTTCATATCTCAGAACGTCATCTTTGAAGAAAATCAACTTTTTGCCTTCACGTTTCATTTTGAGCTTTCCGGTATGTCCCATTTCTACAACCTGCCCATATCTAAGACCAAGATACTTGCCGACCTGCTTTGCCTGCATAAATCCTGCCGGTGACCAATAAACTTCACCATCTTTTTTGTCTGCAATAATCGCTTCAAGCTCTGCGATATATTTGTCTTTGGCTTTTAGCTGTGCATACATAGCTTCAAAAGCGTTCATGCCCTGCTTTTTCAGTGTTTCGCTGTCTAAATCGGCAAAAATCTTTTCTTCACTCGTCATCTATCTCACCTCTTTTCAATAGACAATTTTTCTGTTATAATGATTACAACATATACATCATCTAGCTGATTGGCTTTGTGCCAGTCAGCTTTTTCTTTTTATTAGAGAAAATTATTGCCAAACTGCTTTTTATCAACGGTATTAGACCGTTATTTTTTATTTTGTCGAATATACCTATTTCAGTATGGTCAATTCTGTTATCTCTACCTATCATAATTAAACTCGGCATTTCATTTTTCATACTTTCGATATTTACCAAGCTATCCAGTATATTTTCTGATAAACTTCGCTCATCAATAGCCGGTAAGAATAACCTTCCACAGGCGTTATCTCGTGTCCAACAATAAATAATAGCTGGATAATTATAAATTTCTGCCATTCTAACAGCCATTTCATCATCAACAGCAGTAGAGCCGTTTTCATATGCCGATAAACTACGTTCACTCACATTCAATAATCTTGCCGCTGCTATCTTTGATAGACCGGCTTTAATTCTGCCTTTTTTAGCAATAATATAGAAGTTATTCTGCATGTCATACCCTGCCTTTTCATAGTACAATAAACTAAAAATCAGGCAGCTTTCGGTTTATCTCTAATTTTTAAAAAGGCTCTTAGATAATGTTCTGCTTCATGCCTGGTATTAAAGAAAATAGAACATATTTTTTCATCATCTTCGATATGGACGTAAACCTTATTGTTTTGCTCGACAATATTTGCTTTAGTAATTTTAGGTCGATAGGCTTCAATCGTGCTGACCGGCTCTAAACTAACCATTGGCGCATTCGAAGCTTGCTTGACCGCATAAATAACAAGTTCTCGATTTGCCTTTATGCCTTTGGCAAAATTTATCGCTGCCCGCAGGTTGCTAAACTGTGCCGGATAATCTTTTATCGCAAAGTATTTTGTTGGTGGCTCTGTAGATTGCTCTTTCTTCATTGGCTGTTCATCAGCGTCATCAGATTTTTCTTCACCCATGTATATAATTTCTTTGGGTTCAGTATCTTCTACGCCTTCTAGCGTTATATCATATATCTCTTGAAAAGAAACAATATTGTAATCGCCTTTTTTGTAATCATCCACTGTAATTTCTCTATCAAGATTAATCACTTCAATTCGAGCACTGGCAAATTTTAATCCAGTGGCATATCTTTCGATATAAGCCATTGCCTTTTCGTATGTGTCCCATACTGTTACGGTGTTTTCCATTTCGTCCCATTCGTTACCATATTTGAAATAGAACCTTGTAACTTCGTAGTATTTATTGGATTTAAAACTTTTTGTTAACATATACATGCATCTCCTATTTTATTTTTTTTGCTCTTTTATAACGTAATCCGTTAGTTTGTCATCAAAAAAAATAGAGCATTTAACATTTAAATATTTTGCTATACGTTTCAATCTCTCAACATCTAGACGGCTCTCTCCGCTTTCTAAATATCTATAACCCTGTAAACTCATGCCTAAATGTTTAGCCACTGCTGTTTTAGTAACTCCTTTAGCTTCTCTGATGCGTGCAACGTTTTCGTACACAGTCATCTTATCACCTCTTTTCTGTAACGATTTACGTTATATTTATATTATAATAACGTAATGCGTTAATGTCAACAGTTTTTTATAAAAAATTCTCAAATTCCGTTATTAAACTAACAATTATTGTTAGTTTATGTTATCATACCTATAAGAGAGTTGGTGAATTATGGCATTAAAAGACAAAATAAAATCATTAAGAAAATCAAAAGGCTTAACACAAAGTCAATTAGGAAAACTAATTAATAAATCTAGTCAGGTTATTTCTAATTGGGAGCGTGGATATACTTCATCTATAAATCAAGATGATATAAAAAATTTAGCAAATGCTTTATCAGTTAGTGCTTCTGATTTGTTAGAAGATATTGATTTTACTAATGACAAGAAAGAGGTGGAAGAAAAGAAGCCCGCAGACCTTGAAAAATTTCTGAATCAGTCTGAAGTTATGTTCGATGGTGAAGTAATGAAACTTGATGAAGAAGACCGCCAAGAGATACGAAACGCGCTTGAGTTTATATTTTATAAAGCCAAGAAAAAAAAATAAACGCAAAGAGTAGGCGGTATAAATGTACAATTACAAGGTACGGGCGAGAAATCTGGTTAGAAAATGCGGTACAAGTAATCCGTTTGAAATAGCATGTTATATGAACATTGATGTACTACGATTGAAACTACCGGATAAAATACGCGGCTTTTTAGTAAGAGTGTTACGCAGAAAATTTATCGCACTCAATGCCAATCTGCCATACGAAGCACAAAAGATTGTCGTCTGCCATGAATTGGGACACGCAATCTTACATAAAGGATATGGATATTATCTACACGCAGATATGAGTTACTATGTACCAAGCCGCCGGGAAAAAGAAGCAAATCAGTTTGCTATTCATTTGCTTGCTTATTCCAGCGACTTAGACGCAAATTTAATCACTAAAGTGATTTCGGAGAAAGACCCTGACCCCAGGGAAGTTCACAGAATTTTAAGCACATTATTGTAAAAGAGGTTTTATATTATGAAATATTGTCCATATTGTAATAGAATGGTGAAACCTACAAAGAAAGTTGCATGGATACCATTTATAGTCTTATGCCTTTTAACAGGATTTATGTGGGCTTTTATTTATGCTATATATTATGCTTTTTTTAAGTCAAAACAATGCCCAATTTGTGGAGCTTATAAATTATGGGATAGCCCAGAAGGAAACGAACCAAGTTTAAATAAAAAAATAACAAATGCTTCTGTTGACTTAGTAAAAAAAGGCATAAATAAAATAAATAAGGATTAAAAAAATGAATACTTTTATTGGTTTGGTAACATTTTTTTCGTTTTTTGGTATTATAGGATGTTTCATTTATTTGATATTTATACGATTAAATTATGGTAAAGGTTCTATTACTACACAAAGAAAAATACCATTGATTTGTTGTATAGGTATTTTTATTGTTGGCTGTATTCTAATTGAACCAGCTGATACAAAAACACAACAGAAACAGCAAATAACGCAAGTTGAACAACAAACACCAATACAGGAAGAAAAGAAAGAAATTCCGCCGCAGGTGCAATCTGTAATGGATAGCACAAACGTGGATGAAGCAGAAGCTGAAAAGATAGTAAGTATTTTACAGCAATGCGGAGCAAATGATTTCACAATTACAAAATCCAGCAATAGCAACGAAACTTATGATATATCTACAAACGGCAAAATTCTAGCCTTGGCATTAGCTGGCAACGCAATCGGAAATGTTACGTATGACGGACAAGTATTGTACAACAGTAAAACAAATGCGGTTGAGCATACAATAAGTGATATAGATGCAAGCAGACAGAAAGCTGAAGAACAGTCTCGGCAACAAACAGCTATACAAAAACAAGAAGTAAAGCCTACTGTGCAATCTACCGGTACTGCGGTAAGAGATGAAACATACGTCGGCTCAGCACAAAGTAATAAATTTCATTATCCTGGTTGCAGAATGGCGAAAAAAATAAATGAAGGCAACTTAATAACCTTTAGCAGTCGTGAAGAAGCTGTTAATGCGGGATATATTCCATGCAAAGTGTGTCATCCATAATTTTATAAGGAGATGTTTATATGTTTAAAAGTACAAGAAAACAAACTGCCGTTATTTTATTAACTTTAGTTACTTTACTTATCACTATGTCAACTGTTTTAGCTAGCACATATGTTGGCTCTGCTAAATCAGATAAATTTCATTATCCTGGATGTAGATATGTAAGACAGATCTATGATGAAAACAAAATTTACTTTAGTAGTAGAGATGAAGCTTTGAATGCAGGTTACATTCCTTGTAAAGTATGTCGTCCATGATTAATATAATCTATGCAATTTTCGTAATAGGCTCGTTCATCGGCACGATAGGCTCACTAATCGCACTGCCGTTTGCCTTTATAAAGAAGAAAAAGAAGCAACCTTTTGTATTGGCATTTCTACTTAATTTATTTGTTTTAATCGTGTCATGCTTGGCATATAAACCGAGTTAAAATAAAAAGAAAGGACTAGAAAATATCTAGTCCTTTAAAAATTACTTAACCGAAACAAATTCAAATTTTATTATTTCACTTTTGTTTCTACAGGTTCGAGTGGAACAATAGCAAGTGTTTTACCTAAGGCACCCAAAACTTTTAAAACAGTTTCAATTTGCGGTATCGTTTTTCCTTTTTCCATTCTTGCAATAACCGGTTGTTTTACTCCAGACAGCTCTTCGAGTTTCTTCTGGCTTATTCCTTTTTCCTCTCTTGCCTTAATCATTTCACCTATCAGGGCAACACGTAAATCGCTTGCCCTGATTTCATCCTGTGTGAAAACTTCTTTTTCAAAATCGTCCCAACTTGTTCCAATAGCTGTATTTACCCTTTTCATAATCTCATAATCTCCTTACTTGAATGCACACTACCTCATTTTAAAATATTTAATCTATATTCAAACCTCTTTTCTGCAAGTCGGCATATTCTTTTTGTGCCTGTTTTATTTCTCTCTTAGGCGTTTTCTGAGTTTTCTTCATAAATTGGTGCAGTAGAACAAAGCTGTTGTTTATCCAAGCTACAAAAAATATTCTGTCCCTCAAAGGTCTAAGCTCCCATATGTCGCCTTCAATATGCTTAACATATGGTTCACCGGCACGTGTTCCATAGATACGCAAAATCTTTACATAATCTCTGATTTTATTTAGCTTTATTCTGCTATCTTTATCTTTTTTCTTCACTAATTCGTTTAAATAATCACGGACAGGTTCTTCGCCTTGTTCGTTTCTATAAAAAAGAACATTGTACTTTATTTCATCAGGCACATTATTCGCCTCCATATTTTATTTTTAATAACCTATAAGTTATTACATTTATATAATAACCTAAAAGTTATCAAAAGTCAATAACTTTTAAAGTATTAAACAGAAATATCCTAAATATATTAGCACCAAATAAGTTCAGTTTTACTTTAACCTTAACATTGGTTGTATTTGAATGTTTTATGAACAAATTTAAAGATTGCAGGTGATACTATGGCAACACAAGGGAAAATCTTAGTTTACAAAAGAGAAGCCAAAAAAGGTGTAACATATACCTATCGTATCGAAGCCGGTCGTGACCCGATTACCGGAAAGCGAAAACAGGTTACTAAAAGTGGTTTTAAATCCGCTAAAGAGGCACGTGCCGCCGCGCAGCCGATTTTGAACAAGTTGCTTTTAGGTGAAAATATTATTCAATCCGATATTACATTTGGCGAGTTTGTAGAAGAATGGTTTGACAGTTATAAATTGAATATAAAGTTACCCACACAAGTTCGATATCGATATACTATCGGAACGTTTAACAAATTTTTCCGTTACAAAAAAATGAAGGATATTACGCTATATCAGTATCAGCAGTTTATAGATGAATATGCCAAAGATAAACAATATTTAACTGTTACGAATATGCACCAAATAATAAGAAAAATATTTTCATATGCCGTTAAATATAATGTAATTCGTTCAAATCCTACAATATCAGTTGTATTACCTTCTATACCGCCAAAAAGAAAAGAAGTATCACAGCTTTATTTGACAAAAGAAGAGTTACGGGATTTCTTGGATTACGTTAAAAATTACAGTGAATATTACAAGAAGAGTTATAAGACGGCATATGTTTATCCTATGTGTGCCACTTTGGCTTATACAGGAATGCGTGTCGGTGAAGCATGTGCTTTGATATGGCAAGATATTGATTTTGATAATAAAACCATAAGTATTAATTCTAGTATGTATGCGGAAAGCTATAATAACTATAAACGGCAGTCAACGCCGAAAAATGAAAGTAGCATACGAAAAATAATAGTAGGAGATACGCTTATTTCAATATTGAAGAAATGGAAAAAAGTGCAGTTGGAAACAAGAATAAAATACGGGACACAAAACAAGAGAGACAAAGAAGATTATGTATTTAGTAAGTATTGTAAACCAAAAGATTATGAGTTGCCTGTAATTCCGAATGCAATATCCGCAGTGTTCCGTGTAATAGATAATCATAAAATTTTTAAAAAGCATTTACATGCGCATCTTTTTCGTCACACACATGTAAGTCTGCTTGCTGAAGTCGGTGTACCGTTAGAAGTTATACAGGAACGACTGGGACATAGTGATGATGAAACAACTAGAAAAATCTATCTGCATATAACAGATAAAACAAAAAAAGATGCCGCTCAGATTTTTGAACAGTACATCCAAAAATAGAAGCGGCAGCAAAAATGGTTACAAAATGGTAACAAATATTATATTGATGTTATAGAAACCTTAATAAATAAGCATATTTTAAAAGAAGCACGATTTGCCGATGAATTCGCGCAGGATAGAGTTATTCGGGATATCGTCTTCGTTTTGAATGTCGTCAAAATAATCGAGAAAATCGAGCAATCGTTTGGAAACATTGTATTCCGGAAGCGTAGCGTCGATTTTGGTTAATAGCGGTTTGGCGTATTTTTTCAAAACGCTCAGTTCGTAGATAAGCGCCGAATTGAACATGACGTCGGCATTTTCCTGATAAGGGAAGATGTTTTTATTTTCACCGGCGCGCACTTCGCTCCACTGGCGGATTGTCTTCAGAGGATGAGAGCCGCGGAACTGATTGTCGCGGACAATGCGGCGGATAAGGCGGGCGGCGGTCGTCGGTATGCGGTTGTGTCCGTCGATGGCCAGCTGCGTGAGCGCACTGATGTATATTTTGTATTTCATGTTGTTCGGGATGTCTTTTGTCAGTTCATCGTTGAGACCGTGAATGCCTTCAATGATAATCGGCTGGTTCTTTTCCACCTGCACGATATGATTTTTCCATTCGCGGTAGCCGGTGGTGAAGTTGTATACGGGGATTTCCACCGCTTCGCCGTTTAAAAGTGCGAGCATATGCTTGTTGAACAAATCCAAATCAAGCGCGTACAGTGATTCAAAATCGTATTCGCCATGCTCATTCTTCGGTGTCAGCTCACGGTCGAGAAAATAATCATCGAGAGAAATGGATGTAGGATTAAGCCCGTTGACGAGCAGCTGAATGCGCAGTCTTTGGGCGAAGGTCGTCTTGCCGGAAGATGACGGTCCGGCAATCAGTATCAGGCGCAGATGCTGGGTGTCTTCTACAATATGGTCGGCAATCTGAGCGATTTTCTTTTCGTGCAGCGCTTCGGATATGCGGATTATATCGCCGCTTTTATTTTCTTTGATATAGTCGTTCAAATTTGTTACGTAATTGCATTTCAGAATATCCGCCCAGCGGTCGGCTTCCGATAAAATCATGGAGAGTTTGCGCTGTTTCATCATTGGCGGGACTTCATTCGGATTGCTTTTTAGCGGCGTGCGCAAAATAAGACCGGGACTGTAAAAATCGAGGGCGAATTTATCGAGCAGTTCCGTATTGTAAAGCATAGGCCCGTACAGATAATCGTAATAGCCTGAGCAATAGTACAGGCTTACAATATCCTGTTTGAGCGACTCTATCAATTTTGATTTTTCAATCTGCTGCGATTCCCGAAATAGAGCGACAGCGTCTTCGCGCGGTAGAGAAACTTTGAAGATATCTTTTTTCTTTTCGATAAATTCACGCATTTTCTCTTCTATGCGGACAACATCCTCCGCCGTCAAATCGCCTTTCGGCAGAAGCTCGCAGTAAACGCCGTTATTGACGGAATGTTCAACGACGACTTCCTTGTCGGGATAAAGCAGATTTACGGAAGCCATCATGATGAATAAAACGCTGCGCTGATAGGCAAGGCGGCCGTCTTCTTGCGTCATGTCGATAAATTCAATCTGTGAAGCCGGTGTTATGTCCGTTTGCAGGTCGCGCAGAAGGTTGTCGATTTTGGCGGCCGTTATTAATGACGTGCGGTTTTGCTGTTCTTTTTGCGCCATTTCTATCAGTGGATATTTTTTAGGGCTGAACACAAAAATCCCTCCTTAAATGGAATAATATTGTTATGTATGATTTTATTATAGCAAATAAAAAGCCGAATGAGATACATCATTCGGCTTAATTTTGTATTTATTTTACAATCCGAGAACAAAACACATTAAGTAATAAACGAGAGCACCCACAAGAGCTGTACACGGAATGGTAAGCACCCACGCCATGAGCATCTGCTGCGCCGTACCCCAGCGTACCGCGCCGATACGTTTGGCACTGCCGACACCCATGATGGAGCCGGATACGACATGCGTCGTACTTACCGGCAGAGACAGAAGCGTCGCGGAGAAAATAACGACGGACGAGTTGAAATCGGCCGCAAAACCGCTGATTGGCTGCAATTTGAAGATTTTACCGCCGACTGTCTTGATGATTTTCCAACCGCCGATAGCCGTACCGCACGCCATAGCCGTTGCAGCCAGAATTTTTACATAGTACGGAACTTCAAACACGTCGATGTAGCCGCCGCTTAAAAGTGCCAGCGTGATGATACCCATTGATTTCTGTGCGTCGTTGGAACCGTGCGAGAATGCCATTGTCGCAGCCGTTATAATCTGCATACGCTTGAATTTATTATTAAGCGATGAAGGCCGGTATTTTCCGAAAAAGAAATAGAAAATATTCATCACGATAAAACCGAAGGCAATGGCGATTATCGGCGATAAGATGAGTGAAAGCACGATTTTGCCGATGCCCCAGAAATTGAGACCGATAGCGCCGGTGGAAACGAGCACAGCACCGATAATGCCGCCGACGAGCGCGTGAGAGGAGCTGCTCGGCATGGCAATCCACCAGGTGAACAGGTTCCAGACGATAGCGCCGACAAGGGCGGCTATAATGATATGTTCGTCAATATGGCTGGCCGATTTTACGATATCGCCGCCGATGGTCTTAGCAACGCCGGTACTGTACATGGCACCGAAGAAATTCAGAAAAGCTGCCATGATGATGGCTGTGCGCGGTTTTAGGGCTCTGGTCGACACGGAAGTGGCGATGGCGTTTGCCGTATCGTGGAAACCGTTTATAAAGTCGAATACCAGCGCCAGAATAATTACCGTTATAATGAGAAATTGTAACTCATGCATACTTCATTACCACGCCTCTCAATAAATCGGACAGTTTTTCGCAATGGTCGAGCGTATCTTCCATAGCGCCGAGTACATCCTTCCATTTTATGAGTTCGATTGGGTCTTTGATATTTTCGAATAAGTAAGCGATTTCATTGCGGTAAATACGGTCGCCTTCGCTTTCAAATTTGCTGATTTTATAAGTACATTCCAAAAGCTCGTGTTCATGTTTGCTTACTTCATGCATCATGGAGAAGGCTTTTACGATTTCCGTTGTGGATTTTATAAGTAAATCTGCCAGTGCTACAGCCGTTTTACTCGTACCTTTTAAATGATACATCATAGCGCGCTGAAGCGTTCCCTGCAGTAAATCAACGCCGTCATCAAGTCCGGTAGCAAGAGCGTAGATATCTTCGCGGTCGATAGGAGTGATGAATGTTTTGTTCAATTTGTCGATTATCTGGTCATTGATATCGTCCGCGTTATGCTCGATTTTCGTAATGTCCAGAAAACCGGCGTCAGCTTCGTTATTGCCCGACATAACCTTATGGATTAAAAGAGCGCTGTCATGAAAATAATTGGCACTTGTCAGAAACAAGTCGTAAAATTCCGTATCCTTTTTTTTGAAAAAACTGAGCATGCGTTTGCGTTACTGTATCTGTTTCCTAATTAATTCAATCGAAAACAATTTCTCTGTTCATGGTATCCATTAATTTTTAATGCTATTAATGTTTGATGCAATACTCCCAGAGCTTAAAATCCCGGCTTTTCCGGTACATATTACCTTGAAATCAAAGTAATACCAGTAACTAAAATCCTTTCTTATATATTCATCAAAAATAACGGCACCATCGACTTGTCAATATATAAAATCTATGTAAATTTTTTGTGAAGATGAATTTTACATTAATTCCCAAAATGTACACAAAAATATACAGCTGATAAGTCGTCAGTGCAGCTGCTGAATATTATTATAGCATAATAAAAAAAAATAGGCGATATGTTATCGCCTATTAATCATGTGAAATATTTGTAAAATCTATGTTAAATATTCAAGAAATCGCTCACGCTGCGCTGCATATTCTGTTTTTCGCAGACTTTGTCGTGCAAAACGGCAGCCGTTTTTAATTTGGCAAGTCCCTGCGGAATTGGGTCGCGGTTGATTTGCGCCAGTTCATTCAGCAGAGCAAATTCGTCTTTGCCTGCGATATCTTTGCTGAGAGCAGTCAATACGCTGTCGTTGAATTTGTATGGGCTTGCTGTGGATAAAACGACCATAGGATGAGTTTCGCCCGTTTTTGCCGTATAATCCTGCGCCACCTGCCATGCTACGGCCGTATGCGTATCGGCAACATATCCGTCTTTTTCATATACGGCCTTAATGCAGTCCATAGTGTCCGTATCGCTCAGATAACCAGCGGAGAATGTTTCCTGAATGGCTTTCAGAGTAGCTTCGTCTACAGTGTATTTTCCTTCCTGCTGCAGCTGTTTCATCCAGCCGCTTACTTTTTCCGTATCGTTCGTCATGTGATAGAGCAGTCGTTCCAGATTGCTGGAAATCAGAATATCCATGGAAGGGGAAATCGTTTTGAAAAATTCGCGGTTTTTATCGTAAGTGCCTGTCGTTAAAAAGTCGGTCAATACGTTGTTGGCATTGGAAGCGCAGATTAGACGGTTTACCGGCAGACCCATACATTTAGCATAGAAACCGGCGAGAATATCGCCGAAGTTGCCGGTCGGCACGGTGAAATTGACTTTATCGCCTAAAGCGATTTTGCCCATATTGATTAAATCGGCATAAGAGCTGAAATAATATACAATCTGCGGCAGAAGGCGTCCCCAGTTAATCGAATTGGCGGAAGAAAGCTGGAAGCCTTTTTGCGCGAGCAGCTGGTTATACGATGTATCGTTGAAAATCTGTTTTACGCCGCTTTGCGCATCGTCGAAATTGCCCTTTACGGCAACGACGGCAACGTTGTTTCCTTCCTGTGTGAGCATTTGCAGACGCTGGATTTTGCTTACGCCTTCCTGCGGATAAAATACGATGATTTTTGTCTGCGGTACGTCCTTAAAGCCGTCGAGCGCCGCTTTGCCCGTGTCGCCGGAAGTCGCTACAAGGATGACAAGTTCGTTTTTGTCGCCGAGTTTTTTGAGCGAAGTGGAAATAAACTGCGGCAGAAGCTGCAGCGCCATATCTTTGAAAGCGCTCGTCGGTCCGTGCCACAGTTCCAGCAGGTAATTATTGCCTTCAATCTGAACGGTAGGCACGACTTTGTCCGTGTCGAATTTATTATGACCGTAGGCGTTTTCCACGCAGCTGTCTATTTCCTGCGCCGTAAAATCGATTAAATATAATGAAAGAATTTTTTTTGCCCGTTCCTGATATGATAAATTGAGCAGAGATTGAATAAAATCTTTATCTATGGACGGAATAGCCTGTGGCACGAAAAGACCGCCGTCTGTCGCCAGACCTTTGATGATGGCGCGCGCTGCACTTACCGGACAGCCGCCGCCGCGGGTGCTTATATAATTCATAAAATTACTCCTTTCTAATATGTTCATTTTTCTTTTGAAAAGCAAAAGAAAATGAATTAAAAAAGTGCCGTTCGGCACAATATACGATAAAGAGAATTAATTTCTTAATTTATTCTTATATTGCGCCGGGCAATTTTTCTTTGCTGGCACAAAGAAAAGTTGCCGAAAAAGAAATGCCTGAATTCGTAGCCCATTAGAGATTTTCACTTTAAAAATAAAATTTATTAGCTGTAACGTTCAAAAACTCGCTTACGCTCAAACATTTGAACTAAAGGCACATCTAATAAATTTTATTTTTAATAGCTAAAGCTACCGTGAAAATGCTCTAAATGCGGATGAAAGTTTTAGCATGGCTAGCAAATTACGATAACACAGCTCATTTTAGTTCCTGCTGAAATCAGAAGGCACGAGCCAAATTTTAAATGTTTCGAGCCGCTGTACCGTCTGTTTTTAGAGAAGAGCTGCGAAGGCTTGCCCAGTGCAGCGATAGCGAAACGTTAAAAAAGGTTTTTCTTTTTGGTTCATTTTTCTTTTGACCTTTCAAAAGAAAAATGAACATAAAAAATGAATATTAAAAGAAATAGTTTGTATTGTACGGTTGAAAATAAAATCGGACGAATACAAACTATTTTAGGATTTATAAGAACTGAAATGGTTTTATAAAATATTAGTCTTTGAAGAATTCAGCATGAATAGCATTTACTGCTTCTTTGATTTTTTCAGCTTTGATTAAGCAGGAAATACTGATTTCGGATGTGCTGATAACGTCAATATTGATGCCTGCTTCGGATAAAGCCTTGAACATGCGGGAAGCGATACCCGGATTGCCGAGCATGCCTGCGCCGACGATGGATACTTTAGCAACATCTGTTTCAATCAGTACGGCAACGGCATTTAATTCATCCGCCACTTTGTCGATAATCTGTTTTGCATTGCTGAGGTCATCAAGCGTAGTAGTGAATACCATATCGGTAACATTTTTTTCTACATTGCGGATGCTCTGTACAATCATATCGACATCGATATTGTTTTCAGCCAGTTTGGAGAAGATAGAGTAAGCGATACCAGGAGTGTTCGGAATGCCTAAGATAGCGATTTTGGCTACATTTGTATCATCTGCAACTCCTCTGATAATAAACTCTTTTTCTTCCATTGTATATTCCTCCCTAATAATTGTACCTGGTTTGTTTGTAAATGTGGACCTTACATGAATTGGTATATTGTACATATGGCCTGTTTCAACGGAGCGCGGCTGCATAACGCCGGCACCGAGGCGCGCCATTTCCAGCATTTCGTAATAAGTGATTTCCTTCATTTTGCGGGCATTTTTCACAATGCGCGGGTCAGCAGAGTAAACGCCGTCAACGTCGGTGTAAATTTCGCATACGTCGGCTTTCATCGCACCGGCAAGAGCGACTGCGGAAGTATCGGAGCCGCCGCGGCCGAGTGTTACAGGGTCGCCGAGTTCGTTGCAGCCCTGGAAACCGGCAACGATAACGATATTGCCTTTATCCAGTTCATCAAAAATACGTTTAGGCTGGATATCTTTGATTTTACCTTTGGTGTGTACGGAATTTGTTTTGACACCGGCGAGAGAACCAGTAAGCGATACGGCTTTTTGTCCCATGGATTTGAAAGCCATTGTCAAAAGTGCGATTGATACCTGTTCGCCGGTGGTGAGCAGCATATCCATTTCGCGCGTGTACTGATACGGGTCGTTTGATATTCCTTTTGCCAGCGCGATTAAATCGTCGGTCGTATCACCCATAGCCGAAACGACAACGACAATTTTGTCGCCGGGCTGTTTTTCATCTAAAATGCGTTTAGCAACAGCTTTAATTTTGTCAATACTGCCAACGGAGCTGCCGCCGAATTTTTTTACAATTAATGCCATTATTATCCTCCTAAAGTATTTATGTATTTATATAGTGTATAAAATCATAATTGTTTTTACAATTATATATGATTGTGCTAACTCTATATAATCACTAATTATAACAATAAATACTGATTGTATCAATATTAAATGAGAAAATTTATTTACGTACCGGAAAAATGATTATGTTTTTTTGTAAACTTGTTTACCGGCTGTAAAATTTATGTTAAATTTTGCAGGTGATGTAATTGAAGTTTTAAACTTATTCTGTTATAGTTAATATGTAATCCTTAATTTTAAACTACTCAGGAGGTTGATGATTTAAATGAAAGTAGCTGTAGTAATGGGCAGTGATTCTGATTTTCCCATTTTAAAACCGGCTGTTGATTTATTGCATCAGTTTAATGTTGAAACAGAAGTAATCGTAGCTTCTGCGCACCGTACCCCTGGCAAAGTCCGTGACCTGGTTTCTTCCGCGGAAGAAAGAGGCGTTGGCGCATTTATCTCTGCCGCTGGTGCTGCCGCACATTTGGGCGGAGTTATTGCATCCTATACCACATTGCCTGTAATTGGAGTACCGATTAATGCAACACCGCTCAACGGTATGGATGCTCTTTTAAGTACAGTACAAATGCCGTCCGGTATTCCTGTAGCGACTATGGCCATCAACGGCGCTAAAAATGCCGCTATTTTTGCTGTGGAAATGTTCGCTATCAGCGATGAAAATCTGAAAAAAGCACTGAAAGAATACCGTGCGAAAATGGTTGAAGAAGTGGAAGCAAAAGCTGCAAAAGTGGCAGCTCAGCTGAACTGAATGATATAGATAGTAAACGTTAACCTTTTTTATAGCGCAATAACTTTGAATTTTAAAAGATGACTTTTGGAGGTCTGAATACAATGGAAAATAAATTATTATATGAAGGCAAAGCAAAAAAAATATTTGCAACGGAAAATCCGGAAGAACTGCTCGTTTATTATAAAGATGATGCTACAGCTGGCAACGGTGCTAAAAAAGGCACAATCGCCGACAAAGGCATTTTAAACAATAAAATCACGAATTTCTTCTTTGATTTATTGGGCAAAGAAGGCATTAAACATCATCTCGTCAAAGTTTTAAACGACCGCGAAATTCTCGTTAAAAAACTGGATATCGTTCCTCTCGAAGTTATCATCCGCAATGTTGCAGCAGGCAGCCTGGCAAAACGTCTCGGTCTGGAAGAAGGCGTGAAAATGTCCCGCCCTGTTATCGAATACTGCTATAAATGCGACGACCTCGGCGACCCTATGGTAAATCGTTATCATATCCTCGCTATGGGCTGGGCAACGGAAGACGAACTCAATCAGATTGAAGCTATGTCGCTCAAAATCAACGATATCATGACAAAATATCTGGCAACGAAAAATATCGACCTTATCGACTTCAAACTCGAATTCGGCAGATACCACGGCGAAATCCTGCTCGGCGACGAACTTTCTCCGGACAACTGCCGCTTCTGGGACAGCACGACGCATGAAAAACTCGATAAAGACAGATTCCGCCGCGACCTCGGCAATGTTGAAGATGCCTATATCGAAGTTTTACACCGCTTGACAGGTGAAACTTTTCATCACGCTGAATAATTTTAACAAACCGTAATATATTTATTTGTATATAGGAGAAAAGAACTAATGGTTGACATTACGTCAAATAAATGGAAAGAAGAATGTGGCGTTTTCGGTGTATATTCCCGCACAGAGGATGTGGCGATGCTCACGTATCTCGGTCTTTACGCATTGCAGCACCGCGGACAGGAAAGCGCAGGTATTGCAATCACTGACGGAGCATGGATGGATGTTACCCGCGGTATGGGGCTTGTCAATGAAGTGTTCCGCCATCAGCTCCCGCATATGGAAAATCAGTACATCGCTATCGGTCATGTGCGTTATTCCACAACGGGTTCCAGCCTGCTTGCCAACACGCAGCCGCTCATTGCCAACTACTCCGGCGGGAAAATCAGCTTGGCGCATAACGGCAATCTGACCAATGCGGCAGCAATCCGCCGCAATCTGGAGGAACAGGGAACAATCTTCCAGACATCTATTGATACGGAAGTTATTGTTAATCTTATTGCTCGTTCTCGTAAACCTACTATTGAAGAAAAAATCATGGAAAGCGTAGCGCAGATAAAAGGGGCGTTCTGCTTAACCGTGATGACGGAAAATAAACTTATTGCTCTCAGAGACCCGCAGGGCTTCCGTCCGTTCTGCATCGGCAAGACGGAAGAAGGCTCCTGGGTCGTTTCCTCCGAGTCCTGCGGTCTTGATGTAGTCGGAGCTGAATTTATCCGCGATATCAAACCAGGTGAAATGGTGGTTATGGATGACAGCGGTCTGAAATCATATGAATTTGCCAAACCGCAAAAGAGAGCTTCCTGTATTTTTGAATATATCTATTTTGCGCGTCCGGACAGCACGATTGATGGACAGAGCGTTCATGCCGCCCGCTTCATGATGGGCAGAATGCTCGCACGCGAAAGCAAGTTCAAAGGCGATATCGTCATTTCCGTACCGGACTCCGGCAATACGGCGGCAACCGGTTATGCGTATGAATCAGGCATTCCGTATTGTGAAGGCTTAATCAAGAACCGTTATATCGGACGTACTTTCATTCAACCAACGCAGAAAAAACGCGATACAGCCGTACGCTTAAAACTCAATGCCATCCGCGAAGCCGTAGCCGGAAAATCGGTAATCATGGTGGATGACTCCATCGTACGCGGCACGACGAGCGGCAAAATCGTGAAAATGCTGCGCAAGGCCGGTGCTAAAGAAGTGCATATGTGCGTAAGTTCTCCGCCAATCGGCTATCCTTGCTACTACGGCATTGATACTTCCGTGCGCAAGGAACTTATTGCAGCGACTAAATCGGTAGAGGAAATCCGTGAGTACATCGGAGCTGATTCACTGCATTTTCTGTCGCTGGAAGGACTTAGAGCTTCGCTCACCACGGCAAATCCGGATGATATGTGCTATGCTTGCTTCAATAACGCATATCCTATCGAAATGTCAAAAGAAACGGTAACGGGTGCTGATAAATACGTATTTGAACAGCGCGCTAAATAATAAATTTCGGAGGTCAAAAATGGCTGAAAATAAACAGACAAATCTTACCTATCGTGATTCCGGCGTGGATATCGATGCGGGAAATTATTCCGTAAAACTGATAAAAGACAGCGTAAAAGCGACGTATCGCCCGGAAGTTCTGGGAGATTTAGGCGGTTTTGGCGGTTTGTTCGCCTTAAACAGCGGCAAATATAAAGAACCGGTGCTTGTATCCGGAACGGACGGTGTCGGCACGAAACTGCGCCTTGCCTTCATGCTCGATAAACATGACACTATCGGTCAGGATGCGGTGGCTATGTGCGTAAACGACATTCTCGTACAGGGCGCAGAACCGTTATTCTTCCTCGATTATCTGGCTGTCGGCAAATTACAGCCGGAACAGGTGGCAACGGTTGTAAAAGGCGTAGCCAATGCCTGCAAAGAATCGGGCTGTGCTTTAATCGGCGGTGAAACGGCTGAAATGGCCGGTTTCTATGCTGACGGCGAATACGATATCGCCGGTTTTGCAGTCGGTGCAGTCGATAAAGCGAAAATTATTACCGGCGATAAAATCAAAGCCGGCGACGTACTGCTCGGTATTCCGTCCAGCGGCGTTCATTCCAACGGCTATTCGCTCGTGCGCAAAATCTGTTTCGATGTTAAAGGTTTTGACGGCAGCGAAAAATTTGCTGAATTAAACGGCAAGACACTGGGTGAGGAACTTTTGACACCGACCCGTCTTTATCCGCGCGTATGCCTGCCGCTTATCGAAAAATACGATATTCACGGCATGGTGCACGTAACGGGCGGCGGCTTCTATGAAAATATCTCCCGTATACTGCCGGAAGGCACAGGCGTAACGGTAAACGCTGATGCGTGGGAAATGCCGGCAATCTTTAAGCTTCTGCAAAGCTGGGGCAATGTTGAGTGGCATGAAATGTACCGCGTATTCAACATGGGTATCGGCATGATACTACTCGTATCAGCGCAGGATGCTGAAAATATTCAGGCCGACCTTGCCGCTAAAGGTGAAAAATCCTATATTATCGGCGAAGTTGTCGAAGGCGACCAGACAGTTGAAGTAAAAGGCGGCGTTTTCAATGAATAATGCTGTACTCGGCGTTCTTGCCTCCGGTCGCGGCAGCGATTTGCAGTCGATAATCGACGCGGTGGAAAAAGGACAGATTAAAGCCAAAATCGGCGTAGTACTCACGGATAAACCGAACGTAATGGCGCTTGAACGTGCTGAAAAAGCCGGTATTCCGGCAATTTGCATTGACCGCAAACAGTGCGCAGACAGAGACGAGTTTGAACATAAACTCGTGGACGAGCTTAGAAAACACGGCGTAACGCTCGTTATTTTAGCCGGTTTCATGCGCATTTTAAGTCCGTATTTCGTCAATGAATTCAAAAACTGCATTATGAACATTCATCCGTCACTTTTGCCGTCGTTCGGCGGAGCGCATGCTCACCGCGACGTGCTGGCTTACGGCGTGAAAGTATCGGGCTGTACGGTGCATTTCGTCGATGAAGGCATGGACAGCGGTCCGATTATCATGCAGGTGGCCGTTCCGGTACTCGATGATGATACGGAAGAAACACTGGCGGCGCGCGTGCTGGAACAGGAGCATATCGTTTATCCGAAAGTCATAGAACTGTATTTGGCAGGAAAAATTCACGTAAACGGTCGTCATGTAACGATTGATGAATAATAATATAAAAGGGGGCTTTATTATGCCTATAAAAAGAGCCTTATTGAGCGTATCCGATAAAACCGGTATTGTGGAATTCGCGCGCAAATTGCATGAAGCAGGCGTAGAAATCATCTCTACCGGCGGAACAATGCACGCAATCTCCGATGCCGGCATCCCTGTAACGTATGTCAGCGATGTAACGAAATTCCCGGAAATCATGGATGGTCGCGTAAAAACTTTAAATCCGTACATTCACGGCGGAATTTTGGCAGTGCGCGACAATCAGAGTCATCAGGCGCAGATGCAGAAATTCCACATTCAGCCGATTGATTTGGTTGTCGTAAACTTATATCCGTTCCGCGAAACAATCGCCAAACCGGATGTAACTTTGGCTGAAGCTGTGGAAAATATCGATATCGGCGGACCTGCAATGATTCGTGCTGCTGCCAAGAATTTCAAATTTGTTACGGTCGTAGTAAATCCGGCTCATTATGATGAAATCGCCGAAATGGTAGCCAAAGACGGCTGCACTACTGGCAAATTCCGTATGCAGCTCGCTCAGGAAGCATTTGACCATACGGCTCATTATGATGACTGTATTCAGGCATATCTTGCTCAGCAGTTAAATAAATAATAATAAATCGGCGCACTTATATCTGCTATACGCACTAATTAAGTGCGCTTTCTTTTCTTTAAAATTAAAGGAGGATTTTTCGTGAATATTTTAGTTATCGGCGGCGGCGGCCGTGAACATACATTGGCGTGGAAATTGGCACAGAGCAAAATTGCAGATAAAATCTATGCCGTGCCGGGCAATCCGGGTATGGAAGATGTGGCGCAGTGCATACCGGGTTCGGTGGAAGACAACGCGGCTTTGGTGAAACTGGCGCAGGAAAAAAATATCGGCATGGTCGTTGTCGGTCCGGAAGTACCGCTGACGAACGGTATCGTTGACGATATGGCGAAAGCGGGCATACCGGCATTCGGCCCGCAAAAAAGCGCCGCGCAGCTGGAAGGCTCCAAATCTTTCTCCAAAGCGATTATGAAAAAATACAACATTCCTACGGCAAAATATGAAGTATTCACTGAAGCCGAAAAAGCGAAGGAATACATCCGTCAAGAAGGCGCTCCTATCGTTATCAAAGCGGACGGGCTGGCAGCAGGTAAAGGCGTAATCGTAGCGGAAACGCTCCAGCAGGCACTCGACGCCGTAGATGAAATCATGTGCGACAAAGCATTCGGCAGTGCGGGAAACAGCATCGTTATCGAAGAATTCATGGAAGGCGAAGAAGCTTCCGTACTGGCATTCACCGACGGCAAAACGATTGTACCGATGATACCGTCGCAGGACCATAAGCGCGCTCTCGACGGCGACAAAGGGCCGAATACGGGCGGCATGGGCACTTACGCACCGGCACCGGTCGTTACGCCGGATATCATGCAGCGCGTACAGAAAGAAATTCTGGAACCGGTAATCAATGCCATGCAGCAGGAAGGTCATGAATACAAAGGCTGCCTGTATGCAGGTCTGATGATTACGAACGAAGGTCCGAAAGTAGTGGAATTCAACGCCCGCTTCGGCGACCCGGAAACGCAGGTAGTACTGCCGCTTCTGGAAAGCGATTTAGGTGAAATAATGCAAGCATGTATCAACGGTACATTAAAAGATACTGAAATCAAATGGAGTAATAAAGCCGCTGTCTGCGTCGTTATGAGCGCCGGCGGTTATCCGGCCAAATACAACAAAGGCGATGAAATCGTAGGTCTCGATAAGGCTAAAGACGCTGGACTGCTTGTATTCCATGCGGGAACGGCGCAAAAAGACGGCAAAATCGTAACGAGCGGCGGCCGCGTGCTCGGCGTTGTCGATATCGGCGAGGATATTAAATCGGCTGTGGATAAAGTTTACCAGAACATTGACTTAATCCATTTTGACAATGCGTACTACAGAAAAGACATCGCTCATCGTGCTTTCAACCGCAAATAAAGAATAAGTAAAAAAATAAAAGCGATAACAAATGAGTTTTCTCAAATGTTATCGCTTTTTTCTATTGAGCTGTTACAGCGTTTAAAATTTCTTTAGCTTTATTGAGCTGTGTATCTACAGGAGAATTTTCATCAAGCTGTACTTCGATATCCGGCGTAATACCGACTCCGTCGATAGAGCGGCCGCTCGGTGTATAGTATTTTGCTATAGTAAGTTTCACCGCATCATCATCCATCATCGGCAGAATTGTCTGCACGGATCCTTTGCCGTAGGAAGTCGTGCCGATAATCGTGCCTGCATGCGTATCCTGCATGGCACCGGCGAGAATTTCCGAAGCGCTGGCACTGTTGTTATTGATTAAAACAGCCATGGGATACGGTGTTTGCGCCAAATCGGAAGTATATACTTCCTTGTTGCCGTCTTTGTCCACAATGGAAACGATATCGCCCTGCGGCACGAGATTTTTAGCTATTTCCACGCAGGAAGTCAAAAGACCGCCCGGATTGTTGCGCAGGTCAATTACCAGACTTTTCATGCCCTGATTTTGCAAATCGGTGTATGCGTCCTTGAATTCCTGCGCCGTATCTTCCGAGAAAGAGGCAATCTGGATATAGCCGATATTGTTTTCCAGCATTTCGTGGTCAACTGTTTTCAGCTTAATATTGTCACGCGTGATTGTGAAATCCTGCTGCGCACCGTCGCGTACAATCGTAATCACAACATTAGTTCCCGGCTCGCCGCGTACATGCGCCGCCACTTCGTCAAATGCCATTTGCGTTACGGACGTACCGTCGACTGCCGTTATCTGGTCGCCGACCTGCAATCCGGCTTTGAGCCCCGGCGAATTTTCCAGTACGCCGATGATATGAATGTTTTTCTCATTATCCATGCCCATGATGACGCCGATACCGGCAAAAGAGCCTTGCGTCTGTTCCATCAGATTTTGGTACATCTTCGGCGAAAGGTAATTGGAGTGCGGGTCGTTGAGTGATTTCACCATGCCGTCGATAGCACCGTCAATTAAATCGACATCGCTCGTATCGTTTACATATTTCATTTCAATAAAGCGGTATGCTGTGATAAAGCGCATCAGGTTGAAAAATCCCTGCTGATTGAAGCCGAGTGCATAGTAAATGACAACGAGCGTCGACAGCGAGGAGAATATCGCTATCAGCAGAGCTATTATTATATTTTTTAATATTTTTTTCATGTTTACCACCAATTAATTAAAGATAATCGTAAGGG